>Ga0066644_10000027_pt1 | contig 75738 bp, 84 predicted proteins | sample CryGeyCG2114_020_FD_62735 | JGI IMG/M metagenome (GOLD analysis project Ga0066644, IMG submission 62735) | Groundwater microbial communities from aquifer - Crystal Geyser CG15_big_fil_post_rev_8/21/14_0.20 | ecosystem: Environmental > Aquatic > Deep subsurface > Groundwater | place: USA: Utah...
AACTCATCCACCAAACTTGCTTCCTGCACCTGGATAGCCCAATTATTGTTGAAAAAATAATCTGATTTAGTCGCCAATTTGAACAGCAGGAATAGGCTCAACTGCGTTTTTTAGGTTGATGGACCTTAAAAGGGCTGGGGCTTGGCTAGGGCAGTCTGACGACATCGAGCCTAATGAGGTGCTTGAAATTCTCGAGAATATTTCTAATCAGCTCAATCAGAAAACAACGCTTGATTGCAGAGGTGTATCGGCCAGCTTTGTTGTGGGTCAATTACTTCAAGAGCTTTATAATCTTGATATGAGTGAGTTCGTTGCTGCGTTGCGCCATGACATCGAGGTCATTCGTGGCGAGTTTTCATCAGCACCGCCGCCGCCTTAATTAGCACCTATTTTTGATCGCGTGTGGCTTTTGCCTCCTGCAACGTCTGGTAGCAATGCATTTTGTTGTATTGTTGCTGTATTTGAGTGCGTGAGGCTTGGCGTTGGAAGCCGCTAGGGTTACCGTTGGCATCTTCATTGCCGAACAACATTTGACGCTGTAAGGTGTTGCACTGTTGGATTTTGGTTGGTGCACTGTTTTGTGGGTTAAAACCACAGGCAGACAGTAGCAAGCTTGAACCTGTCATAATGGCGATTAAATGTAATTTTCGTTGCATATCCCGTCTATCCTTGTAACCATTGATGACGAAAGTGTACACCAGGAATAGATAATGACAAAAAGGAATAAAATAAAAATGCCACAAGACCCTTGTGCTCAGCGAGAAGCCCTTAATTACGAGAACCCGATCCCCTCACGTGAGTATATTTTGAGCGTTTTGAAAGAGGCGGGTGAGCCCTTATCACAAGACGATTTGGCAGAAGCCCTCGACCTTCATGATGATGAACAGCACGAAGCCTTGCGCCGACGCTTGCGCGCTATGTGTCGCGATGCGCAGCTCATGGTGTCGCGCAAAGGTTTATACGGTTTGATTGATCGCCTGCATTTATTGGCCGGTCACGTTGAAGGCCGCAAAGACGGCAACGGTTTGTTTTTCCCGGAAGATGGCAGTGAGCCTTTGTTTGTGCAAGCCAAGAGTATGCGCCAAGTCATGCATGGCGATAAAGTTTTGGTGCGCGTGCAACGCGGCATTGAAATTCGTGGCAAACGTGTGGCCAGCATTGTTGAGGTGACTGAGCGCAAAGAAGGCTTGATCGCTGGGCGCTTTTTCAAAGAAGAGGCTTTGTTTGTGGTTGAGCCGGATAACCAACGCATTAATCAGTCGATTATTATTCCTGAGGATAAACGCCACGGCGCCAAACATGGCCAGATGGTATCAATCAAAGTCGTGACACCGCCTAATCGCCATACGCCGGCGATCGGTGAAGTGGTGGAAGTCTTGGGTGAATACTTAGCCCCTGGTATGGAAACTGATGTGGCCATTCGCTCGCATGATTTACCGCATCTTTGGTCAGATGCTTGTGTTCGCGAAAGCGAGGCGATAGCGGATACAGTACAAAACAGTGATTTAGAAGGCCGCGTGGATTTACGTGATAAGGCCTTTGTGACCATCGATGGTGAAGACGCGAAAGATTTTGATGATGCCATTTACTGTGAAAAGCGTCGGGGTGGTTGGACTTTGTGGGTGGCCATTGCCGATGTGAGTCATTATGTAAAACCCGGCAGTGCCTTAGATGAAGAGGCGATCAAGCGCGGCAACTCGGTCTATTTTCCCAAGCGCGTGATCCCGATGCTCCCTGAAAAGCTGTCTAATGGCTTATGTTCTTTGCGCCCCGAGGTGGATCGCTTGGTTTTAGTCTGCGAAATGACTGTTTCGAATAAAGGTAAAGTCAGTCAATCCCGTTTTTACTCAGCGGTTATTCATTCTCATGCGCGTTTAACTTATACTGCAGTGGCTGATATGACGCAGTACGCACGTGATGATGTGCGCAAGCAGTATCGCCATGTGGTTTCACATATTGATGAGTTGTATGAGCTTTATGGTGTATTGCATGACTACCGCATGGATCATGGCAGTTTGTATTTTGAAGTGCCGCAGCCGCGCTTTATTTTCGATAAACAACTTAAGCTCGAGAAAATTTTGCCCGTGCATCGAAATGACGCTCATTGTTTGGTGGAAGAATGTATGCTCGCGGCGAACGTGTCCGCGGCTAAATTTATATTGGAGGCAGAAGTCGACGGTGTTTACCGTGTTCACCCGGGTCCTAAACCGGATAAAATCGCTGACTTGCAATCCTTCTTGCGTGTGATGGGTTTACACTTGGGTGGCGAGTTAAAGCCGGAGCCCAAAGATTATGCCAAACTCGTGTCTGAGGTGGAGTTGCGCCCCGATGCGGCTATCATTCAAATGCAGCTTTTGCGCTCATTGCAGCAGGCTTATTACAGTGTGGATTGTGCGCTGCATTTTGGCCTGGCGTTCGAGCATTACACCCACTTCACTTCACCGATTCGCCGTTATCCGGATTTGTTGGTGCACCGTATTATCAAAGCGATTTGTGAGCAACAAAAAGCGCCACACCCCTTGGCGAGCTTAAAGCGTTATGCGCAGCATTGTTCGCAGACCGAGCGTCGTGCTGATGAAGCCACGCGCGATGTGGCTTCGTGGTTAAAGTGTGAGTTTATGGCCGGCAAGGTCGGCGAAACCTTTGAGGCGATTATTGCCAGTGTCACCGGTTTTGGTTTTTTTGTGGAGCTTTGCGATACCCTGATCGAAGGCTTGGTGCATGTGAGCTCTTTGGATAATGATTATTATACCTTCGATGAAATCCGTCAGTGCTTGTACGGTGAGCGCACGCGCAGACAGTTTCACTTGGGTGATTCAGTGCGCGTTCGTTTGGTACGTGTGAGTTTGGATGATCGTCAGATTGATTTTGAGCTGGATGCACCGCCGGTTGAAACACCGAAAAAGAAAAAGCGCCGCCGAAGACGTTGACGTCTTAGCCCCTGCCTTTTAGACTGTGGTTCGAGTTCATTAAAAGGAAGGGATACCATGAAACGAGTTTTACTATTGGCTTTAGCGGCTGCGGGCGCCTTAAGTTTGGCAGCCTGTTCGCGCAGTGCCAGCGTTGCGCCGGGCGGCAACCCTGCGCTGGTTCATCACTCGGATGACGCCAAAGGCCAAAATGTATTTCCTGAAACACGCCCAGCCACCGGCAAGCGCGTGTTTATCTTTGATCCGAAGGACACCGCCTGGGCAGCCTATGATGAAAACGGCCACCGCGTGAAAACCGGTCGTGCTTCGGGTGGTAACAGCTGGTGTGAAGATATCGGTCGAGCGTGTAAAACAGCCGTTGGTAAATTCACGGTGTACGCGAAAAAAGGCGAAGAGTGTCAATCTAGCCGATACCCACTGGAAACCAATGGCGGTGCACCCATGCCACATTGCATGCATTTCTATAAGGGCTACGCGATCCACGGCGCCTACCATGTGCCCGATTACAATGCGAGCCATGGTTGTATCCGGGTCACACCCAGCGCCGCACAATGGTTGAACAACGATTTCATGCGCGTGGGCACCACAGTGATTGTGGAACCTTACGGTCACTCATTCTAAACAATGGCTGCGGCCGGCCGGCCCGCCGCACCCGTATTAGCGTCGTTGCTTGGCTGCAGGCTTAAGCTTTGCTTGTATAGCACGAACATCATTGAAGTACATGCAAGCATGAGGGAAAAGGCCAGGCTGGCAGTCTCGCCGACACTCGTTAAGTTGGCTTTCCATTGCTCGTTAGTTTGTTGTGGCGCTAGGCTAAAGGCGATAATAGCTAGGGTTGCCTGAAGCAAGCCAAGAAGCCCTTGCAGAATAGACCACATGTAGACCTCTTTTTGGGTGTTTTGTATATCTAATTGAGTGCGTGAGTCGAGGGCGGTTGCTCTAGAAACGAGATCACTGCATAGGACTAGAGGCGTTGCGCATAAGCCGGTAAGCAGAGGGTAGGTTATAGCAAGACCCATCAGATTGCTTCCTATAAAGATAGGGATAGAGGGTGAAAAAAAGAGCAGGAGGGCAAGCGCTAGACTGCCTAGCTTAAAACGATGCATAGTTTCTTTCGATAATGGGTAGCGGGGCATAAGAAATCTCCTTCTTTCCAGCCAGTATACTCAAAAAAGCTTAACAAATTATTACAATGACATGTCCTAGGTGATACGTTATGATCGCGTCATCATTTAGTGGAAATATCGTATGGATCAGGTGTTTGGCTTACACGCTGTCGAAAGTCTATTGCGCTTTCGCTCACAACATATTCGGCAGTTGTATAGCTTATCGAATCGACACGACAAACGTATGCAGCATGTGCTGGATTTAGCAAAACAAGCCGGTGTTCACAGCCTGTCGGTACCGAGAACCGAGCTAGACCGTTTGGCCGGTAGCAGTAAACATCAGGGTATTTTAGCTCAGGGCGATTTTCAGCTTGCCTTGAATGAAAATGATTTGTTTGAGGCACTCAAGCCGCTGGACCACCCCCCTTTTTTATTGGTGTTGGATGGTGTTGAAGACCCTAGAAACTTAGGTGCATGTATGCGTGTGGCCGATGGCGCAGGGGTCGATGCCGTGATTGTACCGAAGCATCGTGGTTGCGAGGCGACAGAAACCGTGCGCAAAGTGGCTGCGGGCGCCTTTGACTCCGTGCCGCTGATCCAAGTGAGTAATTTAGCGCGTGTGATTAAGCAGCTTAAGCAAGACGGTATCTGGTTTGTGGGTGCGGCAGATGAGGCTGACCAAACCTTATATGATGTGGATTACACGGGATCTTTGGCGATTGTGGTCGGCAATGAAGGCGATGGCATGCGCCGTTTGACAAAAGAACACTGCGATCATTTGGTCAGCATCCCTATGAAGGGTTATGTCTCAAGCTTGAATGTGTCGGTGGCCACGGGTGTGATGCTGTACGAAGCCTTACGCCAACGTGGGGTAAAGTCATGACTATCAGTGTGATCAAGCCCAATCGTGACAAAGCGCTGTTTTTGGCAAAAAAACAATTACCGGCTTTTGTTTGTGATGCGGTTAATTTAGAAGGTATTCATTATACCTTGCCTGAGGTGCAAACCTTGCTCGATGGGATCACCGTCGGTGGCCACACCTTGAGCGATGAGAAAATCACATTAAACCAAGCAGCAGCTTGGCGTTTTTTGTTTTCGGCGATAGAGTCTGGGCAGTTCGCTTTGAGCCAGCCCTTTGCTTGCCAGTTACATGCCATTGCAGCTAAAGAAGAATCGCTAACGTGGGGACGGTTTCGCGACGGGGGTGTCTCGATCGTCGGCACAGATTATCAGCCGCCGGCTGCCGGTGAGCTTTCTCATTGTTGGCAGACGATGGAGACAGCGGCAAGCGCGATAGCAAAACCTTATGAGCGCGCCATTTTTATATTTTTAAGCATGGCACGCACGCAATTTTTTTACGATGTAAATAAGCGCATGGGACGGTTTATGATGAACGGCCTCTTGTTGGATCAGGGTTTGCCGGCGATCAATTTGCCAGCGGCCAGGCAGCTTGAGTTTAACGAAAAGATGCTGAGGTTTTACCAAAGTGGCGATGTGAGCGAGATGACAGGGTTTATACTGACCTGCCTTGATAGCACCACAGTCGCCATTATGTCAGAATAAAAAGATATTGCATCGTTTCAAGAAATTTATATAATAGCCCTTCCTAACGTGCCGGCGTGGCTCAATTGGTAGAGCATCTGATTTGTAATCAGGCGGTTGGGAGTTCGAGTCTCTCCGCCGGCACCATTATATTTAAGCCTACTTTTAAGTAGGCTTAAATATAATGCTTTTCTGCTGATACGCTCGATCCCTTATCGCCTGATTACAAATCAGATTCCTTTGTATTGAGAGGCGGTTGGGTAGTTCGACCCATTTTGCAGGATTGCAAAATGAGTCCCTTGCCGCGCAGCGGCGAGGACCCGAAGGGCGAGCGTCCCAGGGATGGGCGCGAGTAATCTCTCCGCCGGCATTCTTCTTCGATATGAAGCCTGGGTTGAAATGCGACGCATTGATAACCCGGGAAAATCAAACCCGGCCTATCGCGCCTTTGGCGCTCAATCCAGGCTAACTAAGGGTTGGTATGTTGATTGATTCGATGTGCAATCCAAGGCGTGTGGGGTCATCCATGTAGTCAAAGCGTCCGTACATTTTACGCGCCAGATAGGCTGCAAGTGGCAAGCTGATCACGCGATTGCAATGTGTATACGGCGTGCCTGCGTGTGGTTTGGCTTTTCGGCAAACGAAGCGGCCATTTTTTTGGTACCAATAATAATTGTTGGGGTAAAGTGTGGTGGCTTCGGCGAGCATCAACTCTTTGCATTGCTTTTGTCCACAATAAATAGGTGTGACGCTGCAGGCTTTTTCGTTGTCACTATTAAGTCGGCAGCTTGTTTGATAATAAATGAGTTGATTTTTACGGAAGGTTTGACGGTACAAGATCGCCATGTGCCCAATGATAAGGCGACTGCCAGAGGTGGCCGGTTTGTTGCGAACAAATTCCACGATAGATGGTGTTGGAATCTGTTTGAACGCCGATAAATTTTCAGTATAGCCTCGGTCGGTTTTTGACATGAGCTGTGATTTTGGAATGTAGCTGAGTGTCACAATTTGTTTGTCAAAGCCTGTAAGCTTTTCTGGAGGATAGGGGCCAAGTAAGCGCTTGAGCATCGCCTGTCCAACGGCGGGTGTAAAAACACGGATGGTTTGCTGGGGCTTGGTTTTCTTGTCTTTAAACCAATTGTTTCGCGTGATAGTCACCGTGATGTTTTTTGTTTTTAGCTGAGTAAAGTGCGCACTTTTAATGTAACCGTTTTTCTCGTTATTAGGGTTAAAGTCCGCACTGATAAAATGATTGCGGTTAAAGTAGTGAACTTGGCTTGCGCTGTAACCCGGCGCGGCACCGTAGTTGATACGTAATATCGTTTTATCAAACTGATCGATATTATTCGAATTGGCTAGCGCGAGGATCATTGAGGCAAAAGTGGTGCAGTCAAAACCATCGGTACGATAGACGGGATCTTGTTGAATATGCATGGCACCTGGCGTGTAATGCCAGTGGCCGGCTTGCCAATCACTTTCACCGGTTGCGCTTTGATATAAGTAAGGTTTATTGAGAAAGGATTTGATTAATTGAATGATAGTTTGATCGGGCGATTCCTGTGTGCTTTTCTTTTGAAGAATGTTTTGAATCTTGATTCGCGAGGCGTGAAAAACTTGTTGAAGCCTTTGTTTGTTTAGCAGTGTGTAGTTTTGTGCGGTGGTGCTCGCATAATTGTTTGAGAATATGGCGCTAACAACGCCTGCGGCCATAAGAATAAAGCAGGCTTTTTTCATGCTTGGATTTCAGCCAAGTGGTTAGCCTCAAGGGCTGCGAGATACTGATGCCACAGTGTTTCACTCGGTTTTTGATCATCTTTATGTGGCGTTGCTTTGCGAGCTTTTGACAGTGCGCGCGTGGCTTTTAATATCTGAAGTTTAAGCGCGTGATCTGCTTCGGCGTAAACATTTTCCAAGCCACACAAGAGTTGCGCTGTTTTTTCAAAGCCCAACATGGTTTCATGCAATGCGCGACGTTTTTTCGGCAGCCAAACGATTTCATAAAAGGCATCTGCATACAGTGTTCGGTTCTCGCTTAGCGATTGCTCTAGCAAATTTCTTGCATCATTTAGGCTTTTGGCATCTTTTTGAAAACTTAAGAGATACTGTTTTACAGCATTTTCTGTGCGAATGAAGCTTTCTTTAAGTGTGCGTATTTGACCGACAGGAAAAAACACTGCGCTCATGATAACAGCGATCAAGGCACCCAAACCCGTGTCGTAACAGCGCGCAGGGATGAGGTGCAAGGTTTCATTCGGTGCGACAGTGGCGATCAGCATCACGACCATGGCCGATAGTGGCACGACAAAAATGCCATAGTTCGTGATGTTAAACGCTTTCGCATAAAAAGCTAAAAACACGGTAAGCACGAGCAAGGCTTGCGCCAGCCAAGCGTCGTGAATAAAGACCACGATGGTACTACCGATTAAAATGCCGAGCAGTGTGCCGAGAAAACGCTGAAGACCGCGGCGCAAGGTGCTGCCGAGTGAAGCCTGTAAGACTATCATGGTGGTCATCGGCACCCAAAAGCCCTGAGTGAGTCCGGCATAATCTTGAACGAGTAGGGCGATAAAAACGGCTAGGCCCATACGCAGCATTTTAATCGGTAAAGCCTTATTCATCGATTGAGGCTCCCAGGGCTTGCAGCGCGATGTCGCGTTGTTCAAACAGGTTTATCAGGCGGTGCGTTGCTTCGGTTTCAGTGAGCGGTCCGAGTGGAATCCTCGTTTGCGTGAATTGTGCTAAGCGAGGCTTGAGTGAGGTGTATAGACCATGAGCCAATGTCGTTTTGTCATCCAGTTCAAAGAAACGCAAATTACCAATATCGATTGCGAAAGCTCTGAGCCCTTTGATGTAAGCTGCACTGTCGGAAAAAGGTTTGGCGAGCGTGAGTAGCTCGCGCTCTTGTCGAAGTAAGCGGTTGCGCAATTCATGTAGACGTTTTTCTGCAGATGTTTTGCTCGCCATTGTGCGCAGCTCAAGCATAATCAGCTCAGCAATGTTGTGGCGATAGACCTTTAATAGACGCTGAAAATATAAAGCTGGGTTTTTTCGAAACGTGAAACTCGCAATCAATGCGCATGCTGTGCCAAGCAGCATAAAGCTAAAGCGCTGCAAGCCGCTGCCGCCAGGTAACAAGGGTAAGCCCAATGAGATCACCGCATAGAGCAAAACAAAAAAGGCGCGAACAGTGGATTCATGTCCTTTGCGTGAGTAGTAGACAAAGGCCATGGCCAGTAGTGCGAAGACGGGCGCGCTGATCAATAACCAGGGGCGCAGTGTGATCATGAGCCAGGCAATCAAGGCCGAGAGAATCCCGCAAATAATCACAGACAGGTGTGGGGTGAAACTCAGTTTGCCCACGCGCGTTTGCATAATGAAGGTCGCGGCTAATACAACCCAGTAATGCTCAGGGTAAGCCCAAAGTGAGCGATACAGTAGAATCGATAGAAACACGGCAAGCGCTGTGCGAAGACCTTGCTGTAAAAAGCTGTGGCAAGGGTCGAAGCGGTAAACAAAAAAGCGTTTAACAGCGCCTAGCATCTACGGTGCTTTGCCTAAATGAACCCAGTATGTCAGCGCGGCCATCAGCGCAAAGCCTAAAATATACGCCAAGCCGTAGCCAAAAACGCCCACAAGCACAATGGCCACCACGGCACTGGCGAGCGCGCCACGCGCTAAAGACAAACGTTTATAGACAAAGAAGGCATAGACCAGTGCAGCAAAAAAAGCCACGCCAATGGCCAGGCCGACATACACGCCGAGGTTTGCAGAAAAATCACGGCTGCCTTTGAACTTGAACCAGGCTGAATAGTGGTGGCCAACAATCACAGCGAGTCCGCTCAACATTAGCCAGAAACCGTGCAGGCCTAAAATGATCGCGACAGCAATGGCGATGATGCCTTTTAAGATATCGCCAATCAGTGCGGCAAGCCCGATGGGCCAATGAGGTGAGCGCAGCAGAGCCAGGCTGCTGTTTGTGGTGGGCTCTATTTCATCGCTGGTGATGAATTCATAGGCTTTGATCGCAATTCGATCAAACAATAAACTGCCCAGTGCATAGGCGATAATGAGTGATAGTATAAAAAACAGCATAAGCCTTAGCGCCCCTTGAAAATCAGCGCTCATCATATCAGCTCGCAAGAGTAAATCAAACTGGCTTTTTTGGGCTGGGACGGGTAAAGTGTCCGCCGCTATAAGGGGGTCGTTGTGTTACGTCGAGGGTGTTTTTTTGCTGTTTTGTTGGGCATTGCCAGCTTGGCTTGCGCAAAAGGCGCGCAACTTTCGTCACACTCGCTGCCGATCGATTATCAGCTTTCCTACGATGCGGTAAAAACCCAAGGCCAAAGTCGCCGTATGGGCCTGGTTGGGTTTAAGGTATTGCCTCAGTGGACGAAATATTTCAGCTTGGGCGTGGCGGCCTATGCGCCGATCACAGGTGAGACGGGCGGGTTTTATGCCTGGGGCCTTGCGGCTAATCTCAAAACACCGAAGTGGCATCGAGCGTATCTTAGCGCGGGTGGTTTTGCCGGCGGTGGTGGCGGCCACTCATCGGGTTTCGGTAGCGGCTCTATTCTCAATGGCGACGTCGCATTGATGTATGATTTCCGCTATTTTAGCTTAGGGCTGCATTACAGCTATTTTTATTTTCCTTCGGTTCATAAGCAGAGCAAGCAGCTGGGTTTGACGCTAAGTTTGCCTTACACCTTGTTGTACGAGAACCCAAGGCTAATGGGCCAAAGCTATCAGAACCATTTTTTGAGCACCTCAAAAAACTACATGGCGCTCGTCGGTCAGGCGTATGTGCAGAAAAAAGGCACTAAAAACACGGCGGGTGAGACGCAAGATGGCACGATTAAGCTGGTGGGTCTCGATGTGGGTCATTACTTTACGGGCCACTGGTTTGGTCATTTGGAATTCGCAGGCGCTTTTTCCGGTATTCCGAATGGCTATATGGATGTCTTGGCAGGCCCTGGCTATAGCTATTATTTATCGCCCATGATTTCTCTTAATGCCGCTTTGGATATGGGCACAGGCGGTGGCGGCTCTGTCGATACCGGTGGCGGATTTTTGTGGGGTCCTGAGCTTGGTCTGACGGCGCATTTTTCACCGCATTGGGGGGCGGGTCTTTCAGCCGGTTATTTGGATGCGCCGGGCGGTCGGTTTAGCGCTTGGACGCTCTCAGGCGAGTTAATGTACTGGTTTGACAGCGCCGTCTTAACGCAAGAAGTGAATAATGAGGTCAAAGCCTATGAAACTGCTTGGCGAGTGCGTGCCGGTAACGAGACGGTTTTTGATGCTAAGCGTGAAAACGATGAGCATAATGATACCTTGCAGTTGGTCAATATCAGCATTGACCGCATGATTACACCGCATATTTACCTGACTGGGCAGGGCGCTTCGGCATACTCTGGTTATCATATTGGTGGTTTACAAATCGGCATGTTAGGCGTGGGGGTACAAACCTCTTCGCTGCGCGCCTTGCAGCTTTATGGTGAATTGCTCGCCGGTGCGGCCGGCGGTGGCGGCTTAGACCTTGGCAAGGGTGGTGTGATGCAGCCAAAAGTCGGTTTGAGTTATTACTTCACGCCTTATATTGGCTTGCAAACCGATGTGGGTGAGCTGTATGGCCTAGATTCTCACTTTCATTCCACCACGGTGGGTGTGAATATGGTGGTGAGTTTTGGGCAGTTGGAGAAAGCCGCGGATGTTTGATCGGGTTTTGTTTGTGTGTGTGGGTAATATCTGTCGAAGTCCTTTGGCAGAGTACTGGGCGCGAGAACAATTAACAAAAGCTGGGTATTCTGTTGCGTGTTCTTCGGCGGGCTTGTCTGCTTTAGTCGAAAGCCCTATGGATCCGCATTCTTTAGCGATATTGGCTGAGCAAGGTATTGATGGCGCTGCCCATCACGCTCGTAAGATTGATGCAAAAATTGTCAGTGATGCTGATTTGATCTTCACTATGGAAGCCTGGCAGACCGACGAATTACTCCTTGCTTTTCCAGGGGCGCGTGGTAAAGTTTTTCGCCTGGGCCATTGGGTGGCGAGCGATATTGCAGATCCGTACAAACAACCGCGTGACGCGTTTGATGCAATATTTGAACAAATAAAAAATTACTGGAGCGCTTGGCAAGCGAAGTTATGGGAAAACTAAAGTACACACTCGCACTGCTCTCATGTTCGCTTTTGGCTGCTTGCTCCGTCGTGCCGGGTACTTACTTCTCTTATAATAGTTTAAACGATACCTATGTCGCTAATGGCAAAACCCACCATGTGTACATTGTGCCCGTAACAGCTAACAGTATCGCCAAGCATTACAGCGCACCGCGGGATTATCGAGTCGGCCCTTACGATATCTTAAATATCATTGTCTGGGATCATCCCGAACTCACCACGCCGACCAATCAAGAAGCTAACCCCGAACAAACCGGTATTCTAGTTTCACAAGAAGGTGATATCTTTTTCCCATTTGCCGGTAGTGTGAAAGTCTCTGGTTTAACGTTGAATCAAATTCGTGTGCTCTTGGAAAGCCGTATTCGCGCCTATATTCGTGATCCGCAAATCAGTGTGCGAGTGGCAGTGTTTAGAAGTAAAGAAGTGCAGGTGATGGGTGAAGTCGGTAAAGCCGGCGTGCAGCCGATCACCGACAGGCCATTGAGCATCATGGATGCGATTAATAATGCGGGCGGCGCCAATACAGTGACCGCTAATACTAGCCAAATTTATGTCTTGCGCTACACCAAAGGCAATATTTACGCATTCTGGGTGAATGCACAAATGCCCGATCAAGTCGTTGCGGCTGAGCATTTCTACTTGCGCAATAATGATGTGGTCTATGTACCACCAGCCGGTGTGTCGGCTTGGAACCGCGTGATTACGCAAATATTGCCGACGCTTTCGGGTGCGTCTTCGACGAAATCAGTGACGGGGGTTTAGGGATGTCGACCATGCATTCAGAGTCACGAATGGCGGAAGAGCAAGAAAATACTATTTTAGATTTAAAACAGCTATTGGCGCTCATTAAAAACAACCGCCGTTTTGTGTTGGTGATGAGTGTAAGCTGTTTCGTTTTGGGGCTATTATTTGCTTTTCTTAAGCCGCCTGTTTATCAATCGTCTGCGTTGATAGAAATTAAAAACGGTCAGGATGGCATGTCTAATTTGGTTGCGCTTCTGGGTAATGCGCCTGCCGCATCGGGATCACTTTTTTCGCGTCAGGCTTCGGAGTCTGATATCGAAACTTCCTTGTTACAGTCTCGCTATATTTTAGGCCAAGTGATTCGTCAAATGGGGATGAACCTTGTGGCTTACCCTCGCAAGGTTCCTCTGTTGGGCCACGTATTTGGTTTGCTCCACCGAGGCAATAAACCCGCCGCATCTTTTTTGGGTCTTAATGCGTATGCTTGGGGTGGTGAATCGATTAAGCTTGCCAAGCTTGATGTTCCGCAAGCACAGGAAGGCCGGGCATTTACTTTGAAGGCGCTGCCGGATTCGCGTTACGCGCTTTATGCCCCTAGCGGCGCGTTTGTGCTTAACGGTAAGGTCGGTGAGCTTGAGCATTCAAAGCGCGCTGCCTTTCCAGTGAGTATTGAAGTGGATTCCTTAGTAGCCCGCCTCGGTTCAAGCTTCATGGTTGAGAAACAAGAGGCTGGCCTTATGGTGGACAGTATTTTGTCTCGTTTGCAAATACAGGAGCAGGGGCAGCAGACTGGAATCCTTGAGCTTGATTACCAGGCGAAAACGCCCGACCAGGCGCAAAAAATATTGAATACCATTTTGGCAGTGGCTGTGACTAAAAATATTTCTGAGAAGTCGGCTGAAGCTGCTAAAACGATGGCATTTTTGAAAAAACAAATGCCTGATTTGGATAGTCAGCTGAGTCAAGCTGAGACAGCGATCGCCAACTACGGTAAAAAAACGGGCGTGGTTGATCAAAAACTCGAAGCGCAAGTATTGCTGCAGAATTTAAATTCTTTGGAGCAATCCTTGGAAACGGTTAAGCAGAAGAAGCTTGAGCTGTTGCAGAATTTTACGCCAAAGCACCCTTACGTGATTGCGATCAGCCAGCAAGAAAAACAGCTTGAGGCTCAGATCAATAAAATCGAAGGCGAGCTTAAAAATGCCCCAGCGAAAAATTTAGCGCTGGCTAATATGCAGCGAAATTTAGATGTAGCGGGTCAACTCTATCAGACGACACAAGTGACGATGCAGCAAATGCAAATGCTTAAGGGTAGTACCATCAGTGATGTGCGCCTGTTAAGTTCGGCAAGCTATCCTGCCTATGAAGCGCCACGAAAAATACCATTAATTGCTTTCGCGGGCTTGTTTTTTGGGTTTGTATTGGCAGTGCTTATTTTAGTGTTGCGCCAGTTGCTTTCGCCGAATGTTGAAAACCCTGAGGTCATTGAGGCAGCCTTACAGCTACCGGTACTGGGGGTCTTGCCGTACAGTGCTGCCGAGGCGCGGCTTCAAAAAGATGCGAAAAAAATTAGGCTTGGTGTGAAAGCTGAAAAGCGTTTCTTGCTCAGTGAAAGAGAGCCTAAAAACGTTGCGGTGGAATCACTACGTAGCTTGCGTACGGCCCTGGGTGTGATGATGGTGGGTCGAGCCTGCCCCATTATCGGTGTCAGTGGCGTTAGTCCGGCTGCGGGTAAAAGCTTTATTTCAGCAAACTTGGCTTTTCTTCTGGCGGGGATTGGTAAACGGGTTTTGTTGGTCGATTTGGATATGAGAAAGGGCCATTTAAATCGCTACTTCAATTTGCAAGTTGCGCCTGGGATGGCTGAGTATTTGAATGAGCAGGTTTCATTCCAAGAGGTCTTACATAGGAATGTGGCTAAGGGGCTGGATTTTGTGGCGGCAGGTGAGCGCGCGTCGCACCCTGCGGAGCTCTTAAACCAGTTCGATTTTAGCGCTTTTTGGAAAGGGTTGACGGCTGAGTATGACTACATTATTGTCGACACACCGCCTGTTTTAGCTGTGTCTGACCCTTTGCTCACTTTAAAACATACTACTATTAATTTATTGGTCATTGGTGCTGGCAATGATAATTTACATCAGATACGCCACACGCAAAAAGTATTCACTAAATCGGAAGTCGCTTTGCACGGCGTGGTGCTTAATCACGTGAGCAAACGCACGACCGAGGGTCACGCTGGGCGGTATAGCTATTATTATGACTATGAAGACAAGAAAAAATCCTAACATCATTTCAGTGATTGGCTTAGGCTATGTCGGCTTGCCATTGGCGTGTGCCTTTGCAGAAAAATTTGATGTGATCGGCTTTGATTTGAATCAAAGCCGCGTGGATGCCCTGCTTGGGGGGGTTGATGCCACGGGTGAATGTGAGCCGGCTCAGCTTGACAACCCTCGCTTACTATTGACGACGGATTCGGCTAAGTTAAATCAAGCCACGTTTCATATTGTGGCCGTACCCACCCCGATTGATGACGCACAGCAGCCTAACTTAAAACCTTTGCTCGGTGCTTCAGAAACGATTGGCAAGGTACTAAAGCCGGGTGATATCGTGGTGTATGAATCCACTGTGTACCCGGGTGCTACCGAAGAAGATTGTGTGCCAGTCTTAGAGCGTGTATCGGGCCTTAAAGCTGGACAAGATTTTTTTGTGGGCTATTCACCCGAGCGCATTAACCCGGGGGATAAAGAGCACACCTTTAAGAAAATTATGAAAATTGTTTCAGGCCAAACGCCTGAAACTTTAGAACAGGTGGCTGAAGTGTATGGTGCTGTGGTTGAGGCCGGCGTGTATAAGGCTTCATCCATTCGTGTCGCTGAAGCGGCCAAGGTGATTGAAAATACGCAGCGCGATTTGAATATCGCTCTTGTGAATGAATTGGCTGTGATTTTTAACGAGCTCGGTATCGATACGACTGAGGTTTTGCAAGCGGCTGGTACGAAATGGAATTTCTTGCCGTTTAAACCGGGTTTGGTGGGCGGTCACTGTATTGGCGTGGATCCTTACTATTTGACGCATCGCGCGAAAAAAGCGGGTATTCACCCGGAGGTCATTCTAGCGGGCCGTAAAACCAATGATGGAATGGGGCAGTTTATTGCCGAGCAAACCATTAAACGTATGAGCAAGCTTTCATTGGCGCCGTTCAATACTCAGATCGCCATCTTAGGTTTCGCGTTTAAAGAGAATTGCCCGGATACGCGCAACACGAAAGTGATTGATATTTACCATGAGTTCCAGGCTTATGGCGCGACACCACTCGTCTGTGACCCTGAAGTATCGGCGGATGAAGTGAGCCATGAATATGGTGTAGCTTTAAGTGATATGGCTGATGTTCGGGATGCGGAAGTGGTGGTGCTAGCTGTGGCGCATAAAGCATTCACTCCAGTGTATGAAAATATTAAAACGGCTTTTCCACAGTTAAAGTTATTGCTGGATGTGAAAAGTGCTGTACCAGCAGCCCTCCAGCATGGCTCAGTTGAGGTTTGGCGCTTATGATTAAAAAACCTTCGGTTGCGGTTATTGGGTGTGGCTACTGGGGTAAAAATCTGGTCCGTAACTTCTATGAGCTGGGTGCGTTAAAAGCTATTTGTGATGTGAGCTCGGCCAATTTGCATGCCATGTCAGCACAATATTCTGGCCTTATTGAATATAGCGATGTGCAAACTCTGCTAGCTGATGAAACGATTGATGCTGTCGTCATTGCTTCTCCGGCTGTGTTACACTTCAACATAGCCAAGCAAGCCCTTCTGGCGGGTAAAGATGTCTTTGTTGAAAAGCCTCTGGCTTTAGAGGTTGCTGAAGGCGAGGTGTTGGTTGAGCTTGCCAAAAGCCAAGGTCGCATTCTTATGGTGGGGCACCTTTTGCATTATCACCCTGCTGTAACAGCGCTCAAAGAACTGATCGGACGAGGGGAGCTCGGTAAGCTCCAGTATATTTATTCTAACCGCTTAAATTTCGGCAAAATTCGCCGTGAAGAAAATAGCTTATGGAGTTTTGCACCACACGATATCTCTGTCGTGTTAGGTCTGATTGGTGGTGAGCCTAAGTCAGTGTCTGCGAAAGGGCATGGCTACCTTCATCAGCAAATTGCAGATGTTACTATGTCGCAAATGACCTTTGATAGCGGCATTAATGCCCATATTTTTGTATCATGGTTGCATCCTTTTAAAGAGCAAAAACTGATAATCGTTGGCAGTCAGAAAATGGCTGTATTTGATGACACTTTGCCATGGTCTGAAAAGTTGGCACTGTACTCTCATACAGTGCAGTGGCCAAGTGGTATTCCTGAGGCCGTTAAAGCTGAGGTAGAATATCAGCCATTAGAGGTTTGCGAGCCTTTGAAATCAGAATGCCAGCATTTTTTGGATTGTGTGCTCAAACGTGATCGACCGGTCACTGATGGTGAGGAGGGTCTTCAAGGTCTGCGTGTTTTGGCTGCTCTTCAGAGATCCATGGAGTGCGAAGGCAAATCAGTTGAGTTAAAACCACTGGCTAAGCAAACCTATTACGCTCACGAAACTGCGATCATCGACGATCATGTTAGCATTGGTGAGAGGACTAAGCTTTGGCATTTTACGCATGTGTTACCTCATACCAAGATTGGCCAAGCCTGCTCATTTGGGCAAAATTGTGTTATCGGCCCTAAGGTTTCTATTGGTGATGGTGTCAAGGTTCAAAATAATGTGTCGATTTACGAAGGTGTTGAAATTGAAGATGATGTGTTTTTAGGACCTTCGATGGTTTTTACCAATGTGACAAACCCTAGAAGTTTCATTATTCGAAAAGATGAGTTTAAGAAAACCTTGTTGAAAAAAGGCTGCTCAGTTGGGGCTAATGCCACAATTGTTTGTGGTGTTACGCTGGGTGAGTATGCTTTTGTCGGTGCGGGTGCGGTTGTGACGAAGGATGTTTTACCGCATGCGTTAATGGTGGGTATGCCAGCACGCCAAGTCGGCTGGGTCAGCCGTGCTGGCAACAATCTTGCATTTAATGATGAGGGTGTTGCGTTTGATCACAAAGAAGGCGCGTCGTATGCGCTTAAAAATGGTTGTGTTGTGCATATCCTTGATTCTGTAGAGGCTTAGTATGAATCTCCCTTTTGTTAATCTTAAAGGTCAGTATGAGTATTATCGTGCTGAGTTTGATTTGGCTATTCAGTCTGTCATCGATAGTACGCAGTTTATTATGGGTGGGCCAGTTAAGACGCTGGAGTCTCGTTTGGCCCAGTATTGTGGCGTGAAACATGCTATTGCTTGTGGTAATGGCACGGATGCTTTGCAGATTGCTTTAATGGCCATTGGTATTCAACCTGGTGATGAGGTCATTACTACGCCGTTTACCTTCATTGCCACGGCTGAAGTGATTGCACTTTTGGGCGCCAAGCCTGTGTTTGTCGACATTGAAGAAGATACTTATCTTATCGATCATCGTTTGATTGAAGAAAAAATCACGAATAAAACACGTGCAATTATTCCTGTATCTTTGTACGGCCTAGTCCCTGATATGGCGGCAATTGATGAGGTAGCTAAAAAAAGTAGCGAGCGTATCGGCCAGAAGATTTATGTGATTGAAGATGCGGCGCAAAGTTTTGGCGCAAGCTACCAGGGTAAAAAATCCTGCGCGTTGAGTGATATTGCTTGCACGAGCTTTTTCCCAACCAAGCCTTTGGGTTGCTATGGTGATGGCGGTGCGTTATTCACAGATGATGACGAGTTGGCGCTGATCATGCAGCAAATTCGTATACATGGCCAAGAAAAGCGTTATCACCATGTTCGTGTAGGGGTGAATTCCCGCCTAGATACATTGCAGGCAGCAATTCTCAATGTAAAATTGGATCACTTTGATGAAGAGCTCGTTGGGCGTGAAAAAGTGGCTAGGGCCTATGAGTTGGTTTTAAAAGGTAAAGAGATTGCTTTGCCAGTAGCGCGAGAGGGTCGTATCCACGTCTATGGTCAATATACTGTGCGTGTTAGCGATCGCGATACCTTTATTGCAAAGCTTAAAGAAAGAGGCATTCCAACGGCTGTGCATTACCCGGTGCCTTTAAATCAGCAGACGCCATTTAAAGATAGTTCGTTCACGCCGATTTCTGACAAGGTTGCACAAGAGGTCGTAAGCCTGCCGATGCCGCTTTATTGCGATTTGTCTTATATGGAGTCTTTAACAGATTTATGACATTTGCCATGCTTGTGACAATACTCACCTGCATGGGTGTAATCGCAGCACTGTTGAGTAATCGCTTCCGCCCAGAATGGGTCATACTTTCTTCGGTTGTCGTTTTATTAGTTTGTCACGTAATCACCCCGGCGCAAGGCTTTGCTGGTTTTTCTAATCCGGGCGTGATTATTATTGCAGCATTGTATGTGGTGGCGGCTGGTATTGAAGAAACAGGCGCCTTGCGTTTCGCGCTGGAGTTTTTGTTGTCTAGGCCTAAGCGGTTATCATCAGCCATGTTTCGACTGGTGAGCATTACTGCGGGTTTAAGTGCTTTTTTAAATAATACGCCTATTGTGGCGATTCTTATTGGTCAGGTACAAGTCTGGGCGAAAAAGCTTGGTTTTCCAGCTTCTAAATTATTGCTGCCCTTGTCGTACGCGGCGATTTTAGGTGGGATGTTGACTTTGATTGGTACGAGCACCAATCTTGTGGTGAGTGGTTTGCTAGTATCAATGTTCCATATCCATTTGGGGATTTTTTCAATTTTTCCTATAGGCTTTGTGGTTTTGGTGTTGTGTGGTACTTGGTTGGTTTTTTTTGGTTCACATTTATTACCGTCGCATCAAGTCTTGGTTGATATGACCGAAAACCCCAAAGAATACAGCGTATTGATGCGTGTTTCTCTGGGTAGCCCTCTTGTGGGTCAGTCACTGGCAAGCGCGCATTTGCGAGAACTGGCTCATGGTTACCTGGCAGAGATTGAGCGTAATAGTGTCATGTTGGATTCTGTCAGTGCTGAAACTTTGCTCAAGGTTGGCGATAGGTTGATGTTTGTCGGTGGCGTGGATTGTGCGCGTGAGCTAAAAGCTATTGAAGGGCTTGAGACTGATGCTCATAGTGAGCTTGATGTGAAGCATCATGCACGCGAGTTTGTAGAAGTTGTATTATCTGCTCAATCGCCCTTGGTGGGGCATTCAGTGAAAACGTCGGGTTTTCGTCGTCGCTATCAAGCTGTGGTTTTGGCTGTATCGCGTGACGGGGTTCGCTTGTCTCAAAAAGCAGGTGATATTGTTTTGCAAGCTGGTGATACCTTGCTGTTGGAATCGGGCGCGAATTTTGCGAAGAAATATCGCCATAGCCGTGAATTTCTATTAGTTAGCGTTTTGGGCGATGTTAATCCTTCGAGAAAACACAAAGCCCCTGTTGCGTTAGGAATCTTGTTGGGCATGGTGATTTTACATGTCGCAGGCTTGCTCGACATGGTGACTGCCTCGGTTACTGCGGCACTTTTGATGGTGGTGCTGGGTTGCTTACGACCGGACCGGGCGAAAAAAAGCATTCATTTTGATGTCTTGTTAGTGATTGCGGGCGCGATGAGTTTGGGGCAGGCTGTGCTCAGCTCAGGCTTAGCTAGTGTAATATCGCACGGCCTGCTTGAGCTATGTGGACACTCGCTTGTTTTGAGTATGGTGCTGCTTTACTGTGTCACGGTTTTGTTTTCTTCTGTAATTACCCATAGCGCCACAGCGGTGTTGATGTTCCCAATCGCTGCGAGCATGAGTCATTTGCTTGGTGTGTCGGTTGTGCCCTTTGCGGTTACAGTGATGTTTGCGGCTTCAGCAAGTTTTTTGACCCCTATTGGTTACCAGACTAATATGATGGTCTGCGGCCCTGGTGGCTATCGTTTTGGCGATTATGTCAAAGCGGGTTTACCTGTGACGTTTTTAGCAGGTTTGGGTGCTTTGTGTACAATCCCCTTTGTTTTCCCATTTTAACGTGTTTTTTTGTGTGAAACTTGCTTGGCTTTTGTGGTATGATTTTGCTGCTTTTTTTGGGGGAAATATGGAATTGCTCAATACGCCGCATGGCGGTGCCCTGGTTGATTTGTATGTTGGCGAGTATAATAAAGCCAGTTTAACGACTCTGCCCTCTTGGGATTTAACTCACCGTCAGCTTTGTGATCTCGAACTTCTTTTGTGTGGAGGGTTTTCCCCTTTAACCGGGTTTATGACGCAGGCTGATTATGAGTCAGTGCTAAGTGATATGCGCCTAAGCTCGGGGGTATTATGGCCGATGCCGATTACTTTGGATGTGTCAGAACCTTTCGCCGAAGGCGTGAATCTTGGTGAAAAGCTTGTGCTTCGTGACCCAGAAGGGGTAGCGATTGCTGTTTTAACCGTGAGTGATAAATGGGCGCCAGATAAAGACCATGAGGCGAGATCGGTTTTTGGTACTGAAAGTTTGGTGCATCCTGCGGTGGCATATTTAAAAAACACAGCAGGTGCTGTGTACCTGGGTGGCGAGCTTCAAGGTTTGACTCCACCCACACATTATGACTATTTATACTTACGCTCAACGCCTAAAGAGCTCAGAGAGCGTTTTGCCCGCCAGGGCTGGCGCAAGGTCGTCGCTTTTCAGACGCGTAATCCCATGCATCGGGCACACCAAGAGCTCACGTTTAGAGCGGCTAAGCAACTTGAGGCCAATCTGCTCATTCACCCTGTTGTTGGTATGACTAAGCCTGGCGATATTGATCATTACACGCGAGTGCGTTGTTATGAGAAAATTCTGAATCAATACCCTGAGCAAACTACAATGCTGTCTTTATTACCGCTTGCGATGCGTATGGGTGGTCCACGTGAGGCAGTTTGGCACGCGATTATCCGTAAAAACTATGGCTGTACGCACTTTATCGTTGGTCGTGATCACGCGGGCCCTGGCAAAGATGAGAATAACCAGGATTTTTATGGCCCTTACGATGCACAAAGGCTGGTCAAGCAATACCATGATGAATTAGGTATCGAGATGGTGCCATTTCAAGAGATGGTATATTTGGAAGATAAGGCTGAATATGTCCCCATCAATGAGGTCAAAGAAGGTGAATCGGTGTTGACGATTTCGGGTACTGAATTTCGCCGTCGTCTGCGAGAAGGTTTGGAAATCCCTGCATGGTTCTCTTACCCCTCAGTCATTAAAGAACTTCGAAAAACCACCCCGCCGAAATCTAAGCAAGGTTTTGCGGTGTTTTTTACCGGGCTTTCGGGGTCGGGTAAGTCAACGCTAGCCAACGCACTGCTAGTTAAGCTTATGGAGCACGGTGGTCGCTCAGTAACACTCCTCGATGGTGACTTGGTGCGTAAAAATCTATCGAGTGAACTAGGTTTTTCTAAAGAGCATCGTGATTTAAATATTCTACGTATCGGCTATGTGGCCTCTGAAATTGTTAAGCATTATGGTGTGGCCATTTGCGCGCCAATCGCGCCATATGCTTCTGTTCGACAGCAGGTTCGAGACAGTGTGTCTCAGTATGGTGGTTTTGTGGAAGTGCATATATCAACGCCTTTAGAGGTTTGTGAAGCCCGTGATCGAAAAGGTTTATATAAGAAGGCACGTGAAGGAGTGATCAAAGAGTTTACTGGTATTAGCGATCCCTACGAAATACCCGATAAGGCTGAGTTGGCTCTTGATACAAGCAATGTAACGGTAAACGAACTGGTGCAAGAAATTATGTTAAAGCTTGAAAGTTTAGGGTATATCGAAACGCAAGGATAGAGCGTGGATTACGATCAGTATTTAGACATCGCCCTGTCGGCTGCTTGTCAAGCGGCAGGAGCTATCATGGCTGTGTATCATCGGGATATCGCTGTTGAGCAAAAAGCTGATCAAAGCCCTGTGACTCAAGCGGACTTGGCTGCTCATGATGCCATTGTGAGTGTGCTTGCGGCTTCGGGTTTTCCTGTGATTTCAGAGGAGAGTGAGCCTGATTTGGACCTGCTTAAGCGAGCAGATTATCATTGGTTGGTTGACCCTTTGGATGGCACGAAAGAGTTTATCCAAAAAAACGGTGAGTTTACTGTCAACATTGCATTGATTCACCACAACCGGCCTGTGTTGAGTGTAGTGGCTGTGCCGGCGAAGCAAGTGGTTTATTACGCGCTTAAGGGGCAGGGTGCATTTAAAGTAGAGGCGGGTGTAGGTAAACGGTTGCAGTGTTCCAGTGTGTCCAACCTTGAAGAAGCCACGATTGCGGTTAGCCGCTCACACTTAAAGCCCGAAGATCAAGATTTTATTGAGAAGCAAGGCATTACTAAAGTAAAGCCTTTGGGAAGTGCTTTAAAGTATTGCGAGATTGCAGAGGGCTTAGTCGATTGCTCTGTTCGCTTTACACCATTAATGCAATGGGATTTGGCGGCCAGTGACCTGATTGTTTCAGAAGCGGGTGCTTGCGCCGTTGACTTCTCTGGTAATGTTTATAGCTATCGTTTTGATGGCGTCCAGCAAGCTTTAACGGCGGGTTTGCTGGTGTCTAACGGTTTATTATCGCGATCACTAATGAGTGGCGCATCTATTTTTGGGGGGATCTGATGGGTAAGTTAAGTAATGCGAAGGTTTTGGTCATTGGCGGCGCTGGTTTTATCGGCGCATTTGTTGTTCGCGAGCTATTAAAGCACGGCGTTAAAGAAGTGATCGTTGTCGATAATTTTGCCCGCGGTAAGCGTGAGAATCTGGTAGATAGCCTTGAGGACTCTCGTTGTTCTATCTTTCCTTATGGTGGTGATGTTCGTGAAACAGATATCCTTGATAAGGCCTTTGAGGGTGTTGATTATGTTTTTCATTTAGCGGCCATGTGGTTACTGCACTGTAAAGATTTTCCACGTACGGCTTTTGATGTGAATATCGCCGGCACCTTTAATGTACTAGAGGCTTGTGTTAAGCATAAAGTTAAGAAACTAATTTATTCTTCTTCGGCATCAGTTTATGGCGACGCGGTAGAAGTGCCGATGACAGAAAATCACCCGTACAATAACAAAAATTTTTATGGCGCAACAAAAATCGCAGGTGAAGCCATGTGTACTGCCTTTAATGATCGCTATGGCTTGGAAGTGGTGGGTTTGCGTTATATGAATGTCTATGGTCCAGGTCAGGACCAGCACGCGGTTTATACTGGTGTTGTACCGATTATGCTGAATAAGATTGATGCAAATGAGGCCCCCACGATTAACGGTGATGGTTCGCAGGCCTATGATTTCGTGTATGTGGAAGATGTTGCGCGTGCTAATGTATGTGCTCTAGAATCGGATGTGAAGCTTGGTTTTTACAATGTGGGCACAGAGGTGCAAACATCGATTAAGCAACTGTGCGATTTAATTTTAAAACTGAAGAGTTCAGCTTTGGAAGTTATTTATAAGCCCTACAGTGCGGATGATGCTAGGCAGCTTGTCAAAAACCGTATTGGCTCGGCGGTTAAAGCACGTGACGAGCTTGGTTTTAACTATAAGTATTCCCTCGAAGAGGGTTTGAATAAATTAATTCAATGGCGCGATACCGGGAGCTTCAAATAATGATTGAAATGAATATTCCCATCACTAAGGCTATTTTTGATGAAGCTGAAGAGCAGGCGATTGTTAAACCTTTGAAAACAGGTTGGGTTGTTCAGGGTCCGTATGTTGCTGAGTTTGAAAAGCGTTTTGCAGCTTACACGAACGCTCAATTTGCTAAAGCTGCTTCAAGTTGTACAACAGCTCTTCATTTGGGTTTGGAGGCAATGGGTATCGGCGCTGGCGACAAAGTTGTTGTGCCATCGTTTACTTATGTGGCTTCGGCAAATGCGGTTGAATACACCGGCGCTAAAGTCGTTTTTTGCGACATTGATTTAGCCACGTTTAATATCGATATTAAAGCACTTGAGCGTTTATTGTCTGAAGATAAAAGTATCACGGCGATCATGCCAGTTCACTTGTTTGGTTTGTGTGCGAATATGCCGACTATTTTACATCTTGCAAAACAGTATAACTTGAAGATTATTGAAGATGCTGCTTGCGCCTTTGATGCTTGGATCGGTAATCAGCATGCTGGCACCTTTGGTGATTGCGGTTGCTTCTCGTTCCATCCTCGTAAAGCCATTACCACGGGTGAGGGTGGCATGTTGACCACTAACGATGAGGCTCTTTACACAATGGTTTCGCAACTGGCTGATCACGGTGCAAGCAAGACTGATTTGCAGCGGCATCAAGAAAAAACAGGCTCTTTGTTGCCAGACTTTAACCTTCGAGGGTTTAATTATCGCATGACTGATTTTCAGGGTGCCTTGGGCTTGTGCCAGATGGATAAGGCTGAAAGCATTATGGCTGGCCGTCGAAAAATTGCAGCTCAGTATGATAAAGCTTTGGCATCAATTGTTGCTTTGAAGGCGCCTTTTGTGCCAGAAGATTATCGCCACGCTTATCAGTCGTATGTGTGTTTGTTTGTTGGGCAGGAAGATTTGTCTAACCTAACGGTAGAAAAAATTGACCGTTTAAATAAACAGCGTAATAGTTTTATGCAGCATTTAGCCGATAAAAACATTGCAACCCGGCAAGGCACCCATGCTGTTCATACGCTAGGTTATTATAAGAATAGGTATCAGTTAAGTGATGCTGACTTTATTTCGGCTTATGCGGCTGATCGGCTAAGTGTTGCCTTGCCGGTGTATGCGGGCATGTCGGATGAAGAGTTTGACTATGTTAAAAGTACAATGTTTCATTGTTTAAAGTATTGATTGGAGGTGGAGATGTTAAGCGAGTTTTTGCTAAAGAACCCTAGTTTTGAGGGCAATTTTGCGTGCCTTTCTCACGCCTCTGATTTTGAAAACCAAGCGCAAGTTAATAAGGTTTTTTCTGATAAGTGGCAGGTTTGTGAGAAAACAATGACTGAAGATGATTCGTTCTATCGTTTTCAAAAAAACTGGTACTTAAAGTTATATGGTTTTTCTTCAGAAGCGGAATTGGCTGAGTTTTTAAGCGATAAAAAGGTTATTTTTGATGCGGGTTGTGGCTTGGGGTATAAAGCCGCTTGGTTTGCGCAGATGGCTCCACATGCGGTTGTTGTTGGAATGGATTATTCAGCAGCCGCAAAACAGGCGGCTGAGCAATATAAAGGCGTTAAAAATTTATTCTTTGTACAAGGGGATATATCTAAACCCTTTTTCAGAAAAGGCGTGGTGGACTTCGTCAGTTGTGACCAAGTTATAATGCATACAGAGAACCCAGAAAATACATTTTTCCAACTTGCTCAGGCTTTAAAGTTAGGCGGTGAGTTTGCGTGTTATGTTTATGCAAAAAAAGCGTTACCTAGAGAGTTGCTTGACGAGTACTGGCGTTCACGATGTAAAAGCTTAACGCACAAAGATTTACTGGATTTATCGGAACAACTAACAGAGCTTGGCCGAACATTGTCTGATCTAAAATTGACAATAGACTTTCCTGATATCCCCTTGTTAGGTATTAAAGGAGGGCGGCAGGACTTGCAACGCTTTTTATATTGGAATTTTATCAAATGTTTTTGGAATGCAGATCTTGGTCGCGAGGTAAGCATGGTGACCAACTATGATTGGTATTCACCTTCAAATGCAAAACGTTATTCAAAAGAAGAGTTTGAAACTCTTGTGAGAAGTAATGGGCTAAAAATCGTTTATTTTCACAGCGAGGAAAGTTGTTATAGTGGACGCTTTAAAGTGTAGGGTTTTTTGTTTGCGGGTACTGGGTAGTATATGTGTGGCATAGTCGGGCTAATTGCATTAGGTAAGCAGCCAATTTTAACAACTTCTTTAAAAGAAATGTGTGATGTAATTTCCCATCGCGGTCCGGATGATGCCGGTTATTTTGTGGCACAAACCGGCCGTCAACACCCAAGAAAGCTCTCTTACGTTCAAAATTTCACCGATCAAAAGTTTCATCATATTACGCCAATGATTCCGGCCATTGACACGCACCATGGCCAGCAGGCATTGAACGCTCACCGCTGGGATTTATTTTTGGGTCATAGGCGTTTGGCGATTTTGGATATCACCAGCGCAGGCCATCAGCCGATGAGTAATTTACCGCGTGATGTTTGGTTGGCTTATAATGGCGAAATTTACAACTTCAAGGAAATTCGCGCACAGCTTGCAAAGCTTGGCTACGAGTTTTCAACCGAAACTGATACAGAGGTTTTGCTTGCTGCTTACCAGGAATGGGGTATTGAGTGTATCCATCAATTTAATGGCATGTTTGCCGGGGCAATTTGGGATAAAAAGCAGCAGCGCTTTTACTTGATCCGTGATCGTTATGGCATTAAACCTTTGTATTATACCGTTTTAAAAAACGGTACCTTGTTGTTTGCAAGCGAAGTTAAGGCGATCTTAAAGTATCCTGAGTTTAAGATGTCAGTTGATTGTGAAGCCTTGCTCGAATATTTTACTTTTCAGAATATTTTTACCGATAAAACCTTGTACGAGGGCGTGAGCATTTTGCCCGCAGGTCATTTTATTGAGCTTGATTTGCAGCTCGAGACACCAAAGGTTGAGCCAAAGCAATACTGGGACTTTAATTTCCATGAGCTGGAAAGCGTAAAAGACGAGCGCGAATATGCTGAAGAGCTTCGCAGGCTTTTTGAGCAAGCAGTCGAGCGGCAGCTTGTGAGCGATGTGGAAGTGGGCAATTATCTAAGCGGGGGAATGGACTCTGGTTCTATTGCAGCGGTTGCAGCGAGTAAAATTCCTTATTTAAAAACATTCACTGTCGGTTTTGACTTAAATAACGTCTCTGGCTTAGAGCTAAGTTTTGATGAGCGTGCGCGCGCAGAACAGTTATCTTATTTGTATAAAACTGAACATTATGAGATGGTTTTAAAATCTGGAGATATGGAGCGTTGCTTGCCAAACTTCTCCTGGCATTTAGAGGAGCCACGCGTTGGCCAAAGTTATCCTAATTATTATGCTGCTAAGTTGGCAAGTAGGTTTGTTAAAGTGGTTTTATCCGGTGCCGGCGGCGATGAATTGTTTGGCGGCTATCCCTGGCGTTACTATCGTGCTGTGGTGAATGATGACGTTGAAAACTATGTGGATAAATATTACGTCTTTTGGCAGCGACTTGTCGATAATAAGCATATTCAAAGAATGTTTTCACCGATTTGGGGTAAGGTCTCGCATGTGTGGACGCGTGATATTTTTCGTAATGTGTTTCGTGGGCATCACGAGCGTATTGCAACACCCGAAGATTATGTCAATCATTCATTGTATTTTGAGGCTAAAACCTTTTTGCATGGGCTTTTGGTTGTTGAAGATAAGCTTTCCATGGCGCACTCATTAGAGACCCGTGTGCCTTTTTTAGATAATGATCTTGTTGATTTTGCGATGAAAATGCCTGTTAATCTGAAGCTGGGAAATCTAAAAGAAGTAGTGCGAGTTAATGAGAATGAAACAGATAAATACAAAAAATATTTTCAAAAAAACAGTGATGGCAAGCTGATTTTACGCCAAGCCTTGTCACGTTATATGCCCGAGTCTTTCACAAAAGCCTCAAAACAAGGATTCTCATCGCCGGACAATAGTTGGTTTAAAGGCGAGAGTATTGACTTTGTTAGACGTGAATTGCTGTTAAGAGATTCTTTGGTTTATGAATTTATGGATAGGACGGTTGTAAGGGGCTTGGTTAATGAACATTTATCAGGTAAAAATAACCGGCGTCTGTTTGTGTGGTCCATGCTGAATTTTTCAGCATGGTGTGAGCACTTCTTATAAGCTCGTTGCGTTTAGAGCTTCTTTTTTATCGGGTAATGTAAGCCGCATTCAGTTTTTGAGGTTGCAATCCATCGCCCCGCCCTTTCGTTGTTGGGGGTTGGGTTAATTTGCGTGCAGGGCTTGCATCCAATGCTTGTGTAGCCTTGCTCGAATAAGGGTGAGTGGGGTATCTGGTGTTTTTTTATAAAACTCCAGGTATCTTTGCGACGCCAATCAACCAGTGGGCAAAATTTTATCACGTTAAATTGATCGTCTTTTGAAATAATCGGTGTGTTTGCGCGGGCGAATGATTGGTCGCGTCGAATCGCTGATATCCAGACGTCATAACTTTTTACAAGCTTTTTTAATACGCTGACTTTTCTATCAAAGCAGCATTGATTTGGGTTGTTAGTGTAAAGCGGGCCTTTGTGTTTTTTTTCATAAGCGACTACATCGAGGTCGGGTTTGGCTAGCTGAATCTTAATTCCATAACGCATTTCAAGCTGTTGTTTGACCAGCTGCACTTCAGAAAATTGATAGCCAGTGTCTAGGTTTGTAAAATTAACTTCTGGCCAGAGTAAGCTTAGAATGTGAATCAGCGCCGATCCCTCTAAACCAAATGCCGTAGTTAATAAGATTTTTTTGTTTGCCCAAAAGGCTCTTGCCCATTTGATTCGAGCCTGTAAATCAAGTTTTTCGAGTTTTTGGTTTATCTCAATGTAATCCATAATGATTTTTCATTGCTTGTCATGTATTTGATTTTATCGTTAAAATACAGCATTGCAAGTTAAACACGAGAGAAAACAATGGCTTTAGGCAAGGAACTATTGGATAGACTTGAGCAGTGTAAGCCAGAGGCTGTTTATTTGAGCGATGAAGAGACACAATACACTTATGCGCAGGTAAAAGCCTTGGTGTCTTTAAGGCAGCATCAATTGCTGCAGCAAGGATTTAAACAAGGTATGCGTGTTTTTATCGCTACGGGTCGTGGTGTTTTATATTGGATCGATTGTTTGGCTGTTTGGGGCTTGGGTGGTGTAGTAATGCCGCTTGATGTTGCGAGTGATCAGGCCCGTGTTGAATATTTATTTTGCCTGGTAGCGCCTGATTTTATTTTGTGCGAAAAGCTAAGGTATACAACGCAGGCTAAGCAGCTGACTTTTCCAGATAGTCATGATGATGATTTCTCGTTGGTTAGGATTTCTGTTGATGACTTTGCCATAGCGGCTATTTTATTTACTAGTGGCTCAACAGGGTTACCAAAAGCGGTTAAATTATCTGACCGTGCATTATTGGGTAATGCAAAAGCCGTGATGCCGCACCTCAATTATGGCAAAAGTGATAGCTTGTTTTTTGCCATTGGCTTCCAATTCGTTAGCGCTTTTTCACATTTTCTTGTGACGACCTTAAAGTCGTCTGCGATATTTTGTACTGAAAAGCTATTGTTTAAATCTGAGCTTGTGGACGCATTAATAAAGCAGGGCTCAACCTGCTTTGGCGGCTCACCGATTCAACTTCGTTGGCTAGCTGAAGACTCTCGTTTGGAGCAGTTGAAACACTTAAAATGGCTGATGGCTTCTGGTGATCATTTGCCTGCGGTTGTGATTAAAGCTTTGAAAAAAACTTTGCCAAATCTAAAGATACATACTGTTTATGGGTTAACGGAGCTGGGTGGGCGGTTTTGTTTTTTGTCGCCCAACGAATTACCTGAGCAAGCAGGTTTTGTCGGCAAGCCAATTATGGGCTTGAAATTAACTATTCGAGATGAAGCAGGTAAACCTGTTAAATTGGGTGAAATTGGCGAAGTTTATGCTGAGGGTGAATATTTATTGGATGAATATATTGGCATACCTGAGTCTAGAGAATTTAAAAAAACGGGGTTTAATACAGGAGATTCTGGTTTTATTAATGCGAAAGGTAATTTGTGCTTGTCGGGGCGTAGTGATAATGTTTTTAAATGTATGGGCAAGAAAGTAAGCACGTTACCGATTACTGAAGCTTTGATAAAAACGGGTTATTTTTCTGACGTAATCGTGGTTGCAATTGACGATAAAAACGTTGGTGGTAGGGTGCCTGTGGCTTTTTATGCATTAAAGTCCGATGTTGTATTTAAGAAGGGGGTCTTTATTCGTGAGCTTCGTAAAGAGCTTCCGTCAGATTATTTGCCTTATGCTTATATTGCATTGCCAACACTTCCGCGAACAGGATCTGGCAAGCCACTATATCAAAAATTGAAAGCCTTCTATGACAGCTATTAGTACGGAATAAGCATGCGGATATTTCTGGTAAGACACTTTGAGACGGCATGGAATGCGCAGGGTATTTTGCAGGGTGCAAAGGATATACCTATTTTAGGCGCCCCTCCGCACACACTGGTTAGCTCTGTTCGTGAAAAGCTTAAGCTTGTAAGGCCGCAAAAAGTATTTGTAAGTCCATTATGTCGCACCCAGCAAACAGCACGGCTGTGTGGATTTGAACAGTTTATAATAGATGTTCTATTGCGCGAGTTGGATTTTGGACAGTATGAGGGTAAAGCTAAAACTTTGTTACAAATGGACTATGGGGAGCAATGGCTGAGCGAGCCATCAAAGCTTATTTTTGGCGAATCTTTAGCCAACTTCCGCGCTCGCATCTTAAAGTTCTTGATAAAGCATCAAGAAGCTGAAAAGATGCTAATCTTTGGACATGGCAATTGGATCCGTGCCTTAATATCACTAGCTCAATATGGTCATATTGATCAAATGAACCAGTTGTCATTGGCTAATGGCGAAGTCGTTGAGCTTAATTTTACGCTAAAAATGCTTCAGGAGCTCTTAAATGTTTACCAAATTAAATCTTCCTAAAAAAGAAAAGAAGCCGAGAACCGTTGGTCTTAATGCGCTGATTGATAATGGCTATCCTTTGGGGTTTTTTAAAGATGTTATAGAAAGTTTTTCGGATAAGATTGATTTTATTAAATTTGGCTGGGGAACTTCAGTTGTTACGCCCTTTATTGAAGATAAAATAAAAATTGCTCAAAAAGCAAACATCGAAGTATTCATGGGCGGTACGCTTTTTGAGAAATATTTATTAAGTGGTGCTTTAAATGAATATATTGCAACACTAAGAAAGCTTAATATTAAGTGGGTCGAAGTTTCTAATGGCACTATTAATCTATCAAATACAAAAAAAGCTGAATATATAAAAAAGTTAAGCCAAGAGTTCAAGGTGTTAAGTGAAGTTGGATTTAAGGATTCCGTGCGTTCAATCGAATTACAGCCTAGTAAATGGATAGAATATATTGAGCAAGATTTTGATGCGGGTTCTGAATATGTTATTACAGAAGCGCGTGAAAGTGGTACTAGCGGTATTTGCCGCTCAGATGGTGAGGTGCGCTTTGGCTTGATTAATGAAATTGCCAGTTCTGCCATTAAGCTGGATAGGCTCATTTTTGAGGCGCCCAATAAGCATCTTCAAGTATATTTTATTACACATTTTGGTCCAAATGTTAATTTGGCCAATATTGCTTTTGCGGATGTAATCCCGTTGGAAACATTACGCTATGGCTTGAGATCTGACACGCTAATGCTATTTGAGCCATCCGATTTGAGCGAGGTTGAATAATACTAGTGAGGGAGCGAGAAATGACTTCTAATGTGTTTCATTTGGCAATACCGACGCGCAGTTTAGACTTGGCCGAACAATTTTATATTGGTGGTTTGGGTTGCCGTTTAGCGCGCAAATATGATGATCGAATTACGATGGACTTTTTTGGCTCTCAGGTGGTTTGTCATTTATCCCCTGATGAAGATTACTCTAAGCCACCAAAGATGTATCCTCGGCACTTTGGTATTACGTTTGCATCTAGAGAAGCATTTGATGATTTGTATCATCGGGCAGTAAACGCTAATTTAACATTTTTCAAAACATTATTTTCGCGCTTTGAGGGTAAACGTGAGGAGCATTTGACATTTTTTTTACAGGATCCATCGAACAACTTGCTTGAATTTAAATTCTATTACGATTCTAGTATGATGTATTAGCTATTAAGCTATAGTTTTTTAGTTTGTTGAGGCTGTTGCATTTTTTAATTGTGTAAAGTAGGGAATAAGCTTAAAATGGCGAACAATGAGTTAAGGTACATTTTTTTGGGTTCAACACGCTTTAGTGAATCAATGTTAAATGTATTGCTCAAAAAAAAACTAATCCCTAAGGCAATTTTTGGTTTGCCTAAGGAGTTTAATATTTCCTATAGTGATTCCAAGGTGAGAAACTTTAATTATTGTGATCTAAGTCTCACTGCAAAGCGTTTTGATATTCCATATATTGCGATTGACTCGGTTAAAGGAAAGCGTTTAATAGACTGGCATAAGTTTATTTCGAGTTTAAAACTTGATTTAATTTTAGTGTTAGGTTGGTACTATATGGTTCCAAAAGTGATTCGTGAACTTGCCAGGAAAGGAGCGTGGGGTATCCATGCTTCTTTGTTGCCAAATTATGCGGGCGGCGCGCCGTTGGTTTGGGCAATCATAAACGGTGAAAAAGAAACAGGGGTAACACTATTTCGGCTTGCTGACGGTGTTGATGATGGTGAAATCATTGCGCAAGAAAGAATTAGCATATTGGACAATGATACAATTAAAGAGGTCTATGAAAAAGCTTCATTGGCTTCTCGGAAGATTTTAGTTAATACTTTGACTGATATTGAAAGTGTTACATTGACCCCTCAAGATAAGCAAAAAATACGAGTTTATTCGCAAAGGTCTCCTGATGACGGTGAAATAAATCTAAATTGGCCAGCCAAAAAAATTCATGACTTTATCCGTGCACAATCTTCTCCTTATCCAGGCGCATTTATTAGAACAACTGATGGCAAAAAACTGATTTTAGAGCTGTCAAGGATTGAGTAAAGTTGTATGAAAGTTGTTATTGTAGATTATGGAGTTGGCAATATAGGCTCTTTTTTAAATATGTTTAAAAAGATTGGTGTTGCTGCGGTTTTATCGAAAAGAAAAGAGGATATCTATCAAGCCGACAAATTAATTTTACCAGGGGTTGGGGCCTTTGATTATGGAATGACGCAGTTAGAAAACACTGGTTTGCTTGAAATAATAAACACTGTTGTTTTAGAAGGCGAAACGCCCATTTTAGGCATTTGTTTGGGGATGCAGTTGTTGATGGAATCGAGCGAAGAAGGGCAGAAATCGGGGCTTGCTTGGATAAAAGGAAGAGTCAAAAAATTTAATTTTGCAAACCAACGGATATTAAAAGTACCACATATGGGGTGGAATGTCGTGAAGCCCTTTGCGTACAATAATCTTTTTTATGGCTTTGAGGGTGAGGATATTCGGTTTTATTTTGTGCATTCATATTATACGGCTTGTGAAGATCAAGGCAATGCTTTAGCTGTGACAGATTACGGCGGTATGTTTCCCTCGGCAATTTGTGCTGACCATATTTATGGTGTGCAATTTCATCCTGAAAAAAGCCATAGATTTGGTATGCGCTTGTTAAAGAATTTCGTGGAGCGTTGCTAATGTTGCGCACACGCGTAATGCCTTGTTTGTTGCTGAGAAATGGCAGTCTTGTAAAAACGATTCAATTTAAAAATCCAAAATATATTGGTGATCCGATCAATACGGTGCGGATTTATAATGAACAAGAAGTTGATGAATTGATTTTTCTAGATATTAGCGCAACGATTGAAAATAAACCCATCAACTATGATTTATTACAAGAAATTGCTTCCGAGTGTTTTATGCCATTTACTTATGGCGGTGGGATTAATACTTTTGAAAAAGCCCAACGAGTGTTTTCTATAGGTATAGAGAAGATTGCCTTAAACTCGGCATTGTTTTCTTCATCAGATTTGCCTAAAAAAATAGTAGATACTTATGGTGGTCAAAGTCTTGTAGCCTCAATTGATGTAAAAAAAAATGTTTTGGGCGGTTATCGTGTATTTACTTCATCGGGAAGCAGTAAAACAAAGTGGTCGCCAGTTGATTTTGCAAGGTATGTTGAGAATCTAGGAGTAGGTGAAATTTTATTGACGGCGATACATGAGGATGGCCGTATGTTGGGATATGATTTGGCATTGATTGAAGCAGTCGCTGCTGCCGTTAATATACCAGTTATAGCTTGTGGGGGTGCTGGTGAGCTGATTGATTTTAGGAGAGCAGTCGATGTTGGTGCTTCAGCTGTTGCGGCAGGCAGTATAGTTGTTTATCAGAGTAAGCTTAGGGGAGTTTTAACAAATTTCCCGATGCAAGCGGAATTAAAGAGGGTTTTGGAATAATGAAAAAAACAGATATTTTCTTCGACGATCAGGTGTGGCAAGATGAATGGTATAAATTGAAAGCAAGGGTGGTGCGGGTTTGCTCACGTTGTGTATATGATAGCTTGGTTCCTGGGATTAAATTTGATAGTAAGGGCGTTTGTAGTTATTGTAAGACTCACGATGAGCTTATGGCTCAATATCCTGGAGGGGAGCAGGGATGTGAAACTTTCCAAAGATTGGTTAATCGGATCAAGCATGAAGGTCGCGATAAACCGTACGATGTTATTGTTGGGGTAAGTGGAGGTTGCGACTCATCTTACATGATTCACTTGTCTAAAGAATATGGCTTGAGACCGCTTGCGGTTCATTTCGACAATACTTGGAATTCAACCACGGCGGTTGAAAATATTTATAACGTTCTAAAAAAGCATAATATTGACTTGTGGACACACGTTGTTGACAACGAAGAATATGATGATCTTTATAAGGCAATATTGAAAGCGGGTGTGCCTGATCTGGAGGCGCCCACTGATTTGGCTTTGGCGGCAACGTTAAATGTGGCCGCAGAAAAATATAAAATCCAATACGTTTTTGAGGGACATTCTTTTAAAACCGAGGGGCTGTCCCCTTTGGGTCGGCTATATATGGATGCTAAATACATTAATGATATGCATCAGCGTTTTGGCGAAAAGCGTCGGCTTGAGACTTATCCTTATTTATGGTTGGGGCGTCAGTTAAAGTGGATGCTTTTAAATCGATTGAAAAAGATTCGCCCACTATGGTATTTAGACTATAACAAAGATGCGGCTAAGGCCATATTAACGGAAAATTATGGTTGGAAATGGTATGGCGGCCATCATTTAGAAAATCGAATGACAGCTTTTTATCATACTTATTTCTCACCACGACGTTTTGGACTTGATCATCGTGTGAATGGATTCTCGGCTCTTGTTCGCTCAGGTCAAATGGCTCGTGAAGAGGCGCTGGCTGAGTTGGACAAGCCTCCCGCTTGTGATAGAGAGCTTGTTGACATGATTTTAAAACGCTGGCGGCTCAATGAAGAGACTTTTGCAGAATTAATGGTACTTCCGAAAAAGTACTATACGGATTACAAGAACTATAAGCGCATGTTCGAGCGGATGCGTCCGTTTTTTTATCTGATGGCTAAATTTGAATTAGTGCCCTGGAGTTTTTATTTGAAGTATACATCTAAAAGCTAATGTGTATTTTCCATACGAGTATTGCGATGTTTTTGGTGTTTTTATTTTTGGCTGTGTTCACTGCTTTTTGTCAAAGGGCTGTTTATCGTTTTTTTTATCCAAATAAGATTTTTTTTGATACTTATGCCCATATTTTTAGGGCAAATCACTTGCGGGAATACAGAAGAGCGCTAAAACAATTTCGCTCCGACGATCCTTTGCTAATAAATCAGCGGTTCTGTAAACCAGCTAGTACGAATGATCCTTTTTTGGTTTTAAAGTTGTTTTCATATTTTCCTATTGCTTGGACGCGTTATTTGGAAAGGTATTTTAATGCAGCGGTTGATAGCTTTTATGTTGGTCTTTTGTTTGTTTGTTTTAGCCTGGTCACTAAAAATCTAGAAGTGAGTTTTTGGGGGGCAGTGGTTTATATTTTTACGCCGATTTTCTTTACAGTCCAATCAACTGGCCCTCGCACGTTTGGGTTTACACCTAGAATGCTTGCTGAGTGTTTCGGCGGCTCCGCGTTAATATTTCTCTATTTTTTCCTGCAGTATCATTTTTATACTTTATACGCGCTTTCCTTGTTGGCGGCAGCGCTTGCTATGATGTCTAACGGCTTTGCTGGGCAAGCTATGTTTTTTATTCCTTTGGTTTTGTTTTGTTTTGTTCATGTTGTCTGGGTGGCTGTTTTTCCAATCTTGGCCTTTTTTCTGGCAACCATTATAGGGGGTAAAAATTTTCTCAGGGTTTTTAGATTTCATGTTCTGTATATGGGGTGGTATTTTGTTGGTAATTTGAAAGGGAGAATGGCTATTTCAGATCGAAACTCGCTAAAAAAGTTACTTGAAGCCTTTAGATCTTGCAGTATGGCTAAAATCTATGATCAGTTCTTTTCAAAAAATTCATATTTAATTCTGTTGGTGAAATATCCGATATATTTATTAGCGCTTATTCTTATCTTTCAATCAAGTTTTTTAGTGGGTAGCTTGTTTGCTACCTTCATTTTTTCAGGGGCAATTATTTTTTTGCTGACGAGCTTAAAATACTTTCTTTCTTTGGGTGAGGCCGAACGATATTTGCATTACCTCGCTTTCTTTGTTCTTATTGTTGTAGTTAGCCATCCTAATGGGTTGCTTTTTGCTAAATTACTTTGTGTCTATGGAATTCTTTTCCAGATTCTGGATTTTCTTTGGCTGAATTATCAAGGAAAGCGCTTGAAAAAAACGAGAAACCCTGAGGTGGTGCTTGATTGGATAAGAAAAGATACTGTGCGAAATCAAGCTAATATCCTTGTTATTCCTCACGCGGCTTTAGACGGTTGGCGCTTACTGCTTGAAACGGGTGCCAATTGGGTTTGGCCAACGTATTGGATGTCTTGTGAGCGTAGAGAGTTTGAGAGGTATGCGAAAAACTCTGCTGTAGTTGATATAAAAAAATTGGATGAAGTTACTAAAAGATATCCGATTGATTTGATTATTATTGAGCCATGGATTCTGAAAGAACAGTCTATTGTTAAATTATCTCCGCCGAATGGATTTAATATTGTTAAAGGGCCGAATGGCTTGATTGTTTTTCAGCGAGCCCTAAAGCATGCAGAAAACTTGTCTGAATAATAGAAGAAAAGCAATTTTTTCTCGTTTGAGGAATATTCTTGCTACTAGCGCAATTTATACGGTTGTTACAGTTCTAAATAGTTTGGTAGGACTGTTCTTGTTGCCAGTCTACTTAAAGCTATTTACGCTAAAAATGTTTGGGCTTTTTGACTTAAGCTTAACCATAGCAAATTTTTTGTTTTTGTTTTTTGAAGGCCAGATCGCATCCGCATTTGAAAGATTTTACTATGAGGCAAAAGATGAGGGGAAACTTCCTGCTCTTTCTTCAAGTGTTTTAGTAGTTTACGCTATTTTGATGGCCGCCTTATTCTTTGTTGCCTTGGGTACATGTTTTGTTTTTACATGGCTTCACTGTTTTATATATTTTCATCTTGCTCTGATCGTTATTTTGTTTACTAGCGTCCCTCCTAAACAGCTGTATTTTTTATTATTAGCCAACTTTAGATTAGATGACTTAAGACGTTGTTATGTTATATATAGTTTGGCCCAGATGTTAATTACCTTGTTTGTTAGCTTATTGTTGCTCGTTGTATTCAAAGTTGGAGTGGTGGGCGCGGTATGGGGCGCTATGTCAGGTTACATTATATTAATGCCACTTGTGCTGGTTCATTTTTTTATTTTAAATAACCCGAGTCGATTTAGCTGGGGTTACGTTACTTCATTGGTGAAGTATGGTTTTCTTGCTTTGCCAGCGGTTATTTCAAGTGCGCTTCTAAACTCTTCGGGAAGATTTATTGTTCTGGGCTCAATTTCCTTAACAGCCCTTGGTGTTTACAGTGCGATCAATAGGATAAGCACCATATTCTCACTGTTGGTTAGATCACTAAATCTGGTTTGGAGTCCTATGATAATTAGGCAATTTAGAAGACCTAAAAACGAAGTCGTGAGTTTTTTGATTCGTGCGATACATCTTTATGCAGCAGGGGGAATGGTTACTATATTTCTGGTTTTGTTGTTTGCACCAGTGTTATTTGATCTGTTTTTTAATAAAATATCAAATATGTATTACTATTTAGTATTTCCTATTATTGCTTTTTTCTGGCAAGGATGGTCCATTATATGGACGGCCGCTATTGATTGGACAAAAAAAACTCATCTTGTTTCAGTGGCTGTTACTGCTGGAGCGGCTTTAACTATCTTATTGCAGTTGGAATTTATTCGTAGGTATGGTTTGTTTGCGGCCTTTTTTTCAAATGTAGTTGGCAGTATTTTAACCACATATGTACTAACATTATTTGCATCTAAATGTGCGATGATTAAAGTTGGTCGGCTATTTTGGTGGGGAAATGTCTGTTTGGGGTTGTTATTCCCCCTGCTGCTCTGGCGGCTTCACTTTATTTCATATAAATCATATTATTTGGCGCTGATTTTCTTTTTTATCGCTTCAATATCTTTAAATACGATTAGTGCTTGCTTGATAAAACGGCTCAAATTATGATTGTCCAACTGATTAATTTATTATTTGTTTAATAATTAGGCTAAATACTTTTCTTTAAAAAGCTTATTTTGTCTTTTTCTGGATTTCAGCTTTTGCTTCGGGGTATGGATGATATCTTTTTTGCTGCTTTTATTTTTGATAGTAAACTTCGTTTTATGTTTTTCTTTGAATAGAGATATTTTTTCTCCATCCAAATACTACCATGTTACTATGCTAGTTTTCTTTGGTAATGTGTATTTCCATACTTACCCTTTTGAGATTTATCTTTCTGTCTTTCTGTATCTATTTTTGGGGTTTGTTTTTATTTTCTTAGAAGCTGGTATTTTAAAGCGTGTCAGCCAAACCAAAGGATCTGCTCTTTACTTCTCGGAAGCTAAGCCGTATTTGCGACACGAAGGTTCAATTATATATTTGGTTTGGTTGTTTTTTGGTGTTAGCCTTGCCAGCTTTCTTTACATGCTCCATATGGATGGGGGGCTTTCACAATATGTTTATAGTATGAAGCTTCGTAACGTGACCTGGGCTGGGTCCGCCGCTATCACTGTTTTTATGAAACTAACAACTGTAATACCACTTTTCTTTTTTTCATTAGGCTTTGTTTTTTCGATAAAGAATAAGAAGCGATGGTACGTGAATCTCTTGTTTGCCACAATTACCTGTAGCATTTTGGCTTTATTTACGGGTTCAAGAAGCAGTGTACTCTATATCTTTTTATATATCTTTTTGTCATTTCACTACTTGGTAAGAAAGGTTAGCCTAAGGCTCGCTTTTGTTATATGTATTGCTTTATTGTTTTTTGCAGCTGTTCTTGGTGGTTTGAGAGAGCTTGCTTCGTTTAATAGCCAGGGTGACTTTACTATAGAGCAAAGATCTGGCTTCCTACATACGCCTTTTGAAACAGGTTTGCGTGGGTTGGATATCTTATATGCAAAAAATTACTACAATTTGGAGTATGGGCTGACTTATGTGAGTGCAGTAACGAATTTTATTCCACGAGAACTTTGGTCAAATAAGCCGCTTTCTGGGGGGGTAATATTAACAAGTTTTGCTCAGGGAGATTCATACACGGGAACAACGAACTATTCTACTGGAGCTGTAGCGGAAGGAGTAATAAATTTTGGGTACTTTTTTGGCTATTTTGCTGGAAGTTTTTGGGTGATTGTCGCATTCTTGATTGCTTTGCATTATTATGGGCGATTGCTAGAGTCTATTCGTTTTGAAATAAACCCATGGAGAAAGCATCGATATCTGTATTTCTATATAGTAGTTTTTGGGTTGCCGGGCGCATTCTTGGTGGGGGAATTCTCGGCCACTATAGCTATGGTTGTTAAGTCTCTACTGTTCTATTTTTTGATGATGTATGTGATTCGGTTGGTTGCAAAGAGATAACTGTTGCTTATCTTTGTGTTTTTAGGGGGAGTGTTGTGAAGGTATTGCTAAATTCCGATTGGCGTGATGGTTATCTCTCTAGTTTCCATCTGCAAAAGCATATTGTAGTTAAGCCACGGTTGATTATTCTGATTGATGCTGTTGAGCAGCAATATGTGCAGCGATCATCAAGTTTGACCGCGCTCAAAAACTATATTGGTAAAATAGGTATTAGGGCAACTTTTACGAAGGTAATCTCTAGGTGGGCTGAGCGCCATCGGAACAAGAAATATATTCTTTGTGGCATTGGTGAAGTGTTGAGGGATGCTAACGGCAATGTTTTTAAAGATAAGCAATACGTTCTATTTGTATTACCCAATCATTCAAAGTGTACAGATGTGGTTGTCGTACATGAGTCTTTAGTTTTTCCAGTAAATAGCGGTGGTTTTTCAATGCTTTCTCCAGAGAAGTTGTATTTTTTTGAGAAACACTATTTTGATGACATTGCAGATTTTGAGAAATTAAAAGGCTGGTCTTTTTTTTCGGGTATTAAAATTGAATCATTGTTTTCAAGGGAGAAGGTAAGCGAGCGTGTTAATTTCTGTGCTAATGAGGCGCTAAGTCATTTGTCAGAAGCTTTGGTTTTGCCTGTCAACCCAAGCCCAGAAACTCGGTTTGAGACAAGTTCTTTGTTGACACTAAAGAAATCGCGTATAAACGCAGTTCTGTATGGCTATGGAAATTATGCAAAAACGTGCGTTATACCTAATATAAGTCGCTGTATTCATTTGGCTGCGGTTCACGAGATTGACCCACTACAGATTGGCAAAATAAATAAAAATAAATTTTCTGTGAGCACATCTCCCTTTTTTAACGATAAACAACCTTATGATATTTATTTTATAGCTGGGTTTCACCATATGCACGCTGAATTAGCAATTCGCGCCATTCGTATTGGCGCTGTAGCGGTAATTGAAAAACCAGTTGCGACTACCACTTTCCAACTAAAATTGCTGAAGGAAGCTTTGCTGTCTATGCCGAAGGCGAAAGCTTTTGTTTGTTTTCAAAAGAGATATTCCCCGTTTAATCAGTTTATTTTAAAGGACTTATCTGTATCTTCTGGTGATCCGGTGCATTTTCACTGTATAGTATTTGAGGAGAAGCTACCTAGTAATCACTGGTACCTCTGGCCGAATTCGTGCAGTAGGCTGGTTTCGAATGGATGCCACTGGATTGATTATTTTTTATTTTTGAATGGGTTCTCTCATGTGCGTGATTCGGCGGTGAGAAGGTTTGATAATGGCGCGTTATTGGTGAACTTAAGCTTGGTCAATGGTGCTATTTTTAGCATGGTGTTGACGGATGATGGAAGTCATCGCATTGGTGTTCAAGACTATATTGAACTTAGAAGTGCTTGTGCAACGGTTAAAATAAATAATAATCAAGATTATTTTTCTGAAAATAATTCCAGAGTAATTCGTAAGGTTCGGGTTAACAAAATGGTATCATTTGAGCGCATGTATCGCGAGATTTCACGAAAGGCTTGTAAGAAATGCGAGTTGGGCGATAGTGTAGATGCGTTAACGTATACTGCTGAAGTGGTGCTTGATTTGGAAAGGCATCTGGACGGGCTTCATGCTTAACTTGTTTTTTTGGGAGGAGTGATGCGCTTAGGTATAGATGCTTCAAATTTACGTGCAGGCGGTGGGTTGGTCCATCTGAAGCAGATTTTAAGTCACTTAAACCCTAAAGAGTTTGGAATAAAAAGTATTATTGTTTGGTGTTCTAGTTCTACAGCTAATCATCTGCCTTCCCGTGATTGGTTGGTTATAAAAAGGCCGCGACTATTGGATGGAAGTTTAGTTTTTCGTAATATTTGGCAGCGGTTTGTTTTCCCTTGTGTGTGCGCTAGATTTTGTGATTTTCTGTTTATTCCTGGGGGGGTATGTTATGTGAAAAAGCTTCCTTTTGTGACAATGTCGCGAAATGTTATGCCGTTTCTACCCGAGGAAATTAAGCGATACAAGATTGTCAGAGAAAAAATAAGATTGTTTTTTTTAAGGCGCGCGCTTATTCGCTCTTTTGGCAATGCTGCAGGCCTTATTTTTTTGACGCCGTTTGCAAAAAGACTCATTTATCCTTTGATAAAAACTCCAGCGAAAATAACAGTTATTCCTCATGGCGTGGTAAATATTTTTGATTTTTCTGTGAAGAAGCAGTTGCTTTTGGAGGAATATTGTCATGATCGACCAGTTAAGTGTTTATACATTTCAACGTTAGATGTTTATAAAAATCAGGACACTGTAATCGATGCGGTTGCACAGTTAGGCAAGCTTGGGTGCTCTATTGAGTTAGATTTGGTTGGTAATGCTCGATTTTCCTCAATATACAGGGCGATTATGACGAAAATCAAAGGGTTAAGTAATGGCTTTCTTACCATTCGCTGCCATAATCGTTTATCGCATGAAGAGCTGGCTGGTTTCTATAGTTCTGCAGATATATTTATATTTGCGTCTTCTGCGGAAAATATGCCGAATATATTGATTGAAGCTATGTCTTCTGGTTTGCCTATTGCTTGCGCAAATGCTACGGGGTTGCCTGAGATTTTGCAGGACGCGGGTTTTTACTTTGATCCTCGCTCTTCTGATGACTTGTCATCCGTTTTGAAGTGTATGCTGAACTCGCCAGAAGCGCGCTATGAAAAAGCGGTAAAAGCAAAATTACTTGCTTGCCAGTACGATTGGTCAAGGTGCGCTATTTCTACTGCTGAGTTTATTTGTCGTCTATATCTTGATTTTCAAGAAGCTTCTGCTTAGTTGGTTTGGGTGATGCTATTTGCTCCTTGCTTGCGGTGGTGAATATTCCGCTGTGAAAAAAGCAGAGCGCCCTATAGAGAGATGGCTTGGGTTATGATCTCAGCGTTAATGGCCTGACTAAAGAAGGTATTATAGGTGCTTTATGATAAAAAATTTTTGGTTAAAGCTGAGAGCGATCTTAAGCCTAGGCTTGTTTAATGTTTTTTTTGTTTCAACTTATCGGCTTCAAGTGAGGCTTGGTTTTTTTGTTCGATGTTTGCCGATTAAAAAATTTCACTTTATCCCTCTTGAGCTTGAATCATTTCTAGATATTCAGCCTGAATTCGAGGCTGATCGAGGTCGGCTGCTCGGCGAAGCTAGATATGCCTTTTTCTTTGGCCCCGATGTAAGCATGATAGATCAGCCGCCAAGATGGTTCTTTAATTACTTGTCTAGAGAAGATTGGGGTAGTGAGCAGCATGCGCATTGGTCTCGTGTGGCATATTTTCCAAATCCCGGCAATGATATTAAAGGTATTTGGGAGCTCTCGCGTTTCTACTGGTTCGTTGATTTGGCGATCGCTTATCGCCAAGTTGGCGAGAAAAAATATTTAATGTTGGCGCAAGATTGGCTTAGGAGTTGGTGTGAAGATAACCCCGCGAATCAAGGGGTGAATTGGCTATGTGCACAAGAGACAGCGATTCGCTTGGTTAACTTTATTTTGGCCTTAAATATTTTGGGTGTTCGGAAGAACGCGTTTGTATTTGAATTTATATGGACTCATATTCAGCGGATTTTGCCTACGTTACATTACGCGAAAGCACAGTGTAATAACCATGCAACAAGCGAGGCCGTTGGTTTGTTCGTGGGCTCCTTGTGGCTGCATGCGCACAAGCCAAGTAAAGAGCTTGTTAGGCTTATATCTAAAGCAGAAAAGTTACTAGAGCAAAATGTATCGCAATTAATATTGCCGGATGGTACGTTTGCTCAATATTCGGTGACTTACCATCGTATGATTTTAGATGCTTTATCGTTAGCGGTATGTTTCCAGGAAAAATATCGACCACAACAGTCCCTTTCAATTACGACGATGAAATATTATCACTTAGCCTATCGGTGGCTTTTAATGTTTACAGATCCTATTTCTGGTGATGCGCCGAATTTGGGCTCGAATGATGGCACGCTATTTTTTAAATTAGATAATGCTGATTATCGTGATTTTAGGCCGAGTTTGCAATTAGCCGCATGTTTGTTGGAGAAGCGGCGGATTTTTGAGGGCAAGCTGTATGATCAAGTATTGAAATTGTTATTTCCAGAGGCTTTAAGTTACCCGCTTCAGTTGCTGCAAACAACGCCTAACATTGAACTTAGCGAGGGGGGGTATGTTTTATTCAATCAGTATCGTCCTAGGCATTGGGCTATGCTGAACTACCCCAGGTTTAAATTTCGCCCTTCGCAAAACGATAGCTTTCACTTGGATATTTGGGTTAATGGCGAAAATAGTTTTTTGGATTCGGGCACCTATAATTATAACCTACCAAGTGGCGCTCCAGATTTTACTTCTGTCAGAGCGCATAACACGGTGCAGTTTGATGATCATGAGCCAATGCCTCGCTTATCTCGTTTTTTATTGGGCGCCTGGCAGAAAACAGCGATTAAAACCGCTCTCTCGCAGATTGGAGGTGAGACTGTGTGGTCAGGTGAAATTAAAGATATGTATTCTTGTGTTCATCGGCGCGAAGTGCGTGTTTGTTCGAGAGGGTATCAGGTCGTGGACGTGGTTTCCGGTTTTCAAGCAAAAGCGGTATTACGTTGGCATTTTAGAACACTGTCTCCTGGGGTGCGTTTACGAATTTTAGTTAATGATAATCCAGTGGGTTTTCAAGTTAAAGCATCTGAGGTTTCTCGGTATTACTGGAAAAAAATGCCAGTTAAGCTTATTTCTATTGCAGTTACCGAGTCGCCTGCTAAGATAGTCACTATTATTGAAATTGATTCGCCAGCGTGAAAATACTGTATATTCACCAACATTTTTCGACCCCTCAAGGAAGCGGCAGTATTCGCTCATATCAATTTGCGAAAATGTTAATTTCCCGAGGTCATCAGGTTGCGCTAGTTTGTGGTTCAAATCAAAAAGCTGTTGTTGGTTTATCTGCTCCATATAATAGAGGGGTGCGACGTGGTTTCGTTGATGGTATTGACATCATCGAGATTCATGTGCCGTATTCAAACCATGATGGCTTTTTGAGAAGGGTTTGGAAATTTTGCCTTTTTTCTTTTGGGGCAAGTCGTCGAGCTTTATCTGAAGATTATGATCTAGTTTTTGCCTCAAGTACGCCCTTAACTGTTGCATTACCAGGTATTTTAGCAAAGTTGTTTCGACGCAAGCTTTTTTTGTTTGAGGTAAGGGATCTGTGGCCGGAGCTTCCTGCGGCAATGGGTATTATCAAAAATCGTTTCGTATTATGTTGTTTGAGTTATTTTGAAAAACTTACCTATAAAACAGCAGATCATTGTATTGGTCTTTCGCCTGGCATGTGCGAAGGGATTAAAAAGGCTGGTATTTCGCCGGATTGTATTACCTTGATTCCGAATGGCTGTGATTTAAATATTATGTCTCAGGCGGCGTTAACACCCGAACTTGAAGTGCGATGGAGTAATAATTTTTCTCAGGATGATTTCGTTGCTATTTTCGCTGGCGCGCATGGTGTGGCTAATGGGCTGGATGCAATACTTGATGTTGCAGAAATCTTGCTTGATCGCCAAGAGTATAATATTAAGTTTTTATTCGTCGGGGAAGGTAAGCTTAAAAGGGAGCTTCGAGATCGAGCAGCAGGAAAAAATTTAGTTAACTGTATATTTTGGGATCCTGTTCCGAAGTGTGCGATGTTTGGTCTTTTGTCCAGGGCAAGCATTGGTTTGATGTTGCTGAGAAATATACCAGCGTTTTATGAAGGAACGTCGCCGAATAAGTTTTTCGATTATATTGCTTCGGGTTTGCCAGTTGTAAATAATTATCCCGGCTGGGTTGCTGAGTTAATTAAACAAAATGAGTGCGGTGTGGTTGTGCAACCAGATGATCCGTTAGCTTTCTCGGAAGCTTTGCTTGCTTTGAGGGCTATGCCAAAAGATGAGCTTGTTCAAATGGGCTGCAACGCTAGAAAACTGGCCCTTAGAGAGTTTGATCGGTCTGCACTTTCCGAGGAATTTTCTATATTGTGTGAGAAGATTTATGGCTCGGGAATTTAATTGTCTTCCTATGAAACGACTTTTTGATGCATTTTTTTCTGGTGTTTTTCTGCTTTTACTTTCTCCTTTGTTTCTTATTCTGATCTTCTTGATATTTCTGTGTGACGGCGCCCCTGTGTTTTTTAGCCAAGTCAGAGCTGGGTTGCATGGGGAAGCATTTACAATTTATAAGTTCAGAACTATGGCTGTTCAAAAAAACCATTGTGGACAGTCGTTGCCAGCTTCGGATCGAATTACTTGTTTAGGTTATTTTTTAAGAAAGACAAGTTTAGACGAGCTTCCACAGTTATGGAATGTCTTAAAGGGCGATTTAAGTCTTGTTGGTCCTCGCCCGCTTATTATCGAATATTTACCGCTTTATTCAAAAGAGCAGGCACGACGCCATCTTGTCCGCCCGGGTATAACTGGGCTTGCCCAAGTCCGAGGGCGGAATGGGTTAAGCTGGGAGGAAAGGTTTTTGTTGGACGTTTGGTATGTTGATCATCAATCTTGGCGCTTAGATATTAAAGTTCTGCTTTTGACCGTGAAGAAAGTTTTTTGTGCTGATAATATTGCTCCTCCAGATGGTGGTATAATGCCTAAGTTCAAAGGTGGTCGAGAGGATAATAATTGATGCAAAATGTAGTAATTATTGGCGCAGGAAGCATGGGCAGAATAGTTTACTCATATTTAATTGAGAAAAGCCAGGGTGGGCAGCACACTGTAAAAGGATTTTTGGATGCAAACTTAAAAGCGCTAAAGGACTATTGTTCGCTCCCTGAGATTATCGGCACCCCTGATGATTATCTGCCGGAGGACAATGATGTTTTTGTTATGGCAATTGCTGACCCAGGCGTGAGAAAGCGTTTGTTTAATCGATTTAAACAGCTTAAGCAATCTTTTTTGACGTTTATTCATCCACTTGCTTATATTGCTTCGTCTGCTGAGCTAGGTGAGGGGTGTGTGGTTGGTCCGTTCGTCAATCTTGCAATTAATACCCGATTAGGTGCTTGTGTGTTTTGTAATGTGTACACCTCCATAGGCCATGATGTTGAGGTTGGTGATTTTTCAATTCTATATAGTCATTGCTCGATTAATGGTTTTTGTCGGCTCGGTGAAGGTGTGTTATTGGGAGCACACACTGTTATTGTGCCGGAAGTTGATGTGGGGGATTATGTGCGAGTGATGGCGGGAAGTTCTGTGTTGTCAGCTAAGGTTAAATCGAATGCAGTGCTTGCTGGCGTCCCAGCTGAAGAAATTTTTATCAACTAATCGAATTTTTTGCTTTTTTGGGTGTCATCGTTGGTGGATGACTATTTTTAGTGAGGGAGATAAACTTATGAGTAATCTGATGGAAGATGTGTTAAAGGATTTCTTATTTAACGAGTTTGGGTTGGAGAGTGTGACCTCTCAAGAGCGGTTGTTTTCTTCTCGCTTATTGCGTTCAATTGATGCTATGCGCTTGATCTTTTTCATTCAAAAACAGTTTGATATTCAACTTACAAATTCAAAGCTTAGGTTGGCTGATATTGACACTGTAGAGCTAATGATGAACTTGATTACTGATAAGCAAGGAAAACATAAGAATGTCTAATTGGCCCCATTTCGCCGACGACGAAATCCAAGCCGTTGTCGACGTTTTAAAATCCGGCAAGGTCAACCAATGGACCGGCACGAAAGTGCGTGAGTTCGAACAGACCTTTGCCGAAAGTCACGGTTGCCAGTATGGCATCGCTTTGGCCAATGGCACGCTGGCCTTAGAGCTTGCTTTATACGCTTTAGGCATTGGCCCAGGTGATGATGTGATCACCACGGCCAAAACCTTTGTGGCATCAGCCAGCTGTGTGGTGATGCGTGGTGCGCGCCCGATCATTGCGGATGTCGATTTAGACTCTCAGAACATCACGGCTGAGACGATTGAAGCGGCGATGACACCCAACACCAAGGCCATTATCGCGGTGCACATGGCCGGCTGGCCCTGTGATATGGATGCGATCATGGCCTTGGCAAAAAAACATAATCTCTATGTGATTGAAGATTGTGCGCAGGCGCACGGTGCACGCTACAAAGGTCGACCGGTGGGTAGCTTGGGTCACGTCGCCGCATTTTCGTTTTGCCAAGACAAAATCATGACCACCGGCGGTGAAGGCGGCATGCTCACGACAAACGACGAGGCGCTCTGGAAAAAAGCCTGGGCGTATAAGGATCACGGTAAAGACTACGATCTCTGCTTCAATACCGAACACCCACCGGGCTTTCGTTGGCTACATACTGATTTTGGCACCAACTGGCGCATGACCGAAATGCAGGCGGCTATTGGTTTGAAGCAGTTGGAAAAGTTGCCTGCTTGGCATGAGGCGAGAAAGCGCAATGCGGCTATTCTGTCAGAAGCCTTGGCTCGCTTGCCATTTTTACGTGTGGCCTTACCGTCTGATGAGATTGAGCATGCCTGGTATAAATATTATGTGTTTGTGATTCTCGAAAAACTACCCAAAGGGATCAGCCGTGATGATTTGATCAATGCGCTGGCGGTGGCAGGGTTGCCCGCCATGACAGGTGGTTGCTCGGAAATTTATCATGAGACTTGCTTCAAGAAATACGGCTACGGCCCGAAAGCGGACTTGCCGAATGCTCGCAAGCTCACGGAAACCAGTATGCTATTTTTGATTCACCCGACGCTCTCGGCTGATGAGATGGAGAAAATGGCTGACAATATTTGCCAAATATTGCTACAATGCGCCGGCTAATTAAAGAGAGAAGGCGGGCCTGATAATGATACATAAGCTAGGACGGCATTTTGATATCATTGCGCGCGTGATCGCTGACTTTTTAATGATCAATCTTGCGCTTTTTTTAGCTTTTGCTGTGCGCTTTCTGGGTGAATTTTTGTTTCATGGTAACGCGGGTCAAGCGGTGACGAGTTTAAATGCTCACTTGGCTATGTACGGTGAAAGTTTCTTATCGATCTCGCTCATTACTTTATCCATTTTTTACGTCAGTGGTTTTTACACGCGAAACCGTCGTTATGGTAAGCGCGTTAAAGCGGCGCTGATTTTTCAAGCGGTGTTGGTGTCATATATTTTGTTTGGTGTGTTAAGTTACTTCATGCGCAAACCGGGTCATCTGCCTCACAGTGTACTCATCATGGGGTGGACGTTTACCTTGTTCGCTGTGGGCGGCTCGCGTTTATGGTCTGTTATTTGGCGAAAACTCACGATTCAAGAATTACATCAAAAGAAGCCCAATTTTTATGTGGATAAGAAGAAAGTCTTGGTGATTGGCGGTGCGGGCTATATTGGTTCGGCCTTGTTACCGAAGCTTTTGGATGAAGGCTATAGCGTGCGTATTTTGGATTTATTTGTCTACGGCAAAGAGGCTATCCAAGATTATTTGAACCATCCTCGTGTGCAAATTATCCAGGCTGATTTTCGCCAGATCGATAAAATTGTCGAAGCGGTGCGCGGTGTGAGTTCTGTTGTTCATTTGGGCGCTATTGTGGGTGATCCAGCGTGCTCGCTCGATGAGGATTTAACGATCGAGGTTAACTTAATCGCTACACGCATGATCGCCGAGATTTGCAAAGGCTTTGGTGTTAAGCGCTTTGTGTTTGCCAGTACCTGTTCGGTCTATGGTGCAGGTGATTCGATTTTAAATGAAACCTCGGCGCTTAACCCGGTCTCTTTATACGCGAAAAGTAAAATTGCCTGTGAGCATGTGCTCATGAAAATGGCTGACCACGAATTTTCACCCGCCATTTTACGCTTTAGTACCATTTTTGGCTTGTCTGGCCGTACTCGTTTTGACTTGGTGGTGAATCTCCTAACAGCGAAAGCCTGTTTTGATGGTGAAATCACGGTGTTTGGTGGTGATCAATGGCGTCCTTTTTTGCACGTCGACGATGCGGCCGCCTCGGTCATGAGCGCGCTATTGGCTGATCAGTCTAAAGTTTATAAGGAAGTATTCAATGTCGGTGGTGACGCTTTGAATAAAACGATCCGTGATATTGGCAAACTTGTTAAGCAAGCGGTGCCAAGTGCAAAGCTCATTGAGCATGGCCAAGACGCTGATCTTCGCAACTATCGCGCAGAGTTTTCCAAGATTCGCACAGTCTTAGGCTACGAGCCTAAATGGACGGTGGAACAAGGTATCCAGCAAATCATTACGGCGATTAACGAAGGTCGTATTGTGAACTACCAAGAGCCGCAATTTAACAACGCGAAATTTTTGAAAGAACAAGCCGCACCTGAGTATATGGTCAGTCAGTACGTTGACTTGATAAAGGGCTTAAAACAGGTGCCGGCTCAACAGTGATGCTAGCGATGCAACGTCAAGAATCTCAAGTACAGCAAACTCCCAAGCGCTGGCTCGTCACGGGTGCAGCAGGCTTTATCGGCTCTAACCTCATCGAGCGTTTGCTTAAGCTCGATCAGTTTGTGGTCGGTTTGGATAACTTATGTGAAGGCTCGATGAGCAATATTGAAGATGTTTTATCGCAAGTCACCCCTGAGCAAGCAGGGCGCTTCCAGTTTATAGAGGGCGATATCAAGCATTCATTGGCCGACCTCACGCGTGCGAAGGCCTTGCTGGCTTATGTGCCGCGTTTTAGCGTGAAAGACGCGCTACCGGGTGTGTTTGACTGGTATGCGGCGCATCTTTAAATGAGCGACCTATTTTCACAGCGCACGGTCTATCGCTGCCTACTTATTTTCTGCATTTTTCATGTGTTAGTTTGGACCATTAGCTGTGCGGCGTGGTATCCGCACCCACCACAAGATGCGCTCGAAGGCGTGATGTGGGGGCAGATGTGGCTTTGGGGCTACAATAAACATCCGTTTTTAGCGCCGTGGTTAACGGCGGGTATCTCAGAGCTGTTTGGCGTTGTCGGTTGGCCAATTTATCTTTTGGGCCAGCTGGCTGTGGCCCTGTGCTTTTGGCTGGTCTTTGAGCTCGGCAGGCGGATGATGCCGGCTTGGCGAGCGCTGCTCGGTGTCATCATGCTTGAAATGGTGGTTTATTATAATTACCAAGCGTCTAATTTTAACCCTAATGTGGCCATGTTACCGCTGTGGGCTTGGATGATCTTAAGTTTCTATTTGGCGCTCACGCTTAATCGTTGGCGAGATTGGCTGTTGCTGGGCTTGGCCACCGGTTTGGCGGTGGATGCCAAATATCAATCCGGCTTGTTAGTCATGGTGTTTGTTTTATTTGCGTTGTTAACACCCAGCTTATGGCGTGTACTCGCAAATAAAAAAACCTATGTTGCTGGTCTTATTGCTTTGCTGGTTTTTCTGCCGAATTTTATTTGGCTGGCCTCTCATCAATTCATGGCGGTGACGTATGCGATGGGCGAGCTAGGCGAAACAACAGACCCTGTTTCATTTTTATTGAATCAGTGTGTGACTTTATTGCCCATGCTGCTGTTATATGTGCCGTTTTTGCGGGGTCGCGCGAGTTTTGATGTCGCACGCTTTGACCGCTACTTTTTGTGGTGGATGAGCTTGGGCGCTTTGGTGTTAACGCTAGCTATGGCTGTGTTTGGGCATGCCCATTTACAAAAAACCTGGGCTTATCCGTATTTTTCTACGCTGGGTTTATTGTGGGTTGCGAGCTTAAAGCCTGTGGTCACTTTGCGACGCTTGAAAATCTTGGCGGTGCTGCTCTGTGTTTGGGCGGTGCTCGGTTTTTCAGCGATAGGTTTGTATTACCACGTCATTGTACCGGCTAAAAAAATCAATAACCCGCCGCGTAATACTCTGCCGGGTGAGCGGATTGCGCGTGCGGTTAGTGGCCTGTGGTTTGGGCAGTTTCATGTGCCGATGAAATATGTGGCGGGCAGTTACGGTGTGTTGGTGGATTTATCGGCGTATATACCGTCCAAGCCGAAAGCGTATTTTGGTTTGAGTACCGACAGCAGCCCTTGGGTTAGGGATGCAGATTTTCGCCAGCAAGGTGGCGCTGTTGTGGTCTGGCTCAACTATAGCCCTGGCTCCAAACAGGCTGAGATTGACTCAATTAAAAAACGTTACCCCCGTATTTGCGGTGCGCAGGAGATGATTTTCCCGCGTGATTTGGCTAAAAAAGCGCCGCCTGTAAAACTATGGGTCGCCTTTCTGCCGCCAAAAGGTCAGCGCTGCACTCTCATGGAGTAAAAAGGCTGACACGATTAAAAAAAGCTTGTTAGAATGCTTGCGGTTTATCGAGGGAGTGCGAAAACATCATGCTGCAATTATTGCAATCATTAAAAGACGGCCGTTTAGATGTCGCCACAGCGCCTTCTCCTGCACCCTCAAAAGGTAGTTTGACCATTCAATCGAGCGTTAGCCTCATTTCTGCGGGCACCGAGCGCATGCTGGTGGATTTTGGTCGTGCGAGTTTGCTGGGTAAGGTCAAACAGCAGCCTGAAAAAGTGAAAGAAGTTCTTCAAAAAGTCAAAACGGATGGTCTGTTAACCACTATCGATGCGGTTAAATCAAAGCTAGAGCAACCGATTCCATTGGGTTATTGCAATGTGGGGCGAGTAGTTGATACGGGTGATGTGCCAGCGTTTTCGGTCGGTGACCGCGTATTGTCGAATGGCCCTCACGCAGAAATTGTTCGTGTGCCCAAAAACCTGTGTGTAAAAATTCCTGATAGTGTCAGCGACGAAGAAGCGGTGTTTGGAGTGGTTGGGGCTATCGCGCTGCAAGGGGTTCGCCTGATTGAGCCAACGATTGGCGAATGCGTGGTTGTGCAAGGCTTAGGCTTGATTGGGCTTATGGCCGTGCAGATACTGATGGCTAATGGCTGTCGAGTTTTGGGTGTGGACTTTGATCCCAAAAAACTCGAGTTGGCTCGCGCCTTTGGGGCAGAAACGGTTGATTTATCGGCGGGTGAAGATTTGCTGGCTAAAGCCGCGTGTTTTTCGCGTGGCCAAGGCGTGGACGCGGTCTTGATCACAGCGTCGGCACAAACGAATGATATTGTTCGTGATGCTGCTCATATCTCTCGCAAGCGCGGCCGTATTGTATTGGTCGGCGTGGTGGGCCTTGAGCTGAATCGAGCGGATTTTTACGAAAAAGAATTAAGTTTTCAAGTGTCTTGTTCGTATGGTCCGGGGCGCTACGATGAGAACTATGAAACCAGAGGACACGACTACCCCTTGCCGTTTGTGCGCTGGACAGAGCAACGAAACTTTGAAGCGGTGTTGGATTTGATGGCTGCGGGCAAGCTGGATGTGAAGCCCTTGATCAGCGCACAATTTTCGATTGAAGACGCTGCTAAGGCCTACCAAGCCCTGCAAGACAAGCAGCATCTGGGTTTATTGTTAACTTATCCTCAAACTGAAAGTGCTGAGGCTTTATCTCGCACGGTGAGTTTGATCGGGTCGCCGGCTGTTGTCGCTGCTGTAAAGCCTTGTGTGGCATTTGTGGGTTCGGGCAACTATGCCAGCCGAATGCTGATCCCCGCCTTTAAAAAGGCAGGCGTTAGATTGCACACGATTTTAAGCAGTTTAGGTGTCAGTAGCGTGATTCACGGTAAGCGCTTGGGCTTTGAAAAGGCGAGTACGGATATTGAGTCTGTGTTGGCTAACACTGAAATCAATACCGTTGCAATCGCCACACGCCATAACTTGCACGCGAGTCAAACACTGGCTGCGCTCAAGGCTGGCAAGCACGTGTTTGTTGAGAAGCCTTTATGTTTGAATCTCGATGAGCTTGAAGAACTTCAAGCAGCGTATGAAGCTTTGTGTGCTAAGCCGAAAGCGCCGATGCTGATGGTCGGTTTCAATCGCCGCTTCTCGCCACATGTTCAAAAGATCAAGGCCTTGTTGGCACCGATGGCATCGCCTAAACATATAGTGATGACAGTGAACGCAGGGGTTATCCCCAAAGAGCATTGGACGCAAGATCTAAAGCTTGGCGGTGGGCGCCTGATTGGCGAAGGCTGCCATTTTATTGATTTGTTGCGTTATCTGGCAGATAGCCCGATTGCGAAGGCGGATATCGTCGCCTTGAACGATGCGCAAGGTGTGGTGATCAATGATTGCTTCACGGTAACGCTGAGTTTTGAAAATGGTTCTTGTGGCGTGCTGCACTATTTAGCCAATGGTGCGAAAAGTGTGTCTAAAGAGCGATTGGAAATTTTCATTGACGGCAAAATTTTGCAACTCGATAACTTCAGGGCGTTAAAAACGTTTGGCTTTAAGCGATCGCATCAATTAAAACTTTTCCGCCAAGATAAAGGCCAAACAGCTTGCGCAAAAGCGTTTGTTGAGGCGATAGAGCAAGGTTTAGCCCCTGTCATTCCGCCTTCTGAATTGTTTGAGGTGGCTAAAGTCTGTATCGATCTGCAAGAACAATTGGAGCGCTAAGATGGGTCAGCTTAAAACAGTTTGTGTTGTGGGTTTGGGTTACATCGGTTTGCCCACTGCCTCTTTGCTTGCAACCAAGGGTTACACCGTTTTGGGTGTGGATGTGCGCCAAGAGGTCGTGGATACGATCAATGCGGGCAATATTCATATCGTTGAGCCAGGTTTAGATATCTTAGTAAAATCGGCCGTGCATTCACAAAACTTGTGCGCAAGCCTTGAGCCTGCGCCGGCTGATGTGTTTATTCTCGCGGTACCCACCCCGTTTAAAGACGATCTTCAGCCAGACTTAAGCTATGTGGAGGCGGCTTCGAAGGCTATTGCGCCGTTGCTTGCCCCAGGCAATCTCGTGATTTTAGAGTCCACTTCGCCGGTGGGTACCACGCAAGCGGTTAAAGCCTTTGTTGAGAAAGCGAACCCTGCGGCCCGTGGTGTGCATTATGCGCATTGCCCTGAGCGTGTGATTCCAGGTCGTGTGTTGCAAGAGCTGGTGGCAAACGATCGTGTGGTGGGTGGTTTGGATGCTGCGAGTACAGAACAGACTGTAAATTTTTATCGCAGTTTTGTTCAAGGTGAAGTGATCGCGACCGATGCGCGCACAGCCGAGCTGTGTAAGCTTGCCGAAAATGCTTTTCGCGATGTGAACATTGCGTTTGCTAATGAATTATCCTTAATTTGTGACGAGGCGGACATCAATGTTTGGGAGCTGATTCGCTTGGCCAATCGTCACCCGCGTGTGAATATTTTACAGCCGGGTCCGGGTGTGGGTGGTCATTGTATCGCCGTTGATCCTTGGTTTATTGTGGCGAGCCATCCTAAAAAAGCGCGCTTGATTCGCATGGCGCGTGAAGTGAATGACAGTAAACCTGATTGGGTGATCCATAAAGTGGAACAAGAAGCGCGTAAGTTTCAAAACCCCGTGATTGCCTGTTTGGGTTTAAGTTTTAAAGCCAACGTCGATGATTTGCGTGAGTCACCGGCATTGTCGATTACTCGAAAGTTAGCTGCGTTGGGCCTTGGGCGAGTCATTGCGTGTGAGCCCCACGTGAGTGCTATCGAAGGGCTTGAGCTGTGTGATGCGGCACAAGCTGTGTCGCAAGCGGCTATTGTTTTGGTGTTGGTGGATCATGATGTTTTCAAAGCGCTGGATCCTGCAAGTTTTCAGGGCAAGTGTATTATTGATACCCGTGGGGTTTTGGCGTCATGAAGGTGTTAACCGTGATGGGTACGCGCCCTGAGGTGATTAAAATGGCGCCGGTGATTAAAGCGCTGGAGTCTTCAGATCATTTCAAGTCCTTGGTGTGTGTGACATCCCAGCATCGTCAGATGCAAGATCAAATGATGAGTTTGTTTGGTCTGAAAGCGGATTTTGATTTGGGTTTAATGAAGCCTAATCAAACCTTAACCGATGTGACGGTCGGTGTTTTGCAGGGTTTGCAAGCCTTGTTTCGCGAACACCGTTTTGATTGGGTATTGGTGCAGGGCGATACTACGACCTCGATGGCGGCGAGCATGGCTGCGTTTTACGCAGGCATCCCAGTAGCGCATGTGGAAGCTGGCCTTCGTACCTACGACCTGCAGCGCCCGTTTCCGGAAGAGCTGAATCGCCAGTTAACCGCACGCATGGCAGCCAAGCATTTTGCGCCCACTGACTGTGCTAAACAGAATTTATTGTCTGAAGGTGTTTCTGCTGAGACCATTTTTGTGACCGGCAACACAGTGATCGACGCTTTGTTGTACATGCGTGAAAAAATTCGTGCAGGCGAAGTGCAGATATCATTGCCGGAGTCCATTCAATCGATCGTGGATACGCAAACGCCTTATGTGTTGATTACGGGGCACCGCCGAGAAAGTTTTGGGGAAGGGTTTCTCAATATTTGCCAGGCGATTCAGCGTTTGGCAAAACAGTATTCAGACTGGCAATTTATTTATCCGGTGCACTTAAATCCAAATGTGCAAGCGCCGGTCAATGAGCATCTAAACGGTTTGGCTAATGTGCATTTGATTGCGCCGCAAGAGTATGCGCCGTTTATTTATTTGATGGACCACTGCCGCGTTGTGCTCACTGACTCCGGTGGTGTGCAAGAAGAAGCGCCGTCTTTGGGTAAGCCCGTACTGGTGATGCGTGAGAAAACTGAGCGCCCAGAAGGGGTTGAGGCCGGTACCGCAAAATTAGTGGGTAATCGTTCGGATGATATTATCGCAGCAGTGAGCGGCTTGATTGATGATTCGGCTGCGTATGATGCGATGGCGAAAGCGGTGAATCCGTACGGCGATGGTCAGGCGGCTTGGCGTATTGTTGAGTGGCTTTAGCGATACTCCGCCATGTTGAATAGCAAATACTCTGCAAACTGTGTTATCAGCGCGTGTTCTGCGTGCGGTTCATAATATAAGTGACTGTGTGAGGTCACGGGTGCTTTATCGAGCGGCAGTTTCACCAGCAGACCTTGTTCAATTTCATCAAGCAGCATTTGTTCAGGTAAATAGAGAATGCCGAGACCTCGGCTTGCGGCGGCTAGTAGCTCAGTGGTCGACGCGGTTTTTAAGCTGCCGCGCACTTTGATTTGGCGCTTGCCGCTGAAATGCCAAAGACTGTCGGGTGTGGCTTGCGTGTTGACGAGGCAATTGTAGTCTTTCAGGGTGTCTAGTGAATCTGGTGACCCATGGCGCGCAATGTATGCTGGGCTTGCTAGCACCGCTCGTCGTAGCGTCATGATAGGTTTGCGTAGTAATCGTGGGTGCTCAATGAGATGACTGCTGATCGCCAGATCCGCTTGGCCCTCGATGGCAGCGTAGGGGTTGTTGCCGTTGAGCGTTTCTAATTCAATTTTCGGGTGCTGTTCTAGAAACGCCGTGATGACGTCAAGCAGTGGACTTTTGGAATAGAGGTTCGACAAAGAAAGGCGGATTGGGCCTTGCAGCTCACCTTGGTTTTCTAACAGGCGTAGTTCTGCTTGCTTGACGCTGGCCAAAATACGCTTGGCTTCCTCATAAAAAACCAGGCCTTCCGGTGTGGGCTCTAGACGCCGCGTGGTTCTAAAAATCAGGCTACATTTGAGTTTTTCTTCCTCTAACCATTTAATTTCTTTGCTGAGTTTTGAGATCGCAATATCCAGCTCGCGGGCGGCACCCGAAAAGCTGCCACTTTCGATGACTTGAGTGTAGTGCTTGATGGTGTTTAGGTAGTCCATATTTTCTAAATCAATAAAAATTATTTATAAATATACATGATTATCTCTTTTATAGAAAGTATTAGAATGAGTAAAAATTAAGCAGGAGAGCATTATGACAACATCCAATACATCAGAAAACAGATTTTTTCAGCCTTCAGGACAGCTGGCTGCGCGGGGCCAAAAGCTCCAGGGTAGCTTGCTGGGGGTTGATCAAGCGGCGGCCAGTACCTTGGTTTTTGGTTTCTCAGGGCTGACTAATCTTTTAGCGCTCGTTGAGCCGTACGGCTTTTTCCCCGCACCCATTGTCGCTGCGGCCAGTGTGGGTTTGTTTATTTTAAATGCGATCAGTTTAGATCGGGCTCGCAAATGGGCATCGAAAGTTTCTGGCGAGGGTCAGCAGCTGATCGGTGAGGCACAGCAAACGCCAGTCTTTAAACCCAGTTTGGTATTGCGCATGTTGGCCAGCTTGGGCGCCTTCGGCGTAACCACTAATCTTACGTTCATGCGCTATATGAGTCCGAGCATTAAACCCCTTCTTACGCTGGCAAACAAATCGGTATTTGCAGCGGGTTTCGGCTTGGGCTTAATGGCGGATGGTCTCGATGTGTATCACAATCTGTCGCAACAAGCTCAAGGCGTTACGCGGGGCCAGAAAGTGAAAAGCTGGATGTGGATGATCTCAAAAGCCTTGCTGTTTTGCAGCTTTTTAGGCGGCGCTTATGGAGAATCGGCTGCGTTTGCTCTTTCATCAGCCTTATTATTGATGCACAGCGCGATAGCCTTTGGCTCCTTGTGTTGTTCGAAAAGGCCTGCTCGTACCGAGCCAACTTCACCTGAAAGGATTACGGTGATATTTGATGATGCAGGAGTTGATGATGCGCCTGCTGCAGGAGTTGATGATGCGCCTGCTGCAGGAGACGATGATGCTGATGCTCAAAGGCCTTTAATGCGTTGAGGGTTTTTGGTGGCGCATGTTTACCCCGGCTTTGTCCGGGGTTTTTTTCGGCGTCTTGTTAAAAAATCCTAGATTTATGTTGACTTTAAGGTCGACGTTTAGGAGAATCTACCACTATTTTTGGAGGGGTGCCCGAGCGGCCAAAGGGAGCAGACTGTAAATCTGCCGGCGTATGCCTTCGTAGGTTCGAATCCTACCCCCTCCAAAATCCAGAGCGCAGTTAGCGATGTATATAAATAAGGTATATCGCTCACTGGGTTTTAGGAATGAGATCCATGTGAAGGTGTCTCTAGTGAAGAGACGTTTTGGTGCGGGTGTAGTTCAGTGGTAGAACTTCGGCCTTCCAAGCCGATAGCGTGGGTTCGATTCCCATCACCCGCTTATTTGAAGGGTGGAAGTTACAGTGGCGACGCCTCGCTATTGTGCCTTCTGCCTTTTTGCCCTCGTAGCTCAGGGGTAGAGCGCTTCCTTGGTAAGGAAGAGGTCGGCGGTTCAATTCCGCCCGTGGGCACCAGGGTTATTTGGCGTTTAACAACTTAATATTGGGGTAGAGACTCATGGCAAAAGCTAAATTTGAGAGAAACAAGCCGCACGTAAACGTAGGCACGATAGGTCACGTGGATCACGGTAAAACGACGTTGACGGCAGCGTTGACGGTGGTGTTGTCAAAGCTTCACGGTGGTGAAGCGAAAGGCTACGACCAAATTGACAGTGCGCCAGAAGAGAAAGCGCGTGGTATTACGATTTCGACAGCGCACGTGGAATACGAGAGCAACAACCGTCACTACGCACACGTAGACTGCCCGGGGCACGCGGATTATGTGAAGAACATGATCACGGGTGCGGCACAGATGGACGGAGCGATTTTGGTGGTGAACGCGGCCGATGGCCCGATGCCACAGACTCGTGAACACATTTTGTTGGCTCGCCAGGTGGGTGTGCCTTCAATCGTGGTTTACTTGAACAAAGCGGACATGGTTGATGACGCTGAGTTGTTAGAATTGGTTGAAATGGAAGTGCGTGAATTGTTGTCAAGCTACGATTTTCCGGGTGATGATATTCCTGTGATCGTGGGTTCGGCGTTGAAGGCGTTGGAAGGCGATGAGAGCGAAATTGGTATTCCATCGATCATGAGGTTGGTAGAGGCGATGGACTCATACATTCCAGAGCCAGAGCGTCCAGTGGACATGCCATTCTTGTTGCCGATCGAAGACGTGTTTTCGATTTCAGGCCGAGGTACGGTGGTTACGGGTCGTGTTGAGCGCGGTATTGTGAAAGTGGGCGAGGAAGTTGAGATTGTCGGTTTGAAAGACACTCAAAAGACGACGTGCACGGGCGTTGAGATGTTCCGTAAGTTGCTAGACGAAGGTCGTGCGGGCGACAACGTGGGTGTTTTGTTACGTGGTACGAAGCGTGAAGACGTTGAGCGTGGTCAGGTATTGGCGCACCCCGGTTCGATCAAGCCGCACACGAAGTTTGAAGCGGAAGTGTACGTATTGACGAAAGAAGAGGGTGGACGTCACACGCCATTCTTTAAAGGTTACCGTCCACAGTTTTACTTCCGTACGACAGACGTAACAGGTGAAGTGATTCTTCCTGAAGGCGTAGAGATGGTGATGCCGGGTGATAACGTGAACATTAACGTACACTTGATTGCACCGATTGCGATGGACGAAGGTTTGCGCTTTGCGATTCGTGAAGGTGGTCGTACCGTCGGCGCCGGTGTTGTGGTTAAAATTACAGAGTAAGGCATTATGGCAGAAAAAAGGCAACGTATTCGTATCCGGTTAAAAGCGTTCGATCATCGCTTGATTGATAAATCAACGAGCGAGATTGTTGAAACGGCTAAGCGTACTGGCGCGCAAATTTGCGGTCCAATTCCTTTGCCCACTCGCAAAGAACGTTTCACGGTATTGATTTCACCTCACGTCAATAAAGACGCACGTGATCAATATGAAATTCGCACACACAAACGTATGGTCGATATTATCGGCCCAACTGATAAAACAGTTGATGCTTTGATGCGTTTGGATCTTGCAGCAGGTGTCGACGTCGAAATCGTCGTTGACTAAGAGAAATAAGAGGTTATAGAAACATGGCACTTGGATTAATAGGCCGAAAATGTGGAATGACACGTATCTTCACTGAAAGTGGCGAGTCGATTCCTGTGACGGTGGTTTCAGTAGCGCCGAACCACGTGGTTCAAGTTAAAACACTTGAGTCAGATGGTTACAACGCACTACAAGTCGGTGCGGGTGTGGCAAAGCCACAGCGTTTAACAAAAGCTGAGTTGGGTCATTTTGCTAAGGCAACGGTTGAGCCTGCAACGTCTTTGCGTGAATTTCGTGTAAACGAAGGTCATGAACATAAAATTGGTGATGAATTAACAGTAGAGTTATTTCAAGCAGGCCAGAAAGTTGACGTCAGTGGCGTCAGCAAAGGTAAAGGCTTCCAGGGCGGTATTAAACGTCACAACTTTACTATGCAAGATGCGACTCACGGTAACTCTGTGTCTCACCGTGCGATTGGTTCAACGGGTCAAAACCAAACACCAGGTCGTGTTTTCAAAGGTAAGAAAATGCCTGGCCAAATGGGTAACAAAAACCGAACTGCACCTATGCTAGAGGTGGTAAAAATTGACGTTGAACGTCGTTTACTACTCATTAAGGGTGCGGTGCCAGGTTTTGCCGGTGGTGAAGTCGTTGTTACACCAGCGGCTAAAGCAAAAGAGGTGAACAATGCAGCTTAATGTCCTAGAAAAAGGCACAGCCAAAACAACAGTTGATGTTGCTGAGCTCGTTTTTGATCGTGAATACAACGAAGGGTTGATTCACCAAGTGATTGTTGCGCAGATGGCTGGCGAACGCCAAGGCTCTAAAGCGCAAAAAACACGGGCTGAAGTTAGTGGTGGTGGCATTAAGCCATGGCGCCAAAAAGGTACGGGTCGTGCGCGTGCCGGTAGTATCCGCAGCCCAATCTGGGTTGGCGGCGGTAAATCGTTTGCAGCCAAGCCTCGTAGCTTCAAGCAAAAGGTAAACCGTAAAATGCACCGTGCTGCGATGTGTGCCATGTTGTCTGAAATGGTTCGTCAAGAGCGCTTGCTTATCGTTGAAGACATTCGGTTGACTGACCATAAAACCAAAGGTCTTATGGCGAAATTGAATGAATTGAACGTTAACGATGTGTTGATGGTCGTTGAACACGCTGATGAAAACTTGTTGTTGGCCTCGCGCAACCTTCATAACGTTGCGGTGATCGATGCTCAAGCGGTTGATCCTTTGGCGTTAATCAGCTTTGAGAAAACCGTGATCACAGTCGCTGCCCTGAAACAACTTGAGGAGCGCTTGTCATGAATCAAGAACGTTTAATGAAAGTTATTTTTGGTCCGCTTGTGACTGAAAAGTCGCAGATGGCTGCTGAAAAGCATAACCAAGTGACATTTAGAGTCGCTCGTGATGCGAATAAGCACGAAATCAAACAAGCGGTTGAGTTGTTATTTAAAGTCGAAGTGGAAAACGTTCAAGTTGCCAACGTAAAAGGTAAAATTAAACGTTTCGGTGGTCGTCTAGGTCGCCGTAACCACTGGAAAAAAGCGTATGTGTCATTGGCTGAAGGTCAAGATATCAACTTTGGCGCGCTAGAAGGTTAAGGAGTGGTTTAATGCCTGTAGTCAATACAAAACCCACATCGCCAGGTCGTCGGTTTGTCACAAAAGTGGTTCATCCTCACCTGCATAAAGGTGAGCCGTATAAGCCTTTGTTGGAAAAGGTTAAGAAAAATGGTGGTCGTAATAACAACGGTCGCGTGACTGTCCGCCACGTGGGTGGTGGTCATAAGCAGCGTTACCGTTTAATCGATTTTAAACGTAACAAAGACGGTATTGTTGCGGTTGTTGAGCGTATTGAATACGATCCAAACCGTACAGCGCACATTGCTTTGCTGAAATATGCAGATGGTGAACGTCGCTACATCATTGCACCTAAAGATTTGCGTGCCGGTGATGAGGTGCAAAGTGGTGCTGAGGCGCCAATTAAGCCAGGCAATACTTTACCGTTGAGTATTATTCCTGTCGGTAGCATGATCCACTGTGTTGAGATGAAGCCTGGCAAGGGTGCTCAGTTGGCCCGTAGTGCGGGTGCTTCGGTCCAGTTACTGGCTCGTGAAGGTCGCCATGTCACATTGAAATTGCGTTCAGGTGAATTGCGTAAAGTATTGGTTGATTGCCGTGCAACATTGGGTGAAGTCTCAAACTCAGAGCATAACCTACGAAGCTTGGGTAAAGCCGGTGCGAAACGCTGGCGTGGTGTTCGCCCAACCGTTCGCGGCGTGGCAATGAACCCTGTTGACCATCCACACGGTGGTGGTGAAGGCCGTACATCAGGTGGCCGTCATCCGGTATCGCCTTGGGGTACGCCGACTAAAGGTTACAAAACGCGTCGTAACAAACGTACGAACAAGTTGATCGTTCGTCGACGCGATAAGAAATAGTGGGAGATAAATAAGTGACACGTTCAAGTAAAAAAGGCCCTTTTGTTGATGCAAATTTGCTCAAAAAAGTTGATGGGGCTGATCGTAGCAAAAAGCAAGTCATTAAAACACGCTCACGTGCTTCAATGATTCTGCCTGATTTTGTGGGTTTAACGATTGCTGTGCACAACGGTCGTGAGTTTGTCCCTGTTTTGGTTGGCGAGGACATGGTAGGTCATAAGTTAGGTGAATTTGCGCCTACACGAACTTTCCGTGGTCACGCAGCTGATAAGAAAACGAAGAAGTAAGGTGAGGTTAGCGATGGAAGTTTCTGCAAAATACAAATACGCTCGCTTTTCAGCGCAAAAGGCTCGCCTCGTTGCTGATCAAGTGCGTGGTTTGTCGGTTGAGCAAGCGTTAGATCTTTTAGCGTTTAGCCCAAAGCGTGCGGCTAAAGCGGTTAAGCAAGTCTTGGAGTCTGCGATTGCCAATGCTGAGCATAACAATGGCATGGACATTGATGAGTTGAAAATTTCAGCCATCTATGTTGACGAAGGACCAACGTTAAAGCGTATGCGTGCTCGTGCTAAAGGCCGTGGCGCCCGCATTTTAAAGCGCATGTGTCATATTACTGTGAAAGTATCAGATGGAGAGAGTCACTAATGGGTCAAAAAGTTAATCCTACCGGTATCCGCTTAGGCATCATTAAAGAATCGTCTTCACGCTGGTATGCAACAACGAAAGAGTTTGCAAGCCACTTGTATGAAGATCTTCAAGTTCGCCGTTTGTTGAAAAAACACTTGGCGCGTGGCGTTGTGGGTCGCGTGGATATCGAGCGTCCAGCTAAAAACGCTAAAATCACCATTCATACTTCTCGCCCTGGCGTGATTATTGGTAAAAATGGTCAAGATGTTGAGATCTTGCGTAATAAAATCGGCCATATGTTGAATGTGCCTGTGCATATCAATATTGAAGAAATTCGCAAACCTGATTTGGATGCGAAGCTTGTTGCTGAAAGCATCGCGATGCAGCTTGAAAAGCGTGTTTCGTTTCGTCGTGCAATGAAGCGCTCTGTTCAAAACACTATGCGCGCAGGTGCCTTGGGCATCAAGGTTTGTGTTGGTGGTCGTTTGGGCGGCGCTGAGATTGCTCGTAGCGAATGGTATCGTGAAGGCCGTGTGCCTTTGCACACTTTCCGTGCTGATATCGATTACGCAACAGCGCGGGCTAACACGACATACGGTGTGATCGGCGTGAAGATTTGGATTTTTAAAGGCGAAGTCACGGGTGAAGGCCTGCCGGCAGGAGCTGCTGCAGTTGAGCAAGCCCCGAGAGCCAAGCCTAAGAAACGTGGTGGGAGATCAGAATAATGTTGCAACCAAAACGTAGAAAATTCCGTAAGGATTTTAAAGGTAAAAACCGTGGGTTAGCTTTGCGCGGTAATAAGGTCAGCTTTGGTCGCTTTGGTCTTCAATCAACCGGCCGTGGCCGATTGACGGCGCGTCAAATTGAAGCCGCTCGTCGTGCTTTAACGCGTTACATGAAGCGTGGCGGTAAAGTATGGATTCGTGTGTTTCCAGACAAGCCGATTTCAAAGAAGCCTTTGGAAGTCCGTCAAGGTAAAGGTAAAGGTAGCGTAGAATACTGGGTGGCGTTGATTCAGCCGGGTCGTATGCTATTTGAAGTCGAAGGCGTGAGCGAAGAAGTGGCGCGTGAAGCGTTTCGCTTAGCCGCAAACAAACTACCGTTTGCGACCACGTTTGTCGAAAGAACGTTGATGTAAGGTGAGGTTTTAAAATGAAAGCAGCTGATTTAAGAAAAAAATCTGTGCCTGAGTTGAAAGAAGAGTTATTGGCGTTGGTCCGTGAGCAATTCAATTTACGAATTCAGCGCGCCACTGGCCAGCTTAACAAAACACATTTGTTGAAAAATGTGCGCCGCAGTATTGCGCGTGTTAAGACACTCATTAATGAGCAAGAAGGTAAGAAGTGATGGAAAAGCAAAAAGTACAACGCGAATTACAGGGCCGCGTGGTCAGTGACAAAATGGATAAGGGTGCTGTTGTGATGGTAGAGCGCCGCGTTAAGCACCGCCTTTACCCTAAAATCATCACTCGCTCAAAAAAATACCACATCTGTGACCCACAGAATACCTGTGGTTTGGGTGATTTGGTGCGTATCCGTGAGGGCCAAAAGGTCTCTAAGACCATTGCTTGGCATTTCGTGGAAGTGATTGAAAAAGCGAAGTAATAGTTTAAAAAAACGTGCACTTAAGCGCGTGTTGGTGTTATAATCGCGGGCCTTTTTGAGGGGGCGCGATAATCGCCTTAATTTTGGAGAGTTTAGACATGATTCAGATGCAAACAGTCCTCGATGTTGCAGATAACAGTGGTGGACGACGTGTCATGTGTATTAAGGTCCTTGGTGGCTCACACCGCCGTTACGCGGCTATTGGTGATGTGATCAAGGTGAGCGTTAAAGAAGCTAACCCTCGTGGTCGTGTCAAAAAAGGTGAAGTGTACAACGCGGTTGTTGTCCGTACGAAAAGCGGTGTTCGTCGTCAAGACGGTTCATTGATTAAGTTCGATGACAACGCAGTGGTTATTTTGAATAACCAATTGCAACCGATAGGTACTCGTATTTTCGGTTCAATCACGCGTGAGTTGCGTGAAAACTACATGAAAATTATTTCATTGGCAGAAGAAGTGTTGTAAGAGGTTTTACTATGCCAGCGGTTAAAGCAAAACAAGCAGTAAAATGCAAAATCAAAAAAGGCGACGAAGTTATTTTGATCGCCGGTAAAGACAAAGGTAAGCGCGGAAAAGTTAAGCAAGTAAAACGTTTAGCTGATGGCCGCGTTAAATTGCTCGTCGACGGCGTTAACATGGTGAAAAAACATGTTAAGCCTAACCCTAACACAGGGGAGCAAGGTGGTGTTCAGTCTCGCGAAGCGTTTTTAGATGTGTCAAACGTCAAAGCTTATAACGCTACTGCGAACAAAGGCGACCGTATCGGCTACCGTGTGTTGGAAGACGGTAAAAAAGTTCGTTATTACAAATCGACAGGCGATGTCGTTAGTTCAGACGTATAAAAGGTTGATAAGAAATGGCTAGATTGCAAGATACATACCGCTCTGAGATCGTTAAAAGCTTACAAGAGCGTTTTAGCTACAAAAGCGTGATGGAAGTGCCTAAGGTGACGAAGGTGACTTTGAACATGGGTTTGGGTGAGGCGATCACTGATAAAAAAGCGCTTGAAAACGCACTCAGTGATATGGAAAAAATCGCTGGTCAAAAACCCGTGGTCACAAAAGCCCGTAAGTCAATCGCCGGTTTTAAATTGCGGGATGGTTACCCAGTGGGCTGCAAAGTGACGTTGCGCGGCAAAAGAATGTATGAATTCTTAGATCGATTGATCAATATCTCAATTCCTCGTATTCGTGACTTCCGTGGCTTCTCGGCTAAGTCATTTGATGGCCGCGGTAATTACAGCTTAGGCATCAAAGAGCAAATCGTATTCCCAGAAATTGATTACGATAAAATTGATAAATTACGTGGTTTAGATATCACTATCACGACCACAGCGAAAACAAACGAGGAGGGCGTGGCTTTATTGAGCGCGTTTAACTTCCCATTGAAAGAAAAGGTTGAGGGCTAATCGATGGCAAAAATTTCAATGAAACAGCGTGAATATAAGCGAATCAGAACGGTCGCTAAATTCAGCAAAAAGCGTGAAGCTTTGCGTGCAGAATTGAAAGAAGCGTTTAAATCTGATGAGGGCGCTTTTGAAGTTCAATTGGAAATGCAAAAATTGCCTCGTAATGCTTCGCCTATCCGTGTTCGTCGTCGTTGCCAAGTTTGTGGCCGCCCACACGGTGTGTTTCGTAAATTTGGTTTGTGTCGTATTTGCATTCGTAAATATGGCATGCGTGGTTTAATCCCAGGCTTAGAAAAAGCAAGTTGGTAAAGGGCTAGACTTATGAGTATGCAAGATCCAATTGCTGATATGTTAACGCGAATTCGTAACGCGCAAGCGATGACGAAATCACACGTATCAATGCCACATTCGAAAGCGAAAGCTGCGATTGCAAACGTGTTGGCAGATGAAGGTTACATTATCGGCTTTAAAAAAGAAGATGAAGATGGCAAGTCAGCATTGGTTGTTGAGTTGAAGTATTACGAAGGTAGGCCGGTGATTGAGAAGCTTTCTCGCGCCAGTAAGCCTAGTAGTCGCGTCTATCGCACTGCGAAAGATTTGCCAACCGTATTAGGCGGCTTGGGTGTGGCGATTGTTTCCACATCAAAAGGTGTCATGAGCGACCGTGTTGCGCGTAAATTAGGCGTTGGCGGTGAAGTTCTGTGCTTTGTGGAGTAGAGGTTAACTATGTCTAGAGTTGCGAAAAATCCGATTCAATTGCCTTCAGGCGTCGAAGTCGCGTTGACAGGTCAAGCCTTGAAAGTCAAAGGCCCTAAAGGCGAGCTTCATTTTGACATCGACAATGATGTTCAAATGCACCAAGACGGTCAAGAGCTTACGTTCACTTGGTCAGATGATGATTCAAAGCATGCCAAGCGCTCGGGTTCAAAGAACAAGGTAAAGAAAAACGTTGTAGCCTTAGCAGGTACAACTCGTGCCATCGTTAATAATATGGTTATGGGTGTCAGCCAAGGGTTTCAACGCTCATTGAAAATGGTCGGCGTGGGTTACCGTGCTCAGGCGCAAGGTAACAAATTGAATGTGTCTGCCGGTTTTTCTCACCCTGTGGTGTTTGATGTGCCACAAGGCATCACCATTGAAACACCGTCACAAACTGAAATTGTGATCAAAGGTATCGACAAACAATTGGTTGGTCAGGTAGCGGCTAACATTCGTGGTATTCGTCCACCTGAGCCTTACAAAGGTAAAGGTATTCGTTACACGGATGAGCACGTTGCTATTAAAGAAACCAAGAAAAAGTAAGGTGAACTGAAATGATTTCTAAAAAAATTGCAAGATTACGTCGGGCGAAGAAGTCACGCGGTAAAATTGCCCGCCTTGATGCTTCACCACGTTTAAGTGTTTACCGCTCTAATCAGCATGTTTATGCGCAAGTATTAACGGCTGACGGTTCGAAAGTGTTGGCACAAGCTTCAAGCTTGGACAAAGCGGTATCTACAGATGGCGACGGTAAAGCGACAGCGACAGCCGTCGGCCGCACAGTGGCTGAACGTGCAAAAGCGGCTGGTGTTTCAAAAGTCGCATTTGATCGTTCGGGATATCGTTATCACGGTCGTGTCAAAGCGTTGGCTGATGGCGCTCGTGAAGCTGGTTTAGACTTTTAATGAATGGGATTGAGTGATGAGTAACCCACAAGCAGAAAACGTATTAGATAGTCGTGTGGTCGATATTCGCCGTACGACGAAAGTGGTTAAGGGCGGTCGTGACTTTAGCTTTTCAGCAACCGCAGTGGTTGGTGATGGTAGTGGCACTGTGGGCTATGGTCGTGGTAAAGCCAAAGAGGTGACGATTGCGATTCAAAAGGCCACAGACAGCGCGCGTCGCAACATGAAAAAAATTGGTTTAACACAAGATGGCACGATTCATCACCGGATCGTGGTTTCTCACGGTGCGACAGAAGTCATGATGAAGCCTGCTGCAGGTGGTACCGGTATTATTGCCGGTGGTGCGATGCGCGACGTGTTTGAAGTGTTGGGTATGCACAACGTGTCTGCCAAAATTACAGGTTCAGCGAACCCAACAAACGTGGTCATTGCTACGATCAAAGGTCTGGCTGAGATGAAAACCCCTGAATCTATCGCGGCAAAGCGCGGTAAGTCAGTGAAACAGATTGTGGAGTAAGGTCATGAGCGTGAAAAAACTCCGAGTCAAATTAGTTAAAAGTACTAACGGACGCATCGAAGCTCACAAGGCTTGTGTGCGTGGTTTGGGCTTGCGCCGTATGCACCACAGTGTTGAAGTGGCAGCAACCCCTGAAAACGTCGGTATGATCAACAAGGTTTCATACCTGTTAGCTGTTGAGGAAGTGTGATATGCGTTTAAATACGATTAAGCCTGCTGAAGGCTCAAAACACAGCGCAAAGCGAGTGGGTCGTGGTATTGGTTCAACCTTAGGTAAAACCTGTGGTCGCGGCCACAAAGGTCAGCACTCTCGTTCTGGCGGTTACCGTAAAGTCGGTTTCGAAGGCGGTCAAATGCCTTTGCAACGTCGTTTGCCAAAATTTGGTTTCCGTTCACGTATTGCACGCTTGTCAGCCGAAGTTCGTTTGTCAGAAATCAATCTTTTGCCTGCTGGCGAAGTTAGCTTGAGCGTACTAAAAGAAGCAGGCTTTGTTTCTCACGTGGCTGAGAAGGTGAAAATCATCGCTTCAGGTGAAGTGAGCAATGCGTACACGATTGCTGCTGATGTTGCAGTGACTAAAGGCGCGCGCGAAGCGATCGAAGCATGCGGAGGCAAGGTTGCGTAAGCATGGCTAATCCGAGTTTAGGCGTTAAATCGGCAATGAAATCAGGCGGCTTAAAAGAATTAAAAAGCCGCTTTATCTTTTTATTGGTTGCCATTTTAGTCTTTCGTTTAGGCTCGTATATTCCTGTGCCTGGTGTTGACCCTGTTAAGCTCGCGCATATGTTCCAGCAGCACTCCGGCGGTATTTTTAGTCTATTCAATATGTTCTCAGGTGGCGCATTACGCCGCTTTACCGTATTTGCCTTAAGTGTGATGCCGTATATCTCGGCGTCTATCATTGTGCAGTTGTTCACTTCGATTATCCCTTCTTTAGAGCAACTCAAGAAAGAAGGTGAGTCAGGCCAGCGAAAAATTAACCAATACACACGTTACGGCACCGTTGTTTTGGCCGCTTTTCAGGCCTTGGGTATTTCTAAAATGTTGTCCGCTTCTGGCGTGGTGATTGATCCGGGTTCTGCTTTTTATGTGACGGCGACTATTACCTTGGTGACCGGTACGTTGTTTTTGATGTGGTTAGGTGAGCAAGTCACGGAATACGGTATTGGTAACGGTGTTTCCATGATCATTTTCGCGAACATTATCTCGGGTTTGCCGGGTGCGCTCGGTCGTGTTTTGGTGCAAGTTCGCCAAGGTCAAATGGAAATGTTGACCCTATTGCTTATTGTTGCTCTGATTGTCGTGGTCACGGCTGTCGTCGTGTTTGTTGAACGCGGCCAGCGCCGCATTAAGATCAACTACCCACAGCGCCAGCAAGGTCGTCGCATGTACGCGGCTCAAAGCACGCATTTACCTTTAAAAATTAACATGTCTGGTGTGATTCCGCCGATTTTTGCCTCTGCGATCATTTTGTTCCCAGGCAGTATGCTTCAGTGGTTTGGCCACAGTGCGTCTGGTACAACGTGGTTGGGTGATCTTGCCAATCTTTTGCAGCCGGGCACACCGCTGTATATGATTCTTTATTCTGTCGCTATTTTGTTTTTCTGCTTTTTCTATACAGCGGTGGTGTTTAATCCACAAGAAACCGCTGATAATTTAAAGCGTTCAGGCGCCTTTGTGCCAGGGATTCGCCCAGGCCAGCAAACAGCGAAATACATTGATTTGGTGATGTCTCGCTTGACCTTGTTTGGCGCTATCTATTTGATTCTTATTTGTTTATTGCCACAAATTTTGATGGATTCATTCAACGTACCGTTCTTTTTTGGCGGCACATCGTTGTTGATTGTGGTGGTGGTCGTGATGGATTTCATGGCCCAGGTTCAGTCGCATTTGATGTCACAGCAATACAGCTCGTTGATGCGAAAAGCGAACCTGAAAGGTAAAAACAAGAAGTGATTTGGGAGATTTGAAATGAAAGTCAGAGCATCCGTGAAAAAGCGCTGCCGTAATTGCAAAATTATCAAGCGTAATGGCATTGTGCGTGTGATTTGTACCGACAAAAAACACAAGCAACGTCAGGGGTAATATCCCTGTTCTTACAAGGACTTAGCGTCCTCGTAAGAACATAAAGAAATTTAAGTGAAAACCATGGTTTTTGCTTGCAAAGCGCTAATCTAAACGGTATCATCGCGACCTTTGCTGCAAAGATCAGAATAAGTGTTAGGAGTAACTCAATGGCGCGTATAGCAGGCGTTAACTTACCTACTAATAAGCATGTGAGCATTGGCTTGACCGCCATTTATGGCATTGGCCGCCCACGCGCTTTAACGATTTGCCAAGGTTTGAGCATAGACCCTCAAACAAAAATCAAAGATTTAGACGAAGCCGACTTAGAACGTCTTCGTACGGCGATCGCTGAATACCAAGTTGAAGGTGACCTTCGTCGTGAAGTCTCAATGAATATCAAGCGATTGATGGAATTGGGCACCTATCGTGGTGTGCGTCATCGTCGTGGTTTACCTTTAAGAGGGCAGCGTACAAAAACCAATGCGCGCACTCGTAAAGGCAAGCGTAAGTAAGTAATAACGATTAAGGTATAGAATGTATGGCAGTTGCAAGTAAGTCAGCCGGACGAAAGAAAAAAGATCGCATTGTTAACGATGGTGTTGTCCACGTCCAAGCAAGTTTCAATAACACATTGCTCACCGTGACAGATCGTCAAGGTAATGCTTTGGTTTGGTCTAGCGCCTCAAAATGTGGCTTTAAAGGCTCACGTAAAAGTACGCCTTATGCAGCACAGATTGCAGGTGAAACTGTGGCGAAAGAAGCCATTGAGCGTTTTCAATTGAAAACAGTCGATGTGAAGGTGAAAGGCCCAGGCCCTGGCCGTGAGTCTGCTGTGCGTGCGCTGCAATCAGCTGGCCTAAAAGTGCTAACGATTGAAGATACGACCGGTATTCCACACAACGGTTGCCGTGACCCTAAAAAACGTCGAGTTTAATGAGAGAGTGTGAATAATGGCAAGAAATTTTAGCCCTCGTGGTCGAATTCAAAAACGAGAACAACAAGATCTAGATTTATTCAGTGGTGTTAAGTCGCTGGAATCAAAACACAAAATTAACGTCATGCCAGGTCAGCATGCGGTTCGTCGCAGCAAATTATCTGACTACGGTAAACAATTGCGTGCAAAACAATTAATCAAGCGTTACTACGGTGTGCTTGAGCGCCAATTCCGTAACTACTTTGGTAAAGCGTTTCAAGCGAAAGGTTCAACAGGCGAAAATTTGTTGATCATGCTTGAGCGTCGTTTGGATAACGTTGTCTACCGTTTGGGCTTAGCTAAAACACGCCGTGAAGCGCGTCAGCTTGTGAGCCACAAAGCCGTGATGGTTAACGGTATCAAAACCAATATTCCTTCATTCCAGGTTTCTGTGGGTGATGTGATTGCTGTGACTGAGAAAGCCAAAAATCAGTTGCGTATTAAAGAGTCGATCGAGCTCGCTAAGCAACGCACAGACGTTGAATGGTTAGACGCTGATTTCACGAAATTTGAAGGTACGGTTAAAGCTTTACCAACACGTGATCAGTTGCCTGCCGAGTTTAATGAACAGCTCGTAGTAGAGCTTTATTCTAAATAAAGGTGAGTGAGGGCACTATGTCAGCAGATCCATATCAGTTTTTAACCCCGAAAAACATTATTGTTAATACGGTCCGAGGTACGCGTTCAGAAGTGGTGCTGGAGCCGTTCGAGCGTGGTTTTGGCCACACACTGGGCCACACATTACGCCGTATTCTATTGTCATCTATGCCGGGTTGTGCGGTGACAGACGTTAAAATTGCAGGCGTTTTGCATGAGTACAGCACCTTAGACGGTGTTCAAGAAGATGTGATTGAAATCTTATTGAACTTGAAAAACTTGGCGATTCGTATGCATGAAGGCCAGCATGCTGTGCTGAAATTATCGAAAACCGAGCCGGGTCCTGTGACTGCAGCCGATATTCAATGCCCACACAATGTAGAAATCGTCAATCCAGAGCATGTTTTAGCGCATCTTCAAGATGGTAAGCTAGAAATGGAAATGAATGTTCGCTTAGGCAAGGGCTATGAGCCGGCCAGCGCGCGCCAATCAAGCGAAGCACAGCAAATCGGTGTTCTTCACTTGGACGCTATTTACAGCCCCGTTAAGCGCGTGTCTTACGCGGTTGAAAGCGCACGTGTTGAGCAACGTACAGATTTGGATAAACTTATTTTAACCATTGAAAGTGATGGCACACTAAACCCTGAAGAAGCTGTGCGCCGTGCCGCCACTATCCTTCAGCAGCAGTTGTCTGCCTTCGTTGACTTAGACAGCAGTATTTTGTCTGAACCTGAGCGTCATGAAGAAGAAATTGATCCTGTCTTGATGCGCCCGGTTGAAGATTTAGAGTTGACTGTGCGTTCGGCTAATTGCTTGAAAGCAGAATCCATTCAATATATCGGTGATTTGGTTCAACGCGCTGAAACCGATTTATTGAAAACCCCTAATCTGGGTAAAAAATCATTGAATGAAATTAAAGATGTATTGGCGGCTCGCGGTATGTCATTAGGCATGCGCCTTGACAGCTGGCCACCATCATTTTTGAAAGTCAAAGACGATAAGAAATAAAGGAAAGCGCTATGCGACATCGTAAAAGTGGTCGACAACTTAATCGAAACAGTAGCCACCGTAGGGCTATGTTTAAAAATATGGCGAGCGATTTTTTGCGCCATGAATTGATTAGCACAACACTCCCTAAGGCGAAGGAGTTGCGTCGTGTGGTTGAGCCTTTGGTAACTTTGGCAAAAAATGATACTGTGGCGAACCGTCGTTTGGCGATGGCACGCTTGGGTGATAAAGAGATCGTTAAAAAGTTGTTTGAAACTATCGGGCCTCGCTCTAAAGCACGCCCAGGTGGTTATATGCGTATCTTGAAAAACGGTTACCGTTTACAGGATAGAGCCCCTATGGCGATCGTTGAACTAGTTGATCGTGAAGAGACTGTTCAATAGTTTCCGTTTTTTTTTTGCTAAAAAAGCCAGCGTTAGTCTGGCTTTTTGTTTGATAGAGAGGACTGATCATGACAAACCCTGTTGTTGATATTTACTTAGAGGCCACGGGCGAACTGGACCCACGCCAACAACGCATCTATTTGCGCGACCCAGCTTTACAGGAAGAGATTGAGCTTAACTCGCCAGCAGCACGGGCGTCTGGGTCGGCAAAGGTAAGCGCTATGTGGCCAGGCCAGGTATTGGGCTATAACCAACACGTGCCGCTAGGTGTGTTAAGTAGAGTTCTAAAGTGCATGCCGCCTGGCGCAATTTTACAGCTCCCCATTTTTGTATGCTTTAGCCAGCGGGCCATAGAGCAACTCGCGGACATGATAAATAAGCGGCGCCCGTTCGTGCAGATTAATCCTAATATGATAGAAAGCGACGTAGCAGCGGGGGCGTTTGCAGCTCTCATGAGGCGCCTTCGTTTCCCAACCGTGATTATACCTCCTGGTATGAAGCTGTCGACTGCACTGCTCTATATAAAAAGGTTGCCTGAAGGTCCACTAAGGTTAGTGCTTCCTCTATCTGAGCCACTTATTGAGGCTTGTTGTGCAGACAGGAAGATTTTGCCTGAGGGCGTGCTGGTGGAGCTTGACCCAGCGATGCCAACTGAGCTTGCAGTGAAGCTTGTACGCGCTTTACGCGCTTTACGGTCATTTTCGGGATTGTGTTTTCCAAAGAATATATCACAAGCCACCGCAATCGCTTGTGCACAGGTCTTAGGGCCGCAAGTGGGATTGTGGGTTGCTCCTGACATGGAGGAGGAGCTTATGGTGGCGGCGATAAAGGCCTTAAATCCTCGCGCAACCTTATGGCTTGATCCTCGGTTTAATGATCATCTAGCGCTTGCAGAGAAATATGTATCTAGCTTACCCCCCGGTGGCAGTGTTTACTTACCTTGCTTTGCGAAACGCGAGTTGATCCTTGCGTGTGCGCAGGCTCTACCGTCAAAGTGTACGCTAGAGCTTTATACTAGGATACCACGAGAGACTGTGCTCGAGTGTGGGCGCTTTACGAAGGGCAACATCAAGTTGGTACCTAATGCTCTGCACGTGTCGGGGTGGTCAGCAGGCAGGTTTTTTTCCAGAGCAGACAGAGCATCACTGCCACCGGCTGCTGCACAAGCATCACCGCCACCGGCGCATTCTGCTGCCCCAGGCAGCTAAATAGCGTTTATCGTATGAAGAATGGGGTGTCTCAAGCCTTTTCAATCATTGATCCCCATGTCCATTTTTGGCGTTTGAATACGGGTTTTAATACTTGGCTTCAAGAAGGGGCGAACCTTTTCCTTGGCGATTATCGCGCCATGGTTAAAGACCATGGGCCGAGCGAGTTTGAACATAACGCCAGGCCTTATGTCATTACACAGTGTGTGCATATTGAGGCAGAAGCCACTGTCTACGCTAAAGCTGAAGCGGATTGGCTGGAGGATTTGGCGCAAAAAACCCCTTTGATCGGCGCTATAGTGGGAGGGGTTGATTTTTTAGCGCACGATTGTGAAGCCTTGTTAGAGCATTATGCTATCCTGCCTTAGTCTCGCGTTACCTCACCCTGCTTTCAGAGCTAAGCGTATCAGAGCAGCAAGCGATTTTTGCAGATAATGCTGCGCGTGTGTATCGCCTGACTTAGAGCCGTAAACGTCTTTTCCCGACTTCCAGATTTTTATGAACAAAATATTTACAGCCCAGTATTTATGCGGTTTTCAAGGCATTTTAAGTTGTTTTTAGTGCGAAATCCGGCACTAATCTGTAGCATGGCAGCAGAT
>Ga0066644_10000039_pt1 | contig 65032 bp, 58 predicted proteins | sample CryGeyCG2114_020_FD_62735 | JGI IMG/M metagenome (GOLD analysis project Ga0066644, IMG submission 62735) | Groundwater microbial communities from aquifer - Crystal Geyser CG15_big_fil_post_rev_8/21/14_0.20 | ecosystem: Environmental > Aquatic > Deep subsurface > Groundwater | place: USA: Utah...
CAGCCTCAAGCCAGCCACCGCGTGACGGACAAACGCCGTCGCGCGCTCGTCAAAACCAACCATTCCGAACAACCAAAGAAAAACCCCGCCGAAAATCGACGGGGTTTGTCAGCAGTCTGGAGAAGGTGCCCCTAACCGGGCACCTTCTTTCTTGTTCTCCTTCCCGATTCTTGCCTTAGATCAAGGCGGCCCCCCTTGACCTCCAACAGAATGACGGCAAGAGACGATGGGCTTGGGCCGGTGGAGGATCCCAGCAGGTCCCGGAAGCGTTCCATGCGTCCTCGTCAAGATTGAAGGAGCAGAATCGTGAATTTTCGATTTCCAGTCGCGAACCTCATTTGCCTCGCAGGCATCGCCGCCATTGCATCCGCGGTTCCCTATGTTGACGCGGAAGCGGCGTCGGAAAAAGCGAAGGCCGGACCCGCCGCGACCGAAAAACCGGGGTCGCGCCCCCTGGTTCCCGGGCGTACCCTGTTTATCGTTTCCACCGACGGCTCTCCCCCGGCCAAGGTCAACGGGCAGGAAATCACCTGGGACGCCTACAATGCCGTTCTCGGCCGCGCCGCCCAGACGAAATTCTATCACGGCAAAGCGCCGGAAGGCGGCGAGGAGGCCCTGCGCACGGAAACCATCGAAGCGCTGATCATGGAACGTCTGCTGACGGCGGAGGCGAAGAAGCGTGGCCTGACATCGGACCAGGAATGGGTCAAAGGGGAGATCGACAAACTTGAGCTTCGCTATAAAGGCAGCGCGATGTGGCAAAACCAGCGTGCGACCGCCATCCCGAAGATTAGGAAAGAACTTGAGAAGCAATCGCTTCTGAAACGCCTGGAACATCAAGCGCGCGTGGTCGAACATCCGACCCAAGCGCAGCTGAGGGCGTTCTTCGAGGAGAACCCGACCCTGTTCACGGAACCCGCCAAGGAGAAGATTTCGGTGATCCTGTTGGGTGTCGATCCGTCCTCGCACCACAGCGTCTGGGAAAAAGCCCGGGAAGAAGCGGGGCGCATCCTTGCAAAGATCAAGGCCGGCACCGATTTCGCGGAGATTGCCAATCTCCGCTCGACCGATACAAGCGCCGAACAGGGCGGCGATTTGGGCTACGTGCACCGGGGAATGCTTTCGGGCGAGGCTCAGAAAGTGGTCGATAACCTGAAGCCGGGCGAGGTCTCCGAGCCGGTGCGCATTCTTCAGGGATATGCGATCTTCAAGCTGTTCGAGCGCTCGAATCCAAGGGAACTCACCTTTGAAGAAGCCGCCGACCGCGTGAACCCGCTTTATGTCCGCATCACCGCGGACAAGCAGTGGCTCGCGCTTCAGAAACACCTGCGGGAAAGCGCCTCGGTCACCGTCAATCCGATCCTTGCCGGGAACTAGATGTGATGGACCGGCTCGCTTGCAGCCATATGTCCTCCGGCCTGTCGGGTATGGTCGCGGCGCTTATTTTGAGGCCTGCGGCTTCAGCCCCTGATAGAAGCGCGCCACCCCGCCGTAACTGCCGACCCACATGGTCCCGTCCCGGGCAGTATCCATGGAAAACACGGTGTTCGAAAACAGGCCGTCGCGGGTGGTGAATTTTTCGAATTTCGTTCCGTCGAACCTGGCCAACCCATCGTTCGTCCCGATCCATAACATCCCGTCTTCGTCTTCGTAGAGCATGAACACGTGGTTGGCGGGCAGGCCATCCTTCTTCGTATAGGTTTTCCAGGTCTCGCCGTCGAACATCGACAACCCGGCACCCCAGGTCCCGGCCCAGACGCGGCCCTTCTTGTCATAGACAAGCGAGATCACATAGTTGGGGTTATAGGCGATGTCGACGTCGCCCAAGCCCTGTTCCTGTTTTTGAGTGGCGTGGTGGCTCGACTGGGTCCCCGGGTCGTTTCGGAACGGAATGTCCGCCCGCACTGTTTCAATATCCGCGCCAAGTCCGTCCTTATGGTTCCAGGTCCGCCAGACGCCGTTCCTGTATAGCGATACGCCGCCCTCGGTCGCCAGCCAGATGTCACCGTTCCGGCCTTCCGCTAGGCCGTAGACCCAATCGTTGGCGAGACCGCCTTTCGTGTTCTCGACGGTATAGAGTTCCCAGTTTTCCAGGTGATCCATGCGCCCTTGCGGAATCCTGTTGGCGCCGGACCACGTGGCGATCCAGACGTCGCCGTTGGACGCCTTCAGTGCGTCGTAGACGAACGCGTCTCCCATGCCGCTGGGAATGTTGTAGTTTCGCCACTTGCCGGTATCCGGGGACAGGATCGACAAGCCGCCCCCATAGGTCCCGACCCAAAGCTCGCCGTCCACCTTGCCGAGATGAAACACCCCGTTCGACAACAGGCCGTTCTTATTGTTGTAGAGTTTGTAGTCGTCGTTGGCGATGTTGTACCTGATGACCCCGCCGGAAGTCCCGACCCACATGATCGGGCCGTCCGCCAACATCGCCTTGATGTTGCGCTTGCCGACGCGGAAATGATCGTACTTGAAGGGTGCGGACACCTCCGGTGCCGTGGCCTCCTGCACGGCGACCGACGGCGCTTCGGGCTTTCGCGAGCCCAGCGGCTGGGCGCCCGAGGGCGCAGCCTTGTCAGCAGTCGCAGGCGCCGTCACGGTTTCGCCGCCGTACCGCCAGGAGGAGATGGCGAGCGCCGCGCCGACCGTCACCGCAACCGCGGCGCCAAAGATCGCATATTTGTTCATTTGTTCACTTGGCCCCTTCAGATTTTGGCGAATAGGAGATTCGGCTGACACCGCCCTTCGTGCCAAGCCAAACCTCGTCATTGGGATCGATGGCGATCGCGAAGACATTGTCGCCGAGCAGTCCGGTGCCGCGGTCGAAATTCTGCCAGGTCTTACCGTCGAAGCGGCTGGCACCCTTGTTGGTTCCGAACCACAACGTGCCGTCCTTTTCCTGGGCGATGGAATAGACGATGTTCCCCGCCAAGCCGTCCTTCGTAGTCAGGTTCCGCCAGTTCCCCTTGCCGTCAAATCGGCTGGCGCCGCCGCCCCAGGTGCCGAACCAGATGTTCCCGTCCCTTTGGTCGACCTTGGCGGCGAAAACGTAATTCGGGTTATAGGTTTCCTGCCCGGTGCCGCTGACAACGGACAGGTCGTGCCGAGTCCGCGTGCCAAGACCCGTATTGGCGCTTTTCGGCAGATCGTCCACGTTGGCCGCGCCCAGTCCGTCCTCGTGGGTCCAGGACGACCACTTCCCCTGGTCGAACATGGAAACCCCGCCCTCGGTCCCCATCCATACCCGTCCCCTGGAATCGATATCGATCCCGTAAACCCAGATGTTGATCAGTTGTTCCCGGAAGTTCGTAAACGTCTCGCTGCCGGCCGGCAGGTAGCTCGCGCCGTCCCAGGTGCCGAACCAGGCGTTTCCCGCCTTGTCGAAGATGATCGAATAGACCCAATAGTCGGCAAGGCCGTGCATGGGGAAATAGGTCTTCCAGCCGCCGTCCTGTTTCGACCGGCTGACTCCGCCAGCGTTGGTTCCCAACCACACGCGGTTTTTCGGATCAATGCCGATGGCGAAGACATATTCGTTCGCCAGCCCCTCGTTCCGCGTGTAGACGCTTTTCAGGTTTTTCGTTTTAAGGTCGACCTCCATCGCACCGACGGAGGTTCCCACCCACAGGCTGTCACGCGATTCGTCGACGGCAAGGGCCCGTACATAGGCATTGCTGCCGATACGATAGACTTCGGTCAGACGCGGCTTGGGCCTGTCCGCCGCATGGAGGAGGACCGGCGCAAAGGACACCAAAAGGCTGAGAAGCAGGCAGGGAAATCCCCGCGCGGGGAACGATAGGGAGGGTTTCAATTTATTTCTCTCATCTGCGTCTTAAGGTGCGGATATAGACGACGACATCGATCATCTGCTGAGGTTTGAGCAATCCGCGAAAGGCCGGCATGATCCGGCCTCCCTTCGCGATGCTCTCGATCAGCCTCGAATCGGGTTTGATCATCGAATCACCCTTGGAAAAATCCGGCACGCCCGGCACGACCGGACGCCCGTCGACGCCGTGGCAGCTGGGACAGGAATTCGTCTCCCAGACCCTTTTCCCGGCGATGGGATCACCGGCGACGGCGGGACCGACCCCGCTCACGACGGTAGCGACCAACAAACCAAAGCACCATCGGCGCATGTCACGACTCCAGTTTTCTGTAGAGGGTCGAAAGCCCAATACCCAGGGATTGCGCCGCCGCCCGGCGATCGCCGCCCGCGGCCTTGATCGCCTCGGCGATGACATGGCGTTCGAATGTCTCGACGCGGGATTTGAAGCTTCCCGACACGCTGTCCGGCGAGAGCATCCCGCTCGTCCCGACCGCGGCGGAGGCAATCGCCGGCGGCAGATCATTGACCGTGATTTCCTTGTTCTCGCGCAACAATAACGCCCGCTCCATGGCGTTGTCGAATTCGCGAATGTTGCCCGGCCACGAATAGGAGTAAAGGAGGTCCCGGACCTCGTCGGGAACGACGACTTCGCCGATGTCGAAACTCTGCTTGTACTTCTCGATCGTGAAATTCATCAGGGACGGAAGCGCTTCCTTCTGTTCCCGCAGCGGCGGGAGGGAAATCTGGAAAACGTTCAGGCGGAAATAAAGATCGCGGCGGAATTTACCCTCCGCGACCAGATCCTCGAGGTTCCGGTTCGTCGCCGCGATGATCCGGCAATCGACCTTGATATCCTTCACCGACCCGACCGGCCGGACGATTTTCTCCTCTAGGAACGTCAGGAACTTGACCTGGACCGGAAGCGGCAATTCACCGATTTCGTCGAGGAACAAAGTTCCGCCGTGGGCCGCCTTGATCAGACCATCGGTCGCCTTGTCCGCGCTTGTGAACGCACCTTTCGCGTGACCGAACAATTCGCTTTCGACGAGGTTTTCGGGGATCGCGCCGCAATTGACCGATACGAAGGGGCGGTCCGAGCGTGGGCCGACGGAATGAAGGAGCCGCGCCGTCATTCCCTTTCCGGTTCCGGTTTCGCCGACGATCAATATCGTGAGGTCGGTGTCGCAGACTTTTGAAATCAACTGCTGGACCTGCTGGCTGACGGGCGTGTCCGGATACCAGTAGTGACTGTAGTCCTGGCGGACCATCCGCTTCAGCAACGTGTTTTCACGCTGCAACCGATCCAACTCGTGGATCTGCTTGACCCGCCTAACGACGTCGGCAACGCGTACCGGCTTGATCAGATAGTCGGCGGCGCCCATCTGCAACGCGGAAACCGCGGTTCGTACGGACGCGAAAGCGGTCATCAACAGAAACGGCACTTCGATCCCGGCTTCACGGACGGCCTTCATCACTTCGATCCCGTCCGTGTCGGGCAAGCGCAGGTCGGTGATCACGATGTCGAATTCGCGGTCCTCGAATGCCTGAAGGGCCTCCTTGCCGGTTCCGACGCCGGTCACGTCGCCGCCCTCGCCGCGGAATTCTTCTTCGAGAACCTGGCGGAACGCCGTTTCGTCCTCGATGATCAGGACTTTCATTCCGCAGCCTCCCGTTCTCCCCTCACGTCCCCGACCGGCAGGGAAACTCTCACCGTGGTACCTCCGCCATCTCGGCTGCTGATTGCGATATCGCCGTTGTGGTCCTCGATGATTTGTTTGCAGACGGCAAGCCCCAGTCCCGTGCCGTTGTGCTTTCCCTTTGTCGTGAAGAACGGCTCAAAAGCCCTGCCCAGGGCCTCGTCGTCCATTCCCCTCCCGTCATCGGAAACCCTGATCACGACGCGGTCGTCTTCGAACCTGGTCGATACGACAACCTCGCCGGGGCGATCCTCCATCGCGTCGCCGGAATTGATCAGTAGATTGATCAGGACCTGCACGAGGTGATCCGACACCGCGATGATCGCCGGGACCTGGGATGACAGATCCTCAACGACGTCGACGTTCGCGAACCGCTTGTCGAAGCGGATCAGACGGGTCGCCGTCGTCGCAGCCGCATTGACGTCGGTCAGTTCCGGTTCCGTCGGGCCCGTATAAGCGAAACCGCGAACTTCCCTGATTACCGTGCCCAGGCGTTCGATCTGCTCGGCCATCAAAGCCAAGTCGCTTATCGCCTTGTCGAGCACATCCGTTCCGGGGAGTTGGGCCAAGTTGTCCATGACTTTCGAATTCAACGCCGTCAGGGCCTGCAACGGGTTGCCGATTTCATGGGCCATTCCCGCCGCGAAGGAGCCGACCGTGAACATCTTTTCCTGCTGGTACATACGTAGATGGAAGCCTTCCAGTTCCTGTTCACGTGCCGCCAGGGATGATGCCATCTTGTTGATCGAGCCGACCAGAAGACCGATTTCGTCGTCGCGATCGATCTTCAGGGGGACGCCGTAGTCACCGCCGGAAATTTTTTCCGTGCGTTCCTGCAGTTTCTTCAACGACGCAAGCATCCTGGCCATGAAAAGGCCGCCGACGATGAACCCAATGAGAAGGCCGTTCAAGCCGATGACAAGCAGCATCCAGCCGTAAAAATCGCTTTTCACGCCGTAGCGGGAAACCAGATTCGCGCGGTTCTCCCGAACGCGCGTCAAGGCGTTCTGAAGATCGAGATTGAAGGCTCCGATCAACCTTTTGGCACGGACCGAAAACTCCCGCAGCTCGACATTGTCGGGATCCGATGTCAGCAAATGGGTCAGGCCCTTGGCCGCGTCGGCGCACCGCGTCGGGTTTTCCAGATCGAAAGCGGGATCTCGGGCGATTTCCCGCTCCAGATCAGCGAGCTCGCGAAGCCTCTTTTCCCAAAGGCTGACGCGGAAAAAGACCATGGCCCCCGGTGGCACGGAAAATTCATTGAGGATTTCCGAACTCGCCGCCATGCCCTTCAGCAATATCCGTTCGCGATCGTCGAATTCCGCAACCGCGAGGAAATCCTCCTTCAGCTCTTTCTTGAAATACAAGGCCAGCGCGATTTCGACTGAAGCGATCGACAGCATGAACACGAACAGCAGTCCGGCCTTGGCGTAGAGTCCTCGCGGAAAACGCAATTTCCACCCCCCTCCGCCCATCAGGTTTTCAGGTCTGCCGTCGGCATCTTTGATCCAACCCATTTGCCCGCCAATTTCCCCATCCCACCGGTCATTCCACGCCCACGGAAGGAAGCATCCCTTCATGCCAGTCTCTCGCGCCGACGACTCGTTGTCGAAGCCGTCCGTCGCCGTCGATGATCAACGTCTGCGGCAAACTGTGTACATCCAGTATCCCGCGCGTCAATTCCCGCTTCGGATCGATGTGCTTCGCGAACGAAATCACGTTCTCACGCAAGAACTCCCGCACCAAAACCGGATTGTCGTCGACGGATACACCAATCACCGCGTAGCGCCCTTGATCAAGGTCAAAACTGAGCTTTTCGAGGGCCTGCATTTCCACACGGCACGGCGGGCACCAGGTTGCCCAGACGTTCAGGATCACCGTCTTGCCGCGCCATTCGGACAATCGGTCGGATCCGCCCTCCAGGCGCCTCAGTTCGATGTCCGGCAGGGCCTTCCGGGGCTCGTTGCCCGTCGTGACCCACCACAAGACGGCCGCCGATGCCGTGGCCAGGGCCGCGACCGCGGCGATCCATGCCCGTTTCATTTGTCGGAACCCTCGGCACCCGATGGCGCACCGGGGCCCGACATCGCGGCGGGCGGTTCGTTCCTTGGCCGTTCGGCCGCCGCCTGTTCCTTGGCCAAGGCCGCTTCCCATTCCCAGGTCGCCGCCATGGCCTTTGTGCGGAAGGGGTCGTCCTTGTCGACAAGGTGAATGTAAGTTCGCATCGCGCCCAGCGCGCCGCGCAGGTCGCCCAGCCGTTCCAGGCTCTCGGCCAGGCCATAATATGCATTCACCTGTCCGGGGCGAATTTCAACGGCCTTCTCAAACGCCAGGCGGGCGTCCCCGGGGCGGCCCAGCCGCAGCAGCGCGAACCCGGAATTGACATATATCTCAGGCATATGGGGCCGATAACGCCGAGCCAGATTCAGCATCTCAAGCGCCTCGGCGGCGCGCCCGGATCGAAGCAGCTTCACAGCCGCCTGGAAATGCCGATCAAACGCGCTCGCGGCCGACATGCCGGATGTCTCGCCGCCCGCGCCAGCGGCGCCGGAAGTGTTCGCCGCCGTCGGCTCGGCGGGCGCGGAAGGTGTTGCGTCCGCCTGCCGCGGACCGAGGGATTGCGGCCGGGGGACGGCCATGTACTGCAGGGCGAGCCCGCCGCCGAGGGTGCCGGCGAGGACGACGCCCAGGGCAAGCCCGATCCGGTTCCGGCGGCGTGCCATCAGACCGCCCCCTTATGCGCCGAAACGGAAATGAACGGCAGCCCGAAAAATGTGTAAAACCCGAGCGCAAACACCACCACGATGAGGATCGCGCTGACCGGGGCCGGGGGGTGTTTGGTGACCCGGAAATGGAGGAAAATCGCCATCGCCGTCCAGGTCAGGAACGCCCAGGTCTCAAGCGGATCCCAATCCCAGTACCGGCCCCAGGCATTCTGGGCCCAGATGGCGCCGGCGACCAGCATCAGTGTTTCGAAGACCAGCGCGACCAACATGAAACGGAACGCCAATTCGTCCAGGGACGCGTCGGCCGGCATTGCCGGAAACCTTATCCGGGCCGCGGCCGGAACGCCCCCGACATCGGCGCCCCAGCGCACCAGGACGACCGAGGCCAATGCCAGGGCGACGACCACGCAGCCGATGAACGCCTTGCCGAGCACGAGATGGACCGGCAGCCAGATCGTGTCATAGGTCACGGGCAGCGGGCTGTCCGGCGTCGGTACGGACAACGCCCAAACCACCATAACCTGAAACAGGACGAGCACGATCGCCAGCATGGGCCGCACGCGGGGAATGAACAGACAGGCGAGAAAGACCGCCAGATGATATCCCCAGACACCGCTGGTCAGTGTTTCATAGAGGTCGACATATGGGCCGTGACCCAGGCGCAGCCATCTGAGAACAATCGAAACGGAATTCGCGGCAATGGCCGCCCCGAGCAGGACCATGGGGCCCGAATATCGGGTCCGCGCCGATGCAGCCGCGGCCACGGCCCATACCGCGGCAGCCGAATACAGGCCGGACGAGACAACGAACCAGATACGCTCAGTCAGCATGACCCTCTGCCTTTACCTGCGTACCACGGTCCCAGGCGGTCTTTCTGAGCGTATTGAAGATATGCCAGGCAAGCCCCGACACGCCGACGACGACGGCGGCAAGCATCCAGAACACCGAGGGATCGTAGAAGATCGTGTATCCCATCCACGTCCTGAGATCGGTGAACTTTAAAACGCCCCCGGCAAGGGAAACCTGATCGCCAACCGCAAGTTCATGACGCACCTTCCCGTCGTTGACGACCAGACGCGGGTTTTCCGGTTTCGCGAAGGACCAGGCGCTGGTTTCCCGATGGACCGGCTTGTCGATTTTGAGCCAGAACACAACCGGCGCCGAACTGTTGGGCGGGTGCCATTCGTTCCCTTGATTGTCGAAATTCAAGGGATAGGACGGCATATGAATGGACCCTGTTCGGCTTTCTCCGTCCGCGCCGGTGAACGTCAATACCGGCGCAAAGCCCTTGTTGAACGAGGTATAGAAGCGATACCCCCCCTGGACGAGCGGGACATCGTCGCCGACCACGACCGAACGCCATCTGCCCTGTTGCGGGACCATGACGTGGCTTTGGGTGTCCCGGCGCCGCATGCCCGGCAGGTATTTGATCTCGTACCCGCCCTGGATGAATTTCACCTCGTCCAGACGCCACGGGTGCAGCGGGCCGGCTTCGGCGACGACATCCGCCGGCTCGAAGGCCGCGCCTTCGGTTATCTCGACGTGGCCCTTGAGCGACATAAGGTGCCCCAGACTGGCGAGCAACGCGATCGCCGCAAGCGACAGGTGGAACACCAGCAGGCCGATGTTTTTCTGGATGCGTGCGTTGACCGCGACAGCCGCAAGGAGATTTATGAACAAAGCGGCGAAAGGAATCGCCAGGGCATAGCCGATCCGGAACTCAAGGAATCGTGTCAGGGACAGCAGAACCGCGACGGAAACCAGCAATCCGATCGTCAACCACAGCGAGGAGAGTATCTTCAGCATCCGTGCAGACGCACCGGCCATCACGGCGGATTTTCGCAGTTTTCACTGCTGTCGCGCATCCAGTCGCGGCCCGACTGGCCGTTGCCGGGCGATCCCGACGACCCGCAGTCGCTTGCCTGCCAGTTCCCGCTGGCGCGGAAGGTACGCACCTTGAGCATGGCGTTCAGGTAGTAAGGCGGGTTGGTGTAGCCGGCGGTGGTGTTGTTTCGCACCTGGGTCCCGGAGGGCAGGCCGACCTCGGGCCCGACATCGTTCAGGTTGACCAGGAACGCCTTGTTCTTCCAGCCGTGGGGCACGGCGACGTGGCACCAGGTGCACCGCATCCGGCCGATCTTGTCGGCATGGAACCCGTGCAGGTTGTTGTCTTTTTCACAGCACCAGCCGCTTCGTGTCGAATTTCGCGTCGCGTAGTTGGTGTAGTTGTGACACTTGAAACACAGGTCGTCCTGCTGTCCCGTGCCCGTCGACTGAGTCCAGTCGCCCTTCAGAATGAAGTCCTTGGACGAGCCATGCGGCCCCCAGGGCGCGCCGTTCTCGGTCCCCGAGTTCCCGATCGGAACCACCGTCCCGTTCGCCGTCGCCGAGCCGTGGCAATCCGAGCAATACATGGTCTGCGATCCGACATCGGCCGTCCCGTTCCACGGAGACAGGAACAACGATGCGGCCATGCCGCCGCGGACGCTCAGATCGCGCCCCGTTTCCTCTATCACGGGATGCCATGAACGGTGGTTGCCGCCGCCTTCGCCTTTATCGGAATCAGGCGCCTGGAACTCCATCGCCTGATCCGTGTACTGGGTCAGGCCGTTGGTGCCGGACGGCGTGCAGCACCCCAACGTGGGTGGCGATGCATAGGCATACGTGGAATGGCACTTCAGGCAGACCTGGTATTCCCGTGTCACGAATGTATTCGTCACGTCGGTGGTCGCCCCCGGCGGCGGATAGCCGCGTTTCAGATTGAACGATATCGGGGTCGAAAGAAACGTCGACGACCCGTAGACGGGCTCGACCCCCCAGGTGCCGCGAAGCGCGCCGGAAGCGATATTGGTATGGCCGCTGCTATGTTCGTGGGTTCCGGCGGAATCGGGAACCCCGGGATTGTCATTGAACCGCCGGTTCTTGGTCACGCGATGCGGATTGTGGCAGTCGGTACATTCGGCATGGCGGTCCGTCGGCGCGCCGAGCCCCAGTTTCTGGCGGGATTCGAGGAAATCCTTGCCCGCCTGGGACACCGCGGCGGTGCCGATGTCGTGGGCCTCGGGCTGATCGGCGATCGGCATATGGCGCAGGGACTGGAAATCGGTCTTTATGTTCGGGACCTGGAAACCGGTCGTCCCCTGATTGACCAGGACGCCCCCCGTCGACGAATGGCATTGATAACAGGTTTCCTCCATGGCCGAGCTGCCTCCGGACTTGGGAGACAGAGGGCTGTCGGTTCCTTCCCGGAGAAGCCGGCGCGAGCCCTCGACCGTATGGGGGTCATGGCAGTTGAGGCAGGACGCCTGCCAGACCTTGGTATTGGCGGGGAATTCCCGCAGGACCGCCGCCGTCGATGTATAGGTCTCATCGGCGACGACTGCGTCGGCGTGGCTCGAATTGACGTATCCCTCCTTATCGTGACAGGCCAGACACACGATATCGTTCACCTTGTCGAAGGTCCCGCCCGCGGGGGGGTTCTTCTGCAGCCTGTTCAGGCGAAGGAACTTGATGTTGGCCTCGGTCGTATCGCGAATATGCGGATCGTGGCACGAGGTGCACTGGAGCTGACCGTTTTCCAGCGGCACGTCGGGCTTTATGCCCGGAACCCGGTTGCCGATGTGGGCGGTCGCGGAAGGTGAGCGCAATTCTCCATCGCGCAACGCCAAGGCGTCATCATATGCAAACGAAATCGGATGGTCGTTCGTCAGATTGGTTCCCAGGATGCGGGTGAAGCCGGTCTGCGCACCCGACCCCTGCGGCATGGTCCCCCCCGCGCCCGTACCTGTCATGTTGATGTCCGCTGTCCCGGGATTGCCATCCGTCTTGTTCCCGCCAAGGACGTTGACGTTACCGATGGCGATCGTTCCGTCATGACAGGAGAGGCAGATCTTGGAACTTCCGCCCGGCTGGTCCAATCCAAGCGCATCGATCGAGGCCGATGAATAGGGCGTGTAATTCGCCTGACTGAGCGAACGGTTCCAGAGCGGCGCCGGAACGCTGGTCGTGGCGCCGTGGGGCGTGTGGCAGAACACGCAGATTTCCGTGGTGTCCGTTGCCCGCACCGCATTTCCGCTGGTCACGGAAAAATTATGCTTGGTATTGGCGATGTCGGAAATCCGTTCGCCGCGCGCCGGGCCCGTCGTCACGGCAAACGAAAGACAGACGGCCAGAAAGGCCGGGAGCCAGACCGCGTGCGCGTTCCGCAGGAACGTCATTTGTGTTCCTCCATTGCGGTCAATTCCTTGAAGATGGAAACCCGCCCATTGAACATGTCGGCGACATAGACGCGATTCTGGTTGTCGGTCCAGACCCCGCCCGGCAGGTAGAATTGACCCGCGCCCCGCCCGGTACCTCCGATGGGCAACAAGAGTTGCCCGGACGGCGTAAAGACCAGGAGATGGTCAAAATAGGATTCGACGACGTATATACGTCCGTCCCCGCCGACGGAGACGCCCTTCGGCCGGGTCATGTTGCCGACCTTGATGCCGACCCGGCCGAATGCGACCTTCGGGTCGTTTTGGGCGTCAAGAACCTGAATGCGAAAGTTCAGGGTGTCCGCGACGTAAAGCCGGCCGGACCTGTAATAGAGGTGCGTGGGCGTGTTGAATTCCCCGGCCTGCACGCCTGGGCCGCCGATGGTGTCGATCAGCCTGCCCGACGGGTCAAATACCTTGATGTTGTTCGCCGCGGTATCCGATATGTAAATCCGACCGTCGTCCGGATTTCGGGCAATCCCCGTCGGGCGGTCCAGAACTCCCTTTCCCAATCGCGCGATGGGCGCCCCCGCCGGGTCCAGCCGAATGGCTTCGCCCATTTCCGAATCGGTCACCCAAACCCCGCCTTTGCCGTCATCCGCGATCGCGACGGGACTGATGAAACGCGCGTATTCGCTGGTCCGCTCCCACTTCAATAACCGCTTGGCCTTCAAATCGAACACCATGACCGCCTTGTGGCTGGCGTCGACGACGAGAATGCGACCCTGCTTGTCCACGAGACCGCTGACGGGGCGGCGCAATTCGACATAGTCGGGCTCACCGAAGACAAGCCCCACGACGAAGGCGAAAAACGATTTCGTCTTTTGTTTGACCTTGTCTTCCTGTTTCAGAAAATTGCGCTCGCCTATCAGCGTTCCCGCATAGGCGTAGCGGGGCGCATCCGGCGGAAGCGGCCAGACCGGGCCGGAGGCTTGGGGTTCGAATTTTGGGACGACTGTCTCTGGCCCGATGGAGCAGGCCGTCAGGAGCACCGTAACGAAAAGGAGGTGTATGAACTTCATACGGATTTGTTCGCACTCCGCTTCGCCGTGTCGCTTCCCGGATTTGAAGCCGATTCACCGCACCTGTTTAAGGCAATCGATCCTCTTGAAGCTGCTGAATCCTAGCATATTTAGACATCTCGGCAATCCGCGGCGACGCGACTGGCCGCCTATCCGGGGATGAAAAGGCCGCTCATGCGGATCGCCGTGATCAATAACTTCGCCGCCCTGCCCAACGTTTCGATCGCCTGATCGAACCGTCCGGCGTTCGCCTGATCTTCCGCCTCGGCCCGGACCTTGTCGGCGTCTGCCTTGAGTTTTTCGATCTGGGCAAGAAACCGGGGATCTGGCTTCTTCTCGGCAATCGTCATCTTCAAGACGGACGCCAAACTGTCGTTGCGATCGATCTCGTAAAGGTATTCGTCCTTGGGGGTCTCGAACTTGAGTTCCCGCACCAGGGTGTCGCCCTGTCGGAGCTGCGCGGTCGCCGACGTGACCACGGCGTAGGCCTTCTCGAGTTCCCGTGCGCCCTGTTCGACATCGCCCGACGTCACCAGTCCGTCCGCCTTGGCAAGGCGCGCCTTGACTTCACGGCTTATCGCCGTCGCGTGTGCGCCCAGCGATTTTTCTTTGGCCACCCGGTCGTAGGTGGTCAGGAAGGCGAGCACCGAGTCGCGACGTGAGTTATAGGATTTCAGTTGTCGCAGATGTTTCGCGTCTTCCGTTTGAATATTGGGCATTGCAGAGCGGACCATGGCCAACGCCTGGCCGATCTTGTCGTCCGCCTCGACCAACCTGCCGGCGCGGGCGTCTTCTTCGGCCGCCTTCAAAATCGCCTTCGATTTTTGGAGCCTCTCCAACGCCGCAGGATCATTGCTTTGCACGATTGCCTTGGCGATCGCGCCGTTTTCCAGGAGATTTTTCGAATAGGCCAACTTCTGCATCACGGTGTCCGTATTGACGGGCAAGCGTTTTTCCGCAGCGTCGGCACCGGCTGGTCCCCCGGCGACGGCGAATAACAACAACGCACTGAACAACAGAAATGATCTCATGACATTCTCGCTGGCTGAGGCTTGATTGGCATCGCCGTTTCCCAGGGGCGGATCACCCACTTCACCGACCTTTCGCAATCTCCGACGGTTGGACCGTGTCGCCCGCGGCGTTCCCCCAGGAATTCCGTTCGAACGTAATCACCGCGGCCGTGGCCTCGGGGCTCAGGATTTCGTTCCAGGCCTGCATGGCCGTCTCGGGACGTCCGTTGAGTACGATTTCGATGTGCTTGTCGATAGGGCCGGAGACGATCTTGCTGCCCTTCAAAGGCGGCGCCACATCGGGAACGCCTTCACCCTTCTCGCCGTGACAGGCGCTGCAATTTTCCGCATAGACCGCCGCGCCTTGCGACATCAGCTGCTCCTTCGACAGGGTGGCGGTCTTCGCCTTGGCGGAGGCTTCCTTTTCAACCGCCTTGACGGGCGCGGACTTCGGTGCCGGCGGTTCGGCCGCCTTTCCGCCCGAGATCGCCGCATGGACCTGCCTGGGCTGGACCGGCCCTCCGGCGTTGCCCCATGACGCGCGTTCGAACGTAATGACAGCCGCGATCTCCTGCGCGTTCAGATCTTCTTTCCAGGGCTGCATCGCCGTTTCGGGCCGGCCGTTGACAACGACATCTATATGCTTCGCCGGATCACCGCTCGCGATCTTGCTTCCCTTGAGCGCCGGAAAGGTCCCTGGCACGCCCTGTCCCTTGTCGCCGTGGCACCCGGAACAGATGTCCGTATAAATCGTCTGCCCCAGCTTCATCAGGTTCGTCACGCTCATGTCGTCAAGAACGGAATCCGGCTTGGCCGCCGCCGCGGGCGCTGTCGTCCCCTTTGCTTCCGTGCGGGCGGCTTGCGTCCGCGCGGAGACGTGCTTTGTCGATTGCGCCGCGATCTGCTCTTTGGTCTTGTTCTTCGAGTGGCACAACCGGCATTCGGAGATCGGAAACGCGACCTTGCCATGGCAGACGCCGCAATACTGACCGGCGAGGATCGCCGCCATGCTGATCTTGTTGGCGCCCTTCTTGGGAATGAAGATTTTCGGATGGCAGTTGCTGCACTGCAGCCACTTGGTGTGCGGCTTGTGGGGGTAGACCACGTCCGGCATGCTGCCCTTGACCTCGCGCACGATGTTGAGGTCGAGGACCGTCATCGCCTTGCCCGTGCCCGCTTTGTCGGTGCGCGGCTGGATGACCCCGATGTCCAGTGCCTGGACCCAGTCAACGCGGTTTCCCGCCTTCCCTTTCGGAAGATCCTCGAAGGCTTGCTTCGGCGGCTGAAGGGCCTGGGTTCCGACGGAGTCGGGATCGTGGATTCCGTCTTCCGTCGGCGGCAGGTTGAACCCAGCCGCCCCCTTGAACAGCCTGTTGAACCGGTTGGCCTGGCTGGGAGCCGCCTTCCCTTCCTTGGTCGTTGCCTTCTTGGACGAAGGGGCGCCGACTTTCGCCGTTTCGGCGTGGGCGGCCTCCGGGCCGCACGACAGGGAAACCAGGAAAACACCGGCGATCAGAACAAAACCCGACGACCGGTTGATCAAACTGAATACGGTCATTTGCCCGCCGCCTTCGCCGCCGGCGCGACCAACAGAAGGGTATTGGTGTGAACCTTGGTTTTCGTCCCAGGCTTACCCGTGTGACAAAGCGGGCAGTTCTCGACGGACCACGCGATCTGACCGTTATGGCAGGCACCACAGAATTCCCCGTCGAAGATTTTCAACATCGTGATGTCGTTGCCGCCCGCCTTGAACTCGAAGCCCAGGTCGGCGTGGCAGACCTTGCAGCGAAACCTGATGCGGTGGAACCAATGCGGAAATACCGCCGGTGCCATCTGCGCCCCGTCCGAATAATTGTTGATGACAACGTCGCCATATTCCGCGTTCGCGGCGTTTCGTACCCACGCGGGGAAAAGGCCGACGGCGACTACTGCCACGCCGAGCAGGATGCGTTTCAAGATTTTGACCACCGACAACTACCTCGTTGTTTTTTGTCTGCCTGGCTCGCCCCACTTATGGACCGATCGTCACCGGAGAAAATTTACATGGATCAATTTTCTCTGATTTTTTTTCCAGGCGTTCGTCCAGGCGCACAGCATCCACGCCAGGACAAGGCGTCAAGGCCCCTTGCACCGGTGAATGCAACATCGGGACCAAAATCAAGCGGGAATGAAACTGCGGAAATCGGCGGTCTGTGCCCGTACAGACGGGCCATCCTTCCCAGTTCCGGGAAACCGAATGCCGGATTGGCCGTTCAAAAATTCCGGAACATGCGCAGTTCGAAGAAGTCCGTAACCTCCCTCGACTGGTCTTGATCCAATCGAAATTTGCCCTCGATGGTCAATTGACCGATCCGGTAAATGACGCTTGTTATCCATTCCCGGTTCCAACTGAGGGCATCCTCTTCTTGAGGAGAGACCGTGCTCAGGGCAACGGGCACCAGTTGGTTGGACGTCAGATTTACCCGTGATTCAAAATTCAGGTTTCTGACTCCGAACATGTCACGCAATTGATAGACGACGCTTCCCTGCGAACTGGTCGTGATGCCGTCGCTTGAGGAATCTTCGCCCCCCTGGCGTGTCGCCTGGACGGACAGGTTGGTCGTCCAGGAACTCTTTTCGCTGGTCGCCAGGCCCTTACTGATTTGGAGGTTCGCCAGCTGGCTGTCGCTGCGGTCGGTGCCCAGAAACGTCCGGCTGTCGGAAAGCGTCAGGTTGACAATGGTATACTGGTTTCCCTCCTGCTCCTGATGGCCGAGCGTCAGGCTATGGCTCACCGCCGGAACGACCGGCACGGTTTCGTCGACGTTCGTATGCGTCAGATCCAGGCTCTCACTCAAATTGAAGTCGACGGAACCGACGATGGGCGTCGCAAAGGTTCTATAGAATGCATGACCGACCACGCCTTCGACCGTTCGTTCTGCCGAACTGCCGGTACCTCCTGAAACATTGCTGCGGGCGCTGGCGTTCAGGGTCCAGTTGAACCCCTGTACCGGAATCGGGTCCTGGAGATAGGTCAGTCCCGCCGATCCCCCGGCGGTGACCAATGTCGGCGGGTTCCTGTCGCTGTTCGAGGACGAATCCGTGGCGATCGTCGATTCGGTGCTCTGGGTCCGCAATGCCCCGTCGAGGGAGGCGTCGAGCTTCAGGGTGTCCGATATGTCATAAAATGCGCCGATCCGCCCGTCGAAGCTTTTGCGTTTTTTCCGGGTCTCGCCGGACGTTGTCGCCGCGTTGACGAAATTCGTCGTCTCATCGTCCGACAACACGGTCCAAACCGCGGCGGCTGAAAGCGGTGAATCCTTTGGCGTCCAACGCAAGGTGGAAGATGCCTGGCTTGTCAGCTGCTCGGTCTCCCGAGTGGTTGAGGAGTCGGTATTGAGCAGAATGCTCGACGTGCTGTCATAGTTGACGTTGTCCCACGGCGAGAACCGGTGGCGCAGTGAGGCACGGTACGTGGCCTGGTCCGTAGCGCCATCCGTGAGCGAACGCGATTTCGCCCGGTTGGACACGTCGAAAATGACGTTCAGGTGTTGCTCGTCGAAGTTTTTGGTCACGTTCAGCGTCGCGCCGACGAATGTCTGATCCGCCGCATCGGTCTGCTTTTCGTCGGAATAATCGAGATTGGTCAGCACGGTCAGCGTCTGGTCCCATTTGACCCGCGACGCGAGCTGGAACGCATCCGTGACGGTCGACGACTCGAAATCTTCCGCGGTGACGGAGGTGTCGGTGCGGGAGTAATTTATCGTCGTCGGGAAGTCACTGATCGGAAGCAGATTAACCCCCAGATTTCCCGTGACGATCCCGTTCGAGGTGCTTTGCTCACCGCTCGACTGGAACGTCTCGGAGACCGTCATCGAGCCGGAAACCGCGGCCAGCCATGGCTGATAGATGTAGCTGTTGCCGACGACGGTGGCGTTCACGAGATTTCGGAAGGTTCGGGTGTCGTCTCCGCTCTTGCCGGTCTGGAAGGTATATCCGACGTTGCCGAAGGTCTGAACGGGCGGCACCCAATCGGGCAGGGAAAGGTCGGGCAGGGAAAAATCCGGAAATGACCATCCGGACTTGTCCTGTCCCCGGGCCGTGCCCGCCACCATGGTCACCGAAACGCACACGGCGACAAGAAGGCTTCGTCCCCAAACAAGGAGACTCTTTCCGGTTGCTTTCCTCGTTGGCAGGCCGATGCTGCGCATTAATAATGACCGTGACCCAGAATTTTCCTGGTAGAGAAAAAAGGAATCCCCCCACAAATCCTAATGCGGACCGTCGGCCGCAAAATTGATCTAGGTAAAATCAGGTGTCGTTTCGGCATCCCCCGACTAATGGATTGCATAACATGAACACGCGCGGTCAGGCATCCATTCGCTTAATTTTGTTCGCCGCCTGCGGCGCGGTCCTTGCCGCGACCCTGGTCGCATGCACCGATTCGGCGAGCGAACCTCCTCCCGGCAAGGCGGTCGTGGAAACCCATGGCTGCGCGGAATGCCACGGTACGTTCGGCATCAGCATCAATCCCCGATATCCCAATCTGGCGGGCCAGAAAAAAGACTACCTCGTCAATCAGTTACGCAGCTTTCGGCAAGCGGATTCGGGAGATCCGAAATTTGCGGAGATGGCCCGCCGCTATTTCGGCATGATGAATGCCAAGGCTAAGAACCTGAGCGATGAAACGATCGACGTTTTGACGACATACTACTCTTCGCAATCGTGTTCCCTTACCCAGAGGGCCAAGGAACCGGTCGCCCCCAAGGCTGCGGGCACCTGCGTTCCATGCCATGGAACCGACGGCATCAGCGCCGATTCGGAGATTCCGAACCTTGCCGGACAACGACGCGAATACATCGAAATCCAGTTGCGTGCGTTCCGCCGCGAGGGCGAACGGGGCTTCGGCAAGAACGAAGATTCCGGCCGCTTCCATCCGGTCATGACGCCGCAGGCAATGAAATTGCAGGGAACGGATATTCCAGAACTCGCCGAATACTATTCGCACCTCAGCTGCAAATAGCATGGCGACCGCCCGCGTCAGACAAGGGGCCATCCTTTCCCCACGTCCGCGCGCGGAACCGATTCGCGGTCCCCGGCCGATCGCGATCGACACTATCCTCACTTTCCAATTCGTTGCCAAATTCGGGAATTGACCGCGCCAAGATTCCCGGAACCAGGAATGGATCGCCGTTGCGGTGAATATCGTCACCGCCTTCAGCGGTCTTTGCTTTCGAAGACGACGGTTTTTATCCGCTCGCCTCGGCGAACGCGCTGCCCCGGGGCAAGCCCGTTCAGGACATTGATCCAGCTTTCATCGACGGCGGCGGAAGGGTCGCCGGCGATAATGTCGACCGACGTCGCGTTCCCCGCTTCGACAAGCCGGATCCGTGCGATGCCCTTGAGGGCGTGGAAAAAAAGCGGGAGACCGTCGATGCGCGCGAGGTAATCGTCGCGGCCCCGTCTCCACGGTCCGATCTCGCGCGATTCCGCAATCGTCGATTCCAGGGTGGCGGCCCGTTCCTCGACGGCGGGATGTGTAGACAACCCGCTGCCTTCCCCGGCCCTTTCGCGGTGAATCGATTCGATGGTCAAGGCGTCATATTCGCGCATCCGCGACAGGGCGCGCTGCAGGCCTCGTGGATCATATTTCCCGCGTTGCAGGTAGGTAAGACCGATGGCGTCCGCCTCGCGTTCCTGGTCGCGGCCGTAGGATCGGAAATAGTATTTCGCTCCCCGCTCGACGATTTCGCTCAAGCCCGCGGTGAGCACGGAAAGGATCATGAAAGAGACGGAGCTTGCGGTCTTGCTGCTGTACGCCTGCGCCGCATGCCGCGACGTCACATGGGCGATCTCGTGCGCCAGGATGCCCGCCAGTTCCGCCTCGTCTTCCAGCAACGCCAGCAACCCGCGGGTGACGTAGATGTATCCCCCCGGCAGGGCATAGGCATTTGCGGCGATCGTATCCAGAATCGTGAACCTGAAAGCCGCGTCCGGGGTCTCGGTAACCTCGGCAATCCGCCGGCCGACCGCGTCCACATAGGCCTGTAATTGCGGATCTCGGTAAATCCCATTGTGTTCGGCAACGATCCGTTTGTGCTCGGCCTCGCCGATCCGGCTCTCCTCTTCCGGACTCATGAAGGGGGTGAATCCGGAATCCCCCGTCGCCGGAATCGCGGAGCAACCCGGCGCCATAAGCGGGACGGACAGCAGGACGAACGCCTGTATCAGGGTGCGTGCGGGCAACACGCGATTCACGCCCGACAAGCGCCGCCGGTGTCAGAATTTCCGAACACGAAGCGCACCTCGCAATTCCACATAATCCCCCTCCCTGGAAGGGCGTTTGTCGGCCGCGTCCCTGTTCCCGCCATCGACGCGATAACGGCGCGAGACGTCGTCGAACGTCAGCCTGACGGGAGATCCCGGTCGCCCGGAAATGAGAACGTCACCGCCCGGCGTTCGCCCCGCGACCGTGGTCACGACGACGACTGCCTCCACTCCGTTCGGCTCGGACACGAACGCGATGGAGACCACGTCGCCGTTGAAAAGCGCATTGGGGTAGGCAATCGTGTTTTCCGGAACCACGTCATCCAGCGTCAGGTTCGCCTTGTCCCTGGCGTTGAAATATTTGCTGCCCATCGCTGCCGACTGGACCAACGCATTGGCGGCCAGGTCACACCCGGCAAGAAGCGCGCAGAAGGCCAGAACTTGACACCGATCAATGACCGCCCGCCGGTCGGTCCTATGGTTCGAGTGTTCGTGCTTCGCAAAAGACATCGTGGGGCGCGCGCAAATTTCGGGTTTCGGATTGCCGCAAGTGACGAACGGCATCCTCTGTGCATGGGGATTCGGTAACGCACGAAACATGCCACTGCCGTCCATTCGGCGGAGGCGGACAGGCCATCGGATTCGATGAACGAAGATCGCAAGAATTCCGGCGCGGATGTCACGCCCTATATCCTCGGCAAACTCAAGTTCATCGCCGAAATCGCCCTCATCGCCCAGGCGGTTTCGGCGTTATTGCTCGTCGCACTGGTGATGATGCTCGCCAGCGAACCGGAAACGAATTACCTCGAAATCATCACGGCGACGGGATTCGCCCACGAAAACCTGCTGCCGGTCACCGTGCTGTCCGCCCTCATCACGATCGGGATCACGGCCGGCGGCACTTGGTTGGTCGCGGTCTACTCCGCGTTCCGGATCGCCGGCCCGATCTACGGATTTTCGCGTAACATCGACGCCGGGCGACAGAACGGGCGCGTTCCGTACGTGGCCTCGCGCGAGGACGGTCGCCTTCGGGACGAGGCCGAACTCCTGAACAAGACCGCCGACGTCATATCGGCTCATCACGACGAGATTGCCAGCCTCTGCGGACGCCTTGAACAGGCGGTCGAAGACCACGGCGCCGCCGCACCGCCGGCGCGAAAGGCGTTTGAGGACCTCAGGAAAGCCGTTGACCTTGCGCGACTTTAGAAAACTTTTCGCGGTTCTGCTTCTGATCGCGACGCACCCGTCCGGGTCATCCGCGCAATCGGAGCGGCTGGCCGCCGGCGGCAACGGTCATCTGCTGAACGAGGACTGCGCGGGGTGCCACGTGGGGGGCGGGCCCGTGACGTCTCAGAACGCCGGGAAATTGATCGCCTCGCAGGAGAAACTCTGCAACCGCTGTCACGCCGAAGCGATGAAGGCCAGCCATCCGTCGGGAATCCCCGTCAAACGCGGAACGCCTGCGGAACTTCCGCTGGACTGGAAAGGCGACATGACATGCAGCACGTGTCACACCATACACAGCCCCGCGCCCGGGTTGATGCGAACCGCGAAAAAGGGCCGGGAATTCTGCCAGATGTGCCACGAGCCCAATTTTTTCAAGGGCATCCGCGACGGCGGCGCCTCGCTGATGAACGCCGGGCACCTGCAGGATACGTCAGCGACCGTCCAGAACATCGATGGCTACACGCTTCTTTGCATTGAATGCCACAACAAGGAGCTGACGGCCCCCAATGTCATCATCGACAATCGGGGCGTCGTTCGGCACGCCAGCGGATCGTCCAACCATCCGGTGGGCGTTTCCTATCGCCGCGCCTTTGCGTTCGGCGGTTACCGTCCCGTCAACAGCCTTCCGGAGCAGGTCCTGCTGCCGGAAGGCCGGTTGTCCTGCACATCCTGCCATCTGGGTTACAGCCACGATCACGGAAAACTCGTCCGCCCCTATCCCGGAATGTGCAGCACCCTATGTCACGACCTATGAGGATACGTTTCGGATGATGAATTCACCCGGCGACCACCACGAGATCTACCTGGACAACAGGATACAAGGCGTGATGCTGATCGCCCTGGTGGTCATGGAGGCCACGCTTACGCTTGGCGGTATCGGCGTCCTGTACAATCGGTATACGACGATCATCGACGCCAACCTCTACCGGATTCACGCCGATACGAACGGGCCGACGTTATTGGAGCTGATGCTGACGTCGCTGGGCGAGGTGTTGCTGGTCATCCTTGTCGTCAACATCGCGGCCCTGGTGGTGGCCGACCGGATCTGGGTCTTTTTCGTACGCCGAGTGCTGAAGGATTTCCGCGAACAGCTGCAACGGATGTCCAGGCTGGATTTCAGAATCCGACAGAACAGCGAAGGGCGTCACCGGATCTTGGATTCCGTTCTCGAATGGACCATCACGGAAAACGAGCGTCACAAGCTGCTCCGGGACGAGATGGAGGCGTTATCCAAGGCGTTCGAGCAGGACGGGCCGACCCCCAAGAATATCCTGCATACGATCGGCCGGCTCCGCAGGCAGATTCCAGGTAACCTGCCGTCCGCCGATGAAGCGGCGCCCTGAACGATGACGACTGCCGTCCGACGCGATCGACCCCGGCATGGCCGCGGTTCCGCATTGCTTCTCGCTTTCGCCATCCTTGTCATCTCCGCCCTGACCGGCTGCGTGACCTACGTTCCCCGGATACCCGCCGCAGTTCCGGGCCAATCGGGAAGCGGATGGCATGCCAAGATTTTGAAAGATCATCCGCTCGTCGGACGGGTGTGGGCGCCGTCACAAAACCGTTTCGTCGCACCGGCGCGGCTGATTGACGCCGCGGTCGCGGCCGATTTCGTGCTCCTGGGCGAGCAGCACGACAACGTCGATCACCACCGCATCCAAAGCTGGGTACTGAAATCTCTGATGGAGCGGGGCAAAAGGCCGGCGGTCGTGTTCGAAATGCTGTCCGACGATCAGCAGGTCGCGCTTTCGCGGTTTCTTAACGGAAACCCTCGATCCGCGGCGGGGCTGGGAATCGCCGTCGGTTGGTCGCAAACGGCGTGGCCCAATTGGGCCATCTACCAGCCGATCGCCGACGCCGCGCTGATGTACGGGATGCCGATCCTGCCGGGCGGATTTCCGCGTTCCACGATATCCCGCATGGTCCGCATGGGAAGATCCGTGATCGGCGAAAGCGAAATCAGGGCGCTCGGGCTGGACGTCCCGGTCGACGCCGCGTCCCGGGCGACCATCCAGCAGGCGATTGCGGTCGGCCACCTCGGAGTCATGCCGGCGAACGTCATCGGGAAGATCGTCGACATGCAGATCGCCAAGGACGCAAAGATGGCGCGCGCGACAGTCAACGCCAGACGGCTGACCCAGACCGATAGCGCCGTTCTGATCGCCGGCACCGGACATGTCCGATCAGACGTGGGGGTTCCGAAACACCTGCGACGGTCCGGAGCTTCGACGAACGTAATTTCCATCGGCTTGATGGAAGTCAAAGAAGAACTTCACCGCGCGGACGAATATGTCGAAGGTTTTCCGGCCGCGTCGACGCTGCCGTTCGATTTTGTCTGGTTTACGCCGAAGATGGGTCATGACGACGAAGACGAACTGAAAGAACGAATCGAACGTTCCGTGAAGAAGCTTTCGCAATAGTGGGAATTCGCCCTCGTCGAACGCGCGGATCGGATGGTGGAAAGGTCGTAACAAGTTGGCATATATCATTATTTTTCCAACACCGGTTTGCCGCGCAGTTGGCACGTCGATTGCCTGGACAATCAGGATCGGGGCCGATGTCCGAACCGATGCCGATTAAGAAACCGCACCGAAAGGGGACGCCAGTTTCATGAGGTGGATATTTTTGGCCGGTCTTGCCTTCTGGTGCTTGGCTTTCTCTCCTTCCGTCCGCGCGGATAACGGCATTCACGCCTACGAACGCGGGGAACTCGCGCTCGCGCTCAAGAAATTCACGGAACGGGCGTTGATGGGGGATGCCTCCGCGCAGAACAACCTCGCCGTGATGTATGCGAACGGCGAGGTCGTGAAGCGGGATATGAAAACGGCGGCGAGATGGTACACCGCCGCCGCCGAACAGGGTCTCTCGATCGCCCAATACAATCTCGGGGTGTTGCACGAGGAAGGCCTGGGGGTCGACCGGGACCCGGCCGCCGCGGCCGTCTGGTACCAACTCGCGGCAATCCAAGGGGACGTTCTCGCCCAATACCGTCTCGGCCTGTTGCTGGCCGACGGCGGAAGCGGGGTCGGAGACGACGCGGAAGCCTATTTCTGGCTGTCCGTCGTCGCCGGCGAAACGGACGACAAGGTCGTTCATCGCGAAGCCCTGGCGAAACGGGCCGAGGTGGCGGCCCGGCTGACCCGAAAGCAGATCGTCGACGCCGAATTTCAATTGGGCGCATGGAGGTCCCGGCATTGAAATCCAACCGGTCCCGGCACGTCTCCAGAACCTTCACCGTCGCCTTGTTCGGGCTTTTGGCGCTGGCGTCACTCGTGCCGGCCTTTGCCGCATCGGAAGCCGGAACCGGTGCGCCGCAAGACGACGCCAACCGCCTGGTCCTGCAGAAGAAAAGGCTCATCCTGACGGTCTTGTCCTCGGAAACCGTGAAATCGGCCCTCAGCCTGGGCGGATCCGCCGCCCGGGAACTGCGCGATGAGATCGAAGATCTCATGAACACGGGCTGCATGCATGCGGAAAAAGGCGCGCTCGCCGAAAGCGAGACCAGTTTCAATGCCGCCATGAAGAAAGTTGCCTCGTTGGCGGCCATCGGCAGCCGCGCCAGGTCCCAGGCCGATACCGGCCGGGAAAGGCGGCGGTACCGCGAGCTTCTGGCCGGAATCAACGGATACCTGAACGCGGTCCGCGATGCAGAAGCGGCTAAGGGCAGATCCGAATTCAGCTCGACCACGCAGAATGAAATCCTGCGCCATTCCGAACTCGCGGAAACCGCGGCACGACAGGGGGCGTTCGGCCAGGCCAACGAGCATTTGACGAAGGCCTACAAACTTGCGGTGCAGCTCGTTACCGCCCTGAGGGACAAAGAGACGATCGTCTATGAATTGAAGTTCGACGTGCCCTGGGACGAATACGAATACGAAAAGGAACGCAACAACAGCTTCATCGTTCTTATCGACACCCTGTTGCTCGAGCATAACCCGCCGCCTTCCGTCCGCAAACTCGTCCGCGCTTATCAGCAGGAAAGTCGGAAGTATTTCGTCGAGGCGCAGAAGATGGTCGGAGAGAACAGGATCGAACCCGCGATCGGCGTGATGGAAAACGCCAACCGTCTTCTCACGCAGGCGCTGCGCGCCATCAGCCCAAAGTATGCGTTCTAGCCGATGCCGATACCCTCGCCCCAATCGATGCGCAGCCCCCTCCCCGATACGGGGCACCGCGCGGTTCGGGAATTTCCCGACCGCCGGAGACCGTTCTCGGCCCTGGTCTTGACGACCCTGGTGCAAGCGTCTCTTTGTTCGGTTTGGCCGGCGTCGCCCGCCCGGGCGGACGCCTCGCCTGCCTGCCCCCGGCAGGGCGAATGGATCACGCCGTCCGACGGACGTGTGCTCGTGCGTGGAACGGTGATGGAGGCGTTGGCGCGCAAGAATGTGGTCCTGTTGGGCGAGATCCATTCTTCATCCGACGATCATCGCTGGCAGTTGCAGGTGATGGCCGGACTGTATGCGCACCGGGCGCAGGTCGTTCTCGGTTTCGAAATGTTTCCCCGCCACGTGCAGGATGCCCTCGATGCCTGGCGTGACGGCCGCCTGACGGAACGGGCGTTTTTGGAAGCATCCCATTGGAACGAGGTCTGGGGCTACAGGGAGGCGGACTATCTGCCCTTGTTCCATTTTGCCCGCATGAACAGGTTGCCCATGGTGGCGCTCAATGTCAGACGAGACATCGTCGCCCGGATCGCGCGCGAGGGATTCGACGGCGTGCCGGCCGAAGACCGCATGGGGGTCGGCACGCCGGCTCCCGTATCGGCCGGTTACCGGGAGTATCTGGCGACGGTGTTTCTGGAAAAGGCGAAACGGCGCGCCGCTGAGGTCGATCCGGAAGCGGAGAATGCCGTCGTTTCCGGTTCAAGCCCGGACGTATCGGACGATGCCGATTTCCGGCGGTTCGTCGAGGCACAGTCGTTTTGGGACCGCGCCATGGCGGAAGCGATCCGAGATGCGCGCGCCACGCATCCGGATGCCCTGGTCATCGCGGTGATAGGCAGGGGACACCTTGAACACCGATACGGCGTGCCGCATCAACTTGCCGCATTGGGCGTGGAAGACGTCTCGGTCGTCCTGCCGCTGCCTGAGAACGAGACCTGCAAGGCCATGGAGAAAACCCTGGCCGACGCGGTATTCGTCACGCCCGCCGAACCCGATGAAATCGCCACGCCCGCGAAGCCCAGGCTGGGGGTCATGCTTCGTCAGGATCCCGGAATCGTCGTCGTCACGAAGGTCATGAACGACAGCGTGGCGTTTCAGACCGGCCTGCGGGAGGGGGACATCCTGGTGTCCGCAGCCGCCACCCCGATCGTCACGAACGCCGACCTGATCAGGATCGTGAAACGCCAGGCGCCTGGGACATGGCTTCCGTTGACCGTCAAGCGCGGCGACGAAACCTTTGATTTGGTGGCAAAATTCCCACCGGAGGGCGAGTGACATGGTGATGTCGACCCGACCGGTATTGCTGCTTGCAGTTCTCCTTGCATGGATATCCAGCCACGGCGCGCTCGCCGCGCTGCCCCCGGAAATCCACCATGGCATCGACCTGTCGCTGGATCCCGCGACCGGCAATATGAAGGTCCGTGACACGTTCCAGTGGGCCGGCCGGGGCCCGATCAAGTTCAGGCTCGCCGGATGGCTGAAGGTAACCCGCGCCAGCATCGACGGCCAGAACCGCGAAATCCGCCAGCAGGACGGTTATTGGTATGTACCGGGCAACGGTCCGCCGGGTCGGGAAGTCACGTTGACGATCAGCGGCGGACTGCCGCCACTGAACGACCAGCCAGGCGCACGTGCGGGCAATGCCGGTTTCTCCGGTCGAGCGGGCAGTTATCTCCCCATGGCGGAACCTTGGATCGCCTACGTCGACGTGCCGTGGATTCGATTTCGTCTGCAGGTCTCGGTGCCCGCGGCCTATCGAGCCGTGGCCACGGGCCGGCTGATTTCCGAGGAAACCCGGGACGGCCGCTACACGGCAACCTTCGAGGCCGATTATCCGACCGAGTATCCGACCGTGTTCGCGGGCGAGTACGTGGTGAACGAACTGATGTCGGACGGCGTGCGGCTGCGGACCTATTTTCCCGAACGATCGGTCTCGCTGGCGGAGGAATACCTGCGCCAGGCAGCCGCATACATTGCCCAATATTCCCGTCGTATCGGCGCCTATCCCTATACGGAATTCCATGTCATCGCGGCTCCCATTCCGGTGGGCCTCGGATTTCCCGGCGCAACCTACGTCAGCGCGCGGATATTGCATCTGCCGTTCATGCGCGGCCGGTCCCTCGCCCATGAGATCATGCACAACTGGTGGGGGAATGCCGTCGGCATCGATTTCATGAACGGCAATTGGGCCGAAGGCCTGACCACCTATCTGGCGGATTACGCGCTGGCCGAGACCCAGGGACCCGACGCCGCGCGCGAAATGCGCCTTAGATGGCTTCAGTCGTTCGCGGCCGTACCGCCGGAACTCGATGTTCCCGTCCTCCGATTCGTGTCGAAAACCCATGATCGCGCGCAAGCGATCGGGTATTCGAAGGTCGCCTTCATCTTTCACATGCTGCGCCGGGAAATCGGCGATGCGGCATTTGATTCGGGCCTGCGGGAATTCTGGCGCGCCAACAAATTCCGCATCGCCGGCTGGCGGGACCTGAGAGCGGCGTTTGAAAAAAGCGCCGGTTCCGATCTTCGGTGGTTCTTCGAGCAATGGATCAACGAACGTGGCGCGCCGAAGGTCTCCTTGGAAAGTGCGGCCCGCACCACGGAGAACGGTCAGCATCTGATTGCCTTCGAACTTGATCAGGGGGGCCGTGTCTTCCGCGCCCACGTCCCCATCGTGATCGAAACCGCCTCCGGCGAGGTCAGAAAGAGCGTGACGATGACGGCGCGACGGCAGGCGTTCCGGATCCCGGTCCCGAGTGGCGCGGTGTCGCTACGCGTCGATCCGGATTTCAACATCTTCCGATTGCTTCTTTCAGGCGAAGCGCCGACGGTCTTCCGCGACATTACCCTGTCGTCGGCAACGGTCGTCGCCGTTCCCTCGAAGGACAAGCGGGTCGCGACGACGGCGGCGGCGATAGGACACGCCCTGTTGGAACGCGACATGACGGTCATTTCCGAACCCGGTCAGCGGGCGAAGGACCGCCCGCTGCTGTTCATCGGCACCACGTCGGAATACGACGCCTGGAGGAAGCTTGAGGGTCCGGGCGACGCGCCGGACATCCTGGCCAGGGGCACCGGCCGGGCCTGGACACAGCCGGCCCCGAACCATCCCGGGATGCTGATCATTACCGCGAATTCGGCAGCGGACCTGGCCAGCCTGGCGCGGCTCCTGCCGCATTACCGGCATCAGAGCTTCCTTGTCTTTGAAGGGCATAAGGTTATCGAAAAGGGCGTTTGGCAAGTCACGGAGGGGCCTTTGGCATATCGGTTCCAGGAGTGAGGACGAGCCCTGCGACCGGTCTTGCAGGAGACCGTCGCGGGCCTTTGGAGGTCGGCGCGCCGCCGGACGAAATTCGACATAATGCGTTGTTCTTATTGCTATTTTTCGGACTGCCGTTGATACTGGGCCTTACATGGCGATACAATCGCCACCTTGAGACGATGGAGAGGGAGCATCCGATGCATAAGATTTTAGGTCTATTCGTGGCGCTTGCGTTTGGTTGCGTGGCGGTCTCCCAGGACGTCCGCGCGGCGGATCCAAGACCGGACCAGCAGAAACTTCCCCATCTGGTTCACTTCGGAAACATGGGCGGCCTTCTCCCTACGCTGGAACGATCCGACCTGCCTGCGCCGGATTCTCATGGGGCGAAGCTGGTCTTCAAATACTGCGTCCAGTGTCATAACGCCCCAGGCCCCGGCATGCATACCGCGGCCGAGTGGAAGCAGGTTGTGTGGCGCATGTACTGGCGCCTGCAAGTGGTCGCCGCTCAATTCAAGGAGTACGAAGGGCCGACCTACGAGGAAGGCCACGTCATCGAGAAATACATGGCGCGGTACGCCATGCACGGCGTCAACTTCAACGACGTCCCGCTGAAGGAAGAAGGCGCCAAGGAATACACGCAGATCTGCAACCAGTGCCATCAGCTTCCCGACCCGAAACTTCACAAGGGCGAAGCCTGGCGGAACACGGTGTACCGGATGGTGGGTCACATGAAATCCATGGGGCGGATCGTCGCGAGCAACGATCAAAAGGAAAAGATCATCGGTTACCTGCAATCCCAGGCGAAGAAATGAGTCGCCGATCGGCAAGTGCGATGAAGTGGGGATTCGACAGGTCCGGAATCCTTTCCCCGGGCCGGGTTCATGCATCGGAGGACGAATGATGCGAGTTATGAAGGTATTGCCAGTTTTTCTTGCGGTCGCTTTTTTTTCCGCGCCGACGGTCGCGGATGAGAAGGCCGCGCTGGAGGAAATCAACGCCACCGTTCACGGGGTCACCAAGACGGAGGTGAAATCCGGCAGGCTCGATATCGAGGTCATCAATGTCGGCGCCGACTACAATTTCATGTCCCAGGTTTCCTGTCGTCTGCTCGCGAAGCACAAAATATCCGACGTATCCGAAGTGATCATCCGGGATTCGTCCGCCAGCGGACCGGAAAAAAAGGTGCTTGGGAAATTCAGGTGCAACGAGGCCGCAAAATGAACCTGGTCCCCCAGTCCTGATCGGATTCCTGATCAGGGCAGCCAGCCAACTTGCCGGGGTCGCGTGTCAAGCGGGCGACGACCAGAAACGATTGAAGGGGTAGATGAACATGACCGATACGACGTTTCACAAATGGGCGAAGAATCTTGCGATGGTTCCCGTGCTCGCCCTTTCCATCGCCGCATGTCAGACGACAGGCCCGGCCAACACTGCCGCCGTCCAGACGACGTGGCCGGCGAAACCAGCCGATCCCCGGTTCTACTTCGAGAAGGTAATACACAGCAGCAGGGACGTCGTCGAACTGACGACGGCGCAAAAGCTCCGGGCAATGGCCACCGGAGCCAGCGGTGCCTCGGACTCACTGTCGAAGCCGTTCGGCGTCGAGATCAGGAACGGCCGCATCTTCGTCGGCGACAGCGTCTCCCGCTTGGTTCACGCCTTCGACACCAAAGCAAAAAGGCATTTTGAAATCGGCACTGAAGGCGTCGGTTCCCTGGCCAAGCCGCTGGGCATCGCGTTGGACGACAAGGGCCAGCTTTACGTCGTGGACGCGACGGCAAAGCGCGTGGTCATCTACGATTTCGACGGCAATTACATCAACTCGATCGACGGACGCGAAATCTTCGAACGCCCGACCGGAATTGCGGTCAGCGGTGACGGCAGCAAGGTTTTCATCGTCGACACGGGCGGCGTGACCTCGAACAAGCATCGGGTGATCGTCATGGCCCCCTCGGGCAAGCATCTCTATGACATCGGCAAGCGCGGCGACAAGGCAGGGGAATTCAACCTTCCGCTCACGGCGACCATCGGGCCCGACGGCACCTTGTACGTCGTCGATGGCGGCAACTTCCGCGTCCAGGCGTTTGACCAGTCAGGTAAGTACAAGTTCTCGATCGGCACCGTCGGCACCCGCTCGGGTCAGTTCGCCCGCCCGAAAAGCGTCGCCGTCGATGCGCAGAACAACATCTATGTGACCGATGCCGCGTTCGGGAACATTCAGATATTCAACCCGAAGGGCGAACTTCTGATGTGGATCGGCGAGCGTTCGACCATCAACGGCCCGGGCAAGTTCATGCTTCCCTCGGGGTTGACCGTCGACCGGACCGACGGGCGGATTTACGTAGTCGACCAGTTTTTTTCGAAACTCGAGGTGTACCGCCCCGCCAGCCTCGGCAAACCGAAACTGTCCAGCTGAGACGCATCGATTTTCCGGATAGGCGAGTCACTCCCAGTATGAAACCAACCGCAGTCATTCCGAGGTATCATTGAAACGCGCCGTTTGCCGGAATTCGAATATCCGCCCGCAACCGACAAACTCACGCGTCGTGCGCATCCTTCTGGTATTGGGGATTCTCGCCGCTTCGGTTGCGGGCGCGCCCGGGCTCCGTGCCGACGAAGGGCATCGGCACGCGCCCGGCCACGCGGGCGAGACCGCCCCGGCGGCAACTCCATTCAAGCCCCTGAAGGAGGGCATTCGGGCGGTCCGCGGGTCGCAGGTCTATCGCGACCGCTGCGTTTCCTGCCACGGCAGGCAGGGCGACGGTCAGGGCCCCGCCGCGGCAGGCCTCGACAAACCCGTGCCGGACTTCACGGCACCGCAAGCGCTCGTCACCTATACCGCGGCACGCATGTTGACGGCGCTGCGCCAGGGGCACGGGACGGCGGCCGGAAAAGACGGCAAATCCCCGCTGTCCGAACAGGACGCAAAGGACGTCGTCGATTTCATCGGGGACGCGTTCATGCTGCCGAGCGGAACCGCCGATGCCAGTGTCGGCCGAAAGATTTTCGCCCGCACCTGCAGCGTGTGTCACGGTGACCGCGGAAACGCGGCGTCCTGGGCGAAGAACAGCCTGGACCCGCCGCCTTTCGACTTCACCTCGTACAAGGCGAAAAAACTTTCCCGGCGGCACATGATCAACACCGTGACCTATGGATCGGAAAAGAGCGCCATGGTGGGCTTTGCGACGCAGCTGTCGCAAAATGAAATCGCCGCCGTCGTCGATTACATTCGTCAGGCTTTCATCTTCCCGGAAAAGCTGGCCGACGAAGGCAAGACGCCTCCCGCCGGCTCTCCGCCCGGCGGACATGGACACAACCACGAAGGCGGCTCGCACGAAATGGCGCGGGCGTTTGCGGGCGGACTTTCGGGCGATGTGACCCGAGGAAAGAAACTCTATCAGAGCAATTGTTCGGCATGTCACGGCGTACAAGGCAACGGTGACGGCCCCCGCGCCTATTTCATCTTTCCCCGGCCGGAAAATTTCACGGGAAAACGCGCAAGGGCCGAACTCAACCGCCCGCATCTGTTCCAAAGCATTGCCAAGGGAATCACGGGAACGGTAATGCCGGCCTGGGCGACCGTTCTGACGGACCAGCAGATCGCCGATGTGGCCGAATTCATCTTCAGCCGCTTCATCATGGCCGACGCCAGGCAGTCGCCGTCCAAACTCTTCAAAGAGAACGGAGAAGGCGGCGGCGCACCGGCGGAGGATCGCGCCGAGCCTCCCTCAAAAAAAAACTGATGGCGCAGGACGACCCCGCGACGCCGGTCGAACGCGGGCGGAAGGTATATAATTTCCGGTGCTATTTCTGCCACGGATACAATGGCGACGCCGCGACCGAAGCGGCCGAATACCTGTCGCCGAAACCGGCCGACTTCACGACGGCGAAGCACCTGACGGCACCGAAGATCATGCAAGTGCTCCGGCACGGCGTGAAAGGCACCGCCATGAAAAGCTTCGCCAAGACCCTGTCGCCGGAGGAAATCGAGGACGTCGCGCGTTTCATCGAATCCGAATTCGTCACCAAGGCGGCGGTCAATACCTTCTACCACACGAAGGAGAATGGATGGCCCCGTCACCGCGAGCGGTATGCGGCCGCCTACCCTTTCGTGAAACGGGAAATCGCAATAGACAAAGCCCCCACGACGATGACGCCTGAACAGCGGCATGGTCTGGCGCTGTTCAAAAAAACCTGCATCACCTGTCATGCGGGACGGGAATCGAAGGCCTCCGGAGAAGCGTGGAGCAAGTACCCCCTTTCGGACCAGGGCTGCGGCGTGGTGTGCCATCGTGACGGCCGTATCGACTTCCCCTGGCGCAAGGACGGCGCCCGGGATTCGGCCGGCGGCGCCCCTGCCACCCCGTATGACGTCCACAACCGGGCCCCCGTCATCACCGGACTGTCCGCACAGGAGAGGCGTGGAGAAGAGCTTTATCAGGCGAACTGCGCCTTCTGTCATGCGATGGACGGCTCGGGCGGCAATTGGATCGGCGCGTTCCTGGATCCACCCGCGAGAAACCTGAACGACCCCGAACTGCGCGCCCGGCTCGACCACGGGTCCGTGATCAGGGTCATCCGCGATGGATTGTCGGGCACCTCCATGTCGGCATGGAAAAGAGTGATGACCGAAGATCAGATCGCCGCGGTCGCCGCCTACGTTGAAAAGGCCTTTTTCGACCGCGTGCCGCAACAACCCGGCGGCGTGCAGAGGTAATCCGCGTTATGGTCGTACAGCCTTCTGATACACAACGAGAAAACCCGGAAGTGCCGCCGATGCGATTATGGCGAAGCGTGTCAGCCCTTGTCTGCCTGCTCACGGCGTGCGCGCCGGACCCGGGGCCCCAAGCCTACTTTGAACGCGGGCTTGAAGCCTATCATAAGAGCCGTTACATGCAGGCGGCCAAGGATTTCCTTAAACTCGCGGAAAAGGGCGACCCGAAGAGCCAGCTCTATCTCGCGCGAATGTATGCCAACGGCGAAGGGTTCGACATTGACTACAACCAGGCCGCAAAGTGGTATTTCAAAGCGGCCGAAGGCGGATTGATGGAAGCTCAAAGGGACCTGGCCAGTTTGTACGCCTGGGGCATCGGCGTGACCCGGGACCCGGTCGAAAGCGCATATTGGTTCAGACGGGCGGCGAACCAGGGATCGACCGAGGCGCAATTGGCGCTGGCCGAGCTTCTGAGCGCGGACGGAGCCACCAAGGAGCAGCGGATCGAGGCCTATAGTTGGTACACGATTGCCAGCCGACAAGTGGCCAGCGACCAGAAAGCAACCGTGCTGATTGACAGGCGCAGCCTCCTCCCACGCATGTCCAGAAATGACGTCGTAGAGGCGGAACGGAGGGCCTACTCATGGATTCCCGCCAGAGAGAGGCCGGCAAGATGACACGGTTCAGACGCCGGCGCACGGCCGCCTCGTTCTCATCGGATACCTGGACCGTCGCCCGGAGTTGGCCGGTGGTTTGCGCGCTCTCCACGCTGTTCGCCCTGCTTGTGGCCTGCAACACGGAAACGCTCAAATCGATCTCGACCCCATCGCCGCCGTCTGCTTCGGCGCCGACGGAGAATGCCGCGGTCGCGGCACCGTCCTCTCCGGCCGCATCCAGGAGCGAGAAATGGAAATCGCTGACGGCGGACGGCCTGCATGATCCGAGAAGTCCCGCGATAAAACTTCTACAACAGCCCGCCGAGGCATTGGCTCCGCTACCCTCGGACGAGGCCGGCAACAAGGTGGATTGGATCGCCGCGCTCGATCAGGGACTGATCAATCCGCGCACCAACATTCGCCCGGACACGCACATAAACGTCCTCGACCTGGACATATTCCTGAGCCTGAACGGCGCGCTGCCAATCGTGAAATTCCCGCACCGCCAACATACGATGTGGCTCGATTGTGAGAACTGCCACGAGCAGATTTTCAAGAAGAAGGCGGGCGCGACGCCCATCACGATGACGGACATTCTCGAAGGGAAGTATTGCGGCCAATGCCACGGCGCGGTGGCCTTCCCGCTGACCGAATGCAATCGATGCCACAGCGTCCTTCACCGGGATTTCAAGAAAGCCCTCGCCGAATCGAAGAACAAGGTCGTGGTAAGGCCGAAATAGGAATGACCATGAAGCCTTCGATAATCTATGCCGCAGTCATCGTCCTGATCGCAGGAATATTCCACACCGGCTCCGGCAATGCCGAATACGCCGACGTGGTCCTGAACAAGCGCGCCGAAAAACAGGGCATGCGGCCGGTGATCTATCCGCACTGGTTCCACCGGATCAGGTTCCGCTGCAAGGTCTGTCACCACGAATTGGGGTTCAAGATGCGGGCCGGAGCGAACGATATCTCCATGAGCGCCATCATCGACGGCAAGTATTGCGGAATATGCCATAACAACGACGTCGCCTGGGGCGTCGAAAACTGCGATCTCTGCCACTCCGGATTACCCGGATTGAAAACCGGGATAAAAGGCGGCGCGCAAACCGGCGGCCCCGGGCGCTGGTAACGCCGCGCCGCGTGCGTTCATCACGGATTCCGGGGTCCCGTTTTATGCGGCGTCGCGGGAGAAAGCCGGCAATCGGACCCCGACGCGAAAGCCGTCCGCCTTTCGCTCGACGGTGAGTTCGCTTCCCGAGGATTGCAGCAGCCCGCGTCCGAATTCAAATTTGACGTCGGATCGCTCGACCGCCCGCAGCGGCGCGGACCCGAGATTCCTGCCATTCAGATCAAGGGTCAGGTCGACTCCGTCGTCGCCGGCACCGGTGGCGATCTCGAGATCATGTGGTCGCCCCTCAGCGGAATCGACGAGCGCCGTCATGACGACGAACAGGGACAGCATGACCTGGGATCGAGTGCCTTGGACGGGCGGCACGTCGGGCGATAGGCTTGTGCGGAACTCGATCTGACGGGAACGGTCACTGATCCGGATGATGTCCAGGACAGACCCGACTAGCTGATTGATGTCAAAGGCCCGCGTCTTGCCGTCCCCTTCGTCGGCATCGGGAAAGGCCGACAGCCGGTTGAGAACCGAGGATATGCGGCCTATCGCCGCCTGCAGACGGCCAAGACGCTCCGTCAGCCACCGGTTCGAGACGGCTTCGTCCTCGCGGCAGCGTCGTTCGATGACGTCCAGTTCGGCCGTCAGGGAGGTGAAGGGATTGGAAATCTCATGGGCAATGCCGCCGGCGAGGTTCAGTACGTCCTTCATCCGCGTTTGTTCGGTCACCAACTGGTTGCGCAACTGGCGCGCCAATTCCGATGCGCTTTCGTGGATTTCCTCGGACTGTCGGCGAATGACGCGGTCGGCTCTGCGGACGATGAACCATAGCGCGAGATAGAGAACGACCGCGGCCAGCAGATAACCGGTCAGGACACGGCGCGTGTTCCTGTCCACTCTTTCCATCTCGTCGGTGACATCGGAATAGATTTCAAAGACGCCCTGGACCTTGCCGTCCTCGCCGTGAATCGGAATATACGTTTCGACCACGTCGCGGTTCAGTGCCTCGCCGGAAAACGCTGAAAACTTGTCTCGGCGCGAGGCACTTGTGCGGATCACGCCCTCCCGGATGACGGTCATGAATCCGTCGTCCTTGGCTTTGCTTTCGCCGATCTGGGCCGCCTCCGACGAGTAAACCGTCAATCCGTGCGCGTTGTAGATCTTCACCTTCAGGATCGACAGGCCCGTCGTGATCGATTTCAGGAATTCGCCGATCTCCCCTATTTCAGGGGGGCGCCTGAGTTCCTCGGCGGGCCCATGGCGCGACGCGGTCAGGAAAGCGGAATAGCGAGGCCACAGCGCATTGGCGAAACTGCGTGCCAGTTCGACATTATGCCGCTCGCTCACCCGGATCGATTCGGCGACGGCAAAACTTCGGTATATGAAGCCAAGGGCGATACACGACAAAATCACCACCACGGCGCTGGCCAGGGAAAAATATCGTAGAAGATTGAAGGCCATATCGGACCGCGCTCACCAAGATACGGAACATCACGGCATGCTCCGAATTCCCTGCCGGGTAATTGGCTACACATTATCTTCCGGGCACGGATTTTCCCAGCGGCGATCCATACAAAAAAGCCTGGCCCCGAAGGGGCCAGGCTTTCCCGTTTGCAAGAGTGGGGAAGGCTACTTGCCGCTCTGCTTCAGAAAGGCGATGACATCCGCGCGTTCGTCGGCCTTTTTCAAGCCGGGGAAGGACATCTTGGTCTTCGGCACCACGTCCTTCGGCTTCTCCAGGTATTTGTCCAGCGTCGCTTCATCCCAGGTCAGGCCGGACGCCGTCATGGCGCTGGAATACTTGAACCCGTCAACGCCGCCCGCCTTGCGGCCGACAACGCCGTGCAGGTTCGGGCCCACCTTGTTTTTGCCGCCCTTTTCGGCGGTGTGGCATGCTTTGCACTTGTTGAACACTTTTTCGCCCTTGGCGGCGTCGCCGGCTTGCGCAGCCGCCGTGGATACGGCGACGATGAAAACGCCTGCGAGAAGGTTGCAGAGAAGTCTATTCATGAAATTCACTCCGTTTCTCTATGCCGGTACGTTCCGGACATTCTTCGCCAATTGACACTCTCGAATGTTACTCCTGGCCGTTCCGCCCGAACGTGACATTCGCACGGACCTCTTTGTTTATGTTACCGTTATTTATCGGATCCCATATCCCCCTTCATGGTCGGCATTCCGATGAGCGAACGTCCTCCCGGACTATTCCCGCCCGGATTCCCGGTGAGTTTTACCGTCGCATGGAGTTCCTGAACACCGCCATGATTACGTGATTACTAGGCCGCGTTGCGCAATCTGAGTGTCCCCCACACCTGGCACAGGGCGTCAACCAGATCGTTCATCAACGGGTCCGCATGCAACGGCGTGGGCGTGATCCGCAGCCTTTCCGTCCCTTTCGGAACCGTCGGATAGTTGATCGGCTGGATATAGATATTGAAGTCCGCGAGCAACATGTCCGTCGCCCTTTTGCACAGCACCGGATCCCCGACCAGGACCGGGACGACATGGGTCACGGAGTCCTCCATAAGCGGGAGCCCGGCATCCCTCAGCATCTGTTTGAGCTTATTGGCGCGTTCCTGATGCCTGACCCGCAGGTCGTTGTGTTCGCGGACATGGCGAACGGAAGCAATGGCGGCGCCGACGATCGGCGGCGGCAGGGTGGTCGTAAAGATGAAACCGGGCGCGTTGGACCGCACGGCATCGATCAGCGCCGCGGAGCCGGCGATATATCCGCCGCTGAGACCGAACCCCTTGGCAAGGGTTCCCTCGATCACCGTAAGGCGGTGCGCGATGCCTTCGCGCTCGGATATCCCACCGCCGTTCCGGCCATACAATCCCACTGCATGCACTTCGTCGATATAGGTCATGGCATTGTATTTGTCGGCCAGGTCGCAGATGCCCGCGATCGGCGAGACGTCTCCGTCCATGGAATATACGGACTCGAAGACGATCAATTTCGGCCGGTCGGCGGGGGTGGCCTTCAGCAGGCGTTCCAGGTGCCCGAGGTCGCAATGGTCGTAGATCCGCTTTTCGCACCGGCTGTTCCGGATCCCCGCGATCATCGAGGCATGATTCCAGGCATCCGAAAAGATGACGCAATCGGGCAGAAGATTGGCGATGGTCGATATGCCTGCGTCGTTGGAAACATAGCCGGATGTGAATAAAAGCGCCGCTTCCTTGCCGTGCAACGCCGCCAATTCCCGTTCCAGCACCACGTGCAGATGCGTCGTCCCCGCGATGTTCCGCGTGCCCCCGGAGCCACACCCGAAGGTTTTCGCGGCCTCGGTCAAGGCATCCAGCACAACGGGGCTCTGGCTCATGCCCAGATAGTCGTTGGAGCACCAGACCACGACCTCCTCGGCCGTTCCCCCGCGCCGGTTCGTCGCATGGGGATAGTTTCCGGCATGACGTTGAAGGTCGGCGAACACCCGGTAGCGGCCTTCACCCTTGATTCGGCCCACGGATTTCCTGAAGAACGCTTCGTAGTTCATTTTCGCCCCCGATCACGATCGAAGCTGTTCCACCCGTTGCCCCGCCACAACCGACACGCCGCGGCCGCCCGCCCGGATTTGGTCGGAAAATATAATGGCCGCACCTTCCCCCACCTTGATGTAGGTCAAGGCCCAAGGTGCTTTTTCCGCATCGTGCCCAACCGCGCACGGCACGTGGCCGGGGTCATTCGACCGGCAGGGTCTGGGCATAGGAAAGAATATCGGCGATCGACTCGAGCGGCGCCCATCGCAAGGAAGGCATGATCGCTCCGGGATGGCCGTTCCGCGCCTTGTGAAAGGCTTCCCAGGGATTGTTCACCGCCACCGCTCCGAGGAATTGCGGTTTTGTCGGGCTGCCGAAGTTGATGGATTTCCCATCATAGCCGTGACAGACCGCGCATTGGTTCTGGAACGCGTTGATGCCTTTCGCAGGATCACCCTTCACTTTCTTGCCATTGATGAAGCGGGTGACGTCGAACTGACCCTGGGTCACGAACAGGGCCAGACGTTCGGCGGCGAATTTCGGTATGATCCGCTGATCGTATTGATGCGTCGCGTCCCTCAGGATTTTCACGACCGCCCTGGGATCCTTGCCGCGGTATCCCTGAATCCCCTTGATGCCCGTGAAATGGCTCGCCCCCGGTTTCCCGTAAACACCGTCCTTCCCCAGGTAATCCCAGCCGTGGCACTCCTTGCAGCGCCAGGTGTCCGGCCCCTTTTGCTTGCCGGTTTCGGGGTAGGACGGGTGGGTCGATTTCGGCACCCATTGGCCCAGGAGAGCAAACCATTTGTCGTACAGGCGCCCGCCGTAGGAAATCAGCCAATCCGGCGACGCCTGCGCGGGTTCCTCCTTCAGCCAGCGTTCCTGATAGGGCGTGAAATCGGAATATCTGCCCAAATCGACATCCGCCGCCCGGGCGGCGGATGCCGCGACGGAGATCGCCAGGAGGAACCCGACCGTTCCCGCTTTAATGGATGGATCCATATCTGCACTCCAATGCATCTTGCTGTGCCGACCGCACGGTGCCGGGCCGGGCCCGGCGGATCGACCGAATATGGCGGCACCGATGCCGCGGCATACTTGGCGAAGCTTCTTGATCGTTCCTCGCCGACAGACCGGCAATGCCGATTTCGAATATCCGTCAGAAAAGCGCGTTCCCGTCTTCCGCTTCCTTGACCTGGGTCAAGTTCCGGCGACGACTCTTCGAAATTTGATCACGGCTCGCGAATCGCCGATCGGCAACGGCCTGTCCCCGCCCTGACGGTTTCCTTCCCTTGACCGGACCCGAATGCAGAACTTGCGCGGCCGGTCGTGCACCGGAAAGCTCGGCCGCGGGTTCACCCGCTCCGCGCCTTGTCGATGCGGCGGATGAATTCGTCGATCACGCGACCATAGAGGGCGCCCTTCAGCACCTTGTCCTCGACCCCGGCGTCGATGTTGGGGTTGTCGTTGACTTCGATGACGAACACGCCGTTCTCCGTCTCCTTCAGGTCCACGCCGTAGAGCCCGTCGCCGATCAGGCCCGCGGCGCGACGCGCGGTCTCCACCACCGCCGGCGGGGCCGCGTCGACGGGCAGGGTCTCCCAGGCGCCGCCGACGGTCTTGCCGCTGTCGGCGTGGCGGTAGATCTGCCAATGGGCGCGCGACATGAAATACTGACAGGCGAACAGCGGCTCGCCGCCGATCAGCCCGATGCGCCAGTCGAACGGCGTGTACATGTATTCCTGGGCCAGGATGACGCGCGATCGTTCGAACAACCTGTCCGCGAATCCAAGGAACTGCTTGCGGTTCTCCGCCTTCTCCACCCCGCGGGAGAACGAGCCGTCGGGGATCTTCAGGACCACCGGATAGCCCAGCGCGGCCTCGACCTCGGCCAGCCGCTCGTCGTCGAAGGTGGCGCGGTTGAGAAGCTCGGTCGCGGGGGTCGGGACGTTGGCCGCCTTCAGCGCCTCCGCCAGGTAGACCTTGTTGGTACAGCGCATGATGGAGCGTGGATCATCGATGACGGGAATGCCCTCGACCTCCGCCTTGCGGGAGAAGCGGAAGGTATGGTGATCGAGGGCCGTCGTCTCGCGGATGAACAGCGCATCGAACTCGGGAATGCGTTGCAGGTCCTTGGCGGTGACGATCTCGACCTCGACCCGCCGCTCGGCTCCTGCCCTGACCAGGCGCCGCAAGGCCGACTCGTCCGACGGCGGCAGCTTCTCGTTGGGGTCGACCAGTACCGCCAGTTCGTAAAGCGCCGAGGGACGGGTCTTGCGCGCCGATCGGGGCACGCGGACGTAGGCGCGGAGCGCCGCCTCGAACACGGGCGCCAGGGTCTCCTTTACCTTGTTGATGCCGGATGGGCGGATCGCGCGGATCCGCCACCTCTTTTCGCGGCGGATGTGGATTTCCAGGACGGGATAGCGGAAGGCGTCGAACACCTCCGCGGCGAGACGCCGGAACCGCACGTCGTCCGGGCGCCCGAAGAACACGTGCAGGACGAAATCCGCCGTGGGCGGACTGGCCAGCCGCTTCATGGTGCTTTGCAGGATGCGTTCCAGGTCAGGCACCGCATAGGCGTAGGAGCCTTGCTTTGCCAGGTCGATGATGTCGACCACCGTGGGCATGGGCAGGTCGCCGCGGGATTCGGACAACAGCGAGCAATAGTACCCGGCGGTCAGGTAACCGTAGCGCCGGCACAGGTTGATGACGCGGAGCGGTCGCTTGTTGCGGGCGCGCTTTTCGGCGATGAAGGCGTCGACCGTCTGGATGGTCAGGCCTTCCTGGCTCCACTGCCAGTCCGACAACCGGTCGACGACGATGACGCTGCGGGCCATCAGGCGTTCTCTCTTTTCGGTCCCACGACGACCACCGCAAACTGCTTGGACCCGCCGTAACGCATCATGCGGTCGAATTCCCCAAGGCGGATGGGAATCCCGAAGCACACGGTTTCGGTTTCCCCCTCCTCCACGTCGACATAGGGCTCGTGGACATAGACGAAGCGGTCGTCGAACCCGGTGATCGCCATCCAGTGCGGCGCCTTGTAGCCTGTCAGCCGGTACGCGCTGACCAGGACGACGGGAATCCAGCCCTTCTCGAAGCGCCGGCGCAGTTGGGCCAGGGTCGGCGGCGCGTGGCGGACGCGAATGCCGGTTTTCGCGATCTCCGCCAGGAAATCGGCCTGAACCAGGCGAATCACCTCCTTCTTCTCCTCGCTGCGCACGCTGTCGACGAACAGGGCCTCGTCCTCGCTGACGAACAGGTCGACTGCGAAGCCCCGCTTCCAGGCGGACAACGCCAGGCCGAACGGGCCGCATCCGCCATGGCCGGAAGTCATGTAGATGGTGGTCGATTCCCGCCACAGCCGCAATTCGAACGCCCGGTCGAGGACGAGGCCGGGCTCCTGCGCCTTCATCGCCATCATCAGGCAGGCCGGGCCGCAGGTGAACTCCAGCGTCTGGGCGTAATAGGGAACGGGGGTGTCCTCGGCGGAAAGATGGGGCGCGAGCGCCTTTTCCATGCGAACCGCGTCGACATGATCCTCGTAGTAGTCGGGATAGGTCGAAAACTGCCGGTAGCCGGCCCGCTCGTAGAACGCGATGGCCCGCGCGTTGTCGCGGCGCACCTCAAGCCGCATCGTCACCGTGCCGGCTTCGAGGGCGATCTTTTCCGACGCCTCCAACAGCGCGCGCGCGATGCCGCCCTTGCGCCAGCGCGGCAACACGGCAAGGGAATAGAGCCGCGCCATGGAGGTATTGCGGTGGAACAGGACCAGGCTGTAGCCGGCGATCGCGCCCTTTTCCGCCTCGTCCACGATGAGGGACGCGTTCCCCCGGGTCAGGAGGTGGCGAAAGCTGCGCAGCGACAGCCGGTCGGTCTCGAAGCATTCCTGTTCCAGGTCGGCAAGAGCGGGGACGTCCTCCAGGGTGGCGGCACGAATCACCGCGCCCGCCCCCGGACGGTCCCCGGGCCCGCCTCCCCGGGGGAGTACGGGCTGCCGGCTTGTGGAATTGCGTTGCGCCTTTGCGACCATCCGAATCCGAGCCCGCTTCACCTTCGGCAACCGAAGGCCGTCGATGGCTCACTCAAGGCCACAAATTAATCGACTTGTCGAGCCCGTTCCACGAGTTCGTCGCGTCCGACCGGATCTCCTGCCGCCGCCGTCAGTGCTTCTGCGTCTTCGGCAGACCGTCGAACAGCTTGGCGTTGGGGCAGAACCAGCGGTAGGCGCCGGCGTCGCTCTTGCCGGTGAGCCAGGCGAAGCAGGCATCGGCGTCCTGGCACTTGAGGCAGCGCGCATTGGCAAGGCGCAAAAGCCCATCCGGCACGTCGGCACCGTCGACACCATGCACCTTCATGGCCTCACGCATCAGGGGCGACTGCGGAGCCTCACCGGACGGGAACATCTGATACATAACGATACTCCGTCAGTGTCTATCGGCATCATTTTTACCACCGACAACGGTCCCGACATTGATCCAGATCACCTGGCCGGCCGCACGGCCCGGTTTATTTCTTCCCGGCCGCCTTCAGGGCCTGTTCCCGGTAGGCCGCGATCCGCGCCCTGAGCCCGGGAACCGAAGCCGTACGGGCGATGTCGGCCATGTCGGCGTCGCGGGTGTCCGTCGCGGTCACGCGGAACAGGTCCGCCGTGGCCTGGGGTGTCAGGGTGTGGGCGGCCGCCCGTTCCGCGTCGATCAAGGCGGGCCAGGCGGCGGGTTCCGCGATCTCCGTCGCGAAGCCCAGGTCGAGCGCCTCCGCCGCGCCGAAGGTCAGGCCCGAGTTCTGGATGCGCCGCGCCTGGTCCTCGCCGACACGGACCTGGAGCCGCCGGGTGCCGAGCACGATCCCGAAACCCAGGCCCGGCATGCGGAACGCCGTCCCGGGAGCGGCGATGCGGCGGCTGCAGGCGCAGAACAGGTCGGCGCCGGCGCCGAACACCCGCCCGTGGGCGAGCGCCAGGGTCGGGAACGGCGCATGGTAGACGGCCTGCAACAGGGTCTCGATACGGATCAGGCGGTGCACCAGATCGCCGTCGGAAACGTCCTCCAGGTCCGAAAGGTCGAAGCCGGAACAGAAGCTCTTGCCCTCGCCCCTGAGAACCAGGAGCCGCGTGCCGTCCCACGTTGCCGCGTCGACGGCGCCCAGCAGACCCTCGACCAGTCCCGGGCCGAGGGCGTTGGCCCGATCGGCCCGGTTCAGGGTGATCTCGGTGGCGCCGGCGGTCGTGGTGATGATCAGGTGGTCGGTCATGTCGTGATCCTATTCGTTTCTGGTCGCCTACGGCGCGATACCTGCAAAAACAGACGCCCCCGATCAGGGTTTGCCAAACCGGAGAGTGGCTGATAGCAGACATTGCGCGGGGCGGGCGACACCAAGTTCACGGACAGGTTCCCCTGGCCAATGGCCCCGCCCCCGCGCGATGATCGGGAAACTGGAGACGCTGCCGCCAGGCAAAGGAGCCGAGATGACGCCGGGAAACAACCCCGCCTCCCTGGACGACGAGCAGGCGCCGGACAAGGACCGGCCGCTGCAGGAGGACATCCGCTGGCTCGGCCGCCTTCTCGGCGACACGGTGCGGGCCCAGCAGGGCCAGGCCGTGTTCGACCTGATCGAGACGATCCGCCGCACTTCGGTCCAGTTCCACCGCGAGGACGACCTGACGGCCAGGCACGCGCTGGAAGACATCCTCAAGTCCCTGGATCCGGCCCAGGCGGTGCAGGTGATCCGCGCCTTCAGTTATTTCTCCCACCTTGCCAATATCGCCGAGGACCATCACCACATCCGGCGCACGCGCCATCATGCCATCGCCGGCTCCGCGCCCCGGCGCGGCACGGTGGCCGACGCCCTGGCCCGCGCCTTCGCGGCCGGGCGTTCGCCCGCCGAGGTGAAGGCCTTCCTCGACGGCGCACAGATCAGTCCGGTGCTGACGGCCCATCCCACGGAAATCCGCCGGCGCAGCATGATGCGGCGGGAGATCGCCATCGCCGACCTGATCGCGCGGCGCGAACGTACGGACCTGACGCCGGAAGAGCGGCAGGAGGTCGAGGACCGGTTGGCCCGCGTCGTGCTGGTGCTGTGGCAGACCAACCTGCTGCGCCAGACGCGGCTCCACGTCCTGGACGAGGTGACCAACGGGCTCAGCTATTTCGACCATACCTTCTTCCGCGAATTGCCCCGCCTCTACGCGGCGCTGGAGGACCAGCTGGCCGCGGCCGGCGCCGACACGGAGAGCGCTCCCCTCGCCTCGTTCCTGACCATCGGAAGCTGGATCGGCGGCGACCGCGACGGCAACCCCTTCGTCGATGCCGGGGTCCTGCGCGAGACCCTGCGCCGGCAGAGCATGAGCGCCCTCGGCTTCTATCTGGAGGAAATCCACAAGCTGGGCAACGAACTGCCCCTGTCGTCGCTGATCGTGCCCGTCTCGCCGGCGCTGGCCGACTTCGCCGCCAATTCCCCCGACACCTCGCCCCACCGCAAGGCCGAGCCCTACCGGAGGGCCCTCGCCTGGATCTATGCACGGCTCGCCGTCACGCAGGAGCGCCTGAACGGCACGCCCGCGCCGCTGGCGCCGCTGGGCACGGCCGAGCCTTACGCGACGGCCGGCGACCTGCAGGCGGACCTTCGCATCATCCACGACTCCCTGGCGGAGAACGGCTCGCGCGCTGTGACCCGGGGGCGCCTGCGCCACCTGCGCCGGGCCGTCGACTGCTTCGGCTTTCACCTGGCGCGCCTCGACCTGCGCCAGGGATCGGACGTCCACGCGGCGACCCTGGGCGAACTGCTGGAGGTCGCCGAGCCGGGCACCGGCTACGACGGCCTGGACGAAGCGGCGCGGCGGGAGCGTCTCCGCGCCGAACTCGGCGCCCGGCGCCCCTTGACCCTGCCGCGCCATGCCTATTCCGAGCGGACGGCGAAGGAGCTCGACATCCTGCGCACCGCGCGGGACGGCCTGGACACCTACGGCCCCGACGCCATCCGCACGGCCATCGTGTCCAATACCCGGGATGCCTCGGACATCCTGGGCCTGGCGGTGCTGCTGAAGGAGACGGGCCTGATCGACGAGAACGCCCGCAGCGCCGTCAACCTGGTGCCCCTGTTCGAGACCATCGACGACCTGCGCCGCGCCGTCGCCATCATGGACGCGCTGCTGTCGACGTCGGAGTACCGCCGCCTGGTCGACAGCCGGGGCGGTCTGCAGGAGGTCATGCTGGGATATTCGGACAGCAACAAGGACGGCGGCTACGTGACCTCGGGGTGGGAGCTGTACAAGGCCGAGGTCGGTCTGGTCGCCCTGTGCCGCCGCCACGGCGTCCGGCTGCGCCTGTTCCACGGCCGGGGCGGCTCCGTCGGGCGCGGCGGCGGGCCCAGCTTCGACGCCATCCTGGCCCAGCCGGCGGGCGCGGTCGACGGGCAGATCCGCCTGACCGAACAGGGAGAGATCATCTCGTCCAAGTACACCAATCCCGAGGTCGGCCGCCGCAACCTGGAGATCCACACGGCGGCGACGCTCGAGGCCTCGCTCCTCCACCCGCACGAGGACGCGGTACCGGACGACTTCATCCGCGCCATGGACCGCCTGTCGGAGTTGGCGTTCCGCGCCTACCGCGACCTGGTGTTCGAAACGCCCCGGTTCGAGGAATACTTCCGCGCCTCCACCGTGATCGACGAGATCTCGACCCTCAACATCGGATCGCGCCCGGCGTCGCGCAAGGCCTCGGGCAGGATCGCGGACCTGCGCGCCATTCCCTGGGTGTTCAGCTGGTCGCAATGCCGCGTGATGCTGCCGGGGTGGTACGGTTTCGGGGCGGCGGTCGCGGCCTGGCGGGACGAGGCCGGGAACGACGGCATGGCGCTGCTCGGCCGAATGTACCGGGACTGGCCCTTCTTCACCACGCTGCTGTCCAACATGGACATGGTGCTGGCCAAGTCCAGCATGGCCATCGCCTCGCGCTACGCCGACCTGGTCGCCGACAGGGACCTGCGCGAGAACATCTTCCACCGCATCCGCCAGGAGCGCATCGCCGCCATCGAGGCGCTGTTCGAGATCACCGGCAGCGATCGCCTGCTGGCGGGCAACCCGCTGCTTGCGCGATCCATCGAGAACCGCTTTCCCTATATCGATCCCCTCAACCACCTGCAGGTCGACCTGTTGCGCGCCCACCGGCAGGGCAAGTCCGAAGACCCCAAGGTACTGCGCGGCCTGCTGCTGACCATCAACGGCATCTCGGCCGGTCTCAGGAACAGCGGCTGAGGCGAGGGCTTTACAGCGTCGCCCGCACGGCCGCCGAGCGGTCCCACAGGTTGGGCACGGCGGTCGACGAATAGCCGGAGACGAAAGGCTTCACTTCGCCCGTGTCCGGCTTGAATACGTGGCGGGCGACGGCGCCGATGTTGGCGCCGTAGACGTGGATGCTGATCGACGGCTTGTCGGCGAAGGAATTGGCGACCACGTGGATATCGCCGATGGTGGGCGACACGGCCTCGACCTGGCCGGGCCGCAGTTCCGCCTCGGCCCCGGCCTGGACCAGCTTTCCGCCGGCGTCGCGTTCGAAACGGACTTCCTTCTCCGCCCCCCGCAGCATGCCGATCAAGCCCCAGACCGTGTGGTCGTGGACGGGCGTCTTCTGGCCCGGGCCCCAGACGAAGCTGACGACCGAGAAGCGTTCCAGCGGATCCGCATGCAGCAGGTACTGCTGATAGTACTCGGGATGCGGCCTGGTATAGGCCTCGGGCAGCCAGTCGTCGCGCGAGACGAGGATTTCCAGGAGCTTGCGTCCCTCGGCGATCAGCGTGTCCTCGTCGTCGGTGCGCGAAACCAGATGGGTCATGGCGACGACGAAGTCGCGCAGCGGGGCGATGGTGTCGGCGGGAGCGGTCATTCGGAAGTCCTCGGTCTGTCTTGAAGTCGCGGGGAGGGAGAGATCGGGGCCGGGCGCTGCCTCGGCGGCGACGCGCCGATGGCGCAGGGATCGGCGGGAATCTGCGGCGGGACGCCGCCGGCAAGGGCGCGCTCCACGGCGGCGGCGGCGGCGGTCACGTCGGCGCCCAGGTCCTTGAAGCGCGCCGGGCGCAGGCGTTCGGCCGGACCCGACACGCCGATGGCGGCGATCACGCCGCCCGCCGGATCATGAATGGGGGCGGCGACACCGCACACGGTGTCCTGCCATTCGCCGGCGTTGACGGCATAGCCGCGGGCGCGGATGTCCGCCATCTCGCGGAGGAAAGCGCCGGCGTCGACGATGCTTTTCGGGGTGAAGGCCCGCAGGCCTGCCGCCAGGGTGCGCTGCGCCGCCGGGTCCAGCGCCGCCACCATGGCCTTGCCCGTGGCGACGCAGCAGGCCGGCGCGCGGCCGCCGATGGCGGAATAGGCGCGCACCGGCTCGGGGCTTTCCAGTTTGTGCAGGTAGACGACCTCGTCGCCGTCCAGCATCGACAGGTGCACGCTTTCGCGCGTACGGGCGAGCAGCATCTCCATGGCCGGCAGGGCCAGCGGCCGCAGGTCGATGTGGGCCAGCATGGCCGTACCCAGTTCCCACAGGCGGATGGCGGCACGGTAGGTGCCCGTGGCCGCGTCGCGGTGCACGTAGCCCAGTTCCGTCAGGGTCTGCAGCAGGCGGTGGGCGTTGCTCTTGCCCAGGTTCACGCGCGCCGCCAGTTCCGACACACCCAAAGCCCGGTCGCTGCGGGCCAGGACCTCGAGAAGTGCCATGCCGTTGACCAGCGTGTTGTTCACGAGATCACGCCCTCGGCCCGCCATCGGGAGATATCGTCCGATCCGTAGCCGGCCTCGGCAAGGATCGCCTCGGTATGCTCGCCGACCAGCGGCGGCGGCGTGTCGATGCCGCCCGATCCGTGGGTCAGCCGGAACCCCGGTCCGACCAGACGCAGGGGACCGAACGGTGAGTCCACTTCCTGCAGCAGGCCGCGTTCGGCCACCTGGGGATGGGCGACGATCTCGTCGATGGACTTGACCGTGGCACAGGGCACGTCGGCCTCGGTCAGACGCGTCTCCCAGGTTTCCGGATCGCCGTCCCGCATGGCCCCTTCGATGACGTCCCTCAGGGCACCCGCGTTCTCGGTGCGCGCGGGCCAGTCCTTGAAGCGCGGGTCGGAAAGGGTGTCCTCGCGCCCCAGGGACTTCATCAGGTTGACGAACTGCTTTTCCAGCAGGATCGCCAGGACGATGTAGCCGTCGCCGCAGCGGAAGCGGTCGGCAGTCACCTTGCGGGTGACGGACAGGTTGCCGTACTGGCGCTGCACGAAGCCGGCGACCGTGTATTCGGTCACGTGCTGGGCCAGGAAGTTGAGGGTCGAATCCAGCATGGCGACGTCGACGAATTGGCCCTTGCCCGTCCGCGCACGCTGGTGCAGGGCGGCCGAGACCGCGAAGGCTCCCATCATGCCGCCGATCATGTCGCAGGCGGCGAAACCCGCGCGCATGGGCCCGCCCTCGGGCTCGCCGGTGATGGACATGATGCCGGACATGGCCTGAATCTTGCCGTCGAAGGCGGCTTTGGCGCGCTCCGGCCCCGTGTGACCGAAACCCGAAACGGCGCAGTAGATCAGGCGCGGGTTGATCTCCGTGAGCGCGTCGTAGCCGAGGCCGAAGCGGTCCATGACGCCGGGGCGAAAGTTCTCCCACACCACGTCGGCGTCCCTGGCCAGTCGCTTCACGATCTCCTGCGCCTGCGGCTTCTTCAGGTCGAGGGTCAGGCTGCGCTTGTTGGCGTTGATCGACATGAAGGCAGGCGCCATGTTGCGCTCGACCCACTCTTCGCTCAACTGGGCGCGGCGGTTGTCCTCGCCCTCCAGGGGTTCGATCTTGACGACGTCGGCCCCCTGCAGCGCGAACTGATAGGTCCCGAAAGGTCCGGCAAAGAAGCGCGTGAAGTCGAGGATGCGAATGCCGTCAAAGGGACGTATCTCGGGCCGGGTCATGCCGTCCCTCCGGCCTTCAGTTCCTTTGCCCGCAGTTCCCTGGCGACGATGCGGGCCTGTTCCGCCTCGGCGCGCAGCGCCGCCACCTCCTCAGGCGAGCGGCGTTCGATGTTGCAATAGTCGCCCTTCCAGTCCGGGTCGTCGGACCAGCGCAGCGGTGACTGCACAGTGGTGCGCGGCCCAATCGCCGATTCCAGGACGCCCAGCCCCCGTTCCAGCGTCTCCGCCTGGGACGTGGGATCGTGCGGCCGGCCGCAGGCATTGCCCAGGGGGAAGTCGCTGAACAGGAAGCGCGGCACGCCGCAGTATTCGACAATGTCCTTGGCGCAGCCCAGGACTACGGTGGGAATGCCGTTCGCTTCCAGGTGACGGGCGACGAGGCAGAGGGTCTGGTGGCAGACAGGGCAGTTGGGCACCAGGACTGCCGCCTCGGCCCCGTCCTCGCGGCAGCGGGCGAGGATTTCCGGGCAGTCGACGTCCAGCGTATGCTGCTGGCTGCGGTTGGTGGGGGCGCCGTGAAAGCGCCGGGTCAGGCCGCCGATGCGTCCGGCCGCCACGGCGGCGCGTAAGCTCTCCAGCGGGAACCAGCAGCGCGCGTCCTCCATGCTGGTGTGGATGCGGTCGATGCCGACATGGGCGATACGGAGGTCGTGGTCCCGGTCGGTGGCGCCGGAATAGACCGTGTAGAATTTGGCGGCCGAGTTGTAGGGCGCGCCCGGGCCTTGCGGCCCCTTGTCGGGCTGGTAGGGGGCCGCCGTGGTGATGAATGTGAGCCGCGTTTCGGCAAGCGGCCTGGTCAGCGGCGTGAAGGGCACGTCGACGTAGTGCGCCCAGACGTAGGGATTGCCGTAACCCAGGGCGAGGTACCAGTCGCGCGTGCGTTGCATGTAGGGGACAGGCTGGTCCAGTTCGGGCGCGAAGCCCAGGTCGCGGTCCGCCTTGATCGACGTCATTCCTGGTGTCCTCGGAGTTTTTCAGTTGTTCTGTTATATAGAACGTATATTCCGAAAAACAGAACAAAATCGCTGCAAATCCCGGACCCTCCGAACAGCGCCGGCGATTCCGGAGCGCGCCTGTTCACCGGGCCGTAAATCCGCTAAACGGAATCGGTCCCTGATCGAAACCCAATAAGGAGGCCCAGCCCATGGGGGAACAATGCGTTGTCGTCACCGGCGGCAGCAGCGGCATCGGCCGCGCCTGCGTCGAAGCCGTCGCCGCATCCGGCGTCAAGGTCGTCAGCCTGGACCGCAAGCCGCTCGCCGATCTGCCGGGCGTCACGTTCCATGAGATCGACCTCTGCGATCACGGCAGTATCCAGGGCGTGTTCGCCAACATCGCCGCGGCGTTCGAGATCGTCGGCCTGGTCAACAACGCCGGCATGTCGCTTTCCAAATCCCTGAGCGAGACGGAGCCGGAAGATTTCGCCAAGGTCGTTCCCCTCAACCTGGTGGCGCCGGCGATCTGCGCCAAATTCGCGGTCGAGAGCATGAAGCGCGCGGGCTGGGGTCGCATCGTCAACATCTCCAGCCGCGTCATCCTGGGCAAGGAACTGCGCACGGCCTATGCCGGGACCAAGGGCGGCATCGCCGCCATGACCAAGGTCTGGGCCCTGGAGCTGGCGGAACACGGCATCACCGTGAACACGGTGGCCCCCGGCCCCATCGCGACCGAACTGTTCAAGGAAGTGAACCCGGCCGACAGCCCCAAGACGCAGAAGATCATCGAAGGCGTGCCGGTCAAGCGCCTGGGCGAGCCCGAGGACATCGCCAACGCCGTGACGTTCTTCCTGAAAAAGGACAGCGGGTTCGTGACGGGCCAGACGCTGTTCGTCTGCGGCGGCATGTCGGTCGGCTGCGTGGAATAACAACCGCTGGATCGGCGGCCTGATTTCCGTCAAAAAGGGCCTCCTGCCGTGCACAGGCGCACGCCCCCGGAAACAATAGGTACTGACGCATGACCTCGATCCTGGTTCTGGGTTTCCTGATCGGCATCCGACATGCCTTCGAGCCGGACCACCTGGCCGCCGTCACGGCGCTGGTGTCGGGCAGGACGTCCCTGCGCCAGACCCTGCGCCAGGGCGCGGTCTGGGGCCTGGGGCATACGACTACCCTGTTCCTGATCTGCGGGGTCGTCATCTTCATGGAGACGGCGGTCTCCGACTTCGCGGCGCGCATGATGGAGGCCGCCGTGGGCGTCCTGCTGATCGGGCTGGGCGCCACGGTCATCCGCCGCGTGATCCGCGACCGCATCCATTTCCATGCCCATCGCCATGCCGACGGCAGGACCCACTTCCACGCCCATTCCCACAAGCACGAGCCGGCGCATTCGGTCCATCCCCGGATGCATGACCACGGCCATGTTCGCGCGGCAAGCTTCCCGTTCCGGTTCTTCGTCGTCGGGCTGATGCACGGAATGGCCGGGTCGGCGGCGCTCGCCGTGATGACGGCGCAGACCGCGACCTCGCCGTGGCTGGCGCTCGCCTACGTCGCCCTGTTCGGCATCGGCTCCATGGTCGGCATGGCCGCCTTCACCGCCGCCATCAGCCTGCCGCTCAGCGCCGCGCGCTCCCTCACCTGGGCCCATAACGGCCTGCAGGCCGCCATCGGCTTCGTGACCGTGGGCCTGGGCGGCGCGACGGTGGTGACGTCGCTTTTCCCCTGATCACGCCTTGATGACGGTCGGGACGTCGGACACCGCGAGCGCCGGGTCCGAAGTCTGCGGAACCACCGCCGCGGCGCGCAGATCGGCGAACACTTCGCCGATACCGATCAGAACCGGCCCCTCGCCGGCCTCGGGCGCCTGCCCTGCCAGGTAGCCCAGCGTGCGCACCTCGCGCGTCTCACCCCTGCGGCTGACATTGCAGATCAGGACCGTCGGCGTGCCGGGGGCGCGGCCCATCTCGATCAGCCGCCGCGCCAGCGTGCCTGCGGTGCGTCCGGCCATGTAGACCATCAGGGTCGTGCCTACGTCGGCCAGGCCGCGCCAGTCGAGATCGTCGGGCAGGCCGCCCGCATGACCATGGCCGGTGACGAAGCGCACCGAACGCGCATGATCGCGGTGGGTCAGCGACACGCCGAGCGCCGCCGCCGCCCCCAGCGCCGCCGTGATGCCCGGCACCACGTCGACGGCGATGCCGTGGGCGCGCAGGTCCGCGATCTCCTCGCCGGCGCGGCCGAAGATCATGGGATCGCCCGATTTCAGGCGCACCACCTGCTTTCCCTGACCGGCCAGCTTGATCATCAGACCGTTGATCTCGTCCTGGCGGCAGGACGGCCGGTTGCCGCGCTTGCCGACCAGAAGACGCTTGGCTTCGCGGCGCGCCAGTTCCAGAACCTCGTCGGACACCAGATCGTCGTACAGGATCACGTCGGCGACCTGCAGGGCGCGCACGGCCTTGAGGGTCAGCAGTTCCGCGTCGCCCGGCCCGGCGCCGACCAGGGTCACGCGGCCCATCCCCCCGGCGTCGCGGACCGTCAGGTTGGCCGGGTCCATGAGGGTTTCCGGCGCGGGATGGTCCGGCTCGGCGAAGGCGCGTTCGGCCTGCACCCGCCAGAAGCGGCGGCGGCGCGCGGCCTCGGGCATCAGGTCGCGCATGCGGGCGCGCAGGCCGGCCGCCGCCTGCGCCCAGCGGGCGATGCCGGGCGGCAACAGGGTTTCGATGCGCCGGCGTACGGCCTGGCACAGCACGGGCGCCGCCCCGGCGGTCGAGATCCCGACCACCACCGGCGAGCGGTTGACGATGGCGCCGAAGGAGAAATCGCAATGGGCCGGGCGGTCGATGATGTTGACCGGCACCCCCGCCGCCCGCGCGGCGGCGGCCAGGCGCGCGGCCTGGTCGTCGTCCGTCGCATCGGCGACGGCGAGCGCACAGCCGGTAAGGTCGCCTTCGTCCCAGGGACGGCCGTCGGTGACCCGCAATACCGTCGCTCCGGCGGCGGTGACGAGATCGGATTTCCAGCCGGCCGCGTCCGTCGCCCCCCAGACGACGGCGCGACGGCCCTTCAGGTCATGGAACAGGGGAAGCACGGCAAGGTTCGCCATCGCGCCCGGTTTGCGCTCTTCCGGCCGTCGCGTCATGTCAGCTCGCTTCCCTGAGTTCTGCATCGGCGATCAGCACCTCGATTTCCGGGCGGCACGACCCGCAGGTGATGCCGGCCCCGGTGCAGGCCCCCACGGCGTCGACCGTGGCGCAGCCCTGGTCCACGATGGCGCGACGGATGTCGTTGGCGCCGACGAACATGCAGGTGCAGACGACGGCGCCGGGATCGGCCTTGTCGGCGGCCCGCCGCCCGGCCAGCACGGCCATGCGGCCCGCGGGCGACGCCGTCACGCTGCCCAGTTGCTCCGCCACCCAGGCCCGATCGACGGCGACGGGGCTACGGGCGGCATAGAGGGCGCCCGCCAGGACGTCCCCCCGGAACACCGCCAGACGGTATCCGTTGGCGGCGCGGTCCTCGCTGGCCATGACGTGGAGCGGTCCGTCGGCAGGATCGACGCCGAGAACGGAAAGCGCCCAGGCCTGCCGGTCCTCCGGCGTTCGGGCCAGCGCGATCTCGGCCCGCCAGCCGCCCTCGACGCGGGCCAGGGCCCAATAGTCCGCCGCCGCCGTCGCGGGCCGCGCCGTGGAAACGGCATAGGCATAAACCTCGGCGGCGAAGGGCTTAACGGCGACGGCGGTGTACTTGGTCTCGGGCTGGCCCGAGACGGGATCGACATGGGGTGCCACCAGGGCGTCGACCCTGGCCCTGCCCGACCACTGGTCGTTCCAGTGCATGGGCATGAAAACCTGGCCGGGCTTGACACGGCGGGTGATCAGCACGCGCACCAGGCATTCGCCTCGGGGGCTTGTCACGCGGGCCAGTGTCGCCGGAGCCAGTCCCAGGCGCTCGGCGTCGTCGGGCGAGATTTCCAGGAATGGTTCCGCCAGGTGGCGGGACAGCGTGGGCGACAGGCCCGTGCGCGTCATGGTGTGCCACTGGTCGCGGATGCGCCCCGTATTGAGGACCAGGGGACAGGCCGGGCCGGGTGTGGACGCGGGCGCGCGGTCCTCAACCGCGACGAACCGCCCGCGCCCGTCATTGGTGAAGAACCCGCCCTCGGCGAAGAACCGTTCTTCCGACCCGCCGGCGGCGCGTTGCGGCCACAGCGTCGGCGTAAGCGCGTCATAGGCCGCGTCGTCGATCGCCGCCATGGCGCCCAGGTCCAGGTCGCGGGCCAGGGCGGCGTTGGCGGCGGCGGTCAGGGCCGCGTATTCGCGGAAGATGTCGGCCGGACCCGCATAGTCGAAGGCCGCGCCGTGGCCCAGGCGCTTTGCGACCTCGGCGACCATCCACCAGTCGGCGCGCGCCTCGCCCGGGGTCGGCAGGAAGGTTCGCTGGCGCGAGATGCGGCGCTCCGAATTGGTCACCGTGCCCTCCTTCTCGCCCCAGGCCTGGGCCGGCAGCAGAACATGGGCGAGCGCCGCCGTGTCCGTCGCCCGCGTCACGTCCGACACCGCGACGAAGGGGCATCGGGCGATGGCGTCGCGCACGCGGTCGGCGTCGGGCAGGCTGACCGCCGGGTTGGTCGCCATGATCCACAGCGCCTTGATCCGCCCATCGGCCACGGCGTCGAACAGGTCGACGGCCTTCAGACCCGATGTATTGGCGATGGCGGGGCTGGCCCAGAAGTCCTTGACCAGGGCGCGGTGGGCGGGGTTCTCCAATTCCAGATGGCAGGCGAGCTGATTGGCCAGCCCGCCCGTTTCCCGCCCGCCCATGGCGTTGGGCTGTCCGGTGACCGAGAACGGCCCCATGCCGGGACGGCCGATGCGCCCGGTGGCGAGATGGCAGTTGATGATCGCGTTGACCTTGTCCGTGCCCGCCGAGGACTGGTTGACGCCCTGGCTGTAGACGGTGACCGTGCGCTCCATGCGCACGAACAATTTGTAGAAGGCCAGGACCTGATCAAGGGTCAGGCCGCAGCGCGCCGCCACCCATTCCGGGTCCGTCGCCTCCGCCGTGCGCAGGGCCGCCGTGACCCCCGCCGTATGGTCGGCGATGAAGGTCCCGTCGAACCCGCCGTTCTGCGCCAGCCAGGACAGCAGCCCGTTGAACAGGGCCACGTCCGATCCCGGCGCAATCGCCAGATGCATGTCGGCGGTTTCCGCCGTGGCCGTGCGCCGGGGGTCGATCACCACGACGCGCGTGCCGCGCGCCTTGCGAGCGGCCTGAAGGCGCTGGTACAGCACGGGATGGCACCACGCCAGGTTGGAGCCGACCATGACGACCAGATCGGCCTGTTCCAGGTCCGCGTACAGGCCCGGCACCGTGTCCGTACCGAAGGCGCGCTTGTGCCCGGCCACCGAGGACGCCATGCAAAGCCTGGAATTGGTGTCGATGTTGGCCGAGCCGATGAAACCCTTCATCAGCTTGTTGGCGACGTAATAGTCCTCGGTCAGCAACTGGCCGGAGACGTAGAAGGCGACGGAATCAGGCCCATGTTCGTCGATCGCGGCATGGAACCGGCAGGCGACAAGATCCAAGGCGTCATCCCAGGATGCCTGCCGCCCCCCGATCTCCGGGTGCAGCAATCGGTCGTCGTAAGACAGCGTCTGACCCAGGTTGGTGCCCTTGGAGCAGAGCCTCCCGAAATTCGCCGGGTGGTCGGGGTCGCCCTTGATGGTGACGGCGCCATCGGCGGTCACGGTGGCCTTAACGCCGCAGCCGACCCCGCAATAGGGGCAGGTTGTCGCCGTGTCGTCGGTCATCCGCCCTACCCCCCCTTAAGCCAGCAACGCCCGGTCGATCAGCACGCGGCCGTCGTCGACCTGCACCGGGAAGGTGCGCACGCGCCCCTCGTCCGGCGCCTTGGCGCGGCCGGTTTCCATGTCGACAACCCAGTTGTGCAGCGGACAGGTCACGCCGTTTTCGTGCACGATCCCCTGGCTGAGCGGCCCGCCCTTGTGCGGACAGCGGTCTTCCAACGCGAAGACCCGGTCGGTGGCAGTACGGAACAGGGCGACGCAGCCGAGCGTCGCCCGGACCACGCGGGCCCCCTGCGGCGGGATGTCTTCCAACCGGCAGACCTCGATCCAGACCTGCGTTTTCGTGCTGATGCTCATTTCGTTCATCACGCCACTTTCCCTAAATGCGCCAGACGGAAGGAGGTGAATTCTTCCGCGTCCTTGCCCTGGGCGCGTTCGGCCCAGGGATCGTTCTGCATGAATTTCTGCGAGTAGACGAAGCGGGCGTTCAACTCCTTGCGCCGCTCGGCGTTTTCCACCACCTGTTCGCGGGCCACGCCGAGGCCGACCCGATCCGCCCATTTGTAGATGCGTTCCAGATAGTGGCCTTGTTCACGGTAAAGCTGCATGAGGGCGCCGACGTATTCCAGGACCTCACCCTCGGTCGCGACGGTGCACAGAAGCTCCGTGCCCTTGACGTGCATGCCGGCGGCCCCGGCGAAGTGGATTTCGTAGCCACTGTCGACGCAGACCACGCCGATGTCCTTGCAGGTCGCTTCGGCGCAGTTGCGCGGGCAACCGGACACCGCCAATTTCACCTTGTGCGGCGTCCAGGAGCCCCACAGGAATCGTTCCAGCATGATGCCGAGGCCCGTCGAGTCCTGCGTGCCGAAACGGCACCAATCCGTGCCGACGCAGGTCTTCACCGTGCGCAGCGACTTGCCGTAGGCATGGCCCGATACCATCCCCGCCGCGTTGAGGTCAGCCCATACGGCGGGCAGGTCTTCCTTCTTCACGCCCAGCAAATCGATGCGCTGGCCGCCGGTGACCTTGACCGTCGGGATCCGGAACTTGTCGGCCACGTCGGCGATGGCGCGCAGTTCGTCCGGTGTGGTGATGCCGCCCCACATGCGCGGCACCACGGAATAGGTGCCGTCTTTCTGAATGTTGGCGTGAACCCGTTCGTTGATGAACCGCGACTGCTTGTCGTCGACGTATTCGCCGGGCCAGGTCGCCAGCAGGTAGTAGTTGAGGGCCGGGCGGCATTTGGCGCAGCCGCAGGACGTCTTCCAGTTCAGTTCCTGCACGACGGCGGGAATGGATTTCAGTTCCTGGGCGACGATCAGCCGCCGCACGTCGTCATGCCCCAGGTCCGTGCAGCCGCACATGGGCTGAACGGCATCGGGCTGGAAGGCGTCGCCCAGGGTGAACTTGAGAAGCTGCTCGACCAGCCCCGTGCAGGTGCCGCAACTGCCGGACGCCTTGGTGTGCGCCCGCACGCCGTCGACGTCGGTCAGGCCCTTGTCCGAGATGGCCTGAACGATGGTTCCCTTGCACACGCCGTTGCAGCCGCAGATTTCCGCGTCATCCGGTAAGGCTGCAACGGCCGCCGTAGGGTCCAGCGGGGAGCCCCCCGCATAGGCCTGGCCGAAGATCAGGGTTTCCCGCAACTCGGAAATGTCCGTGCCCTTCTTCAACATGTCGAAGAACCAGGCGCCGTCGGCGGTATCGCCATACAGCACCGCGCCGATGATCCTGTTGTCCTTCAGCACCAGGCGCTTGTAGACGCCGCCCGCGGCGTCGCGCAGGACGATCTCCTCGCGGTCCTCGGCTTCGGCGAAGTCGCCGGCCGAGTACAGATCGATGCCCGTGACCTTCAGCTTGGTCGCGGTGACCGAGCCCGTGTATTCCGGCGCCGCGTCCCCGGCCAGATTGGATGCGATGACCTTGGCCATGTCGTAGAGGGGGGCGACCAGGCCGTAGCACTGTCCCCGGTGTTCGACGCATTCGCCGACGGCCAGGATGTCCGGATCGCTGGTCCGCAAGTGATCGTCGACCAGGATGCCGCGCCCAACCTCCAGCCCGGCGTCGTCGGCGAGCTGGGCGTTGGGCCGGATACCCACGGCCATCACGACGATGTCGGCGGGAAGCGCCGTGCCATCTTCCAGCACCACGCCCGCGACCTTGCCTTCCTTGCCGGTGATTTCCTTGGTATTGGCGCGGGTGATGATTTTGATGTCGCGGTCGGCCAGCGCCTTTTCCAGAAGGTATCCGGCTGATGCGTCCAACTGGCGTTCCATCAGCGTCGGCATCAGGTGCAGGACCGTGACCTCCATGCCCTGGCGCTTCAGGCCGTAGGCGGCCTCCAGCCCCAGCAGCCCGCCGCCGATCACCACCACATGGCCGCCCGATTTTGCGGCGTCCAGCATGGCGTCCACGTCGTCCAGATCGCGGTAGGTGACGACGCCCGAAAGGTCCTTGCCCGGCACGGGAATGACGAAGGGCGAGGAGCCGGTGGCGATCAGCAACTTATCGTACTCGGCCTCGGTCCCGTCCTCGGCCACCACCTTGCGCTCGGCGCGGTCGATCTCCATGACCTTCTTGCCCTTATGCAGGGTCACGCCGTGTTTTTCGTACCAGGCGTCGTCGTGGATGATGATGTCCTCAAACGCCTTTTCGCCGGACAGCACCGGCGACAGCATGATGCGGTCGTAGTTGACACGCGGTTCGGCGTTGAAGATCGTCACCTCGTAGGCGCCGGGGGCCTTTTCGAACAGGTGGTCGAGCACCCGGCCCGGCGCCATGCCGTTGCCGATGACGACAAGTTTCTTAGGCTTTGTCTGGCTCATCACGCTGCCTCCTCCGTTGTTGGCGAACCGCTTTTGCCCTGATGGCCGTGTTCGTACTCCTCGAGGAAGTCGAGGAGTTCGGCCCGGTATTCGTAGTACTTGGGATGTTCGAGAAGCTGCTTGCGCGAGCGCGGACGCGGCAGGTCCACGTCCATGATCTTGCCGACCCGGGCGTTCGGCCCGTTGGTCATCATGATGACCCGGTCGGCCAGCAGGATCGCCTCGTCCACGTCATGGGTGACGCAGATCGCCGTGACCTGGGTTCGGGTCCAGACCTCCATCAGGACCTCCTGCAGCTCCCAGCGCGTCAGGCTGTCGAGCATCCCGAAGGGCTCGTCCAGCAGCAAAAGCTTGGGCGACAGCGCGAAGGCGCGGGCGATGCCGACGCGCTGCTTCATGCCGTTGGACAGCTCGCAGGCCGGCTTGTCGGCGGCGGCGGACAGGCCGACCCGCGACAGGTAGTAGCGCACGATGGCCTCGCGCTCCGGCTGGGTCGCGTGGGGGTAGACCTTGTCGACGCCGAGCGCCACGTTCTCCAGGGCCGTCAGCCAGGGGAACAGGCTCGGCGCCTGGAACACCACGCCGCGGTCGGGCCCGGCGTCCGACACCTCGCGCCCATCCAGGATGATGCCGCCCTCGGAGATCGGGTTGAGCCCCGCCGCCATGGACAGCACCGTCGACTTGCCGCAGCCCGAATGGCCGATGATCGAGATGAACTCGCCCCGCTTCATGCGCAGGTCGAAGCCCTCGACCACGGTCAGCGGCCCCTTGGGCGTGGGATAGACCTTGGAAATCTTGGCGAAGTCGCAATAACGTTCGTCGTGCGGCATGCGCGGCTGGGCCGCGTCCCGGGCGACCTGTGGCAGCTTGGTGTGCAGGTCGATGGGTACCACGTTGGGCAGGATCAGGTCGTCCTCAGCCTCGGACCCGCGGTCGACGCCGACCGACATCAGGTACTGCGTCACGTCGCGGCGCAGCGCCTTGAACGCGGCGTCGTGGTTCATCGCCGCGCGGTCGCGGGGGCGCGGGATGGCGACCTTGAATTCCGGCCCGAAGGTCGCCCCCGGCCCGGGGTTGAGCGGGATGATGCGGTCGGCCAGCAGGATCGCCTCGTCCACGTCGTTGGTGATGAGGACCACGGTCTTCTTGTCGCGGCTCCAGATTTCCTCGATCTCGTCCTGCAGGTTGGCCCGGGTCAGGGCGTCGAGGGCGCTGAGGGGTTCGTCCAGCAGCAGGACCTCCGGCTCCATGGCGAGGGCGCGTGCCACGGCGACGCGCTGGCGCATGCCGCCGGACAGTTCGGCCGGCTTGCGTGTGATGGCATGGCCGAGGCCGACCATGTCGACGTATTTCTCGACCCGCGCCCGACGCTGGGCCTTGGTCTCGTCCTTGAACAGAACATCGACGGCAAGGCCGATGTTCCCCGCCACGGACAGCCAGGGCATCAGGGAATAGTTCTGGAACACGACGCCCCGTTCCGGCGCGGGCCCGTCGATGTCCTTGCCCTTCATGACGATGCGTCCGGCGTCGGGCTTGATCAGCCCGGCCATGGCCGAAATCAGGGTCGTCTTGCCCGACCCGGAAAACCCGACGATGGCGACGAACTCGCCTTCCTCGATGGAAAGATTGATGTCCTTGAGGACGTCGGTCTTGGCGGCACCCGAGCCGTAGGACTTGGCGATGCCTTGCAGTTCCAGGAATGCCATGGCTTTCCGTCCTTTGTCCTAGCGTTTGTCCGAGAAGGTCAGCAGCCCCTGCAGGGTCTGCATGACCCGGTCGAGCAGGAAGCCGATGATCCCGATGGTGAACACGGCGACCATGATCTTGCCCAACGAATGGGAGGAGCCGTTCTGGAATTCATCCCACACGAACTTGCCGAGCCCCGGGTTCTGGGCCAGCATCTCGGCCGCGATCAGCACCATCCAGCCGACCCCGAGCGACAGCCGCAGGCCCGTGAAAATCAGCGGCAGGGCCGACGGCAGGACCATCTTCATGACCTTGGTCGTCCAGTTGAGCTGCAGCACGCGGCCCACGTTGACGAGGTCGCGATCGATGGAGGCGACGCCGACCGAGGTGTTGATCAGGGTCGGCCATAGCGAGCACAGCGTCACCGTGATCGCCGAGTTGAGGAACGATTTCTCGAAAACCGGGTCGTCGGTCACGTAGACGGCGCTGACCACCATGGTGACGATGGGCAGCCAAGCGAGCGGCGACACCGGCTTGAATATCTGGATCAGCGGGTTCATGGCCGAATTGAACACCGGCGACAGACCGCACAGGATGCCGATGGGCACGGCGAACAGGGTCGCGATCAGGAAGCCCATGAACACGGTCTTCAGGCTGGTGACGATCTGGTCGACGTAGCTGGGCTTTCCCGTGTAGGTGCGCCATTTCACTTCGGTGTTGGGGTCCTCGGCCAGCTTGGCGGCGTTTCGCTTTTCCTGGCGTTCGTAGAAGGCATCCTGCTTTTCGCGCTGAATCTTGTGATCTTCCCACAGGCTGACCGCCTCCTCGTAGACGGCGACCGGCCCGGGAATCTTGCCCAGGCTGGTCTCCACCTGCTGGGCCAGTTGCGACCACAGGCCCAGGAACACGGTGAAGGCGATCACGGGGATGCCGAGGAGGCGCCACAACTGCACCAGTTCGTGGCGCGGATTCTCGCCGGCGATCATCCGTATGACCGGCGTGAACCAGGTCAGGCCGATCAAGGTCAGGACGTTGTTGACCCGGGTTGCGGTGATGGCAGTCATGGCACTCTCTCTTTCAATCGTTCAGGCGTTCGACCGGGGCGGGACGGAGCGGCGACGCGACCCCGCCCCGTCCGGTCATGGGATCAGCCCTGCACCTCGGCGCCGACCACGACCTGGTTCTGCTTCAGGCCGATCGGGAACTTCTCTAGGTACTCGTTGGGCTTGCGGCCGTCGAAGGCGACGCCGTCGATGAACTCGGTCTGCGGCGCGCGGTAGCCGTCCGTGTCCCACGGGAAGTCGGCCTTGGCCGCCTTGCCCTCGTCGACCAACATCTTGGCCGCCTTCAGGTAGATGTCCGGGCGGTACACCTTCTTGGCGATGGCGTGGTACCAAGTGTCCGGCTTGCCCTCGGGGATCTGGCCCCAGCGGCGCATCTGCGTCAGGTACCAGACGGCGTCGGACAGATAGGGATATGTGGCGAAGTAGCGGAAGAATACGTTGAAGTCCGGCAGTGGCCGCTTGTCGCCCTTCTCGTATTCGAAGGTGCCGGTCATGGAGTTGGCGATGACCTCGTAGTCGGCGCCGACATATTCGCTTTTGGCCAGGATCTTCACGGCTTCCTTGCGGTTGGCGTCGCCGTTCGCGTCAAGCCACATGGCGGCGCGGATCAGGGCCTTGGTCAGGGCCAGGGTGGTGTTGGGATACTTTTCGGAGAACGCCTTGGTGATGCCGAACACCTTTTCCGGATTGTCCTTCCATATCTCGTAGTCGGTGACGACCGGCACGCCGATGCCCTTGAACACGGCCTGCTGGTTCCACGGCTCGCCCACGCAGTAGCCGAAGATGGTGCCGGCCTCCATGGTCGCGGGCATCTGCGGCGGCGGCGTCACGGACAACAGGGCGTCGGCCTTGATCTGGCCCGAGATGTCCGTCTTGGAGTAGTAGCCGGGGTGGATCCCGCCCGCCGCCAGCCAGTAGCGCAGTTCGTAGTTGTGGGTCGAGACGGGGAACACCATGCCCATCTTGAAGGGCTTGCCGGCGGCCTTGTATTCGGCGACCACGGGTTTCAGGTAGTCGGCCTTGATCGGGTGGACCGGCTTGCCGTCCTTGTGCGGAATGTGTTTTTTCATCTTGGCCCAGACTTCGTTGGAAACGGTGATCCCGTTGCCGTTGAGGTCCATGGAAAAGGGCGTGATGACGTGCGCCTGGGTGCCGAAGCCGATGGTCGCGCCGAGCGGCTGGCCGGCCAGCATGTGGGCCCCGTCGAGCTGCCCGTCGATGACGCGGTCGAGCAGCACCTTCCAGTTGGCCTGGGGCTCCAGGGTCACGAACAGGCCTTCGTCCTCGAAGTAGCCCTTCTCGTAGGCGATGGCGAGCGGCGCCATGTCGGTCAGCTTGATGAAGCCGAACTTCAGCTCCTCTTTCTCCGGCGTCAGCTTGGCCGCCTGCGCAGGTCCGCCGGTCAGGGCGCCGGTGCCCAGCGCGACGGCCGCCGCCGCGAGGATTTTCAGAATGTAACGCTTGTTGTCGTTGGTCCTGGTCATCTGCTTTCTCCTGCGTCCTGGGGGGGGATGGATGGAGCGACGATCACGCCGCTTCGGCCGCCGCGTCCTTCATCACGGAGGCAAGCAGGCCGTAGGCCTCGGCCCAGGCGCTTTCCACGTCCGCCGTGAAGGCGTCGCCCAGGCCCTTGCCGAGCGTCCACAGAAGCGCGCCGCCGACGATGTCGTAGTGCTCGTCCCTGACGCCGTAGCCGACGTGGCGGCGGCCCAGGTCCTGGACCGCGCCGGCGATGGTTTCGACCTGGTGCAGGTTGGTCACGGCGACGCCGATCATCTGCATCAGCTTCTTCTTCTGCTCGCTCATGTCCTGGGGGAATAGGGGGCGCAACTGCGGCGCCACCTCGAATAGGCGGCCGTAGAAGATGTCGGCGGCCGTGGCGGCGATGGGGGCGACGGACTTGAAGCTGTCCTGGACCAGTTTGATCTGTTCGGGTGTCATGTTCGTTCCTTTCGATGGCATGGGGGTCGGCGGGCAGCCCGGCCACGCGCGCGGCGCCGGGCCCGGCCCGCTTACTTCATGGGCACGCGGATGACGACGCCGCCCATCACCTCGCCGAGCTTGAAATCCGTGCGGGGCGAATCCTTGTGCGCGTTGTGGCAGTTGACGCAGGGACCGGCCACGGCGACGTCGGCATAGACGGCGGTGAAGTACTTCTTCCCGCCCAACTCTTCCTCGCCGTAGAAGGGTTTCTCTCCCTTGTTCTCGGCAATGAAGGCGAGGCCCTTCTTCTCGACCTCGGTGCGCGGCGCGTTCTGCTTGTTGATCGGCCAGAGCGAGAGGAGCTGGTAGGCGAACTTGTCCGTCTTGGACGACACCATTTCCGAGCCGAAGCGGAACATCTGCGCCGGCAGCGGCAGGGCCTT
>Ga0066644_10000043_pt1 | contig 63308 bp, 54 predicted proteins | sample CryGeyCG2114_020_FD_62735 | JGI IMG/M metagenome (GOLD analysis project Ga0066644, IMG submission 62735) | Groundwater microbial communities from aquifer - Crystal Geyser CG15_big_fil_post_rev_8/21/14_0.20 | ecosystem: Environmental > Aquatic > Deep subsurface > Groundwater | place: USA: Utah...
GGCCGAGCGGCACCGTGAAGCCCAGCACCAGTCCCGCGGCCGCGGCCGCCGAGCCGGTCACGAAGGCGCGGCGGGTCGGATTGATGGTCCGTGTCGGGTTCGTCGTCATGTCCCTGTCCTCCCCCGTCAGGCCTTGCCGCCGGCGGCGCGGTGGATGCCCGCGCGCACGCGCTGGTAGGTGCCGCAGCGGCAGATGTTGGAGATTTCGGCGTCGATGTCGGCGTCCGTCGGCCTGGGCGTCCTGGCGAGCAGCGCCGCCGCCGCCATGATCATGCCCGCCTGGCAGTAACCGCATTGCGGCACGTCGAGGTCCATCCACGCCCGCTGCACCGGATGGGAGCCGTCGCGGGACAGGCCCTCGATGGTGACGATCCTGTCGGTTTCGGCGACGGCCTCCAGCGGCAGGGCGCAGGATCGCACGGCCGCGCCGTTGACATGCACGGTGCAGGCGCCGCAGGCGGCGATGCCGCAGCCGTACTTGGTGCCGGTCAGGTCCAGGTTCTCGCGCAGCACCCACAACAGGGGGGTGGCGCCGTCGGCGTCGACCGTGACGGTCCTGCCGTTGACGTTGATCTTCGCCATGGGGAAGGTCCTCCGGGAAAGATGATGGGATTTCCCCCATGGTCCGTCGGCGGCGGGCGAATGTCGAATCACATTGCGACGGCGGCTGTGGTCAAAAAGGAGCCGCAAGCGGAGACGGCGGGCCGTCAGCTTTCATAGCGCGTGTTGCCGCGGCGGTTGGTGTCGATGGGCAGTTCCATCATCAGCGGCTGGTGGGCGCGCTGCGAGCAGTTCTTGCGCGGGCACAGGTGGCAGTTGATGCCGATCGGCGCGAACATTTCCTCGTCGCGGATGTTGAAGGGGGCGGCGTAGGCGAGCCGGTGCGCGTGCTTCAACTCGCAGCCGAGCGACAGCGCCAGCCGCCGGTCCTGGGTGTCGCGCGAGAACACGGGGCGTTCCGTGGTGCGGGAGATGGTGAAGAAGCGTTCGCCGTCGGGCAGTTCCACGAACTGCGGCACGATGACGCCGGGCGTGCGGAACGAGGTGTGGATGTTCCACACCGGACAGGCGCCGCCGTAGTCGGCGATGTTGAACGAGGTCGAGTTGAAGCGCTTGGTGACGTTGCCCGCCTTGTCGACGCGCAGGAAGAAGAACGGCACGCCCCTGGCCCCCTCGCGCTGCAGGGTGGTGAGGCGGTGGCAGACCTGTTCGAAGGACACGCCGAAGGCGGCGGCCAGACGGTCGACGTCGTAGCGCGTCTCCTCCGCCGTCTCGAAGAACGGGGCGTAGGGCATGAGGAAGGCGGCGGCGAAATAGTTCGCGAGTTCCACATGGCAGCGCGCGACGGCGGTCTCGGAGCGCAGGGCGCTGCCGGCGGTGAGGTCCTGCAGGACCGACGGCAGCTCGACCAGGCACAGCACGTGGGCGAGCTGGAACACCCGGTTCTGGTGATCCAGCGCTTCCGACAGGTGGACCGTGGAGACCGTCTCGTCATAGATGCGCAGCGCCTGGCCCATGTCCTCGACCGAGGCCGTGCGCACCTCGATCCCGTGCACGCGCATGAGCCGCCCCTTGAGCACCATGTAGACGTCGTCGACCTCGCAGGGGGTGGCGTCGCGCAGGCGTTCGGCCGCCGCCTCGAGCGCCGGGAAGTGGTTGGAGTGGTCGCGGAAGAAGTCGTGGATGATGCGCTCCGGCGTCGATTTCAGAAGGTCGGCGGGCATGCCCTCGCTGCCCAGGCGCATCATGTTGTCCAGCGCGTTGCGGTGGCTGCGGTAGAGGTGGAGGAAGCTTTCCACCAGCTTGGGCGCGTGGTCGATGGCGGCGCGCAATTCCTGCAGGTCGGGCGTGGTGGCGTCGAAGATGGGGTCCTGCACGGTGTTGCGCAGGTCGGCCAGCATCGTCGAGCCCTCGTCCTTGATGAGGTCGCGCCAGTCGACGCCGTAGGCGTCCGACAGCGACATCAGCATGGTCACCGACAGGGACCGCTGGTTGTTCTCCAGCAGGTTCACATAGGCGGTGCTGACGCCCAGCGCCTCGGCCATCTCCGCCTGGGTCTGGCGGTGCTCGCGGCGCAGCTGCCGCAGCCGCGGCCCGACCAGGGTCTTGCGTACGCGCATGCCCGGCATGCCCTCCGTCCCGCTGTTTTACAAATTAACATATTTTTACATTTGTTTATAAAACAAACAACACATAAACCTGAAAATCCGTGCGCGCCCGGCATACCCGGCGTAGGGTCGGTCGTGAAGCATCGTCACCATTGCGCAGGGCCGGCGATGGAGACCCAAGACCTTTGAGGAGACCCAACATGGCGAACAACATTCTCATCCTCGGCGCTTCCTACGGCTCCCTGCTCGGCACCAAGCTGCTGATGGCCGGCCACAACGTGACCCTGGTGTGCCGCGAGGAAACGGCCAGGCTGATCAACGACAAGGGCACGGAAGTGCGCATCCGCCTGAAGGGCGAGGACGCGCACCGCACCTTCCGCTCGCACGACCTGCCCGGGCGCCTGGACGCCCAAACGCCCGAGAACGTCGCCGCCGGGGCCTACGACCTGGTCGGCCTGGCCATGCAGGAGCCGCAGTATTCCGCCCATTCGCTGCGCACGCTTTTGATCCGCATCGCCGAGGAGCGCATTCCCTGCCTGTCGATCATGAACATGCCGCCGCTGCCGTTCCTGCGCCGCATCCCCGGTCTGGACACCGGCAAGCTGGAGGCCGCCTACAGCAATCCCCGCGTGTGGGACCGTTTCGAGCCCGATCTGGTGACCCTGTGCAGCCCCGATCCGCAGGCCTTCCGGCCGCCCGAGGAAGGCGCCAACATCCTTCATGTCGGCCTGCCCACCAACTTCAAGGCCGCCCGGTTCGGCGACCGCGACGCCAACAAGCTGCTCGACCGCCTGGACGCCGACATCGCCGCCGTGCGCGTCGGCCGGAGCGAGGTGCCGGTCAAGCTGAGGGCTTTCGACTCGGTTTTCGTGCCGCTTGCGAAATGGTCCATGCTGCTGACCGGCAACTATCGCTGCGTGGAACGCGGCGGCGTGCGCCCGATCCGCGACGCCGTGCACGAAAACCTGGGCAAATCCCGCCTGATCTACCAGCACGTGGACGCCATCGCCCGCGCGCTGGGCGCCGACCCGGCCGACGCCGTGCCGTTCGAGAAATACGCCGCCGCCGCCGAGAACCTGTCGAAGCCGTCCTCGGTGGCCCGCGCCGTGGACGGGGGCTCGCCGGTCATCGAGCGGGTCGACATGCTGGTGCAGCTGATCGGCCGCACCCTCGGCATGAACAGCGCCGACGTCGATGAGATCGTCGCCACCGTCGACGGACGCCTGGCGCGGAACCAGCGGCGTTCGGCCTGACACGGAATTTCCGTCTGCGACTACAGACAGCCTTCCTCTAAACTTGACGATGCGGGACCTGCGGGTCCCGCTTTTTTTGTCCGCCCCGGCACGCCGGGCGGCGGTGATCTCCGGTCGTTGATTTCCTGGGCCGGATCGCGCATCGTCCGGGACCGCCCGGTGCCGAGGCCGGGCCCATCGACAAAACTCACAAGACTTGAAGGGACGGATCATGACGAACGAGGCCATCGCCGAACTGCTGGACCCCAAGGTGCTCCGCGTCGGCATCAACCTGGGCAACATCCTGCTGGTCACCGGCACGAAGCCCAACGGCGACCCGGACGGCATCGCCCCCGACATGGCGGCGGGCATCGCCGACAAGCTGGGCGTCGCGGTCAAGTACGACACCTTCGCCACGCCGGGCGAGGTCGCCGACGCCGCCGAACGCGGCGCCTGGGACATCGGCCTGATCGCCATCGAGCCCAAGCGGGCCGAGGTCATCGACTTCTGTGACGCCTACGTGCAGATCGAGGCGACCTACCTGGTGCCCGACACCTCGCCGTTCCGGAAGGTCGAGGACGTCGATGCGCCCGGCGTGCGCATCGCGGTTTCGGAGCGCGCGGCCTACGACCTCTACCTGTCGCGCACCCTGAAGCATGCCGAACTGGTGCGCGCCCAGGGCCTGCCCGGCGCCTTCGAGCTGTTCAAGCGGGAGAAGCTGGACGCCCTGGCGGGCCTCGTGCCGGCGCTGCGCGACAACGCCGCCGCCATGCCCGGCACGCGCCTGCTGCCGGGCCGCTATACGGCCGTGAAACAGGCCATCGGCACGCGCCACGGCACGCCGGCGCTGAAGGCCGTGGTGCAGGACTTCATCGCCGAGGCCGTCGCCAGCGGCCTGGTGCAGCGCCTGATCGACAAGCACGGGGTGACCGGCAAGCTGGCCGTCGCGACGGAGGATTGACCGGCGCGCAACCGGCCGGGGGCCGCCTCAGGCGCCCCGGGCCATCTGCTTGACGCGCTGCAGGTTCTTCTCGATGACGATGACGCGCTTCTGATTGCCGGCGGCGCGATAGATTTCCGACGCCCCGGTGAAGTACTTCTGCGCGTCGGCGACCAGTTCCTTCGACGGCTGGCGCTTGGCCAGGGCGAAGCAGGCGGCGCCCAGGTTGTTGGCCGTCTGCGCCCACAGAAGCGGCACCAGGTCCTTCTTGCGCACGTCGAGCGCCTGCTTGAAGGCGTCGACGGCCTTGGCCGCCAGTTCCGGGCCCTGGGCCCGTTCGGCAAGCGACAGCAGGACCGTGCCGTAACCGTTCATGGCCTCGGCCCAGCGCCCGGGGTTGAGTTCCGGATCGAAGGCGGAGAGCGCCTCCTCGAAGGCCTGGGCCGCCTCCTTGAGGCGCGCCGGCGTGGTCTCCTTGTTGCCGATCTTGTAGAGCACCATGGCCATGTTGATCATGGCGAGCGCGAATTCGTTGGGATAGTTGTCGCGACCGAGGGCGTCGGCGACCTCGCGGTAGGCGGCGGCGGCGGCGGCCAGCGCGTCCGGATCCGCGTCCTGCAGGGACTTGAGCTGCAGGCCCTCGGCGAAATGGTTCTGCGCCAGCGCCCAGAGCAGAAGGTGCTCCGACTTGTCGATGGTTTTGACCGCGTCCTGATAGGCCTTGAGCCCCTTGGCCAGATACTTCTTGGCGCCGACCCGCCACAGCGACAGGCAGACGTTGCCGTAGCAGGTCAGGCAGGACGCCAGATGCGGCGGCTCCAGGTGCGGCGGACTGTCCCAGACCTTCTCCAGGTCCTTCATCTCGCCCTCGAGCACCGCCGCCAGCTTCTTGCGGGCACCCCGGTGCACGGGCAGAAGCGAGCCCATGGCCGACACCAGGATCAGCTGGTACAGGTCGCGCGGCATGGGAATGGGCAGGGTCAGGTGGTCGAGCGGCCCGAACGTGCTGGCCGCCCCCTCGGCCGCCCCCACCGGCAGGAAGCGCAGTTCGACCGCCGTGCCCAGGTCCACCGTGCCGCCCCACACCAGAAGGTCCGCCTCATCCTCGCGCAGCCATTCGGATCCCGTGCGGGCCGATTCCTGCAGGGCGTTGAACAGGGGCGCCTTGGCGTTCAGCTTGACCGCCTGGTTGCGGCGGTAGACGGCGACGTCGGAAATGGCGGCGAAGATGTCGGCCAGTTGCTGGGTGATCTTCTCGCCCCCGGACCCGTCAACGTCCGCCAGGACGATGCTGGCGGCGGAACCGGAAACGTCCGACGGCACGTAGCCGCCGCCCACCCGCTTCGCCTTGCGCCGGGATTTCTTCTTGGCCGGACCGCCACCGAGCCCGAAAAGTGCCTTGAGAAGACCCATTCCTGGATGCTTTGCCTGAATTCCAAGTAACGCCGATGCCGGAACGGCATGCCGGCGTGCTCGCCGCGGGCCGCGGCCCCTTCCTCGCCCGATGAAGTCCTAGAATGTCCCACCGGCGCGCCGAGGGCAAGCCCCGGGCGCGCGGCGCGCCGGCAGACGGTTCGCAGCCGGATCAAAAGTCGATGCAGCGGCCGTTCTTTTCCCAATCGCCGAACCGGGTGGGATCGGGGGGCGCCGGCCCGGCGTCCGGCTTCGCGGCCGCCCGCGGCGCGGGCGCCGGCGGCGCCGGGTCGATCTGCGTGCGCCCCGCCTCGAGGAACGCCCGCGCCCGGGCCAGGCGCTCGGCGCGCTTGCTGTCATGATCGTCGGTCATGGCCGCAGTCTACACGGGTGCGCCGCCGGCCGCCAACCGGAACGCGCCGAATGTCCTTGCCCGGCCGCCTCCCGGCTGGCATGACCGGGCCATGGAACACGATGTCCTTGCCCCGCGGGCGGCGGCCCTCGACCTGCTGCGGGGCGTCCTGCGCCGCCGCCAGGCCCTGGACCGGCAGATGGCCCAATCCGGCTTCGCGGCCCTGGACGCCCGCGACCGCGCGTTCGCCCACAACCTGGCGGCGACGGCCTTGCGCCGACTGGGACAGATCGACGCCCTGATCTCCGCATGCCTGGACCGGCCGCTGCCGGCGAACGCCGCCGCCGCCATGGACATCCTGCGCCTGGGCGCCGCGCAGCTTCTGTTCACGGGCACGGCCGACCACGCCGCCGTCGACACGGCGGTGGACCTTGCCCGCGCCCGCGGCCAGGCCCACCTGGCGAAGCTGGTCAACGCCGTCCTGCGCCGCCTGCAACGCGAGGGCGCGGACGCCCTGACCGGCCAGGACGCAGCCCGGTTGAACACGCCGGACTGGCTGTGGGACTCCTGGCGGGCGGCCTACGGCGACGCGGCCTGCCGCGCCGTCGCCGAAAGCCACCTTTCGCCCGCCCCCCTGGACCTGACCGTCAGGGCCGACGCTCCGGCCTGGGCGGACCGCCTGGGCGGCCGGGCCCTGTCGGCCCGGACCGTGCGCCTTTCGGGCGGCGGGCCGGTGCCGGACCTGCCCGGCTACGACGAAGGGGCGTGGTGGGTGCAGGATCTGGCCGCCGCCCTGCCGGCCTCGCTTCTGGGCGACGTCGACGGCAAGGCCGTGCTCGACCTGTGCGCCGCACCGGGCGGCAAGACGGCGCAGCTGGCCGCCGCCGGGGCGCGGGTGACCGCGGTCGACCGCGCGGAGAAACGTCTCGAGGTGCTGCGCCGCAACCTGGCCCGCCTGAACCTCGCGGCCGCGACCGTGACCGCCGACGCGCTTGACTGGACGCCCGACGCCCCGTTCGACGCCGTGCTGCTGGACGCGCCCTGTTCGGCCACGGGGACCATCCGCCGCCATCCGGACCTGCCGCGCCTGAAGGGCCCCGCAGACGTCGCCAGACTTTCGGCGCTGCAGGACCGCCTGCTGGCGCGCGCCGCCGGTTGGCTGCGGCCGGGCGGCCTGATGGTCTTCGCGACCTGCTCCCTGCAGCCGGAGGAGGGACCGGAACGCGTGCGCGCCTTCCTCGCCGCGCGCGGTGATTTCCGGGCCGAAACGGTTGTTCCCGGCGAATCGGGGGTGACGGCCGAGATGGTCTCCGGCGACGGCTGGCTGCGCACCCTGCCGTCCATGGCGGCCGAGAGCGGCGGCATGGACGGGTTTTTCGCCGCCGCCCTGCGGCGTATCGCGTAAATCCCCGTTCGGTGCTATTGGTCGGCGGATGATTTTTCAGTTCGCCCGCGACATCTATTTCCGCAGCGACATCTACAACAGGATGTTGCGCCGGCACGGAACGGCCCACATCCAGGCCCTGACCACGGACCCGGTGCCCGGCGACCCGGCGCGGGGCGCGGAGATCCTGAGCGGCGACATGATCCTGGCCGCGCGCCGCCGCAGGCTGGGCGCCCATCCCTTCGCCACCGCCCTGAAAAGCCGCCGCGCGCTGGCGGAGCTTTACGGTTTCGCCTGGCTGCGCGACCTCGCGGCGCTGAGCGCTCCCGGCGCGCGCGAGGCGGCGCAGGCGCTCGTCCATGACTGGCTGCGCCACTGCGACCGCTGGGATCCGGAGACCTGGTCGCCGGGCGTCGCGGGGACGCGGCTGCTCGCCTGGATCAATTATATTGAGTTCGTAACGAATGGAAGCGGCGGGGGGCTGCGGGCGGACATGGCACAGTCGGCGGCGGCCCAGCTTCGGCATCTGGCGGGGGTCGCCCGCTCCGACGGCACGCCGCTCAAGGACGGAGAGGCCGGCTTCGCCGCCGGCGCCGCCCTGGTGGCGGGCGCCGTCGCCGTGCCGGGCCGGGAGCCGCTTCTCGACACCGGGCTGGCCTGCCTGGAAGCCGCGGTGCGGCGGGATATCCTGGCCGACGGCGCGCATCGCTCCCGCTCGCCGGAAACGGCCTGCCGGGCGCTGGCCCGTCTGATCGAAGCACACCGCGCCCTCCAGGCGGGCCGGCGCCCGCCGCCCGAATTCCTGGTCGACGCCCTCGGCCGGCTGGGTCCCGCGGTGAAGGCGCTGACCCTGGGGGACGGCGCGTTGACGGCGTTCAACGGCGGCGTCAACGGCGCCGCGCACACGGTGTCGGCCGTGCTCGGCGCCGCCGGCGTTCGCGGCGCGGCCCCCGCCAGCCTGCCCGACGGGGGCTATGAGCGGCTGCACGCGGGCACCACCACCGTGATCGCCGACACCGGCGGGCGGGACGGGGCCGCGGGGGGCGGCGGCCATGCCGGGGCGCTCAGCTTCGAGATGTCGGCCGGGCGCCACCGGCTGGTCGTCAACTGCGGCGCCCATCCCGACGAAACCACGGAATGGGCGCGGGTGCTGCGCTCGACGGCCGCCCATTCGACGCTTTCCGTCAACGACACGGACGCGCTGCCGGCGGACGCGCCGCGCCGCGCCGACGTCGGCATGGCCGTGCGCCGCAACGAGCGCGGGGGCAGCTCCCTGGTGCAGATGGGGCATGAGGGCTACCGCCGGGCGTTCGGCATCGTCTACAACCGGGATCTGTACCTGTCGGGCGCCGGCGACGACTTCCGCGGCAAGGACGCCCTGGTCGGCGGGGCCGGCGCCTTCACGCTCCGCTTTCACCTGCACCCCGACGTCGGCGCCTCCATGCTGGAAGGAGGCGACGCCGTACTGTTGAAGCTGCCGGGCGGCACGGGCTGGCGGTTCCGCTGCGCCGGGGCCACGCCCGAGCTGGAGGAAAGCGTCTACCTGGGCGATCCGGCCGAGCCCCGCCGCTGCCGCCAGATCGTCCTGCGCGGCGACCACCATGGCCGGGAAACGGCGGTGCGCTGGTCGTTCCTGCGCGAGGGGACCTGAACGCCGCCGCCCCGAAGTGGACCGGCGACCCCGCTTCTGCTATCAGCGGTCAGCCCCCCGACACCGGGGCCATGCCGCAACCGCCGGGACCGCCTGAAACCATGGAGCACCGCGACCGTCCGTCCGCCGTCCTGCGCGACGCCACCGCCGTCGCCCTGGGCCTGGTCGTGCCGGCCATGGTGTCGGGCCGCGCGGTGCTGCAGGGCCTGGCGGCGGCGGCGCTGGTCGCGGTCCTGGTCATCGCCTGGCGCGACCGCCGGATCTTCGCCCGCGCGGCCGACGCAGTGCGCTCGCGTCTAGGGCTCGTCGTGCTGGCCGCCTTCGCCGGCATGGCGGTCAACATTCCGGGGTCCCTCGACCCCTTGCGCTCGTTGGAGGCCTGGGCGCGGACGCTGGCCTATATCGGCGGATGCGTGCTGTTCTGGGCGTTCCTCGCCGGAGACGCGCGGGCGCGGCGGCTATGCCTGCGGATCTTCACCGTCGCCTGGCTAGGCGGCTTGGCGGCGGTCATTATCGCGCAAGCCACGGGATGGGAACTGCCCTACCGCGTCCTTCGCAACGACTTCGTGCCATGGAATGCGCACTGGCCCTTCCATACCGCAAAAGCCTATGCCGCGCTCGCTGCCTGTTCCCTGCCGGTAATGTTGTGGGCGGCCATACGCGAGACGCCCGCTTGGCGGCTTGCCGGCCTGGTCGTCGCCCTGGGGCAGGTGGCAATCGTCATGTCGACGGTCAACAAGTCGGCCGTGGCGGGACTCCTGGCCACGGTTCTGGTCGTCAGCCTCGCCGTGGCGTTGCGGAGCGGCGTCAAGTGGCTTGCGGGATGGGCATTGTGGGCGGTGGCTGCGACGGCGGCGATCCTGTTCCTGGTCTACGAACTCCCCGACGAACCGGCATCGCAAGCTGTGTGGGATTGGATTCCGCCCCAGATCGTCGACACCCACCGCCAGCAGATTTGGCGATTCACCGCGGAGAAGATCACCGAAAAGCCCTGGACCGGTTACGGCATCAATGTCATCGACCGGCTGCCGGATGCGCACCGGATCCTTCCAGGCTATAGGGTGGAGGCGTTGCCGTCGCACCCGCACAACTGGGCATTGGAAGTTCTCGGCGAAACCGGGATCATCGGGTTCGTTCCCGTCCTGATCGCAATCGCCTGGGCGGTCGGCCGTTGCATGGTGGGCTACGTGCGGTCCGGGGGCGGCGGCTCCTTGGCCACGTTGGGCCTGAATGCCGTGTTCTGGGGATCGTCCTTGTTCAATTTCTCCATCTGGTCGTCGTGGTGGCTGATCGGGTACTTCCTGATGTCGGCGATGATCGCCGCGGGACCGCCCGGCGGCGCGGACGCGGGAGAGGCCGCCGTCAAAGACGGGGGAAGCGGCGGCGGCCCGGCCGGCGGGGCCGCCGCTTGACGCACGGATCAATCCTGCTTTTTCAAGCGGTCGGCGCGGGCCGGGTAGCGGTCCGCCCGCCACACGCCGATCACGCGTGAGCGGAACCGCGTGACCGCCTCGGGTTCCGGGCCGGCGGGCAGGGTTTCGTGCAGGGCGACGATCATCGCCTTGGGATGGTCCTTGAGCCACCGGTCCAGTTCGGCCGGGCCGTCGACGACGCCGAAGGGGCGCGTCAGGCGGCCGAGAAATTGGAACTGCCCATGGTATTTCCCGAAGGTGACGAAGTCGAAACCCTGATCCTCGAACCGCTTGAGGGTCTGGGAGAACGGTCGGAAATCGTGGGATTCGGCCATCAGCGGACGCAGGGTCAGGTGGACCGCGACGACCAGGACGACGGACAGGCCGCAGACAGCCGCCGTGCGGCTTGCCGCGGTTCCTGCGAACAGCCGGAGGAAGACGAGCACCGCCGCCGCCACTGCCGCCAGCGGCCACAACCGGGCGTCGCCGACGGAGGTCGCCCAGGATGGCTTGAGATCGAAATGGAAGGCCCCGGCGATGACCGCCGCCACCGTGACGAAAAAGACCGCCGGCACCAGATGGTCGGCCGCGCGCCAGAATCCGCCGTCCCGCGCCGACGCCGCCGTCAGGGCGCGGGCGACGACCAGCGCCAGGGCCGGGAATTCGGGGAGCAGGTAATGGGGTTGCTTGCCGCTGATCGCCGAGAAGGCCAGGAACGCGGCGGCGAACCAGACGAGGCAGAGCCGCACGCCGCCGTCGGCCCGCATGCCGCGCCCCTCGGCGCGCACCGCCCGCCAGGCGGCCGGCCAGACGGTCCACGGCAGGACCATGACGGGAAGGATCGCCGCGAACCACCAGAACGGCCGCCCGTGGGCGAAGCTGTCGACCATGCGTCCCGCCGACTGGCCCCACAGGATGGCGTCGCGGTAGGCCTCGCCCCCCGCCGCCGCCGCCGGCAGCGCCCACGCGAGGCCGATCGCGGCACCGAGCGCCACGCCCGCCGCGACCCCGGCGTACCAGCGGCCCCAGCCGCCCGACCAGCCGAGCCGCGGCGCCCACAGGGGCGCCGCCAGGGCGGCCGGCAGCAGGTGGACCAGGATCGCCGGGCCCTTGCCGAGGACGCCCAGGCCGATGGACAGCCCGAGGACCAGGAAGCCCGGGACCGCGCGGCCGCGCGCGGCCAGGACGAGGCCGGTCACGCCGCTCACGGCGAAGGCCGCGTGCAGCATGTCGAACATGGTCATGGTGGTGAACAGGGCCCAGAACAGGGCGCCCAGGGTCAGCGCCGCCGCCGTGGACCCCAAGCCGGGACGGTCCGGCCACAACTGGGTTCCGAGGTGCCGGGTTCCGAGGAGGGCCGCCAATCCGAACAGAGGGGCGACCAGACGCGGCCACCAGTCGTTGACGCCGAACAGCGCCCAGCCCGCCTGCATGGCCCAGAACAGCAAGGGCGGCTTGTGGCTGTAGGGTTCGCCGTTCAGGTAGGGAACAATGAAATCGCCGCGCTGCCACATCTCCCAGGCGACGGCGAGATAGCGGGTTTCGTCCACCGGCAGCAGCGGACGCACAAGCACCGCTGCGACCACCGCCGCAGCCCAAAGGACGGTCACAATCACAACGACGGGGAGCCCTCGCGCGGTCATGGGCTCCTGTTAGCCGATCGGGCACGGCAAACCAACGGCAAATTACGCCGGTTCGTCGGGTCCGGCGGGCCAGCGCAGTCCCTTGACTCCGCCCGCGGCGGCGACTATTCCGCTTTCGCCGGCCGTCCCACGGGCGTCGGCTGCGCCGTCGCGCCATTGCGGGGAGATCAAAGTGACCTTCGAGAACACGCTGGAACGTCGCCTGCCCCTCATCCTTGCCGTCATGTTTACCGCTTGGGGCGCCTACATGGTGTTCATGAAGCTCCGGCTTCTTCATTACGGTTTAGCAACGGATGATCTGTTCAACTATCTCAACGCCCTGCACAACACCAATTTCCAGGACAAATGGCTGTTCTCCGCGCGCTACGAACTGCTGCGCGGCCTGTCGTCACTGCTGTTCAACCATTGGCAGCCCACCCTGCTGATCCTGTGGCCCATTGCCAAGCTGGCCGGCGCCGAGGGCCTGTTGATCGTCCAGGCGCTGGCCCCGCTGTGGGCCGCGATGTTCCTTTTGAAGATCGCGGAGCGCCTGGGCCTGGGCCCCTTCGACCGTCTGTTCGTGATCGTCGTCTGCCTGTTCCACCCCAATCTGACGGCCGCGATCATGGACAGCATGTACGGCTTCCACGGCACCAGCCTGCTGCTGTATTTCGGAGCACCCCTGGCCTGGGCCGCGGTCGCGGGGCGCTGGCGTCTCGCCTTCGTACTGCTGCTGTTCTTCCTGAACATCCGCGAGAACGCGGCACTGTACGTGGCCGGCGCGGCCGTCGGCTGGCTGCTCTTCACCAATCCCTTCTTCGCCGGCCGCCGGGGCCTGGCGGCGGCGGTCGGGATCGCGGCCGTCACCTTCGTCGGCGGCCTGATCGTCGCGCCGTGGCTGGCCGGCGTCGTCCACGAACACGCCAATCACGCCCGCGAAGTCCTGACGACGCCCAGCCGCATCGCAAAAGCCCTGACCAACATGGACTCCGACTGGCACAACCTGTTTCTCTGGCTGTGGCCCGGGCTGGCGGCGCCGGGAACGCTTCTCGCCATCATTCCGGAATCGGCGATCCTGATCCTGGCCGAGAAGAAGGCATCCCACTGGTACGGCATGACCCTGGCGTTCGCCGGATCGATCGCCGTCGCCCACGGAATGTTGCGGGTTCGTAATTTTGCCGAGGCGAGGGGCAAGGGCCGCGTTCTGACCGGCATTCTGGTCCTGCACATGGTCGCCATCGCCGTCGCCGGGCCGAAGGAGGTCTGGGGCCAATCGCGCAAGCTGATCACCCGCATCGGATACCATGTGCCGCCGGAATCGACCGCCAATGCCCGGGCCGCGATCGATACGCGCTGCAGGGTCGCGATCGAGTTGCAGGCCATGTACGGGTTCGGCGACCTACCCTACCTTCAGTACCCCCGGCAGGCGAAGCAGTCCAAATACATCATCGCCATTCCCACCATGCCGTCCGGCCTGACCAAGATGGTGACCGACATGGGGGACGAGCTTAAGGTCGTCTACCGTGATTCCCACCTGACGGCATTCGAAAATCCCCGCGTCCCTTGCGTCCTGTCCTTTGCCGAATATGCCAAGGGATAGGCGACATACGCCGCGGCCGACGGCAACGGGAGCGTCACGGTGTTGAATCCACCGGCAATCGACCCGCCTTCGCTGTTGGACCGAGCGGCCGCCGCCGTCACTTGGCCGGTCATCGTCGCCTGGGCCGGGTTCATGCTGGTCGTGAAGTTCCGCCTGGCCCATTACGGGCTTGCGACGGACGATCTCTATAATTATGGCAACGGTCTCTATAACACCAATTTCTGGGACAAATGGCTGTTCGTGGCGCGTTACGAGATCGGTCGCGACCTGCCGTCGCTGGTGTTCGACCACTGGCAGCCGACGACGCTGGTCCTGTGGCCCTTGGTCCGCGTGTTCGGCGCCCATTCCCTGCTCGTGGTTCAGGCCCTAGCCCCCGCCTGGGCCTGTCTGTTCCTGCTGACGATCGGCCGCCATTTCGGACTGGGCGCCTTCGACCGTCTGTTCACCGTGACCATCTGCCTGTTCAGCCCCTACATGATGCTGGCGGTCATGGATTCGATCGAGGGCTTTCATGCCACGTCGCTGCTACTCGTGTTCGGCGCGCCGCTGGCCTGGGCGGCCGTTACCGGGCGCTGGAAACTGGCGTTGGTGTTGTTGCTGTTCTTCCTGAACGTGCGCGAGAATGCGGCGCTCTACGTTTTGGGGGCCGCCGTGGGGTATTGGGCGGTCCGCAGTCCGTACTTCGACGGCGGCCGGCGTGCATTGGCGGCCCTGGCAATTGCCGGTCTGATCTTCTGGATCGGCATCAAGGGTGCACCCATGCTGGCCGGCGTCACCAACTTCCATTTCAGCAAGGTCGGGAACGCGCTGGGAACGTCGGAGGTTCTGAAGTTCAACCTTTCCGCCGTCGACAAGGATTGGGCCGCCTTCGGTCTTTGGTTGTGGCCGGCCCTCGCCGCACCCGGCGCACTGGCCGCGGTCATCCCCGAATCTGTCGTCCTGCTGATCGCCGACAAGAGGATCGTCAACTGGTACGGAATGTCGCTTGTGTTCGCGGGGTCGTTGGCCGCCGTGTTCGGTGTCGCCTGGATCCGTCGCCGCATGCCGTCGGCGAGCCTGGGCCACGCGCTTACAGCCGTCTTCGGCCTGCACATGCTCGGGCTCGTCGCGACCAGCCCGCTGAACGTGTGGGGGAAATCGGAGGTGCTTATCGAGCGCTACGGATTCCACGTTCCCAAGCAATCGCTGGCCGCGGCGCGTACCAACATCGACACACGATGCCGGACCTCCGTGTTCTTCCAGGCGATGAAGGGATTCGGCGATCTGCCCTATCTGCAGTTTCCGCATCCGACCCAGGCCGAGATCTCGCGTTTCATTGTCGCCAGCAGGCGCGCGGACCTCAACCTGGAGCACAATCGGCTTCAACGGGAATTCGTGGAGTCGGCCTCAAGCGAACTGATGTTGCGTTACCAGGACTCCTACCTGGCGGTCTACGAGCGGCCAACGAGGGCCTGCGCCAGGGAAGCGGGAACCAATCCGGGCCGCGACTAGCGGTCGCAGTCGTTCTGGCAGAAGTCCGTTTCCTTGCGGTACAACTTTTCGAACAGGTCTTCGTTGCGCGCGTAGATGGTCGAGAAATCCTCGGTCAGGAGATTTCCCTCGAGGCGGTGCTTCGAGCACGTAACTTCGACCGTGCCGTCCGGCTCGACGCGGATATTGTCCAGCGACCGGTTGCAGATTCCAAGCGGCTTGTTCGACCGATCATTGTTGTATTCGTTTGACACCAAGCGATTGCCCAGAATCTTCCGCAGTTCCTGGACGACGCCGAAAAAGCGGTCCTTCTCCATGCGATGGAACGGATTGACCGTGTTGCGCATGCGGGGCAGCAGGTGCCAGAACCAGAAGGTGTCGAAAATATCGTTGTTCTCACGCGCAAAAATCACCGCCTCGTCGGCGTTCTCCTCGAATGCCGTCCAGTTGATGTTAATGATCGGATGCGCAACGCTGCGTTCGTCCTTGAGCCGTTTGAACGCACGCAAATTTTCCAGCACCTGCGGCAGGTCGTCGACCTCGCGGATGCGCTCATAGGTTTCCGGGCGCGCGGCATCAATGGACACGGCGATCCGGTTGACGCCCGATTCGATGGCCGCGATCATCATCTCCTCGGTGAGATGAGAGGCATTCGTGACGAATTCCAAATGAGGAATCTGATACCGCCCCGCAACGCGGATGAAATCAGCCAGCTTCTTATTCATGGTTGGTTCCCAGGCGCACGACAGGGCCAGGGAATACAGGTAGGGGAACAGACGTTCGGCAACTGTTTCAAAATTCTCCAGCGTCATGAGCTGGGTGCGGTGTCCAGTCAGATCGAGCGTATAGCAATATTGGCAGCGGTGGTTGCAGGCGGTCACCGTATCGACGCGCGCGGCGAGGTAACGTTCGCCGTTGCGGCGCTTGGCCATCTTGCTTTTGTGCTCGAACGGCGAAACGACGAAGTTCTTGGCGCGGGACAGCGCCAGATAGGCGTTGTAAGGGAGTACCTCTCGAGCAATTTGCTTCAACATCCCTTAACCTTCCCAAGCGCGACTTATGCCCACGGCGCCCCATGCTTAAGGCGGCATATACGGCGTGCTCCTTGACCATTCAAGGGAATTCTCGGACAAACAATAGGGATAACGCGCCTCAACTCAAAGGGGCGCAGCCTCGCCCGGCGTTGCCGCCACCGTCACCTTAGGCCGGAGAATCAAACGGAGCCGGAGGGGTCGGTCCCCCTGTCGGGACTCGCCCTCGGGTTCAACGACATGCACAGCGCATCCATCAAGCGCAGACAAACCAACCCCGCGATGGCCGGCACGAACACGGCCGGCGCGTCCAGGTAGCGGGCATAAACGTACACAATGGAGATCGTCAATCCGGTCGTCAGGACCGGCAGTCCGATGCCAAGCATGAGAACCACCCGTTCCCCAACGTTCAACGGACCGAAGAGTGTGCGAAAGTATAGGCGCGCCCGGCGCCGACAAAGCAGGAGAAACGCGATACTGGCCGCCGCAAGCAGAACGGACACCATTCCCCCCCACCTAACCGCGCGGCTATCGGTAAGATAGGCGGCGAATTCCTCGCCGGCGATCACCGTCTCGCCAGCTAGCCAGCGGATGTAGAGTTCGCGCTCTTTCGCTAAGATCACCTTGTTATAGCGACCGAGCAAGGAATCGAAGTACACCCCGGGTCGCCCATTCTTGCCCGCGAGCACTTCTTCATGGAGCCAGCGGTCGCCGCCCCAGGACCAAGGTTCGGGATCCCCGAAAGTGGGCGCGGCGGACGGCGGATGCTGCGTGCTCGGACCGCTCGGCGGCCAAGGTGTATAGGTGCCACCGGTGTCGGCAAGAGGCAATTTCCCCGTGCCAAACTCGAATGCCGCCAACATCGCCGTATGGTACCAGGCGCCATAGCACAGGTGCTCGAACCGGGTGCCTTCTAGCCAATCGTCCGGGAAACGGGTTCCGACGTTTTCGTCCGCCGCCAAGGCACAGGGAGCGGCGAGGCGCGCACGTCTGTCCAGGATCCTTTCCGCAATTTCTTTGACGTCTCCATCGAGGTTCGCCACATGCTCTGCCTTGAGATAGGCGGTCGCATGGCCGCCAAGCAGAAGTTGCCCCAACGCAGTTAGGCCCAGGTGCCCCGTCAACACGTAACGGTATCCGACGAACAGCCCTAACGGAGCGACCAGCACAAGACCAAGCAAGACCAGCTCACGTAGCCGCGCGCGCAGGGACCGCACTTGGGAGGCGGGCGGGCTCATGCACATCCACGCGACGAACAGAAGCGGAAGCAACGGCAGGAACGCAGGCCGGACCAGAACGGTCATCGTGGACAGCAGCCCGAGGACCGCCATCGGCAACATCCCCCCGGTCCGGCGTGCGGTTATCAGGGCTGCGGCGACCGCCACCGTGAATATCCCGGCCGTACCGTCAGAACAGATGAAGGGGGCGCCGGCAATTGCGGGACCCGATAAAAACAGCGGGGCGCATATCGCAAAGGCACCGACGGGCCGGACCCTGCCGCTGATCAGATTGAAATAAAGCCAGAAGACCGCAACCGAGAACAAGGCGACCTGGAACGTCGGCCAAAAGCCGAAATGCGGGAAAAGAAGTTCGTAAAATTTCACGACAAGAGGAAAACCCGGTGCGCGGATACCCGAAAGTCCGGTCGCGAGATCGTCAAAGCGGAAGAAGATATAACCGTACTCGTCCCCACATCTTCTCAACGGCATCAAGAGATGAGCATGGAGGATCCGCGCGAACGCAATCAAACTTAGGGCAGCCGCAAAAATCTTGGTCCATCGAGCGCCATCCATGTCTTCGTACACCGACACCAAAAACACCCCCAGGCGCTTGAAATCAGCCATTTCCACTCCCGCAACCCTCAGTTAAATATCCGCAAGGCATTGGGGCGCTTGCGAAAATTGTCCAATATCGGCACAAGTCTATACACCAATTGTCTGAAGGCGTGACACTCAGTATGTGCGGAATATGCGGCTGGATATCCTGGGTCCGTCCTCCGGACCCTGCCGTTGTTTTGATGATGGCCGACCGTCTGCAACACCGCGGGCCCGACGCCGGTGCCGTTGTGGCCTTGGGTGACGCCGTACTGGGCCACCGCCGTCTTGCGGTGATCGACACCAATGTGCACGCCAACCAACCCATGGCCGATTCGTCGGCAACAAATTGGATCGTATACAACGGAGAAACCTACAATTTCCGGGAACTCCGTGCTGAACTTTCTGCAAAGGGCGTTCATTTCAAGACCCGCAGCGATACCGAGGTCGTGATCGAGGCCTACAAGGCCTGGGGACCCGCCTGCGTGAAGCGATTCAACGGCATGTTTGCGCTGGCAGTATGGGATGCTGAAAATCGAACCCTGTTTCTCGCTCGCGACCGGCTAGGGAAGAAACCCCTATTCTGGTCGAGAACGCACAGCGGAGGCATCGTGTTCGCTTCCGAGGTCAAGTCGCTGCTTGCTCATCCCGATGTCCGCAGAGACCCGAATCCCAAGGCAGTCGGTCAGTTTTTGTCTTTAAACTACGTTCTGGGCTCCACCCCGGCGCTTGAAGGCCTACAGGTCCTGCCGCCGGGAAGCTACATCCTTGCAGACGGCTCGGGCGGCCCGTCTCCCATTTCCTATTGGGACCTTGCGGACGCATTTCGCAACAAGCGGACCTTCAAGTCGGAGCGGGCTGCTTCAGAAGAATTGCGTGCCCTGATCGACGATGCGGTTGCATGTCGGCTCGTCAGCGATGTACCGGTCGGCATATTTCTCAGCGGGGGCATCGACTCGTCGGCGGTCGCAGCATCTGTCCGGGCGCAAAGTGCCGGCGACGTGCCGCATTCGTTCAGCATCGCCTTTACGGAAAAGTCCTATAACGAGGCCGAAGAGGCCCAGGCCATGGCCGATTATTTGAACATCCCGCACCACGACCAGACGATGGAGATGGACCCGGAAAATACTCTTGCCCGTATGGTCTATTACGCGGACACGCCATTTGCCGACACGTCATTTTTCCCGACCTACTACCTTGCAGAATTCGCCCGACGGAACGTCACAGTGGCACTGTCGGGCGACGGCGGGGACGAGTTGTTCTGCGGCTATGAAACCTACTCCGCCGACCGGATGCGGGCGCTCGCCGGATGGCTTCCCGGCGGGGTCTTCAAATTGGCATCGCGCGCCGTCGATGCCGCGCTTCCCGTTTCCTTCGACAAGATCAGTTTTGACTACAAGATCAGAAAATTCCTGCGCGGCGCACACATGGACGCCGACAGCGCGCATTATTTCTGGCGGACCATATTCGAAGCCAAGGACAAGGCGCAATTGATACGCCGTGACCGCCAGCCCGATGCCCTGGAGGATGGAAAGGACGTTTTTCTGACGCACGCCGCCGCCGTCGCCGACTGCCACCCTTTGGACCGCGCCATGTACACGGACATTAAAACGTGGCTGGTCGACGACATTCTCCTGAAGCTCGATCGAACGACCATGGCCCATTCATTGGAAGCCCGAACGCCCCTGCTGGATTACCGTATCGCCGAATTCGCCGCGTCGCTGCCGGTCGCCATGAAGATGCGGCGCATGACCAAGAAGTACGTGCTGAAGCAAAGCCAACAGGGTCGTGTTCCGGACTGGGTGATGACGCGTCCGAAGAGGGGGTTCAACGCACCGGTGTCGCATTGGCTGACCGGACAGTTGCGCGACATGGCCCAGGACATTACCCGCGACCGGATTCTCGATGATTGGCTCGAACTTAGTGTGGTAGACAGGTTGTGGGCTGACCATGAATCCAAGCGGGAGGATAACGGCTTGAAACTGCTGGGCTTGATAAATTTCAGTATTTGGCTGCGTCAGATCCGCGAGAACCAGGTATTTGCGCCGCTACGCGCCGCGGCGCCGACGACGATGCAGTCGGCGCCGCAGTCCGATTGAACGGTCAGTCAGGGGGAGAGGGTTTGGTTTCCATCGTCATTCCGGCGCTCAATGAGCAAAGCGCAATCGCTGATACGATGATCCGCGCATGCGAGACCATGGAGAAGGCGGGGGTCTCCGGCTTCGAAGTTATCGTGATTGACGACGGATCAACCGACGATACGGCGGACCTCGCCGAGAAGGCGGGCGCACGGGTTATCAGGAATCCGCACAACGTCGGTTACGGACGTTCGTTGAAGATCGGCATTTCCGCCGCGGAATACGACACGATCGTGATCACCGATGCTGACGGAACCTATCCCATCGAGGAGGTCCCGGCGCTTCTCGCCCGCTTTAACGAGGGATTCGACATGGTCGTCGGCGAGCGACGTGGGGAGCACTATCGCGGATCCGCGCTTAAATGGCCTATGCGAGTTTTTTTGCGATTTTTAGTCGAGTGGACCGCCGGACGAAGTATTCCGGACATCAATTCCGGATTACGCGTATTTTCGAAAGCAGCAGCGACGCCGTTTTTCAGCCACTTGTGCGACACCTTCAGTTTCACGACCTCGTTGACATTGGCCTACATGATGACCTCCAAGTTCGTAGCCTACGTGCCGATCGATTATCACGAGCGGATGGGAAAAACGAAGGTAAGGTTGTGGCGGGATTCCCTGAGGACCTTGCAATACATCGTCCAGGCCATTCTCTATTACGACCCGCTCAAGATATTCACGCTGATGAGCATCTTTTGCTGTCTCATCGCCGCCGTCAGCGTCGGCATAGGGATTGCGTTCAAGCTGCTCACCGGCTTCATGATGGGGGTCGGCGCCTTGATCGCCGGTATACTAGTATTCGGACTCGGCCTTCTCGCGGACCTGCTGCGCCAGATCATGGCGAAGTCGTGAGGACTTCGGTCGCGAGTTAGCGGTCGTTTCGATAGATGTTCGACGGGTCCCGGAAAAACCCGAACAGCCTTGCCCACGTTCCGACACCTGGCATCAGATTGCCCACGGCCAAGGCCAGGATGACCCCAGGGATGTCCTCCGCCCTCTCAGCATGTCGGACGGCTTCCAGGCCGACGGTGATCGCGTAGACCGCCATGACGGAGAGCCAGAACAATCCGTAAGTCGGACAAAATGTTCCGATCGGGCCCGTTGCGATGAACGCGACGAAGGCGGCTGGCAAGCACAATACGAGAAAATCGAAGTCACGCCGGCGGTGAACCAATCGCGGAACGCTGGTGCCATAGGTTAGGCGCTGTGTGATGAAGTTCTTGAGATCACGGGCCTTGTGAAAGACAAGCACATTGGGCGTATACAGGATGGCCCCGCCGGCGGCGCGCAATCTTGCGCAGAACTCCATGTCCTCGCCCGTGATCAATGCCTCGTCCATCCCGCCGAGTGTCATATATTGATCGCGGCGAACGATCAGATTGCATGACGGCAAGTCATCGACGAGGCGCGCGGGCTCGATCCGCTTCCGGTAGATCCACTTACCGCTCACCAAGAGGCTTTTCAAGGCGAGCCCCACATAGCGCTCTCCGGCAGGTCGGTCCATCGGCGAGAGGTTGGGGCCCCCGACGGCCCATACATCGGCCTCCCGCTCGAGAACGTCGACCGCGTTTGCGACCCAACCCTCCGTCGGATAGGCATCGCTGTCTATGAACCCCAAGTAGGGCCGGGACGAGGCCGCGGCGCCCATATTGCGCTTCTTGGCGATCGTCACCTTTCCTGTGACCGCGACGCGAACGCCGCGCATCCCGGCCACTCTGCCGCCGTCATCGGGAATGTCGGAGAAGACAAGAACTTCGACTCCCGGAAAGAGAGTGGCACAATCGTGCACGCATCGGGCGGTCAGCGGATCGACCTCGACGCAAGGGATGACAACCGTCACCAGATGGTTCACCGCACTGGCTGCGGATTCGGTTTCCGTCACCAGTATTTTCCCAGTGCCGCCGCGATCAGCGCAGGCTGATACCGCATATTGCCGAGCACGTTGAAGCTCCAAGCACACTCATAGGAACAATGACAACGGCTACGCTTGATCCAGGACGCAAGATCCTTGGCTTCCTTGCTCTGCCAGATCCGCTGGAAATCGTATTCATGATCCCGGAGATTTCCGATATCCCGGTCAAGCACCTCGCATGGCCGAACACGCCCGTTGGCTTCGATCACACCGAAAAGCGTCCCCGCGTGACAAGGGCTGACATATCGCGGATTCACGTACGTATCTGCGATAATCTTGTTCACGAGCACGTTCTTCTTGTTCATGAGGCGGCCTTGCAACGTATCGACATCGTAACCGTCGAGGCGGCCCTGCCGCAGATCCTTCTGAATACGCTGGGTGAGAGAAGAATAGGCTGCGGCGATCTGTTTCTTCTTGTCTTCGGGAATTCGATAGACGCCCTCGTCCCGGACAATGGTCGCCGTTACAGCTTTGATTCCGCACTCTTCGACCAGATGCTCATAGAGCGGCATGACAATCTGATGATTCTCATGCGAAACGGTAATCGCGATATTGGCCATCGTGGCCCCTCCGGCCGCGACGAGGCCGCGATAAGACTCCACGCATTTTTCGAACAGGCCGTCGATTTTTCGGATCCGGTCATGCTCTTCCGGAAAGGAGTCGATCGACAAGGAAAATATCACCTTCCGGTCGGGAAACTCTTTGGTCAACGTTTTAGCAAACGGGATCATCCGATCCGGCAGGCTGCCGTTAGAGGTAATGAAAATCGACCGAATCTCGGTATTTCGAAAGTATGTTCTGGCGATGTCGAGCAGTTCCTTTCGCGCGAACGGCTCTCCTCCGGTCAAGTTCACGTTCTGAAGGTCGGGACCGAGTGTGCGCGAAAATCGATCGATCTCCTCGACGGTCAGTTCGCCGCGGAAAGTCTCGGGATCGTCGAAATCGATGAAGCAGAAAGAACAACGAGCATTGCACCGATTGGTGACGAAATGCACCAAACTTATCGGGTTGCGGCGGGTCAGGTAGACGTTCTTTGCCAGCGATGCGCTTTTTATCATGACTAATCCGCGCTCACCGCACCTCGCGAGTTCTCGGAAGCGGGCACGCTCCGTTTGCCCCCATCTGTCTCATGCCGCCACCTGAAACGCGGCGGCCAGATTCGAGAAAAACACGAACCGACCTCGGCTCTCGTGCCATTGCCTTTCGCCGGTTGATACCATGGCCCGATTTAGAGGCCAAGGGATTCGGGACAGGGCGTTCGCTTCAGTTTATCACGAGGAATGGCTGGTAGGGGATTTCCAATGGTAAAGGGACGTGATTCTTTGAGAACATCATCCGCCAGCCAACGACAGGCGCAGCCTTAAGGTCCGACGAAAGCTCGCCACACTCAATCCAGACTACCTCGAAGCCGTCCTCCGTCAGGATTACCCGTCAATCCGAAGCAATTCCCCTGGGTTTCAGGAAAGGCCTCCGCAACGCCGCACGGTCGGCCTTGAAAAGTACAGACACAATCCATATGTTATTCCGTGGCGTGTCAAATATGCTTAAGTTTGAAGCGCTTGTTAGCATTCAGCGCCCGCTCTTCGCCGCGACAATTTAGTCAGGCCCAGGACAGAGTCCAATGTACGTTCCTTCCAGCGAGACAACGACCTGTCCTATCAAAATTCCGACCTTCGAGAAACTCCACGACGGGCAGTCCGACACGGCAGCCCACGACGCCAGGGTGTCGCGCTACCGGGCGTTTCCGAAGACATCGCCGAATATCCTTCTTCTTGAACCCTTCTATCCCCCGGAGGCGGCATGGGGCAGCGTCAAGGTCGAGCAGGGTTATCTTCCGCCGTTGGGCACGATATCGATCTACCGCTGGCTTCGTCACAAAGGGTACGATGTCGACTTCATCGACACTCAGTTCGGCGACATAACCGAGGCTGATCTAAGGGGGGTGCTGGGCGAAAAGCGCTACGATTTCGTCGGCCTCCCACTGTTCACGCCGACTGCAACGCATGTCTTCAACACGGCGCGCTTGGTTCGCGACGTCCTTCCCAACGCGATTATTGTCTATGGCGGCGTTCATGCGACGGCAAATGCCACGTTGACGCTCGAGGAATCGCCCGAATGCGATTTCTGTATTCGCCGTGAAGGCGAAGTCACGATCATCGAATTGATCGAAGCGTTGAGCGCTGGAGAAACGACCTTCGAGAACATCGAGGGCCTGACGTGGCGCGCCGACGCCGGAACGGTCGTGGTGAACCCGGATCGCACCTTGTTACCCGATCTGGACGATCTGCCATTGGGCATGTTCGGCGATCTGGACCTGTCTCGCTACATCCCCCATCCGACCCAATACATCCGCCTGCCCAATTATCCGGTCGTGATGCAACGCGGCTGCCCCTATCCCTGCAGCTTTTGCGAAGCCCACGTGGCGCTCGGCAAAAAATTGCGGCTGCTAAGCCCGAACCGGGTGATCGAGGAACTGAAGCTCCTGAAGTATGAGAAAGGCGCCAAAGGCATCTATTTTCAAGATTCGACCTTCACCATCAATCGCAAGTACATTACCCAGGTTTTCGAGATGATGATCAAGGAGGGTCTCAACGACCTGCTTTGGTCGTGCACCACGCGAACCGACCGGGTTGATCCGGACCTTCTCGCCCTGATGCACGAAGCCGGATGTCGAAACATTCTATACGGCATTGAATCCGCCAATGAATCGTCGCTTCAGGTGATCAAGAAAGGAATCACCGCCGAACGCCAGGCGGAGGCCGTCGACTGGACCCACAAGGCAAAGATCACGATGACCAACTCGTTCATCCTGTGCCTGCCGGGGGAGACCGAGGAGATGGTCCACAACACCATCAAATACGCCAAGAAACTGGCGGCACAGATGAGTTTGTTCTACCTCCCGGTACCGTATCCGGCGACGGATCTATATGCCGCCTGCAAGAAGGACGGGGGAATTCGCCAACACAAGGACTGGAGTGAGTTTCTCTCCATCGACTTCGACGACCCGATCTACGTAAATCCCCTGATCGGCAAGGAGCGGATGCAGTATTGGTACAAACGCGCGTTCATGGAGTACTATAGTTCTCCCCGCGTCTGGGCGAGCAATATGCGCGCCCTTATGTGGAACGGCGGGCTGAACCGCTACTTCCGAGGCGTCAACGCGCTTCGCGCGCTGGTATTGCACCGGAGCGGCAATGTGTTCCGCCAAGCGTACCATGGCGCCAAACCGCCCGCGGCATCTTAAGGCATGGAATCAACAGCATTTTCCGATTGACGCCCGTTCCGGCGACCGGACCGGGAACTTGACGTTCAAGATATGAACGAAGTATGTTCACATCTTGAACAGAGGGCGCCATGGCGAACGGAAAATTCGACGCGCAAAACCACAACCAGATGGTGGAAACCACCCTGGACCTTCTGGATGCGGTCGCCGAAGACGAAACCATCTCGCAGCGCGGGCTGGCGGAACATCTGGGCGTGGCCCTGGGACTGACCAACGCGGTCCTGAAGCGGTGCGTAAAGAAGGGGCTGCTGAAGATCAGCCAGATTCCCGCAAAGCGTTACGCCTATTACCTGACGCCGCAGGGGTTCGCCGAAAAGAGCCGCCTGACCGCCGAATACCTCAGCCATTCCTTGCAGTTCTACCGGACGGCGCGCCACGAATACACCGAGATATTCCGCTACTGCGCAACGCGCGGGTGGCGGCGGGTGGTCGTCGTCGGCGCCACGGAACTTGCGGAAATCGCCTCGTTGGCGACCACCGGCACCGATGTCACGATCGTCGGCGTTCTGGACCCGGGCCGCAATGAAGCCGCGTTCTGCGACCTGCCGGTGTTCCAGACGCTCGAGGCGATCCCGCCTGCCCAGCGCCCCCACGCCGTCGTAATCACGGACCTGACCGATCCGCAGTCCGCGTACGACAAATTGACCGACCTATTGCCGGCCGACCGGGTCTTGGCGCCCAAGCTCGTACGGATCAGCGTTGCGCCGGCCAAGGAATCGGGAGTGCACGGCCAATGAACTGGTACGTTGTCTATACCCAGCCTCACAAGGAGCAGGTGGCCCTTCGAAATTTGGCGAAGCAGGGCTTCGACGCCTATCTGCCGCGATACCAGAAGCAGTGCCGCCACGCCCGCAGGATATACACGGTGATGACGCCGCTATTCCCCAGGTATCTCTTCGTTCGCCTGGATCCGGAAACGCAAAGATGGCGGTCGATAAACGGTACGATCGGGGTGAGTTATCTCCTGAGCGAAGGCCCGGATCCCATCGCCATTCCCAACGATGTCGTCGACGCCATCCACGGGCGCGAACGTGAAGGCATCGTCCAGATCGCGCCGCCGGAATTCGTCAAGGGACAGAAGCTGTGCATCACCGACGGCCCGTTCGCCGAGCTGGAGGGCTTGTTCGAATGCGTCGACGACGAACAGCGTGTCGTCCTGCTTCTTGAGTTCATGGGGCGTGTCGTCCGCACACGCCTGCCTGGTCACGCCGTCACCGCTGCCTGAGGTAGACGGCCGGCGGCAATTGCGGCCGTTGGCCGCATCTTGGCATCCGGCCACTCCGGGCGAATCGCCGTCACCCGGAGTGCGGTAGCGTGCCTGGGCGACATGGCGCCTGCGGACCCCACGTTCGGCTTACCATCACGATGATAGACGGAAAGACTTGCCTGGGCGTGATCGTCGCCCGCGGCGGCTCCAGGGGCCTGCCGGGAAAGAACATCGCCGACCTGGGCGGAAGGCCGCTTGTCGCCTGGAGCGTTGCGGCGGCGCAGGCGTCGCGCCATCTCGACCGGGTCATCCTGTCGTCGGACGACGACGCCATCATCGACGCCGCGCGAACCGCCGGATGCGAGGCGCCGTTCCGCCGCCCCTCGAACCTGGCCACGGACGAGGCCCCGGTCGCCGATGCCGTGATCCACGCGATGGATTCCCTGGACGGAGATTTCGACTACGTCGTGCTGCTGGCCGCGACCTCGCCGCTGCGCAGCGGCGCCGACATCGACGCCTGCATCGAGGCCTGCCGGCCCGACGCAAGCAGCGCGGTCACGGTCTGCGAGACGCCAAAGCCGCCGGAATGGATCTGCCGCCTGCGGCCGGACGGCCGGCTGACGCCGGTCATCCCGGGTGACGGGCTGCACACCCGGCGCCAGGACATCCCGCCCGCCTACCTTCCCAACGGCGCCGTCTATGTCGCGCGGACGGACTGGTTTCGCGAACGCCGAACCTTCTACGGTAACGACACCATCGCCTGCGTCATGCCGATGGAGCGATCCGTCGACATCGACAGCGAACTGGACTTGATGATGGCCCGCGCAATCTTCGAAAAGACCCGCCGCTCGGCCGAGGCGCCCGCCCGATCATGACCGTTCCATCCAAACGAATCCTGGTGACCGGCGCCGACGGCTTCATCGGCTCGCACCTGACCGAAGCCCTGATGCGGCGCGGACACGATGTGCGCGCCTTCGTTTACTACAATTCGTTCAACTCGTGGGGCTGGCTTGATCACGCCGACGACGATGTGCGGGGCTCGGTCGACGTGTTCGCAGGCGACATCCGCGACGCCCACGGCGTGCGCGAGGCGATGCGCGGTCGCGACGTCGTCCTGCACCTCGCCGCGCTGATCGCGATTCCCTATTCCTACCATTCCCCCGCCACCTACGTCGAAACCAACATCCAGGGAACGCTGAACGTGCTGCAGGCGGCGGTCGACCAGGGGTCGACCCACGTCGTTCACACGTCGACCAGCGAAGTCTACGGCACCGCCCGCTCTGTCCCCATCACCGAGGACCATCCGCTGCAGGGACAGTCCCCCTATTCGGCGACCAAGATCGCCGCCGACCAGATGGCGCTCGCCTTCCACCGGTCGTTCGAAGCGCCGGTCGCGGTGATTCGCCCCTTCAACACCTACGGCCCGCGGCAATCGGCGCGCGCCGTCCTGCCGACGATCATCACCCAGGCGCTTTCGGGACAGACGCGCCTGCGGCTCGGCGCCGTGCATCCGACGCGCGATTTCAGCTTCGTCGCGGACACGGTCCGCGCCTTCGTGAAGATGGCCGAGAGCGGTTCCGGCGTGGGCGAGGTCGTCAACATCGGCAGCAACTTCGAAATCTCCATTGGCGACGCGGTCAAGGCGATCGCCGAGGTGACCGGCACGTCGCTCGACATCGAGACCGATGACCAGCGCCTGCGCCCCGAGCAAAGCGAAGTCGAGCGCTTGTGGGCCGACAACACCAAGGCGCGAGATATCCTGGGATGGGAGCCCGAGTACGGCGGGCTTGCAGGATTCAAGCGCGGCATCGCCGAAACCGTCGAGTGGTTCCGCGCGTCCGGCCACCTGACGCGCTACAAGGCCGACCGCTACAATGTCTGACCTCCTCGCCGCCGCATCGCCCGCCGCCGACGCCGCGACAACAGCGGCCACCCGCCTGGCGGACTTCCTGCGTGGCGACCTGGGCATGGAGGGCCCGGTCGCGCTCCATGAACCGTCGTTCGAAGGCAACGAATGGACCTATGTGAAGGATTGCCTGGACACCGGTTGGGTGTCCTCCGCGGGGACGTACGTAGAGCGCATCGAGCGCCTGACGGCCGACGCCTGCGGCGCCGCGCACGGCGTCGCCGTCGTTAACGGGACCGCCGGCCTTCACGCGGCATTGCTTGCCGTCGGCGTTCGATCCGGGGACGCGGTGGTATGTCCGGCCCTGACCTTCATCGCCACGGCCAATGCGATCAGTTATTGCGGGGCGGCGCCGTTGTTCGTCGATATCGACGCCGCGACGGGTGGGATCGATGCGGCGACGCTATCGACCCTGCTCGAGGACGGCTGCGACATGGCGTCGGACGGCCTTGTCCACAAGGCAAGCGGCAGGCGGATCGCGGCGATCCTCCCGGTTCACCTGTTCGGCCATCCCGCCGATATGGTCGCACTCTGTGCCGTGGCGACCGAATTCGGCCTGCCCGTGATCGAGGACGCGGCCGAAGCCCTGGGCAGCCGGCACCATGGCCGTGCGTGCGGCGGCCTGGGCACGGTGGGCGTCGTCAGCTTCAACGGCAACAAGACGGTGACCACGGGCGGCGGCGGCATGATCGTGACGGACGACGAAACACTGGCGACGCGCCTGAAACACCTGACGACGACGGCACGCCTGCCGGACCGGTGGTGGTTCGACCATGACGCGGTCGGCTACAACTACCGCATGCCCAACATCAACGCCGCCCTGGGCTGTGCCCAATTGGAACTGCTGCCCCGCTTTATCGCCCGCAAGCGGGAACTCGCGGCACGGTACGCGGAGTTGTTCCGCGACGTCGACGGCGTGACGGTCTTTGCGGAGCCCGTCGGCAGCGAAAGCAATTTCTGGCTCAATGCGCTGATGTTCGACGATGCGCCGGCCCGCGACAGCTTCCTTGCCCGGACCAACGACGCCGACATCCAGACCCGACCCTGCTGGCGCCTGATCCCCGACACGGCCGCCTATGCGGACGCGCCCCGGTCCGGCGACCTGGCAACGGCGCGGTCGTTCGTCGACCGGCTCGTCAACATCCCAAGCGGCCCCCGGCTGCTGCGCGGAACGGAAGCCTGAAACTTGGCGCCTCGGCGGATTTGCGTGATCACGGCGACGCGGGCGGAGTACGGCCTGCTGGTGCCGCTGCTCCGCGCGATCGACGCGCGCAAGGATCTGTCCCTCTGCCTGGTCGTGACGGGCACTCACCTGTCCGAGGCCTTCGGGCGGACCGTCGACGTCATCGAGGCCGATGGATTCGAAATCGCCGCCCGGGTCGACATCCTTCGCCCCGGTGACGACGCGCAGGCCGCGGCCGACATCATGGCGGCGGCGCTGGCCAGGCTCACCGCTGCGTTTTCGGATCTGAAACCGGATGTCCTGGTGCTGCTCGGCGACCGTTACGAAACTCTGGCGGCGGCATCCGCCGCGATGTTGAGCGGAATTCCGATCGCCCATATCCACGGCGGTGAACTGACCGCCGGCGCCTTCGACGACGCAATCCGGCACGCCGTGACCAAACTGGCGCACCTGCATTTCACCGCGGCCGAGCCCTATCGGCAGCGGGTCGTCCAGATGGGGGAGGATCCGGACAACACATATGCAGTGGGCGCCCTCGCCGCGGACAACCTGCGGACCCTCGACTTCCTGGACCGGGCCGAACTCGAAGCCGACCTTGGACGGAGACTGGAACCGCCCCTGTTCCTCGCGACCTACCATCCGGTGACCCTTGCCGGCGACGACGGCCTTGCCGGAGTCCAGGCCGTGACGGCGGCGCTGGAGCGGTTTCCCGAAGCCTCCGTCGTCTTCACCGGGGTCAATGCCGATCCGGGGCATGAATCGGTGAACCGGGTCATCCGGGAATTCGTCGCCCGCAATCCGGCGCGCGCCTCGCTGCACGCCTCGCTCGGCAGCCTGCGGTATCTGAGCTTGATGAAGATCGCCGACGCCGTCGTCGGAAACTCCTCCAGCGGCGTCATCGAGGCGCCGATCCTCGGCACGCCGACCGTGAACGTGGGGCCGCGCCAGGCGGGGCGCCTGCGCGCGGCAACCGTCTTCGACTGCGACGGGATGCCGGCCGCCGTCGCCGAAGCGTTGGAGCGTGCAATGGGACGCGAAGCGGACGGGGGACGGAAGACGCCCTTCTTCCTGGGTGACGGGAATGCCGCAGGCAGAATGGCGGACATCCTGAGCGCCGTGGACCTCGCCTCGCTGCGCGACAAGAGGTTCCGCGACGTCGCTCCCGCCCTGCCGCCGGCACCCGGACCCGTCACGGTGATCGCCGAGGCCGGCGTCAACCACAACGGCTCGGTAGAGACGGCCAAGGCCTTGATCGACGCCGCCGCCGCGGCCGGCGCCGACGCGGTCAAGTTCCAATCCTTCAAGGCCGATGCATTGACGACGGAAGCGGCACCGAAAGCGGCGTATCAGGCGCGACAGACCGGCGCGGCCCAGAACCAGCGCGACATGTTGAAGACGCTTGAACTGACGGAAGCCGGCCAGCGCGAACTTCTGGACCATTGCCGCGACCGGGGCGTCGCCTTCCTGTCGACCCCGTTCGACGCCGCATCCCTCGCCTTCCTCGCCGACGAGCTCGGCCTTCGCACGATCAAAGTCGGGTCCGGCGATCTCACCAATGCGCCGCTCCTCCTTGGCATCGCCGAGCGCGGCCTGAAGGTAATCCTGTCGACCGGGATGGCGACCATGGACGAAATCGAGGCCGCGCTGGGTGTTCTCGCCTTCGGGTTTTCAAGGTCCGGCGGCACCCCGGGGCGCGATGCGTTCCGCCGCGCGTTCCTCAGTCCGGCGGGGCGCGCCGCGCTCAAGGACAGGGTAACGGTCCTGCAATGCACGACCGAATATCCGGCGCCCTTGGCCGACGTCAACCTGAGGGCGATGGACACGATCGCCGCCCGCTTCGGCCTGCCCGTCGGGTTTTCCGATCACTGCGAGGGTTCGGCCGCCGCGATTGCAGCCGTCGCCCGGGGCGCCCGCGTTATCGAAAAGCACATCACGCTGGACCGCACGATGGCCGGACCGGACCACATGGCGTCGATGGAACCGGGCGCATTCGCCGCCATGGTCGCCGCCATCCGCGACGTCGAACTCGCCCTCGGCGACGGCGTAAAGCGGCCGCTGGAGAATGAGATCGCCAACAAGGCGGTCGCCCGCAAAAGCCTGGTGGCAGCGCGGCCGATCGCCAAGGACGAAATGTTCACGGTCGACAACCTGACCGTAAAGCGACCGGAAACGGGCGTTCCGGCATACGACTATTTCGATTGGCTTGGCCGGCATGCGTCGCGAGATTTCGACGCCGACGAGGTGATTTCGTAGACCCATGCCCGACGTGCAATCGACTGACGAAATTTGGATCGTATCACCGTGACGGATTGGCGAAAGACGCTTGTGCCACCGACCATGCCGATGCTTGAGGCGATCAGAAGCATCGACAACAGCGTGTTGCAGATCGCTCTCGTGGTGGACGAGAACGACCGGCTCCTCGGATCCATCACCGACGGAGACATCCGCCGCGCGATCCTGAAAGGGGTCGCAATGGATCGGCCCGTGACGGAAGTCATGAACGCCAGTCCGCTTTCCGTCCCGCCGCACTACCAGTTGGCCGAACTGAAAGCGACAATGGCACGCCGGGGAATTCACCAGGTGCCCGTGGTCGACGCCGGAAGCCGGGTGATCGACCTGGTCATCATCGACGACCTCATCAAGCCGGGCGCGGTCCGCGACAACTGGGTCATTCTGATGGCCGGGGGCCAGGGCATGCGCCTTCGCCCGCTGACCGAGGCCGTGCCCAAGCCGTTGGTCGAGGTCGGCGGAAAGCCGCTGCTGGAAAGCATCATCGAAAAATTCGTGGCGCAAGGTTTCGTTCGGTTCCAAGTTTCGGTCAATTACCTGGGTAACCAGATCAAGGCCCGATTCAAGGACGGCCGGGAGTGGAACGCGGAGATCCGATACATCGATGAAAGCGAACCCCTGGGCACGGCCGGCGCCCTCAGCCTGCTGGATATCGCGCCCAAGGAGCCCATCGTCGTGATGAACGCCGACCTTATGACCGAAATCGATTTCAGTAAGATGCTCGACTTCCATCGCGAGCGCGAGGCGTTGGCCACGATGGCTGTCCGTGAATACGACCTTCAGGTTCCGTTCGGCGTGGTCAACGTGAACGACAGCGCAATCGTGTCCATAGATGAGAAGCCGGCGCAGCGGTTCCTGGTCAACGCCGGGATCTATGTGCTGGAGCCGGAGACCCTGAAACGGATTCCCAGGAACACACACCTGGACATGCCGACGCTGTTCGGCCAATGGATCGAGGAAGGCCGGACCTGCGCGGCCTTTCCCATCCACGAATATTGGCTCGACGTCGGAAGGCTCGAGGATTTAAGCCGTGCCAACAAACGTGCTCAGGAGACCCATTCGTGACATACTTCGGATCGGACTCCGATGGCTGATGCGCGGATCACCATGAATACGATGATCGTCACCACGCCGATCAGGCCGATACCGACGCCGTTTCCGCCGATCGGAAGCCTGAGCCTGATCCGATATCTGAAGATGCACGGTGAACCCGACGTCGAGTTCTTCGACATCGACGGCAACCGGCCGTCCTACGACGAGGTACTTGCCCATATTCTCGAGCGGAAGCCCCGGGTATTGGGCATAAGCGCCGTCGTCTCCACGGCCTATGCCTATACGAAGCGGCTTTCCTCGGACGTGAAGAAGCATCTTCCGGAAACACTCGTCGTGTGCGGCGGCAATCTGGCGGCCAGCGCCGAGATTCTGCTGAAGCGGACGGGCATCGACCTTTGCGTCTCGGGCGAAGGCGAAAAGACCTTTCTGAACATCGTCCGTCGCAGTCACAAGACCACGGAGCCAACCGCATATTCCGACATCCCGGGGATCGTGCTTTTCGATCGCAACGGCTATCTCGTCAATACCGGCTATGAGGAACAGCTCCCGGCGGAGGAGGTCTATGATTTCGACTGGGCCGACCTGGAGCGGGCATCCGACATCGGAGTGTTCGTCCTGCCGGGCGTGGTCGACGGCATGCCGTCCGACAGCTTTCGCGACGACCCGCGGGCCTACGAGCCGGAACGGGCCGACAAGACGCAGATCACCATTCCCGCGGCGAAGGGATGCGTGGCGAAATGCACCTTCTGCCACCGGTTCACGAAAGGAATCCGCTACATTCCCGTGGACATCGTGATCGAACGGCTGAAGCATGTGATCGACCGGTACAACGTCGGCTTCGTCGATATTGCCGACGAAAATTTCGGCACCAGCAGGAAATGGCTGCGTGAGTTCTGCGCCAAGATCAAGCCGCTCGACGTCCTGTGGAAAGTCGGCGGAATGCGCGTGAACTGCGTCGACCCCGAAATCATCGCCCTGATGAAGGACGCGGGATGCTCCAGCATCATCTACGGCATGGAGACCGGCAGCGAAAAGATGCTTCAGGTGATGGAGAAGAAGGTCGCGCTCCGGGACAACTACAATGCCATGCGATGGACGGTGGAGGCCGGGCTGCGCACGATCATCCAGCTGGTGGTCGGAATGCCCGGCGAAACGCCGGAAACGATTCGCGAAACCGCCGATTTTGCGAAGTTCGGCCTGTCCATAAGCCCGTCACAATGTCCCACCGACCTGTCCATCAACTACGCGCAGGCGCTGCCGGGCACGCCGCTCTACGAATTCGCCCGGCACCAGGGATTAATCGGTGCCGGCGTCGACGGCGAAGAGGCCTATCTGCTCAGAATTTCCGACACCAACGCCCATGACGAATCGAACACCCTGAACTTCACCCCCTATCCGACCCTGCTGTGCCAGGCATGGCGGCCGATGATCCAGCTTGAAACCTTCATGGCCTATCAGAAGAAGTTCGGCCGCGCGCACTACCGCCGGATGGTGCTCGAACGTTCCAACTATTTCGAACGGGACAAATCGGACAGCGGATACTTTGCCAACCCCAAACGCCTCGTCGACCGCAGCGCCACGACGGACACGATCCATCAGCGGCGCGAAACCCTGACTGTCGGGGACGACGAGGCCTATCCGACGTTCTGGAGCCTGATCCGGAACATGCAGGTCGGCATGGCGATCATCTGTTACCCGGAGATGTTCGCGCGAATCCGCTGGGTGCTGGTTCCGCTGATCGTGCTTCGCAACCTGCGCTACCGGGGGGCCACGAAAACCGCGCGCCTCGCATGGGAAGCGCTCACCTTCCTCGTCGGCAATCCCCTGCGCCGGAGGCTGAACCTTGAAGGCCGCTCCCTGCGCAAGGTCGTAACCGATCTCGAGGTCCTTGCCGGCGACCCGCCGGAAATGGGGAGTCTTCGCCGCGGGCGGTAGTCTGGTGTCACGGCGCCGTGGATTCCCGCGCGGTACTTAGCACCTCGACCTCTATTCAACTTTCCCCGAACTTGGACCTCAAAAGATGACCAACGATTTGGAGCAAGAAACTCGACGTGTGTTTGACGCAATTCATCGTCAAACCCTGGGCCTCGACGTCACGAAAAAGCGCCTTCGGTCGTTAATTTCGCCAGCGTTCCTCGGCGTCGACGAGGACTTCCTGGTCGGGAAGAGATGTGGCGATTTCGGCTGCGGGTCCAGCGTCAACGGAACGGTCAATTTGCTCGAACTCGGCGCTGAATATGTCTGCGCGATGGACGTTAACGAAAGCTTCATCGAGCCGGCGACAGCCGAACTTAAGACGAATCCGACGTACGATGGCCGATGGCGGCTCGACGTCGGGTCCCTAAGCCAAGCTCCCTATGAGGATGCTTTTTTTGACTTCGTCATCTGCCTGGGCGTAATCCATCATGTCGACGACGACCGTCGCGCCGTTCAAGAAATCTACCGGACGCTGAAACCTGGAGGACACGCCCACATTTTCGTTGCCGGAGAGGGCGGCCTCATATCCAAGTTCCTGATGCAACCGGCGCGCGTTGAGTACCGTGACAATCCGGCCTTTGCCCAATTTATCGATTCGATGAATTTGCTTGCGAAGACTAATGAATCCCTCGACTGGCTCCTGGCTAACATCGACGACGACGGTTCCGAAGCGGCAAAAAACTGCCTATCGCTTCTGGAATCGCTGAAGCGCCTTGTCGACCATGATTTCGAACTAACCGTACTCGACCGGCTTCAAGCGCCGATTTACAAGGCTTACACCGAAGACAAGTTCACGCAGATGTTGGAGGGCGCCGGCTTCCGGAACATTCGGCGGCTTCGCAGGCGTCCGCACTTCGACAATGTCAGAAAGATCCTCGCCCCGATGTATGAAAACTACGACCACGAGCTGTCAAAACTGTTGTTGGGAACGGGCTCCCTGCTTGTTCTCTGCGAAAAATAAACTTGATTGAACCCATGCGATAGGGCGTCATCTGCAATGAAAATTCTGGGCATCAACCACGACATGTACATCACCTCGGCGGCCATCGTCGTTGACGGCGCCGTTGTCGCCGCCTGCCCGGAAGAGCGCCTGACGCGCGAGAAGCAGTCCCGCGCGTTCCCCGAGCGCGCGATCCGGTACTGTCTTGATCAGGCGGGACTGGCGCTTGACGACATCGACTGTGTCGTCAACGGCTACAATCCGGCGGTTCACCTGCAGAAATATAATCCCATCTTCTCCGGCAACCGACGTTTCCGAAGCGACTATCTCTATTCGGTCCAGGATCACCTGTTCCGTATCCTGCCCGACCGCGAAGCCCAGGAGCCGGAATACCTGCACCAGGTGGTGCCGCTTGCGGGCGGCAAAAAACTGGAAACCTATTATCTTACCCACCACCTCTGCCACGCGGGCAACGCGTTCTTCATGTCGCCCTATGAAGAGGCGGCGATCCTGACGGCGGACGGCCGGGGCGAACACGACACGGTGGTGTTCGCGGTCGGGCGGGGAAATTCCATCGAGGTCCTGCAGCGTATCTCCATTCCCCAGTCCCTGGGTTCCTTCTACAGCACGTTTACCGACTTCCTGGGCTTCAAGCCCGACAGCGACGAATGGAAGGTCATGGCGCTGAGTTCCTACGCGCCTTGGGACAACCCTTATTACAAGTCGATCAAGAATCTGGTCACCCTGAAGGACGACGGCCGCTTCGAACTGGACCTGACCTGCTTCAAGGGCTTCGTCCATGAAACGCCGGGCATGTATTCGCGGAAGCTGGTCGACCTGATCGGGCCGCCGCGGGGCCGCGACGACGCCTATGAAGGGCGCCACTACGAAATCGCCTCAGCCATGCAGAGGGTCACGGAAGAAACCTTGAGCCACATGCTTTCGTGGCTGCACCGGAAGACCGGACTCGACAACGTTTGTCTTTCAGGCGGCATGTTCATGAATTCTGTCTACAACGGCCGGGTGACGCGGCAGACGCCGTTCCGCAACGCCTTCGTATCGTCCTGTCCGGACGACAGCGGGCTGAGCATCGGCGGCGCGCTCTACGTTCATCACCAGCTATTCGGGAACAGCGGTCGCCAGGTTCAGACGCACAATTACTACGGCCCCGAGTTCACCAACGACGAGATCGAAGCCACCCTGAAACAGCACAAGGTGTCCTACCGGCGCTCCGACGACGTGGCGGCCGAGGTCGCCGGGATCCTCGACCAGGGCAAACTGGTGGGGTGGTTTCAGGGAAAGATGGAATTCGGACAGCGCGCGCTGGGAAACCGGTCGATCATCGCCGACCCCCGCCGCGCCGAAATGAAGGACAAGATCAACGCCGCCGTCAAATTCCGCGAGGCCTTTCGTCCATTCGCGCCGTCGATCCTTGAGGAACGGACAACGGAGTTCTTCGAGATCGACCCCGGCGTCACCGTTCCCTTCATGGAAAAGGTGTTCCCCATCCGCCCGGAAAAACGCGCGATGATTCCCGCCGTGACCCACGAGGACGGCTCGGGCCGGCTGCAGACCGTATCGCGGGAAACCAACCCGCGCTACTACCGCCTGATCGAGAATTTCGAACGGCTCACGGGAGTGCCCGTCATCTTGAACACCTCGTTCAACCTGAACGGGGAGCCGGTCGTGTGTTCGCCGTCCGATGCCTTGCGCACCTTCATATCCTGCGGTCTGGACGTGCTCGTCCTCGGCGATTTCATCGTCGCCAAATGAACATCACCAATCCCGTCTTCGACGAGCTTGTCGGCCTGGGCGTGCTGAACCCGGACACGGTCCGCCTCTGTCATCCGAAGACCCGGGACAGGGCCATTCCCGTCCTTATGGACGAGACCTCGGGAATCATCTTCCTTCAAGCGGCGGAAACTTCGGACGAATATTACGAGATGGAGAAGGCGCAGGACCGCGAAGGCGAACAGACGATCACCGCCCTGGCCGACGGCGACAGCGTCCGCGCCGCCGCGCTGCCCGACGATCGGCGCCATTTCGAGATGTTCCGGAACCTGACGGCGGGTGCCCGCATCTGCGATTTCGGATGCGGATACGGCGGATTTCTCTCTTTGAACAGGGGCCATGCCGCGGAACGCTGCGGCGTCGAGTTGCGCCGGCACTGTCAGACCCATCTGCGTCTAACGGATTCCGGCGTGGACGTCGCCCCGGCAATCGGTGATTTCGAACGGGCATTCGATGTGGTGACCCTGTTCCATGTTCTGGAACATATCCCTCATCAAGTGACGGTGCTGTCCGAAATTCGCGACACGCTCGCGCCGCGGGGAAAAATCGTCGTCGAAGTGCCTCACGCGCGGGATTTCCTGATCCAGTCGGTCGACCTCCCGGCGTTCAGGGACTTCACATTCTGGAGCGAACACCTTGTCCTGCACACCGAGGCGTCGGTGGCGGCGGTACTCGAGGCGGCGGGGTACGGACAGATCGAGATCATGCGTCATCAACGTTATGGGTTCACCAACCATCTCGGTTGGTTCCTCGACGGCATGCCCGGCGGGCACGAGAGATATGCGCATTTCGAACGAAGCGGGTTTCAGGCCGCATACGGCGACTATCTGGCGGAATTGAACGCGACCGACACGCTGATCGCCGTGGCTGAGTCGAACCCCTGACGGACGCGGGGGCCCCCATGATCCCGATCGGCCTGATGTTCCATCATTTCCGCGATGGCGGGCGTCACCTTGCGGGCCAGGGGGCCATTTCGGCCGATCAGTTCGATGCGCTTCTGGATGCCTATGCGGATCGGATCCTGTGCGCACGGGAGTGGCGAGAACGCCGTCTGCGCGGAGACCTGACAAGCGGGGAAATCTGCCTGACCTTCGACGACGGACTGTTGTGCCAATACGACGTCGCCCTGCCTGTCCTGCAGGCACGCGGCCTGACTGCGTTCTGGTTTCCCTACACCGGACCCTTGGCGGGCGCGCCGGACCGGCTCGAAATCTACCGGTATTTTCGAACCCTCTGCTTTCCGGACGTGGACGCGTTCTATGCGGCATTCGACGGCTTCTGGAACGGGACCCGGTGGCGCCGGCGAATCCTGAAAGGACTCTCCGATTTCAATCCTGGCAATTACCTGTCCGAGTACCCATTCTATAGCGAAGGTGACAGGAAATTCCGATTCATCCGTGATCGTATTCTTGGGCGCGAGGCCTTTGCCGAAGTGATGGATTCGCTGATCGATACCTATCCCTTCGACCCGGCGCAGGCGCGGCGCAATCTCTGGATGGACCGCCGACAGCTTCGGGCATTGCACGAGGACGGTCATATCGTCGGATTGCACAGCCACACCCATCCGACGCGCATCACGGACCAGCCCTTCGACGAACAGAAATGGGAAATCGACACCAACGCCGAATGGCTGGAGAAGACGACGGGCGACGCCCCGGATTGCATCGCCTACCCTTGTGGGGATTATGACGGCCGTCTGCTCGCCTACCTTGACGCCCGCGGTATCCGCATCGGGTTTCAGAGCAGACTGAACGACGCCTCCGACCCGATGGAGGTTCCGCGCCTCGACCACGTCCTTGCCATGGACAGCCTGAACGAGACTTCAATCGCCAAAGGCCCCTGATTCATGACCCATACCTTCAAATACGTCGGCATCGAAACCACGACCATCTGCAACGCCAAGTGTGTCGTTTGTCCGCGCGAAGACCACTATGGGCACCGCTTCGGCTACATGGACCAGAAATTGTTCGAGAAGATCATTCTGGACCTGCGCGACAATCATGAAATCGACAGCTTGATCCGGTTCGGCGGCATGGGCGATGCCTCGTGCGACCGCTTTCTGCTCGACCGCCTGCGATTCATCAAAAGGGAAGCGCCGCAACTCAAGGTCGGCCTTTCGTCCAACATGGAAGTGTGGCGCAGGCCCTTCAGCGAGGCCATCGTCGCCGAGGAGCTTGCGTCGCACATGCGGTTCTCGATCCTGGCCTACTCCGAGGAGTTCAGTGACAAGGTCTATAAGGACCGGAAGCTGGCGGAGAAGGCACGGGCCAGAATCGACGAATTCATCGAGATCAACGAACACGCGGGCCATCCCGTCTGGATCGAAGTCTATACGTTGATGCTGGACGGCATGGAGCGCGACGTCGAATTGATCAAGGAACGCTACTGGGATGCGGCGGACGAATTCGAAGTCTGGAAACCGCATGCCTGGTCAAACATCTTTCCGGACCTGCGCCCGCGCCAGGAAGACCGATGCCCCTGCAAAAGCGTCACGCACATGGACCAGATCCTTATCGGAATCTACGGTGACGTCATTCCCTGTTCGATGGACATCAACTACACGCTGTCCATGGGCTCCCTGCAGCACCGGACCCTTGACGAAATCCTCACCGGCGAGAAATGCCGGAATCTGCAATCCATGAATGCAACCGGCCGGATCGAGGAGAACCCTGCCTGCAATGGCTGTGTCTATCTGAACGCGCGACCGACGGAAGTGATGCTCGAATCCAAATCCCACGGATTGCGCATCGACCGGCAGGAACTGTCGGCCTGAAACGCAACGATCGACCGCACCAGATGCCCATGAAATTTTTATTGTTCGGCGGCAGCGGCTTCGTCTCGGGTCGCGTCCTCCGCTTCGCGCTCGAAGCGGGGCACGGCGTCATCGCCATCACGCGTGGTGAACTGCCCTTTCCGCAGTCCGGCGGATTCGAGCACATCAGGGCCGACCGGAACGAAACGGACTTGTCGGCCATCGCCGACAGTCATGAGTTCGACGCCGTCCTCGACGTCATCTGTCAGAATCCGGACCACATCGCCCAGTCGGTGGATCTGGCGCGGCGTTGCAAGCGCGTGGTCATGGTCAGTTCCGACTACGCCTACGATCCGGCTCACCGCAAGCTGTTCATGAAGGAATCGGATGCCCGGTTTTCGGACCGCGAAGATTACGGCGGCAACAAGCGGCGGGCCGAGCTGGCCCTGATGCAGGCCCAGGCCGAAGGACGGTGCGCGGCAACGATCCTGCGGCCGCCGCATATTTACGGCCCCGGCAGCAATCCCGGCACCATCCCGCAGCACGGCCGGCGGCCGACGCTGCTGCAGGACATCCGGGGCGGCAGGACGCTGAACCTGCTGCACGCCGGCCTTGGCTTGATACAGCCGATCCACGCCGATGACCTGGCGCGCCTGATCCTCGCGGTGGCTGGGAACGACGCGGCGATCGGCGAGGATTTCACCGCGGCGGGTCCCGATCTGATGACGCACCTTGAATACTATCAGGAGATTGCCCGCTGCCTGGGTGCGGAGCTGAGCGCGACCGCGTATTGTCCCGGCCCCGATGCGCAGGACGTCAACGCCTATGTCGCGGGGCATCGGTATTACGATACGACGAAACTCGATGCCCTTGTCCCGGATTTTCCCTATACGCCGTTCCGTGACGGCATTGAAGCCTGGGTTTCGGCACTCCTTGACGGGGTCTCCGCGTGAGCGGCGCCCGATGTGCCGAGCGCCGGCTGCCCGCCTTTCCTTGACCTGCATCGAGAAATGAATTCGTTCGTGTCCGCCCCCAAACCTGCGGATTCTTCCCGGCCCCCTGCCCGGCCGCGGCGCCGCTATGTCATCTTCTGCCGGCACCTGTTCACCTCCCGCGACTGGGTGCGTTTCGGATGCGATGTCTTCGCAGCCAGGGGATACGACGTGTCGGTCGTCCAATGCGGAGAAGCCTTGGAAGGCATGAACCTGAACGCACTGTCACGTGGTGCCTTCCAGGCGTTGCCGGACGCCTATACCCCGCGCACCCGTCAGGAGCTCGCCGAATTCCTGGACACCCTGTCTCCAACCGACCTGATCCTGGCGCTTCCCGCGCTTTCCCGCGAGTCGAGTTGGCTGTACTTGGCGTTCGCCCAACGCGACCTGAAGTTCGTGCGCGCGTCGCTGGCCGCGCTGCCTATGGGGAGGAACTGCAGGATCGTGTTCCGCCGCAGCCCCTGGCGCGGTGTCATCTGTGCCGTCTCCGCCTTGCGTCACCTATTGTACAGGATCAAGGTCCGGCTGAAGCTGATCGGCGAGATCGGGCCCGCGTTCTTCCGCCTGCCGGCTCCCCTTCTCTGGGTCCGGGCTGGGACCTGGCGGCAACCGTTCGCGGATCATTCCTTCAAGGTGAACCGCAGCGAGGTCGTCAGTGTCGAGGGCTTCGAGGTGTTCTGGGCCAAGCGTGCGACCGTCGCCCCCGACCCGAGACCGGCAGAACCTTACGCGGTCTTTATCGATTCCGCGCTTTGCCATCATCCGGATTTTCAGATCGAAAACATTCCGGTCCGCCTTGACGAGGCCGCGTATTTCGCCAGCCTCCGCACGTTTTTCGAAAAGGTCGAAAGGCAGTTCGATCTGCCGGTCGTGATTTCCCTGCACCCCAAGGCGAATTACAACCCCGACGAGGTTGAAACCCTGTTCGGTCGCCGTCCGGTATTTATCGGAACCACCCCGGCGCTGATCAAGAACAGCGCACTGACCCTGCAACACCAAAGCACCGCGACGGTAATATCCGCGCTGTACCGGAAGCCGATCCTGTTTCTCACCAACGACGCCCTCGAGGCAACGATCATCAAAGCCGACATCGAGTCCCGTTCCAGCTGGCTTGACCAGCCGAGGATCAATCTGGATGCCTTCATGCGGAACCCCGACACCGCGATTCCCGTCCCCGAGGTAGACGAGCGGATTTATCGGGCCTTCGTCGAAAAATTCGCCATCGCCCCCGGCGCGCACGACGGCCCGATCTGGGAGAAGGTCGCCGACGTTTTCGAAGCCCGGTCCCCCCTGAACACATCGATCTGAGAGATCGTGGCGCGCGGCCGTCGCGGTCCTCCCGCCCCAGATCATCCCCTGCTTGCAACTTCCGAAGGACGTGAACTTTGACATCACTCGAAGGCAGATCGCTTCTAATCACCGGCGGCACCGGTTCGTTCGGCAAGGCGTTCGTCAAACACGTGTTGGCCGAACACAACGTCAAGCGCCTGGTGGTCTATTCCCGGGACGAACTGAAACAGTTCGAAATGGCGAACGAGTTGAGCGCGCCGAACCTGCGGTATTTCATCGGTGACGTGCGCGATGCGGGGCGGCTGGAACGCGCCCTTAACGGCATCGATACGGTGATCCACGCCGCCGCCATGAAACAGGTGGTCGCTTCCGAATACAATCCGATCGAATGCATCATGACCAACGTCATGGGCGCGGAAAACGTCATCAACGCCAGCATCAACGCGGGTGTCAAAAAGGTCATCGCCCTGTCGACGGACAAAGCCGTCAATCCCATCAACCTGTACGGCGCCAGCAAGCTGTGCTCGGACAAGCTGTTCATCGCCGCGAACAACATCTCCGGGAACCAGGGGTGCCGTTTTTCCGTGGTCCGTTACGGCAACGTCATCGGTTCACGCGGCAGCGTCATCCCCGTGTTTCAAAGGCAGAAGGAAACGGGCACCCTGCACATCACGGATACGCGCATGACACGTTTTTGGCTGACCGTCGAACAAGGCGTCCGGTTTGTCATCGACAGCTACGGAATGATGCGCGGCGGCGAGGTGTTCGTCCCCAAGATTCCATCCATGCGGATCGTCGACCTGGCTTCCGCCGTCGCTCCCGACTGCGCGCAGAAGGTGACGGGAATCCGCCCCGGTGAAAAGCTGCATGAAATCATGATCCCGGTCGACGAAGCCCGTCAGACCCTTGAATTCGAGAACTTCTACGTGATCCGACCCGATTTCCACATGTGGAACCCGGAAGAGCCCAGGATGTACAACGGACGCGCCGGCAATCCCGTGCCGGAGGGTTTCTCCTATACAAGCGACGGCAACCCCCAATGGGTCGGCGCCGAGGATTTGCGCGATATGATCGGACTGGGAGACTGACCTTGACCGCGCGGTTCCTCGGATACGGCCGCCAGACCATCGGCGAGGCGGATATCGCCGCCGTCGTCGATGCTCTGAAAAGCGACTTTCTGACACAGGGCCCCGCGGTCGAACGGTTCGAACGCGCGCTCGCCGAACGCGTCGGCGCCCGCCATGCCGTCGCCGTCTGCAACGGCACCGCCGCCCTTCACCTGGCCTGCCTGGCCGCCGGTCTCGGGCCCGGCGACCGCGCCGGGGTCGCGGACCTGACCTTCGTTGCGACCGCCAATGCGCCGACCTACTGCGGCGCCGAGGTGACGATCTTGGACGTCAATTCCGACAGCCGCTGCCTGTCGCCGGAAACGGTCGGCGACTTCAAGCGGCATCACGGCGACGCGCGGGCCGTCCTGCCTGTACACTATGGCGGTCTGGCCCAATCGTCCGAGGCGCTCCGACGGGCCGCCGAAGGCCTGGTCGTCATCGAGGACGCCTGTCACGCCCTTGGAGGCACCCACGAAAACGGAGAGGCCGTGGGCGGCTGCGCCTTTTCGGACATGGCGGCGTTCTCGTTCCATCCCGTCAAGCCGATCACCACGGGCGAGGGCGGCGCGGTGACGACCAACGACGACGAACTCGCGCGGCGGCTCCGCCTGCTGCGGAACCACGGTATCGAACGGGATCCCGGCCGCTTCGCCGGATCCCTGCCCGACGAGGACGGACCCTGGCGATACGAGCAGCAGGCGCTCGGGTTCAACTACCGGATGACCGATCTGCAGGCCGCTCTCGGCGTGGCGCAGTTGAACCGGCTGGACAGCTTCCTCGCACGGCGGCGGGAGATCGCCGCCTATTACGACGGCTGCTTTGCCGGACTGGACAAGGTGGCCCTTCCGCAGTCCCGGCCCGATCAACGCGCGAGATCCGGTCTCCACCTGTACACGATCGACGTCGACTTCGATCGTCTGGGACGGCGACGCAGCGACGTTATGGCGGGGCTTCGCGACGCCGGGATCGGCACCCAGGTCCACTACATCCCGGTCCACCGGCAACCCTTCCACGCGGCACGACTGTCCCCTGCTGGAGGCGCCTTTCCCGTGGCCGAGGCGCATTACGCGCGAACACTATCGATCCCCTTTTTCCCGTCGATGACGGACGAGGAGGTCGAGTACGTCGCCAAGGAAATCGCGACCCAATTGACATGAGCATCTCGCGCTTCGGTTACGAGCTCTTCAGGCGCTACCCGACCCTGTTCGCCGGGAACGTCGTCTTGGCGCTGCTGCTGATGATGGTCGATGCGGCGACCCTCGCCTCGATCGCGCCGATCGTCAGCCTGCTGACGCAGGAAGGCGGCGGCGACACGCTGTCGCCGTATATAATGTCGGCGATGGCGTTCCTCGGCCTGGACGGCGGTATCGTCGTCTATCTTTCCGTGTTCGTCGTCCTGACGATCCTCAACAGCGTCCTGCTGATCGCCATCAATTATTTCCTGTTGCGTGCGCAATTCGTCGTTCGCGCGGACATGGTCGTCGGCACCGCGGAACGCGTCCTGTCGTCAAGCGTGACCTTTCTTGCCGGACAACGGCAGGGCGATTTCATCAACACCCTGACGATCGAGGTCGCGCGCGTGGCCGACGCATTCACAGCGTTGACGCGCATGATCGCGCCCGCCGCACAGGTCATCGTTCTGTTGTGGATTCCCTTTTTCGTTTCGTGGCAGGTCACCGCCATCGCCATGGCCGTCGCGGCCGTACTCCTTGTCCCCCTGAGAACATTCCGCGCACGTGTATACGGCCTGGGACAGGTGAACACGAAGGCCAACAACGAATTTTCGACGGCATTGCAGGAATCCCTCCAGAACGCCCGCCTGATCATCGGGTTCGGGAACATCCGGCCGGCGATCGAGCGCCTGCGCCACGCCTTCGCCGCGCTGCGGTCGGCGTCGATCGGCCTTCAATTCATTCAATCGACGATCTATTCGCTTCATGCGCCGATCGGGATCGTCGTGGTGTTCGCCACCTTCCTGTCGGGACAGCGGTTGGGCGTGCCGTTGGCCGAAATCGCCGTCGTCCTCTATGCGTTCAACCGCCTCGCGGGGACCGTCGCCAACATCAATCAGAACCGATCGCAACTGATCAGCCTTTATCCGAGCTTCGAACAGGTGATGAAGGTGCGACGTCAGGCGGAAGAGTCGACCGTTCATTTTGGCTCGAAGCCCTTCGACAGGCTTACGGATGCAATCGTCCTCGACAACGTCTCCTTTTCCTACAATTCCGCGGTTCCCGTCCTCGACGCAATCAATCTGGAGATTCCGTCCGGAAAGATGACCGCGCTGGTCGGGGCGTCGGGCGCCGGCAAGTCGACCTTGGCGGACATTGTCATGGGATTGCTGCATCCGAGCGCGGGAACGGTCGGCATCGACGGCGTGCCGATGCGCGAAGTCGACATCTCCGCCTATCGCGGAAGGCTGGGCTACGTACCGCAACGGACCTCGCTTTTCCACGCCAGCGTCCGCGACAACATCGCCTTCGCCAATCCAGGTGCCAGCGACGAGGAAATCCGCGAGGCCTGCCGGCTGGCCAACGCCGAGGAATTCGTCGCGGACCTGGAGAACGGATACGATACGATCGTCGGAGATCAGGGGTTCCGTCTTTCCGGCGGGCAGGCGCAACGAATCTCCCTGGCCCGGGCCCTGGTGCGCAAGCCGACGTTGCTTATCCTGGACGAAGCGACGAGCGCGTTGGACACGAAAAGCGAGCAGCTGATCCAATCGGCGATCGAAACCATCGTGGGAACGACGACGTTCCTGGTGATCGCGCACCGTCTCTCGACGATCAAGCGCGCCGACAACATCGCCGTCATGGAGCGTGGCCGGATTGTCGAACAGGGAACCTTCGACCAGCTGATGCGCCGCGACGGCGCCTTTGCGCGGCTGGTCGAGATGCAGCAACTTTGATCCGAACGCAAGGAGCCCAAATGGGACACGCGACAACCTACATGAAACAAGTCCAGGAGATCGCCGCCCAAATCGACGGCGACGCGATCGAGGCCATGGTCAGGGAACTGAGCGCGCTGCGCGAACGCGGCGGACGACTGTTCGTTCTCGGCGTCGGCGGAAGCGCCGCGAACGCGTCCCACGCGGTCAATGATTTCCGCAAGCTGTGCGGCATCGAAACCTACGCCCCGACGGACAACGTGTCCGAGTTGACGGCCCGCACCAACGACGAGGGCTGGGAAACGGTGTTTGCGGGCTGGCTGAAGATCAGCCGCCTGTCCGCCGACGATGCGGTCTTCGTGTTTTCCGTCGGCGGGGGAAACCTTGAAAGGAACGTCAGCGTCAACCTGCTGCACGCGCTGGAACTGGCCAAGGAGGTCGGCGCGAAGATCCTCGGCGTCGTCGGACGCGACGGCGGCCACACGGCGAAGATCGGAGACGAGGTGGTCATCGTGCCGACGGTCGATCCGAACCTGGTGACACCTCACACGGAAGCCTTCCAGGCCGTGGTCTGGCATTGTCTCGTTTCTCATCCGGACCTTCAGGTCCAATCGACGAAGTGGTAGACGTGCCTTCTGGTGTCTCGACTGCAGGAGGATGCTATCTTGGACGCTGAAACCCAAGCGAAGCTGAAGGAAATCTTTCTTGTCGTCCTCGACCTGCCGGAAGAGACCGATGTGGGAAGCCTTCGCCAGATCAATTGCGAGAAATGGGATTCCCTGGCCACGGCAACCTTCATTGCCGCCATCGAGGCCGAGCTCGGAACGGAATTGAACGGCGAGCAGCGCGACCGCTTCACGTCCTACCAATCCGTCGCCCTTCTGGTGGACGAACTCAGACCATGAAGGAGTACGCCTTCGAGGTTTCGGTCGACGAGGACGCGCTGGACGCGTTCGCCGACCTGTCCGGCGATCATAATCCGCTGCACACAAATGCCGCGTATGCCGCCGGCACGCCCTATCGACGGCGCGTACTGCACGGCGCCTACGCCGCCGGTCTGGTATCGCGGATGGCGGGCATGCATCTTCCGGGCGAGGCATGTCTCCTTCACGACATGCGCTTGAAGTTCGTTTCTCCCATGGTGCCGCCGCTGACGCTTCGGGTCGAGGGGCGCGTCGACCGCCAGTCCGGCGACGGCGGGCAGGTCTCGGTCGTCATCACCGGCGCCGCCGACGGGCGGCGATACGTGGAGGCCCGCTACGCCTTCGGTTACCACGGCGCAGGGCGGGCCGCACCCGCGTCCGGTTCGGAGACGCGACCCGCGAACACGGAGGACGCGACGTCGCAGGTCGTCCTGATATCGGGCGCATCCGGGGGCTTGGGAACGGCGCTGAGCAATCGACTGGGCGCGGTCGCCGTTCCGGTCTCGCGGGCCGACGAGGTCCACACCGCATCCGGCCGGGCACGGCTGCTCGAGCGCCTCGGCGACGCGTCCGTTCGCGCGGTGGTCCATTGCGGCTGGCCCGCGCAGGACAACTGCGGCCTGCTGGCCCTACCGGATCCGGCGGCGGCGCTGGAAACCGGACTCGTCGAGCCGCTTTCCCAGGGCATCTCGCTTGCGTCGATCATGGTTGAACGGGGCGGACCCGGCGCGACGCTGGTTCTCATCGGATCGACCGCGGCGTCACGCGGACGCCACTTCTGGCGCGCGCCGCTCTATTCCATGGGCAAGGCGGTCGTCCCGACCCTGACTGAGGTACTTGCGATGGAATTGAGCGCCCAGGACATGCGCTGTCTATCCGTCAGGTTCGATGCTCTCGATGGCGGGATGAATGCGCAGCAATCGGCGGCGGCAAGGGTGGCCAACATGGACCGATCCCCGTGGGGCCGCCTGATGTCGCTGGACGAGGCCGCCGACTCGGTAAATTGGGTGCTCGACAACCCGTCCCGCTTCATGAGCGGCGCCACGTTCGACCTGTCCGGGGGCGCCGCCCCGTGAGTTTTCTAAAGGCCAGGAATGCGATCAAGGCCGTTTCCGGGTTACCCGCCGAGCCAATGCGCCTGATCGCGTCGTGTATGTTGGACAATCTTGTGCTCTACCTCCGGGCCGCGTTCGCCGAGCGCGGCATCAATGCCAGCATCGACAGCTTGCCCTTCGGAACCCTTCAACAGCACCTGGCGGCCGCGCCGGACGGCACGGCTGAGCTTGCCCTGGTGCTGCCCTGGGACCTTTGCCCGTTGGCAGACTGGCGCAGCGGGAGCCCGAAGTCGCCCGAACCGCCCGAAGACCTGATCGCGGCGGGCGCGAAGACGATCGTGCGAATCAGCGAACGCTGTCTCGGCGCAGTCGCCTACATCGATACGCCCGCCATTCCGGTTTTTCGCAACACGGCCGACCAGGCCAGGCTGGACGAAGGCCTGCGGTCTGTCGCCGCCGGCGCGGGAGCGCGAATCCTGGGACCGGACGCTTTCTCCCTGACGACGTATCTCCATTCGGGTGCCCCCGTCGCCGGAAATCGGCTTGCCGACGTGGCGGAGGCGCTCGCCGCGCAATGGATGCTTCCTGGCCGTCGCGGCATCGGCAAGGTGCTGGTCACGGACCTCGACAACTGCCTGTGGCGAGGCACCGTCGGAGAAGACGGTCCGGAAAACGTTTCCGCGGATGCCGAGGGGGAATCCTACAAGCATTTCATCTACCAGTCATACCTCGGCCGCCTGCGGCGGGACGGGATCATGCTGGCGGTTGCCAGCAGAAACGATCCGGACCTCGCGCGCGCGCCGCTGGAAAAAGGCGGCATGCCGCTGGGCGTAGATGATTTCATCGCCTTCGAATCGAGCTACGGCAGCAAGTCGGACGCCGTTCGCTCGATTGCCCGGAACCTGAATTTGGGGCTCGCGAATATCGTGATGGTCGATGACAACCCGGTCGAGTTGGCCGAAGTCAACGCGGCTCTTCCCGAAGTCGCGACGGTGCTTTTCCCCGGCGATTCGGCATCCCTGCCGAATTTGTTCTCGGAACTGAACCTGTTGTTCCACCGGGACGCGCTGACGGACGAGGACCGTCGTCGGAACGAACTTTATCGCGCCCGCGCGGCCGTCGCCGACCAGGCGGCAAAAGCGGAGTCGGTCGAGGACTTCCTACGCGGCCTGGATATGGAATTGACGATTTTCGAGCGAACGCCCGAAACGTGGTCACGGGCCATTCAACTGATCAACAAGACCAATCAATTCAACCTCAACGGTCAGCGATGGAGCGAAGAGAATGTCAGCCGGCTGCTTTCCGATGGCGGCCGGTTGTTCACTGCGAAACTTACCGATAAGTCGGGAGATCATGGCGAGATCCTCTCTTTTCTCGTCGACGGGCGAGGAATCGCGCAGGCATTCGTCATGTCGTGCCGTGTTTTCCAACGGCGGATCGAGTACGCTTTCCTGCTCGCCATCAAGGACCGCGTGACCAGTCCCCTTGACATGACGTTCAGGCGGACCGAACGCAACACGCCGTTCGCCATGTTCACCGACGGCCCGGGTTTCACAAGGGACGACGGCGCCCTGCGCTGTGACCTGGATGAGATCGCCGCCTGCCATGCGGACGATCTCACCCTTTTCAGGATCGTGTTCGAAGATGCGTGAAGCCGAAGCACGGCACGCACTGAACGACATGTTGGACCGTTTGGGAATCGTGGCGGGTTCGATCGTCATGGTGCATTCGGACATGACCGGCGTGCCGTTGCCGCGGTTCGACACGCCGGTCTCGCGTGATGCCATGCGCGCGCTGCGGATCCGGCTTTGCGCGTTCCTGTGCGACGTCCTGATGGAACGATTGGGATCCGGGGGGACCCTCGTCGTTCCCACCTTCACCTATTCCACCACCAGGCCCGGGGGGCTCTTCGAGCTTGAGAAGACGCCGTCGGAAGTGGGGCCGTTTTCCGAGTTCGTCCGCTTGCAGCCGAAGGCCCGGCGTTCGTTCCACCCGATCTTTTCCCTTGCCGCCCTGGGCGCCCGGTCGGAAGAAATCATCGAAGGGTGCGGGCCGGCCGCGTTCGGCCGAAGCAGTCCCTGGGATCGCCTGTCCGCGCAGAACGCCCGCATCTTGACGCTTGGGATTCCCTTCAACGAGCCCACCACATACGTCCACCACGTCGAACAGTGCTTCGGCGTTCCCCACCGGTTTCACAAGACACTGGAGGTTCCCATGTATCGCGGCGGCCGGCGGATCGAGGGCGTGTGGCTGGCCTATCTGCGCTACCGAAGCGTCGACATCGGCCCGGATCTGAAGCCCCTGGAACAGGCGCTACGGTCACGCGGATTTCTCGCCGAAACGGAATGGAACGGCAGGCGAAGCTCGGCCGTGGATACCAGGGACGTCGACGCGGTCGGCTATGCCATGTTGGACGAGGACCCATGGGCGTTCGCGACGCGACGGGTCGTGATGCGGATCAACGAAGACGTGCCGGCTTCGGGACCAAGCGTCGAGGCCATTGCGGATTTCGATCTGCGGCCCAGCGAGACGGGAGCATCCACGCGATGACGGCGCAATTCCCGTTCGACGGGCACGACATATTCGCCCTTGCCGAAAAGCTGTTTCCCATCCATCGCAGCATCACGGGGCATGGCGTTCGACAGACCCATGACGTCCTCCGCGACGTCATTCCCGAACTTGAGTCGAAGGAAATTCCAAGCGGAAGCCAATGTTTCGACTGGACCATCCCTGACGAGTGGAACGTCGAGGAGGCCTACATCGCCGATATGACCGGTCGCCGCGTCATCGATTTCGCGGACAACAATCTCCACCTGATGAGCTATTCCGTTCCCGTCGACGCAACGCTCGACCGGGAAGAGCTGATGGCGCACCTCTACAGCCTTCCCGACCTGCCCGATGCGATTCCGTTCATCACTTCCTATTTCAATCGGCGCTGGGCGTTCTGCGTCACGGAGCGGCAGAAGCAGGGCCTGACCGACACCCGGTACCGCGTGGTCGTCAGGTCCTCGATCGAGCCCGGGGGAATGACCTATGGTGAAATCCTCGTGCCGGGGCGGAGCACGCAAGAGATCCTGATCCACACATACACCTGCCACCCGCAGATGGCCAACAACGAGACCTCGGGCATGGCGGTGACCGCCTATCTCGCGCGGGCGATCCTCGACATGCCGGAGCGCCGCTACAGCTATCGCATCGTCTACGTGCCCGAGACCATCGGTGCGGTCGCCTATATCAGCAGAAACCTGGACAGCTTGCGGAAATCGGTCATCGCCGGATTCGTCATGACCTGCGTCGGCGACGACCGCGGCTGGTCATTCCTGCCGGCGCGCCAGGGGAACACGCTTCCGGAACGCGCCGCCAGACATGTCCTGGACAGGATTCTCCGGGTCCCGTACGCGAGCTTTTCCTATCTCGATCGAGGCTCCGATGAACGCCAGTATTGCGCGCCCGGGATCAACCTGCCGGTGGTTTCCATCATGCGCAGCAAGTACGGCACGTATCCGGAATACCATACGTCGCTCGACGATCTCTCGGTGATCTCGCCGGACGGATTGTGGGGCGGCTTTTCGGCGACGTTCCAGGCGATCCAGATCATCGAGAAAAACGAAACGCTGGCGGCGACGGTCTTGTGCGAGCCCTGGCTGAGCCCGAGAGGATTGCGCGCGCCCCTGAAGGACGGCAAGTTCATCGACGATTTCTCCGAGAAGGTTTCCCACCTGCTCGCCTACAGCGACGGAACCATGGACCTGCTCGCCATCGCCGACTTGACCGGAAAACCGTTCTTCGATCTCGCGCTGGTAGCCGAGACGCTGAAGGCGCAGGATCTCCTGAAACCCGCCGAGCCGGCACCGGCCGACGGCCGGACCGCGCCTACGGGTGTTCCCGACGCCGTCGGCACGAACCCGCGATCCGCATGATCCGCATCTGAGAACCGTCATGCCGTTGGCCTTTATCAAGAATTCGAGGCTTCCCTCGTTCATCGTCGGCCGGCTCATCGTGCCGCCGGTGTTTCACGTCATGCGGTTCGTCAAGGATCAGACCTTCCTGGTCAATCTCCACAGCGCCGAACTGAAGCCGGGACCGCTTGGCCGGGCCGTCGCCTTCCTGGCCCGCGCCGCAGCCTTCCTGGGTCGGCTTTACCAGCGTGAATTCGACGCCTATGCGTCACGAAAGTATTCGCGCTACATCCGGCACCACTACGGAAGGGACGGGCGGGGATACTTCTCTTATGCCGGTCTCGGCGACGCCGAAAAGGCCGCCCTGTTCGGCAAGCCCGGCGGCCGCATAAACGGGTTCATCGAGAGATATTCCGATCTTTTGGGATATGCCGACGGCGACACGTTCTTCGATGCCGGTTGCGGCCGCGGCCAGAACATAAAGGTGCTGATGGAGCGCTTTCCCCGGTCGCCGATCCACGGCATCGATTTCAGCGCGGAAGCCGTCAGCGTCATCAATCTTGCGGTCGGCTCCGAACCGGTGAGCGCGGTCCAAGGGGACCTGACGGATGCTGCCACCTTCGTCGCCTTCGGCGACGGCGCGTTCGACCACGTCGTGATGTCCCATGTCCTGTCGATCATCATCGGGGATGGGACGCAGGAAACGAAGGACACGCGTGCGGCCATCCTCCGCGAACTGGCGCGGCTCGCCCGGAAGACCGTTCTGGTAATCGACAGCCCCGCGATCGTTTCACAAGTCGAGGGATTTGAAATCGAACAGAAGGACCGGGGTTATTTCGCCGAATCCGTCCTGAAATATTTTCCGCCCGATCAAGGAACAACCTGCGTGCTGCAATCGGCAGACAGCATCGCCGTCCTTTTCCGCAAGGCGTAGCCATCGACGGCGGACGGACCCGTGAACTGGAGATTAGACCCCGCGGTCACGCAATTCGGAGATCAACGCCCGCACGCCGGTCTCGAAATCCACAGCCGCCTGAAAGCCTAGGCGGTCGCGCGCGCGGTCGGGCAGACCGACGGAGCTTTGGACACCGGGCGAGGCGTCCGGTTCGAAAGCGACGTCCAGCGTCCTACCGGAGGCTGCTTCGAGGATGGAGATCACCTCGGTCACGGAAACCGGAATTCCGGTGCAGATGTTGATTACCTCGGTGCCGCCGGGGGGCGCGGCGACGGCAGCCGCGATCGCCCGAACGGCATCGCTTATATAAACGAAATCACGCGCCTGGGATCCGTCGCCGCGAACGACCGCCGGTTCTCCCTCAAGCAGTTTTTCGGCGAACAACCGCACGACTCCGCAGTAGGGGGACGCGGGCGACTGGCCCGACCCGTAGACATTGAACATGCGAAGCCCGATCGATGACACGTTCCGCTCCGCGGAAAATTCGGCCGCGACCTGTTCCAGCGCGACCTTTTCAATTCCATGGGCATTGACCGGGTCCGGGGGCGCCGTCTCGGAAATGGGGCTTTCGACATTCCGTCCGTAGACCGCGGCGGACGAGGCGTAAACGACCTTTGCCCGCGAATCGGCCGCTGCGGCGAACACCTGCCGCGCCGCACTCAAGAACTGGTCCATGGCGCCGACGGGCCCGGATCTCGGGTTTGCCAGAACCGGCGACCCGGCCAGGTGGACACACTGATCGACGCCGTCCATCGCCGAGCGAAGCGCATCCGGATTCCCGACCGATCCCTCCCTGAAGGTCACTCCTTCGGGAAAAACCGGCGGTGCGCAATAGGACAGGTCGTCAAGGACCCGCACGACATGTCCGGCGCCACTGAGGGAGTTGACGACCTGACGGCCGATGAAGCCGCAGCCTCCGGTCACGAGGATTTTCGACAATTGGAGTCTCGACTTTTTCCGGGCATGTCCAGGCGGGATGCCAGAGTCTTAGTGCATCATCCGGAAAGGCGCAATCCTTGCGGCGGACCGTTCCCCATCGACCGAAAATCCGACGAGCCGACACCGTGAATTCAGCGCTCCGCATCAATTTGAGAGAAGCGGTCCGGTTCGTGATCACGGGCGGCACTTCAACCGCCCTGTACGTCTGTATCATGTTTCTCCTGGTACCGGGTCTCGGGCCCGGCGGCGCTTCGATCATCGCCTATTCGGCGTCGATGATCGCAAACTACACGATGCAGCGCTTGTGGACGTTCAGAAGTGACCGGCACCACCGCGAGGCCATTCCCCGATACCTGCTGGTTCACGTTGGCAGCTTGGGCCTGAACGCGGTCATTCTTTTTGTCTTCGTTCAACAGTTAGGCGGGCCCCTTGTGGCGACGCAACTGGCCAGTTTCGTCGTGATCGCGATCTGGAGTTACCTCTGCCAGAGAATTTGGGTTTTCACCCACCCTTGAATGCCGCCGGTTTTCCCGTCCGGAGAGTTTCCATGAATTCCAAGAATCACTCGATTCGTATCGCCGCCGGGCAACGGTTCAGGCGTGCCTGACCGCCGGTCTCCCGCATCCTGTCTGGTTTGCGATGGACCGCTCACACCGGCGGCGCGCTATCCCGGCCTCTTGCGCTGCCCCGCTTGCGGGTTCATGACGGCGGATCTGCAACTTGCCCCGGAAGAGATCGCGTTGCTTTACGGGCACGACTATTTTCACGGCGCGGAATACGGCGACTACGTCGAGGAGAAGCCTGCGCTCCAATCAAACTTCGCCGGGCGCCTTGAGGAAATCAAGGCCCTTCCCGGCGTTACGTCAACATCGACGCTGTACGAGATCGGATGCGCCTACGGGTTTTTCCTGGAACTGGCGCAACCGCATTTCGCCGCCACCGCAGGCATCGACATTTCCGCCGCCGCTGCACACCATGCCCGGACGAAATTGGATCTGAACGTCACCTGTGGAAACTTCATCCACGATCCGTTGCCGTTTTCGCCCGACGTCATTTGCATGTGGGACGTGATCGAACATCTCGACCGCCCGGACCTGGTTCTCGCGAAGGCAGGGGACAGCGTTTCGCCGGGCGGCTATATCTGCGTCACGACGGGCGATGTCGGCTCGCTTACCGCTCGCCTGCGCGGGCCGAAATGGCGCATGATTCATCCGCCGACGCATTTGCATTATTTCAACAGTCGAAATCTGGCGCGGCTTCTGCAGCGATCGGGCTTCGAGCCCGTGTCGACAGCCTACCCGCCCGTGCTACGGACGGTCGGGGCGATGCTGCACGGCGCCGTCAAACTGCGCATGGGCGCGGACCGGCTTTATTCCCTCTTGTCCCTGCTTCCGGGACAAGGCGTTTCTATACCGATCAATTTCCATGACATCATGTTCATGATCGGGAGAAAGGTTTAAATGACAGACAGGCCTGACGAACTGAACAGCGCATCCACGGGCGCGATCCGTCCATTGGCGGGCAAGCTCATCTCGATCACCGCCCCCGCCCTTAACGAGGTCGAGAACCTGCGCCCCCTGTGCGCTCGGATCAAGGCGGCGCTCGAACCCCTCACCGACAACTTCGAGATCGTAATCGTCGACAACGCCAGCAAGGACGGTTCGGCCGATCTGCTGCGTGAGCTTTCCGCCGAGGACCCGCGGATCAAATTCGTCCTGCTGTCCCGGAATTTCGGACATCAGGGAGGACTGATCGCCGGCATGTGTCATTGCGCAGGCGATCTCGTCATCACCATGGACGCCGATCTGCAGCATCCCCCCGAAGTGATCCCCGACCTCGTGGACAAGTGGCGCCAGGGCTTCGACGTCGTCGGCACGCAAAAGCGGCCGACCGATTACACCAATCCGTTCAGGCGGTCGGCGAACGCACTTTTTTACAAGGTTGTCGGCAAGATCATCGGCATCCCTCTCTCGCAGCATCAGTCTGATTTTCGCCTGTTGGACCGATGTGCGCTGGACACGCTCCTCGCCCTGCCGGAACGCGAAAAATTCCTGCGCGGCCTCACTCACTGGATCGGATTTCGTCAGACCAGCGTCCTTTTCAATCCGGCCCCCCGCGAACACGGCCAAACCAAGTTTCGGTTCTTTGGCCTTGTCGCCTTCGCCATTCACGGATTGGTGTCGTTTACGGTTCTGCCCTTACGGCTGTTCACGATTGTCGGCATCTTCATGGCGTTTCTCGCCCTGCTGAATGCGGGATACCTCGTCTTCGTTTGGATTTTCGGCGCATCCAACGAACCTCCGCCGGGATGGCTGACCCTGGCGACCGGCGTTTACTTCCTCGGCGGTCTGCAACTCATGGGCATCGGCGTGCTGGGCGAATATCTGGCCCTGACTTTGGAAGAGGCCCGCCGCCGCCCCACCTTTATCGTGGCGGATGCGAACACCAAGATGTACGTTGGCCACCACGAATGAAGGACGCAGCACCGAACAGCGATTTTGCACAGAAGAAGCCAATGTGGTCGCCGGATCCGCGTAGAAAAACACGGACATGATGAAATATAAGATCGACCTGTACGATATCGACGGCAAGTGGACCGCAGTCGTTCAAGACCTGCTGGTCGTGGGTGAAGGAGACAATCCTGAATCCGCGACGGCGTCTGCGATCGCGGCAGCCGAAAAGGCAGAACGACAACTTACGGCCACTGGGTTGGCCGTGCGCGGACGTAACGGTTCCATCCGGCTCGTGCAATCGGGCGCCCGGCGGACTAAAGACATCCTAGTCGAATACGGGATTCGTACGATCCTGCTTTTTATGTTGCTGGGCGGCATCTACATGATGGTGCGCGGCGACATCAAGGCAGAGATTTCGCAAATTCGAAATAATATTGCCGCCGAGGCGGCTTTGATTCGCGAAGCTTTGGACGGATCCACCGTCAAGGAAGATGACCGCGCCGAGCGCCTGCGTCAGCAGGCCAAGCGAATCAATGATCGCCTGCTGCCCATAGCCAGGGAATTGCGCCCGCTGGTTCAAACACTGATCGGCGACGACGACGCCAACTGATCCCGATCCTTCCCGAACATGAAATTTTCCCCATCTCGCCCGGATGTTTTTCGACGTCACTCGGTGATCATTGCTGGTTCCGTCGTCGTCGTGGCGCTGACCGCCGCCATGCTCGGATGGAATCGGTTCGTTCCAACCCTCGGTCTTTGGGAACACTTCACGTTCTATTATGGGTTCGGTGCCGTCGACCCTTATCTGAGTTTTGTCATCGCACCGCGCGCCAACATCGGCGGCCAAGGCTACCCGATGCTCGACTTGGGTATCAGGTTGACGCAATTTCTGGGATTGTCATTTGGGGGATTTCGGGCAATCACGATCCTTTACGCCCTGATCGCCTACGGTGCCATGATCGTCGTTTTCGCGCGCTGGTTCGGTATTTGGTCAGCCGTAGCCGGCGTGACGATCACGGTATTCAGCACTGGCTATTTATTTTTTGCAAACCAAGTCCTGGTCATGATGCCGTCGCTGTTGCTCTGTGTTCTTCTGGTGGAGCGATGCCAGCGCCTGGCCCAGATCCCGGAGGCGGCGGGTCCGAAGATCGCCATAGCCTTTCTGATCGCGCTACTTCTTATCCATTACGGCATGGGTCGCCACTTCGCGGTGGGCTGGATACTTTTCTTCGTCGGTCTTCGCTTAACCGCGGGATGGCGCCGTTTGCCGGCGGGTCCGGCGCGCGTCACCCATTCGATCGATCAGCTGGGCATGTTGGGCAAGATTGTATTGCTATCGACGCTGTTTCTCTGCCTGCTCGATTTCCACAACGCCATCATCCTTCTCGACCCTTGGAACATCTTCTTTCCGAGCCACGGCGTGGAGGTCGAAATGGCATCCGGCAACATCTTGCCGACAGTGGCAGGAAACCTGCCCCTCATTGCCGAGATGCTGATTCCCTTCATGAAAATTTCCGGTGGTGGCCATACGGAAGGATTGCTGACCGGCAAACGGATCCCCCTATTGGGCTACTGGCACGCACCATTCCTGATCATTGGCGTCGGCGTTGCCTTACGCCGCACCTTCCGAGCTAAGACCCACTACGACCTCCCATATCTGGCATTGCACGTTATTTGCGCCCTGACCATCGGTCTCACGGTTTTTTCTGCACGGTTCGGCGATAATGCATCGATCTCCTCCTATCGCCTGAACGGGGGCTATTTCGCCATTGCCGGTTACATTACCGTCGCCTCTCTATGGATTTCGGAGACCCTCCTGCCGCGATTCAGCCGGGCCGGGCACTGGATGGCCGCAGGCTTGGTCCTGATTTGTGCCGGAGCGGCAACAACCTTGACTTTTCAAGCCGCTGACCTGCGATCTCGCTTCGACGCCAAGGCGGGAATCAACTCCGATACCGGGACGTTCATGCCGGTACCCGAGGTGATGCCGTACGATACCGAAGCCAACGATTTTCTACAGGCACGATACCGAAAAATGGCAGGCCTTCTCGCTCCGGCGCTTGCCTGTACGACAGACCGTCGAACCATGCTGCTGCGTATTTCGCCCCGTCTTCTGTTGAACCGTGGGGTCTACGACGGCCCGTTTTATATCCAACAATTCAATGATTTATCGACCCTGATGGCGCTCTATCTCGGTGACAGGGGCGTCAATGCGGGTTATGTGATTGTCCATAGCGTGCGCGCCAAAGGCTATAAGGACAGGGGCCATGGATATGGTGGGCGACCGCGCGTGTTTTCCGGGCCCATATCCTGGCAAGATGGCGAGATCACTTACCGCGCCGAACCGCCTTTGGCCTATGACCTCCGGTTCACGCACCCAAACAAAATGCCTCAAGTAATCGTCGCCTTTTCCGAAGCAGAAGCCGCCGGGGCAAGGACCCTGCTCGCCCGTCAAGGCCGCCCACTGCTCGAACTTGCGCCGATCAACAGCCTTGGGTCATTGCTGACGGGAAATAGGACGTCGGACGCACTTTGCAGAAGCGCTGACTGAGGTCCTGGAGCAGCTTTGGGCAGTTTGGTTGAATGCCGCCAGAACTGGCGGAAATCCGCCGTTTCAATGTTGCGCCCTGTCATTAGTTGTGCGATATTCGTCACTTGATGTTCATGGTGTGAACATTTGTTTGCCATGTCCTGCGTCTCATTTGAACCCCGGGTCGCCGGCCTTTCTTCCGCGGTGCTTTCACCCGGCGTGCGGTAGCGTGGAAAAACGGCTTTCCCCCTCAGCCGACCCCGGTCGCCGCCGATATCGGGACGATGCGAATTCAACCGAATCCTGCACGGACGAAAGCCGTCTTTCTCGACCGGGACGGCGTCCTCAATCGCTCCCTGGTACGCGACGGCAAGCCGCTGGCCCCCTGCCGGGTCGAGGATTTCGAGATCTTTGCCGACGCGCACGATGCCCTGCAGACGCTCAAGCAAAAGGGATTTCTCCTGGTCGTGACGACCAATCAGCCGGATGTCGGCAACGGATTTGTCAACGGGGCAGTGGTCGAACGGATGCATGCCCTCCTTGCCGCCCGCCTGCCCATCGACGACATCCGTGTCTGCTACCATTCCCAATCCGCCGGCTGCGCCTGCCGCAAGCCCAAGCCGGGCATGATCCTGGACGCCGCCCGCGAGCTGGGCATTGATCTTGGCTCCAGCTACATGGTCGGCGACCGCTGGAGCGACATCGAGGCTGGGCGCGCCGCCGGCTGCCGCACCGTCTTCATCGACCGGCAGTACGACGAGCAGCGTCCCGACGACGCGGATTTCGACGTCCGCTCCATCGCCGAGGCGGCGTCCGTGATCTGCGCGGCCACGGACGCCGACGCCTGACCCCCGAACGCAGCGACATCCAGGAAGGATGACAACATGATCGACGCAAGCAATCTGAGGATCAAACTGTTCGCCGACGGCGCCGATCTCGACGGCATGATCGGCATGTACGCCAACCCGCTGATTAAGGGCTTCACCACCAACCCGACACTGATGCGCAAGGCCGGTGTGCAGGATTACGAAGCCTTCGCCCGCCAAGTTCTGGGCGCCATTCCCGACCGGCCGGTCAGCTTCGAGGTGTTCGCCGACGACCTGCCGACCATGGCCGCGCAGGCGCGGATCATCGCCGGCTGGGGCGCCAACGTGAACGTCAAGATCCCGGTCACCAATACCAAGGGAGAATTTACCGGGCCGATCATCGAGAAATTGTCGGCCGAAGGGGTACAGCTCAACGTCACCGCCGTGTTCTCGCTCAATCAGGTGCGCGCCGTAAGCGATGCCTTGTCGCCCGACACGCCCGCCATCGTCTCCGTGTTCGCCGGGCGCATCGCCGACACCGGCGTGGATCCGATGCCCCTGATGGCCGACGCGCTGAATATCCTGGCCGCGCGGCCCAAGGCCGAACTGCTGTGGGCCAGCCCGCGCGAGCTTCTCAACATCTTCCAGGCCGATCAGGTCGGCTGCCACATCATCACCGCGACCAATGACGTTCTCGGCAAGCTGAAGAACGTGGGCAAGGACCTGGACGCCTTCAGCCTGGAAACAGTCGAGATGTTCCACGGCGATGCCCAGGCCGCCGGCTACGCCATCGCCACGCCGGCCGACGCGGCCGCCGAATAAACGACGGAGTTTCGAAAACATGTCCAATGCCTTCAACCACGTCCTGATCACCGGCGGCGCCGGTTACGTCGGCAGCCTGCTGGCCCCGCAGCTTCTGGCGCGCGGCTACAAGGTCACCGTGTTCGACATCATGTATTACGGCGACGATTTCCTGCCCAAGGACAACCCCGACCTGCGCGTCGTCCAGGGCGACATCCGCGACACCGCGGCGCTCAAGGCCGCGCTCGACGGCATCGACGCGGTGATCAGCCTGGCCTGCATCTCCAACGACGCCAGCTTCGAACTGGACGAGGCGCTGTCGACCTCGGTCAACCTGGACGCTTTCGAGCCCATGGTCGTCGCCGCCAAGGAGGCGGGCGTGAAGCGGTTCGTCTACGCCTCCTCGTCGTCGGTCTACGGCGTCTCCGACTCGCCCGACGTGACCGAGGACCACCCGCTGGTGCCGCTGACCCTCTACAACAAGTACAAGGGCATGTGCGAGCCGCTCTTGTTCAAGCATCAGTCCGACGATTTCGTCTGCGTCACCATCCGCCCAGCGACGCTGTGCGGCTACGCGCCGCGCCAGCGGCTCGACCTGTCGGTCAACATCCTGACCAACCATGCGGTGACCAACGGCAGGATCACCGTGTTCGGCGGCTCGCAGATGCGGCCCAACCTGCACGTCCAGGACATGTGCGACTGCTACGAGATGCTGCTCGACCTGCCGGACGGCAAGATCGCCGGCGAGATCTTCAACGTCGCCTACCAGAACATGAGCATCATGGATCTCGCGCAGATCGTGAAGAAGGTCGTCGAGGAGGAATTTCCCGAGAAGGGCGGGATCGAGATCGTCACCACGCCGACGGACGACATCCGCTCCTACCACGTGAACTCGGACAAGATCGGCCGCGCCCTCGGCTTCACGCCAAAGTACACCATCGAGGACGCGGTGCGCGGCCTGTGCCGCGCGTTCCGGGGCGGCGACCTGCCCGACAGCATGGACGACGACAGGTACTTCAACGTCCGCCGCATGAAGGCCCTCAACGCCGCATGACGACCAAGCCCATCGCCGTGGTCACCGGCGGCGCCGGATTCATCGGCAGCCACATGGTCGACCTTCTGCTGGACCGCGGCTTTGCCGTGCGCGTGCTCGACAACTTCACCGGCGGCCACGAGCGCAACCTGTCCCACCAGAACGGCAATCCCGACCTCTCCGTCGAGCGCGGCGACATCCGCGATCTAGAGACCGGCTCGCCGCTGTTCGACGGCGCGCGCTTCGTGTTCCACTTCGCCGGCATCGGCGACATCGTGCCGTCCATCGAACGCCCCGTCGACTACATGGACATCAACGTCCAGGGCACGGTGAAGGTGCTGGAATGCGCGCGGGCGGCGGGCGTCAAGAAGCTGGTCTACGCCGCGTCGTCGTCGTGCTACGGGCTGGCCGACGTGCCGACGCGCGAGGATCACCGGATCGAGCCGAAGTATCCCTATGCGCTCAGCAAATACCAGGGCGAACAGGCGGCGCTGCACTGGCACAAGGTCTACGGCCTGCCGGTCAACTCGATCCGCATCTTCAACGCCTACGGCACGCGGGTGCGCACCACCGGCGCCTACGGCGCGGTGTTCGGCGTGTTCTTCAAGCAGAAGCTTTCCGGCAGGCCCTACACCGTCGTCGGCGACGGCACGCAGGGACGCGATTTCCTCTACGTCACCGACGTCGCCCGCGCCTTCCTGGCGGCCGCAGAGACGGACCGCGTGGGAGAAATCTACAACCTGGGCGCCGGCAACCCGCAGACGGTCAACCGCCTGGTCGAACTGCTGGGCGGCGATGTCGTCCACATTCCCAGGCGGCCGGGCGAGCCCGACTGCACCTGGGCCGACATCGCCAAGATCACCCGCGATCTGGGCTGGCGGCCCGAGGTGTCCTTCGAAGAGGGCGTCGGACGCATGGTCGCCGAGATCGACAACTGGCGCGACGCGCCCCTGTGGGACCCCGCAAGCATCGAACAGGCGACCAGGACCTGGTTCCGGTACATGGGCGACGATGATTAAGCGAGGAACGACGCGGTCATGATCCCATCTCTGGCCAACCGCTTCGGGCACAAAATCGTCACGCCCGAACAACTGCGCGAAATTATCGGCCCCTTCCCGCGCAAGAAAAAAGTCATCATGTGCCATGGCGTGTTCGACGTGGTGCATCCGGGCCACGTCCG
>Ga0066644_10000046_pt1 | contig 62890 bp, 54 predicted proteins | sample CryGeyCG2114_020_FD_62735 | JGI IMG/M metagenome (GOLD analysis project Ga0066644, IMG submission 62735) | Groundwater microbial communities from aquifer - Crystal Geyser CG15_big_fil_post_rev_8/21/14_0.20 | ecosystem: Environmental > Aquatic > Deep subsurface > Groundwater | place: USA: Utah...
ATCCCGCTGCTGCGCCGCCGCCTGCAGCAGGTGCTCGACCGCGCCGGCCTGCAGCCCGGCAGCCACGACGGCAAGGCGATGACCAACATCCTGGAGACCTATCCGCGCGACGAGCTGTTCCAGATTTCCGAGGATCAGCTGCTGGAGACCTCGATCGGCATCCTGCACCTGCAGGACCGCCAGCGCGTGGCGCTGTTCATGCGCCAGGACAATTTCGGGCGCTTCGTGTCGTGCATGATCTTCGTGCCGCGCGACCGCTATTCCATGAGCCTGCGCGAACGCATGCAGGACATCCTGTGCGAGGCCCTCAACGGCCGCGTGTCCAACTTCTCGACGGCCTTGGGCGATGCGCCCTTGGCGCGCGTGCACCTGATCGTCGCGACCGAGCCGGGCAAGATTCCCGCCTATTACGCCAAGGGTCTGGAAAGCAAGCTGATGCGGGCGGCCCGCACCTGGTCCGACGACCTGGCGGACGCGCTCGCCAAGGCGTTCGGCGAAAAGGAAGGCCTGCGCCTGACGCGCCGCTTCCAGAACGCCTTCGGCCCCGGCTACACGGCCCACTACAGCCCGACGGACGCCGTCAACGACATCGAGGTGATCGAGGAATCGCTGAGCGCAGAGCGCATCGGCCTGCACCTCTACCGGCCCGAGGGCGCGCCCGGCAACCGGGTGCGCTTCAAGGTCTACCATCCCGATTCCGCCGTGCCGCTGTCGGACGCCCTGCCGGTGTTCGAGCACATGGGCTTCCGCGTGCTCGACGAGATTCCGCACGAGGTCGCCTGCGACGGCGGCGACGGCGGCGGGCTGCTGATGATCCACGACTTCGGCCTGGAGACCCGCGACGGCGGCGACGTCGACATCCCCGCCATCAAGGACAAGTTCGAGGACGCCTTCGGCCGCGTGTGGCGCGGCGAGATCGAAAGCGACGGGTTCAACGCCCTGGTCGCGCGCGGCGGGCTCGACTGGCGCCAGGTCCTGATCCTGCGCGCCTACTGCCGCTGCCTGCGCCAGATGGGCATCCCCTATTCGCAGGCCTACATGGAACAGACCATGGCCAAGCACCTGGGCCTGGCCGGCATGATCGTCGATCTGTTCATGACGCGCATGGCGCCGTCGGCCGCGGCGGCCAAGGAGCGCGAAAAGAAGGCGACGGCTTTGCACGCCAAGATGCGCGACGCGCTCGAGGCCGTGACCAGCGCCGACGAGGACCGCATCCTGTCGCGCTTCATCAACCTGGTCGACGCGACGCTGCGCACCAACTACTTCCAGCCCGCGGCCGACGGCGGGCACAAGCCCTACGTGTCGTTCAAGTTCGCCTCGCGGCAGATCGACGACCTGCCGAAGCCCAGACCCCTGCGCGAAATCTTCGTCTACAGCCCGCGCATGGAAGGGGTGCATCTGCGCTTCGGCTTCGTCGCCCGCGGCGGGCTGCGCTGGTCCGACCGGCCCGAGGACTTCCGCACCGAGATCCTGGGCCTGGTCAAGGCCCAGCAGGTCAAGAACGCGGTCATCGTGCCGGTCGGCTCGAAGGGCGGCTTCATCCTCAAGCGGCCGCCCGCGACGGGCGGGCGCGACGCCTTCATGGCCGAAGGCATCGCCTGCTACAAGACGCTGATCTCGGGCCTCCTGGACGTCACCGACAATCTGAAGGGCACCCGCGTGGTGCCGCCGAAAAGCGTCTACCGCTGGGACGACGACGACCCCTACCTGGTGGTCGCCGCCGACAAGGGCACGGCGACGTTCTCGGACATCGCCAACGGCGTGTCCCTGGAATACGGCCACTGGCTGGGCGACGCCTTCGCCTCCGGCGGGTCGCAGGGCTACGACCACAAGGGCATGGGCATCACCGCCAAGGGGGCCTGGGAATCGGTCAAGCGCCACTTCCGCGAGATGGGCACCGACATCCAGCACGAGGACTTCACCGTGGTCGGCGTCGGCGACATGTCGGGCGACGTGTTCGGCAACGGCATGATGCTGTCCAGGCACATCAAGCTACTGGGCGCCTTCAACCACATGCACATCTTCGTCGATCCCGATCCGGACCCGGCCAGAAGCCACAAGGAACGGGTGCGCCTGTTCAACCTGGGCCGCTCAAGCTGGACCGACTACGACGTCAAGGCGATCTCCAAGGGCGGCGGCATCTTCGAGCGCAGCGCCAAGTCGATCAAGCTGTCGCCCGAGGTCCGCGCCTGCTTCGGCCTGACCAAGGACCAGGTTTCGCCCAACGAACTGATCCAGGCCATGCTGACGGCGCCGGTCGACCTGCTGTGGTTCGGCGGCATCGGCACCTACATCAAGGCGGCCACGGAATCCAATTCCGACGTCGGCGACCGCGCCAACGACGCCATCCGCATCAACGGCAGCGACGTCATGGCCAAGGTGATCGGCGAGGGCGCCAACCTGGGCTGCACCCAGAAGGGCCGCGTCGAATACGCCGTGAAGGGCGGCCGGCTCAACACCGACTCGATCGACAACTCGGCCGGCGTCGACTGTTCCGACCACGAGGTCAACATCAAGATCCTGCTCGGCGCCGTGACGGCCAAGGGCGGCCTGACCGAGGCCCAGCGCAACAAGCTGCTGGCCAGGATGACGCCCGAGGTCTCGGAATTGGTGCTGCGCCACAACTACAACCAGACCCAGGCGATCTCCTCGATCCAGGCCAAGGGCGTGCACGCGCTGGACAACCAGATCCGCCTCATGCGCCTGTTGGAAAAGCGCGGGCTTCTGGAGCGCGCGGTGGAATTCCTGCCCGACGACGAGACGCTTTCCGAACGGGCCGCCCAGCACAAGGGCCTGACCCGGCCCGAGCTGTCCGTGCTCATCGCCTATGCCAAGAACTGGCTCTACGACGAGCTTCTGAAAAGCGACCTGCCCGACGATCCCTTCCTGCTCGACGAAATCGTGCAGTACTTCCCCTCGGACCTGCGCGTGAAGTACCTGGACGAGATGAAGAGCCACCGCCTCAAGCGCGAGATCATCGCCACGCGGGTCACCAACTCCATGGTCAACCGCGTCGGCGACACCTTCGTCACCGAGTTCATGGAGAAGACGGGGCGCTCGCCGTCGGAGATCGCCCGCGCCTACACCATCGCCCGCGAGGTCCTGCGCGCGCGCGTCATCTGGGCCGAGATCGAGGCGCTCGACAACAAGGTGCCGACCCGCGCCCAGACCTCCATGCTGGCCGATCTCAACCGCCTGCTCGAATGGGTCACCCTGTGGTACCTCAGAAACGGCAAGCGCGGGCTCGACATCGGCGCCCATGTGGGCGAATTCGGCGCCGGCATGGCCGAACTGGCCGATCACATCTCGGCCGTGGTGCCCCGGCACTACGTCGACGACATGAAGTCGCGGGCCAAGCCCTATCTCGACGACGGCGTGCCGGCGGCCCTGGCCCACAAGGTCGCGCATCTGGTGAACCTGTATTCCGCCTGCGACATCGTCGGTCTCGCCAACCGGCGCAAGATGGACGTGCGCGAGGTCGCCAAGGTCTACTTCGCGCTCGGCACCCGGTTCCGCCTGGGCCGCCTGCGCGCCGCGGCCTCGAACCTGGAATCGGAAGACCACTGGCAGCAGCTCGCCGTCGCGGCCCTGGTCGAGGAGGTCTATTCCCACCAGTTGGCATTGGCGTCCAACGCGCTCGACCACCTGGCCAAGGCCGGCAAGGACGCGGACAAGGCGATCGCCGCCTGGGTCGGGCGCAACCAGGCCGCCGTCGACCAGACCGAGGTCCTGCTCAACGAACTGTGGGCGACCGAGGTCAACGACCTGTCCATGGTCGCCGTCGCCTCGCGCCAGCTCCGGGCGCTCGCCGACGCGCAGGCCTAGGTAATCGCGCCCCGGAACCGGGCGATTTCAGGCGGTTTCTGAATTAAGGTGTGCCGCATGATCATAATCACGGCGCTTCAAGGGGGTATTTTCGCCGTTGAATTCGGGGCCCGTTTGGAGGACAGTCCCGCATGACCTTTCCCGACGACAAATTCGCCGACATCGGCGCCTTCGCCGACGCCTATTTCCGGGCGTCGCAGGCGGCCCAGGCCTCCGTCGACCGGGTGGCGCTGGCCCGCGCCGGGGCGCTGCTGGCCGGCGCCTATGCGGCGCGCAAATGCGTGTTCGTCTGCGGCAACGGCGGCTCGGCGGCGATTTCCAACCACCTCGTGTGCGACCACCTGAAGGGCGCGCAGACCGATACGGACCTGCACCCCCGGGTGGTCTCGCTGTCGTCCACCATCGAGACCATCACGGCCGTCGCCAACGACATCTCCTATGACGAGATCTTCGTCTACCAGCTGCGCACACTGGCCGATCCGGGCGACGTGCTGGTCACCATCTCGTCCTCGGGCGATTCGGAAAACGTGGTGCGCGCCTGCGACTGGGCGCGCGACAACGACCTCGCGGTGATCGCCATGACCGGCTTCGCCGGCGGCCGCACGCAGGCCCTGTGCGACGTCAACCTGCACGTGACGGGCGACAACTACGGCGTCGTCGAGGACACCCACCAGGCGCTCATGCACATCCTGGCCCAGTTCATCCGCCAGGACCGCATGCCCGCCGACCTGATCCGCGGGCGCAAGTTCTAGAGCGCCGTGGGTAGTGTCTCAATTTGAAGTTTGCAGGAATTGACTTCCGTCGCCTACCGGCCCAGGTCCATGCTATGCTTATCGTAAAGCAACGGAGGTTTTCCGGTGACTGCTTACGAAGTTTGGGCGTCCAACGACGAAGCGGAATGGACACGCCTTATCTTTGAAACAGACGCGCGTGATCTTGCCTTCGGAAAGGCACAAGAGTTGTTTGATGCCGGGCGATTTAAGTGGATCGCCGTTGATCACGATGGCAGGACAGTTTGGTCGAATGACCCGCTAACGCCAGCCAAGAGATAGGTTATTAACCCATGCCCAAAGGCCCCAAAGGTGATGAGAAGGCAAATTCAAACTGAGACACTACCGCGCCGCCCGTTGAAAAAATGATATCAAATAGCTAAAGTGATATCATCGGTGCGGCTACGCAAGGGGATGTCATGTCCCGCAAGATGACCACCTTTCGACTCGACGCGTCCGTTCAGGCCGGCCTCGCGAAGTTGAGCGAGATGCTTCACGTGTCCCAGAACCGGTTGGTGAACGAAGCGCTCAGCGCCTACATCCCCAGGCGCATGGCGGAAGTCGAAGTCGATCTCGAGGCGCTGCTGGCGGACCTCAAGGCCTATCGGGCGCAAGACCCGGACTTCGAAAAGGCCATCGCCCGCGTCGTCGAGGCCGAAACCAGCGGCCTGCCCGACCCGGCAGAAGGACAAGTGGTGACCGGCGCGGCCCAACAGCGGCTGCGCGCCCTTCTAAATGGTTGACTGGGACGCTGAGGGTCCGCGCCTACAGGCCAACCTGTCCACCGTCTTGCGGGCCGAGCGGGATCGGGCCGCCGCACGGCACCGGCTTTCCTCGCTGGATGCTTTGGAGTGGCAGAAGACGATCATGACCGGGCTGGTCGTCCCCGACCCCGCCTACGTGGGCCGGTTTCGCGGCGCTCCGGGGCTCGAGACCTGTCAGGTCCATGTGAACGGCCAGCCGGGAGTGCTGCCTGGCGCCGTGGGTATGGCCCTTGCGTCTTTCGACGACAGGCTCTTCGCCGCACTCAACGTCCTGGACGAAATTATCCCGCCCGGCGCTGCGTTGGACGCCGACACCCTGAATGCAGTCATCGACCTCTGCGCCTGGGCCCATGCGGAATGGGTCCGTATCCATCCCTTGGCCAACGGCAACGGCCGCACCGCCCGCATGTGGGCGAACGTCATCGCCATGCGCTACGGCGTGCCGCCCTTCGTCGCCCTGCGGCCGCGACCCGACGGCGGGTACGGGGCCGCCGCCGCTGCGGCCATGAACGGCGACTGGCGTCCGACGGCGGCCGTGTTCCGCGGCATGCTGTACGACGCCCTGACCCCGTAGCCTTTTACGCCACCAGCGTAACGGAAAAGGGCCGCGCGAGCGGCCCTGCGATCCCCGTTGTCGAGGTTGATTCTGTTTTATGTCGCGCAAAACAACCTTCGCGGCCCGTCAGGCCGCTCGGGTTTTGCGACTAATGCCGGAAATGCCGCATCCCCGTGAACACCATGGCGAGGCCCGCCTCGTCGGCGGCCTTGATGACTTCGTCGTCGCGCATGCTGCCGCCCGGCTGGATGACCGCCGTGGCGCCCGCCTCGGCGGCGGCCAGCAGGCCGTCGGCGAAGGGGAAGAAGGCGTCGGACGCGACCACGGAACCAACCGCCCAGCTTTCGTCGTCGCCCGCCACGCGCGCCGCGTCCCGGGCCTTCCAGGCGGCGATGCGGCTCGAGTTGACGCGGCTCATCTGCCCCGCCCCCACGCCGACCGTGGCCTGGTCCTTGGCGTAGACGATGGCGTTGGACTTGACGTGCTTGGCGACCGTGAAGGCGAAGGCCAGGTCGGCCATCTCCCTGTCGGTCGGCGTCCGTTTGGTCACGACCTTGAGGTCGCCGACCAGCCCGGCGTCGCGGCCCTGCAGCAGGTAGCCGCCGGCCAGCGAGCGCAGGGTCATGCCCAGCGCGGCCGGGTCGGGCATGGCGCCGGTGACCAGCACGCGCAGGTTCTTCTTGGCCGCCAATACGGCCCGGGCCGCGCCGTCGATCGCCGGCGCGATGACGACCTCGGCGAACAGGTCGGCCACGGCCTCGGCCGTCCCGGCATCCAGCGCCCGGTTGACGGCGATGATGCCGCCGAAGGCGCTTTCCGTGTCGCAGGCGAGCGCCCGCCGATAGGCCGAATACAGATCGTCGTCGAGCGCCACGCCGCAGGGGTTGGCGTGCTTGACGATGACGCAGGCGGGGCGGTCCCGGAACTCGGCGACCAGCTCGAAGGCCGCGTCGGTGTCGTTCAGGTTGTTGAAGCTGAGTTCCTTGCCCTGCAGCTGCTCGGCCGTGGCGATGCCGGGCCGCGCCGCGCCGCCGGCATAGAACGCCGCCTCCTGATGCGGGTTCTCGCCGTAGCGCAGCACCTGGCGCAATTCGCCGCCGAAGGTCAGGCGTTTGGGGAAGGTGTCGCCCAGCCGGTCCGCGAACCAGCCCGAGATCGCGGCGTCGTAGGCGGCGGTGCGGGCATAGGCGGCGGCGGCCAGGCGGCGGCGGAAGTCCGCCGTGGTGGCGCCGCCGTTGGCGTTCATTTCGTCGATCAGCGCACCGTAGTCGCCGGCGTCGACCACCACGGTGACGTCGCCGTGGTTCTTGGCGGCGGCGCGGATCAGGGCCGGGCCGCCGATGTCGATGTTCTCGATGCAGTCGTCGAAATCGGCGCCCCTGGCGACCGTCGCCTCGAACGGGTACAGGTTCACCACCAGCAGGTCGATGGGCTGGATGCCGTGGGTTTCCATGGCCTTGCGATGCTCGGCGTTGGCGCGCACGGCCAGCAGGCCGCCGTGGATTCTGGGCTGCAGGGTCTTGACCCGGCCGTCCATGATCTCGGGGAAGCCGGTGAAGTCGGAGACCTCGATCACCGGCACGCCCGCGTCCTTCAACAGTTTGGCGGACCCGCCCGTGGACAGGATCTCGACCCCCCGGCCGGCCAGGAAGGCGCCCAGTTCGGCCAGGCCGGATTTGTCGGAAACGGAAATCAGGGCGCGGCGGATCGGCTCGGTCATGCTTGTTCGGCTCTCTTTTCCTGATGATTTCGGACGGGCTCGGCGATGACGCCCGAGAATTCGGGCACAAGGTCGGCGACGATGCCGGCGGCGGCGGCGAGGTCGCCCGCGCGGCAGGCCGCGTCAAGGCGGCCGAAGGCGGCCTCGACCTCGGCCAGCGGGACCAGGCGCGGCGCCGCCAGCAGCACCCCCGGCTGCACCGTCGGCACGGGGGCCTCGTCGCCGTGGAAGATTTCCTCGAACAGCTTTTCGCCGGGGCGGATGCCGGTGAATTCGATCTTCACGTCCTTGTCGGGAACCAGGCCGGCGAGGCGGATCATCTGGCGCGCCAGATCGACGATCTTCACCGGCTTGCCCATGTCGAGCACGAAGATGCGGCCGTCGGCGTCGCTTTTCACGCCCAATGCCGAGGCCGACAGCACCAGCTCGACCGCCTCGCGGATGGTCATGAAATAGCGCGTCATCTCGGGGTCGGTCACGGTCAGCGGCCCGCCGGCGGCGAGCTGGCGTTCGAACAGCGGGACCACCGATCCGGTCGATCCCAGGACGTTGCCGAAGCGCACGGTGACGAAGCGGGTTCCGCCGCCCCGTCGTTGGTTCCGGCGGCTTTCCACGTCCATGGCCTGGCAGACGATTTCGGCCAGGCGCTTGCTCGCCCCCATGACGCTGGTCGGATTGACGGCCTTGTCCGTCGAGATCATGACCATGGCCGCGGCACCGGCGTCGCGCGCGGCGCGGGCGACGCAGAGCGTGCCGATGGCGTTGGTTTCAATGCCCTCGGCCTTGTTGTCCTCGACCAGCGGCACGTGCTTGCGCGCGGCGGCGTGGAACACCAGGTCGGGGGCGAGGCCAGCGAACGCGCGCGCCATCTGCCCGGCGTTGCGCACGTCGGCCATGACGGCGCGGCGCGGAACGGCGGGGAAGCCGCGTGAAAGTTCCTGATCGATCTCGTAGAGCGCGAACTCGGACAGGTCGAGGAGCGCGACCGCGGCCGGCCCGTACTGGCAGACCTGGCGCGCCAGCTCGCTGCCGATGGAGCCGCCGGCCCCGGTGATCAGCACCCGCCGGCCGGCGATCAGGCCGGCCATGGCGTCACGGTCGAGCGGCGTCTGCGGCCGGCCCAGCAGGTCCTCGACGGCGACCGGGTGCAGGTCGAGCTTGTCGGCCACGCCGTCCTTGAACTCGGTCATCTTGGGCAGGCGGGCCAGGTTCAGGCCCAGGCGGTCCGCCTCGGCCAGGAGATCGCGCACGACCTCGCCGTCCATGGCGGGGCGGGTCAGGACGACCCGGCGCGGCTGGTCCGGCGTGCCGGCGAAGCGCCGGGCGGCGGCGGCAAGGTCCTGGACCGTGCCGACGATCTCGACGCCGCGGATGACCTGGCCGACACGGCCCGGGCGCTCCGACAACAGGCCGACGACGCGGTATTCCGGGCGGTCCGTTGCCGCGAGCGAGCGGATGAACAGTTCGGCCTCGTCCCCGGCGCCGGCCAGCAGGACCGGGATGCGGTCGTCCTCGCCGCCCATCGCCAGGATCGGGGCCCGGCGGTCCTTGAGGATGCGGTGCACGAAGCGCGGCCCGCCAAGCATGCCGATCAGGAGAATCCACTGGATGGCGAACAGCGAGCGGGGGAAGTCCTCCAGGCGGACCCAGGCGAACATGGCGATCAGGAAGATCAGGACCGCCAGGCTGACCGCCTTGGCGATCGCCAGCAGGTCCGAGATCGAGGCGTAGCGCCACACGCCCCGGTAAAGCCCCATGGCATAGAAGATCACCGCCGCCTCGGCGGTGAAGAACAGGCCGGCGGGCGCCATCACGTTCAGCGGCTGCACCCACATGTCGTCGCCCATGCGCAGGAACAGGGCGAGCGGGAACGACGCCCCGGCCATGAGGATGTCATGGCCGTAGGCGATCCAGCCTCTCGGCGGTATGCGGCGCAGGGCGAAGTTCAGCAGGTTCATGTTCGTTCAGGTGCCGCTTCCAAGCGGGTGTCGCATCGGCGTCCCTGGTTTTACCATCAATCGGCGCAAGCTCAAGCGCCGGGCGGTGTCGAGGCCGACCGCCCGGCCCCCAGAAAGACCGCCAGCAGGACGGCCACCGGCACCGCCGCCAGCACCCAGGATCCGAAAAACCCGAATCGGTCGTAGGTGACGGAAATCGCGATCAGCACCAGATTGCAGGCCAGCATGCAGATCACCACGCGACCGTGGTTGCGCCAGCCGACGGCGGCCCGCTGGTAGAAATGCTCGCGGTGAGCGCGCCAGATCTTCTTTCTCCGGACCATCCGGTACAGCAGCGTCAGCGTCGAATCGGCCAGGTAATAGGCGGGCAGGATGATGGCGACGATCCACGGACCAGCGGCGGCGAGGGACAGCAACAGCCAGCCGAGCAGGAACCCCAGCGGCACGCTGCCGACGTCGCCGAGGAAGACCTTCGCGGGGGGCCAGTTCCAAATCAGGAAGCCGAGCGCGGTTGCCGCCGTACAGATGCCGAGCGCACCGAAATCCGCCGCCAACCCGTGCACGGCAACCACGGCCGCCACGCCGATCCCGATGGAGGCGGTCTCGGCCCCGGTGATGCCGTCGATTCCGTCCATGAAATTGAACAGGTTGATGAACCAGACCCAGACGAAGGCAATGATGAAATAGGCCAGCGGTTCCGGCACGAACTGCTGCAGCGGATAGATGAAGGTCGGCTCGAACCACAGGGCGGCGGCGACTGCCAGGATATGGGCGGGAAAGCGAATCGCCGGCGACAGGCCGCGGGTATCGTCGAGCCACGACAGCACGCCCAGCACCAGCGCCGGAACCAGGACATGCGCCATCGGGCGGTCGGCGATCAGGAACCAGGCCGGGATCAGCGCCGCGATGACCAGAATGCCGCTGCCTTCCGGCGTCGCCACGGTGTGGTTGCTGCGCTCGTTCGGATGGGCCATCAGGTCGAATTTGACAAGAAGCCGGATCAGCGGCCCCGACCCGCCGGCGACCACGGCGAAGCAGAAGGCGGCCAGGAGCAGGACTTCGGGGGTCACAACGCGCGCCAGGTCCGTCATGCGGCCGCCTCCAACAGCTTGGCGTAAAGGGCGGCGATCCGAGCGCCCACGCGGGCCGCCGAAAACGATTCCTCGGCATCGCGGCGTGCGGCGGCCCCCATGCGCGCCCGCAGCGCGCTGTCGCCGGCCAGCCGTTCGATCGCGCCGGCCAGGGCTTCGACGTCGCCTGGCGGCACCAGCAGGCCGTTCCCGCCGTCGCGCACCAGGGCGCGGCAGCCGGGCACGTCCGTGGCGACCATCGGGCGGCCCGAAGCCGCCGCCTCGAGAAGGCTTTTCGGCAGGCCCTCGCGCCAGGACGGCAGTACGGCGATGTGCGCCGTCGCCCAGACGGCGGCGACGTCGTCGCGTTCGCCCGCCCATTCGACCAGCCCCTCGCGGACCCAGGCGTCGAGCTGGCGCTGCGCGACCGTCGTCGGATTGCCGGGATCGGGCGCGCCGACCAGGATCATGCGGACGTCGCGGCCCCGCTCCTTCAACAGGCGCGCGGCGCGGGCGAATTCGATGATTCCCTTGGTCTTCAGAAGGCGGCCGACCAGCACCGCGCGGACCGGCGGCGCCGGCGGTTCGGGGGTCGCGGGGAACTGCGTCAGGTCGACCCCCGATCCGGGGATGAGATGCATGCGCCCCGCCCGGCCGATGCCGCGCGCCAGCAGGAAATCACGGTCGTCCGTGTTCTGGACCAGCATATGGACCCGCTCGTGGCCGCACAGCCGGCGCAGCGCGGAAACCAGCAGACCGCCCACCACCCGGCTTTTCAGGGACCGCCGGCCGTTGCCCCCGTCGGTGAACAGGATGCCGAGCCCCGTGAAGGCGTTGACGATGCCCGCCCCCGCCCCCCCCGGGAAGGCGGCCAGGCGCGCCGCCAGGGTGCCGTAGAGCACCGGCTTGGCGGCGACGTTGTGGATCAGGTGCGGGCGGAAGCGCCGCAGGACACGGACGAGGCGAAAGAGGTAGCCGATGTCCTTGACCGGCGACAGGCCGGCGCGCTCGACGGGGGTGGGGAACACCGTGATGCCGAGCGCGCGGATGGCGTCGGCGTGATTCCCGGTTCGCGTCGCCACGGCGACCTCCAGGCCCATGTCCAGGGCGGCCCGCGCCATGGGCAGGCGGTGGCGCAGAAACGCCCAGTCCTCGGTGACGACGAACAGCAGCCGCTTGCGCTCGGGCCGGGCCTCCGACATGGCGGTCAGCCCGCGCCGCCCGCGCTCACAGCCGCCACAGCTCGACCTCGGCGGGCCGGCCGCCACGGTCGAGCCGTGCCCGCACGTCGACCACCAGGCCGTCGGCGGCGGCCAGCAGGCCGGCGATCCAGGTCCAGCCGCGGTCCAGGTAGCGGTCGTGCGGCACGGCCAGGATCACCGCGTCGGCGTCGCCGAGCGCGCCGTCGGCCGCCAGGTCCAGGCCGAACTCGTGCTTCACCTCGGCAGGGTCGGCCATGGGGTCGTGCACGACGACGCGGGCGCCGAACCGCTCCAGCTCGCGCAGGATGTCGATGACCTTGGTGTTGCGCACGTCGGGCACGTTCTCCTTGAAGGTGAGGCCCAGGATGGTCACCCGGAACGACCGGGTCCCGCCCTTCCTGGCGAGCCGCCGCACGGTTTCGCGGGCGATGAAAGGCCCCATCTCGTCGTTGATGCGCCGCCCGGCCAGGATGACCTCGGGCCGGTAGCCGGCCATCTCGGCGCGGTGGGTCAGGTAATAGGGGTCGACGCCGATGCAGTGGCCGCCGACCAGGCCCGGCGTGAACGGCAGGAAGTTCCATTTCGTGGCGGCCGCCGCCAGCACGTCGGCGGTGTCGATGCCCAGCCTTTCGAAGATCAGCGCCAGTTCGTTCATCAGCGCGATGTTGAGGTCGCGCTGGGTGTTCTCGATGACCTTGGCGGCCTCGGCGGTCTTGATGCTGGGGGCCACGTGAACCCCCGCGGTGACCACGGCGCCGTAGGTTTCGGCGATGATGCGGGCGGTTTCCGCGTCGCAGCCGGAGACGACCTTCCTGATGGTTTCGAAGCGGTGCTCGCGGTCGCCCGGATTGATGCGCTCGGGCGAATATCCCACGAAGAAGTCGGTTCCGAAGGTCAGGCCCGAGCGCTCCTCCAGGATCGGCACGCATTGCTCTTCGGTGGCGCCGGGATAGACGGTCGACTCGTAGACGACGATGTCGCCCTTTTTCAGGATCCTGCCGATGGTCTCCGTCGCCGCGATCAACGGGGCCAGGTCGGGGCGGCGCAGCCCGTCGATGGGCGTCGGCACGGTGACGATGTGGAAATCGGCGCGGGCCAGGTCCCCGGGATCTTCGGTGAACGCCAGGTTCGCGGCCGCCAGGTCGGCTTCCGAGACCTCGTGGGTGCGGTCGTGCCCGGCACGCAGTTCGGTCAGGCGCGCGCTGGAGATGTCGAAGGCGACGACGGCGAAGCGCGCGCGTCCGAAGGCCACGGCGACGGGCAGGCCGACATAGCCCAGGCCGATCACGGAAATGCTGCGTTTGGTCGTCATGTCAGGCTCTTAGCCCATTCCGGGTGGTGGAAACAACAAGGTTCCGCATCGGCGGCGTTGCGCCTAAGATCGCCCCGCATCCGCCCGCAGTGACCGTCAGCCGCCGGACCCCGCTCATGCCTCTCGGTTCCACGACCGCCATCATCGTCTCCTCGGACGCCAACTACTTCGACCTGCTCATGGGCACGGTGACGTCGCTCAGGGATCGCGCGGCGGGCATCGATTTCGATCTGTGCATTCTCGACGTCGGGCTGACGGAGGAGCAGGCGGCGCGGTTGCGCGACCTGACGGCCAGGGTGGTGACCGCCGGGTGGGAATACGATTTCCCCGGGCGCGACCGCACGCCTGGATATTTCAAGGCGATGACCTCGCGGCCCTATCTGCCGCGCCTGTTTCCCGGCTACGGCCTCTACATGTGGATCGATTCCGACGCCTGGGTGCAGGACGCCTCGGTGATCGAACGGTTCCTGTCCGCCGCCCGTGGGGGCCGGCTCGCCGTCGTGCCCGAGATCGACCGCGGCTACACCATGTACTACAAGCGGCCTCGGCCCTATTGGCGGCGCCTCAGCCACCGCATGTACCGCTGGGCCTACGGCTGGGCGGTGGCGGACCGCCTGGGCCGCAACCCCGTCCTCAATTCCGGCGTGTTCGCATTGCGCGGCGACGCGCCCCACTGGGCGCTGTGGCAGGCGGCGCACAAGGCCGCCATGTGCCGCTGGCGCCTCAAGCCCGGCGTGCGCGATCTTTACGGCCGCATTTCGGAGCAGACCGCGCTCAACTACGTCGTCTATCGCGACAAGGCCCCCGCGACGTTCCTGCCCGCCTACTGCAACTGGCTGTGCGGCCACGGCACGCCCATGTACGATCCGGCGCGCCGCCTGTTCGTGGAGCCCCACGCCCCGCACGAGCCGCTCGGCGTCATGCACATGGCGGGCGACCGCATCCAGGACAAGGTCTTCGACATCGCCCGGGTCGGCGGCGGCGCGGTGACCACGGGACTGACCTATCCGGATGCGGTAAAGCTGATCGCGCCGGCCGCGCCTGCGAAGGTCATGCCCACCGGCGCGCCCACAGGGACAGGGCCAGGATGACCACGGTCCCCGCAATCAGGCCGAACCCGGCCTGCAGGGCGGCATAGGGATCGGCATAGAGCAGGCGGAACGGCAGGTAGAACAGCCAGGCCGCGCGCAGCGCCTGGCCGAGCCAGCCCGGACTCTCCGTCAGCCAGCCGTCGAACAGCGCGAGCACCGCGCCGAACGCGGCGAAGACGATCAGCACGCCGAGCGTGCCCAGGCTGTAATACCCGAACGAGAACAGATCGACCGGAATCCACGGCAGCAGCTTGACGTGCAGGCTCAGGATCATGGGCGGCAGGGTCTCGACGCCCGTGAAATTGGGCAGCATGTAGGCGACGCCCAGGGGGATGTCGATGAACCAGCGGAAGTCGATCACCCCCGGACTGACGGTTAAGGCATGGGCCGCGGTTATATGGGGAAACCCGAGATAGGCCAGGATATAGAGGACGTTGTCGGCCAGGGCCGAGGTCAATTGCTTGGCCTCGGTGCCGGCGGTGGCGACCGGATCGCGGAAGAACGCGGGGTCGACGCTGGCCAGGAATAGCGCGAGCGCGCCCAGGCCGGCCAGCACGGCCATCGCCGTCACCCGCGACCGGGCCACGAACACCCAGGCGAGCAGCGGCGTAACCAGGAATCCCGCCGTATCCAGGCGGCCTCCGACGTGCAGCAGGCGAACCGCCGCCACGGCCCAGATCGCGGCGGCGGCGGCGGCCAGGACGGCCCGCCGCCATCCGTCGAAGCGCAGGGCCGCCGCCGCCAGGATCAGGAAGGCGGGAAAGGCGATCTGTGCGAGGACCTGAAGGGCTCCCCACCGCACGCTGCGGGCGCCACGGCGCAGGTCGAGTCCCGCCTGGGCCATGTCGCGGAGGCCGTCGAACTGGAATGCGTATGCGGTCAGGGCCAGGGCGGCCATCGCGCCCAAAACCAAGCCGATCACCGCCAGGCCGCCCGCCGGGATGGCCCGGCTTTGCAGAGGCATGGGCGCACGGCGCGCGGCCAGCAGGTATCCCCCCAACATGACGGCATAGCCGCCCCCCAGGATGATCCCGGCCGAGACGTACGCCCCTTCGGCAAGGTTCAGGGCGTCGGCCAGATCCAGGATATAGAGACGCACGCCCCAGGGGTTGGGACCCAACGTGTCCATCATCCCCGCCGCCCAGGGGGTGCCCGGCAGGAACGCGATAAGAAACGCCGGCAGGCAGTAGCCCACGGCGATCAGCGCGTGGGCCGCGGTCAGGAAGGTGAACCGCCGGACCCGGCGGAAGCGCAGAACCTCCACCGCCGCCATCAGCGCCGTCAGGGCGCCGCTCAGGATCAGCGCCAGGGTCACGGCGCGGTGCCGGCCGACGGCGCGGGCCGCGCCCAGGGACGTATCCCCGTGCGGCGGTTGACGACGGCCGCCGACAGGGCGGCGCGGAACGCCATGGCCGCGCCCGTCGCCACGGCGGCGCCCTCGATGCCGAGGCGGGGGATCAGGACCAGGTTGAGGATCAGGTTCACGCCCAGCGTCGCGGCCGCGACAAGGGCGTTGGCGCGCTCGAACGGCCCGACCAGGAAGAACATCTCGACCGCGCCGAACATGGAGTAGGCCAGATACCCCGCGCCCAGGATCGCCACCACCGCCGCGCCCGGCGTGTAGGCCTCGCCGAACAGGCCCAGGATCACGGCGCGGCCGGGCACGATCACGGCCAGCATGCCCAGGCAGGCGAGCAGCGAAAGCGACGTCGCCGTGTTCACGCGGCGCTGCAGGTCGCCGGTCCGCTTCTCGGCGAACAGCTTGGCCGCCATCGGGCCGAAGCGCGTGCGGATGGCGACGGCGGGAAAAATCGCCAGCAGGGCGACCTTGGCCGCCGGCGCGTAAAGCCCCGCCTGTTCCGGGCCCAGGATGTGGCCGATCATCAGGATGTCCATCTGCGTCAGAAGGATGGTCAGTCCCGTGACCGCCACGTAGGGCAGGCTGGTCTTCAACCAGTGGCGCCATGACGGCACGGGACGATCGGATTTCGCCGGCTCGGCCAGGACGCAGGCACGGGCATAGGCCGTCAGGAGGATGAGCACGCCCGCGCTGACGCCCAGGTTCGCCGCCATCACGACGGCGGCGTCAAGGTCCGAGGCTTGCGCGAGAACCAGCACGGCGCCGAGCAGCAGCAGCGGGCGCACGATCTCGAAGATCATGGTCGACTGCACGACGCGCTCCAGGCCCTGGAGGACGGCGGCCCGCTGCTGGATCAGGGCCATCACGACGGTCAGCGCCAGGGCGGCGTGGAAGGTGCGGCGCGTCTCGTCGGCGGCGTCCGGCCAGGCCACGGCGACGGCAAGCGATCCGCCGGCGGCGGCGCACAAGCCCAGGGTCAGCACGACCCGGTTGGAAAAGCCGATCACCGCCTGCATCGCCGCGCGGTTTCCCTGGGCGCGGTATTCGGCGATGAAGCGGACCATGGCGAGGTTCAGGCCCGCCTGCACGGCGATGAACAGGATGTTCAGCCAGCCGAGCGCGAACACGTAGGTGCCGTAGGAGCCGACGGAAAGCCAGCGCGCGAACAGCACGTGCGAGACGAAGGCGAGGCCCGCCCCCGCCACGTTGACGGCCAGGATCCTGGCGCCGTCGACCACCAGCAGGTCGCCCAGGAGCGGGCGCAGGCTGCGGGGCAGGGCCATCAGGCGGCGGTCAGTCTCTGCAGCGCGGCTTCGGTTTCGCCCGCCCGGATGTCCCAGGAATGGGCGGCGACGACGGCGTCGCGCCCGCGCCGGCCCATCTCTGCGGCGCGGGCTGGATCGCTGGCGAGTTCCGCGACGGCCCGCGCCAGGGCGTCGGGGTCCTCGGCCGGAACGGCCAGGCCGCAATCGTTGTCGCGCACCAGGTCCGCCTGCCCGGGAAAGTCGGTGACGATCGCCGGCACGCCGCAGGCCAGGGTCTCGAACACCTTCAGGGGAAAAAGCCCGGTGCCCGTGCGGTCGCCCAGGTTGTTCTTGGGCACCAGGCCGCAGAGGCTGCGGGCGACGATGCCGGGCAGCACGCGGTAGGGCTGGCGGCCCAGATCAACGATGCCGGGGTCTCCGGCCGCCGCCGCCGCGACCGCCGGGCGCTCCGGCCCGTCGCCGACGATCACTAGGTCGACGCCTTGCGGCCAGGCGGGCGACCGTCTGGCGGCCAGCAGGGTCGGGATGCCCTGCCAGCGGGCGAGCCCGCCGAAGAACACGGCGTAGCGTTCGGGCAGGTCCAGGCCGCAATCAGCGTGGGGGTGGAACAGCTCCGTGTTGGCGCCGTTGGGCACCACGTCGACCGGGGTCGTGACGCCCTGGGCGCGCACCCAGTCGGCCAGTTGCGGCGTCACCGTGATCAGCCGCCCGGCCCATCGGAACTGCCTGCGCCACATCCACTTGATGACGCCGGCGAGCGGCCGCGCCCAGGCATAGGCGATGGCGACGTCCTCGTAGGGCCCGTTGATTTCATGGATGATGGGCGCGCCGCGCAGCCGCGCCCAGAACGACGCCGGAAAGGCCAGAAAGTGGGAGCGCACGTAGACGACCTGTCCGTCCTCGAAGGCGCGCATCAGGCGCCATTGCAGGCACAGGTATTCCAGCATGCGCCGCGCCAGGCCGGGCCGTTTCCACGCGCCGGAATAGGACGGCGCGAACAGATCGACGGTCCAGCCCCGGCGCCTGAGGCCGCCGCAGATTTCGTGGATGTGCGCATAGGACGCCTGGCCCTCGCGGGGGGCTTCCAGGGCGAGATAAAGGAGGTGCTTGCGCCCGATCACGCGGCCATGAACTCCCGGATGGCCTGGGCGATGCGGGTGGCCGCGCCGCCGTCGCCGTAGGCGTCGATGTCGCGGCGCGGCCGGCTGAAGTCCGGCCCCTGCCACAGGCGGTTCCATCCGGCCTCGACCGTCTCGACCCATTCCGTCTCGTCGCGCAGGGTGACGCAGGGCACGCGGTGGAAATAGGCTTCCTTCTGCAGGCCGCCGGAATCGGTCAGCACCCCGGCGCTCGCCTTAACCAGATGCGTCATCTCCAGGTAACCGAGGGGCTCCGTCACGGTGACGCCGTCGAGCGTCAGGCCGGCGCGGGCCAGCGCGGCCTTGGTGCGGGGATGCAGGGGCAGGACGACCGTGCCCGGCCGCGCCTTGAGGAAATCGACGACCTTGGCGAGGGTCGCGTCGTCGTCCGTGTTCTCGGCCCGGTGCACGGTCGCGACCTCGTATTCGCCGGCGGTCAGACCCAGGCGTGCGACGATGTCCGATCCCTCGGGCCGGCCGGCCGCCTGCAGGGCCGCGTCGTACATGACGTCGCCGACCAGCATGACGCCGCGCGAAATGCCTTCCTCGGCCAGGTTGGAGATCGCCTGCGGCGTCGGGCAGAACAGCAGCGTCGACAGGTGGTCGGCGACGCGGCGGTTGATCTCTTCGGGTTGCGCGCGGCGGAACGAGCGCAGCCCGGCCTCGACATGGAACACGGGGATGTCGAGCTTGGCCGCCGCCAGCGCCCCCGCCAGGGTCGAATTGGTGTCGCCGTAGATCAGCAGGCCGTCGGGCCTGTCGTTCATCAGGACGGGCTCCAGCGCGATCAGCATGCGCCCCGTCATGTCGCCGTGGCCGCCGCCGCTTATCCCCAGATGATGGTCGGGGGCGGCCAGGCCCAGTTCGCGGAAGAACACGTCCGACATGCCGTCGTCGAAATGCTGGCCCGTGTGGATCAGCACCTCGGCGATGCCGGCGTCCTCGAAGGCGCGGCTGACCGGCCCCGCCTTGATGAACTGCGGGCGCGCGCCGACGACGGTTGCGATGCGGGTCACGCCGCGATCGCTTCCTTCAGGGCCGCCAGGATGCGGTCCTGGGTCGCGGCATCCAGGTAGGGATGCATGGGCAGGCTCAGCACGTCCCGGGCCAACGCCGCCGACACCGGCGTGCCATTGCCCGCACGGGGGTAATGGGCATAGGCCGGCTGATCCGACAGCGCCACCGGGTAGTAGACCGCCGTCGGCACGCCGGCGGCGTTCAGCTTTTTCTGCGCGGCGTCGCGGTCCGTCACGCGGATCGTGTACTGGGCCCAGGCGCTGAGCGCCCCTTCCACCACCACGGGTGCGGCGGCGACGCCGGCGAGGCCCTCGGCATAGCGGGCGGCCACGTCCTGCCGCTTGGCGATCTCGTCCTGGAAGATGTCGAGCTTGGCCAGCAGGATCGCCGCCTGCAGGGTGTCGAGCCGCGCGTTCAGGCCGATCGCCACGTTGTCGTACTTGTTGGTGCCCTGGCCGTGCACGCGCAGGCTGCGCATGCGCGCCGCCAGGTCCGCGTCGTCGGTCAGCACCGCGCCGCCGTCGCCGTAACAGCCCAAGGGCTTGGCCGGGAAGAAGCTGACCGAGGTCGCGTCGCCCCACGATCCCACGGGTTTGCCGTTCAGGGTGCCGCCGAAGCTCTGCGCCGCGTCGGCCAGGACCTTCAGGCCGTGCGCCCCGGCGATCTTCCGGATCGCGGGGTAGTCGGCGGGCTGGCCGAACAGGTCGACGGGGATCACGGCCTTCAGGTTCAGGCCCTGGTCCCTCGCCGTGGCGACGGCGCCTTCCAGGCTCGCCGGATCCATGTTGAAGGTGTCCGGCAGCACGTCGCAGAACACGGGCGTGGCGCCCGCCAGCGCCACCACCTCGGCCGTCGAGGCGAAGGTCATGGCCGGCACGATGACGGCGTCGCCGGGGCCGATGCCCCAGGCCATGAGGACCAGCAGCAGGGAGTCCGTGCCGCTTGAGCAGGTCACGCAATGCCGGGCGCCTGCCATTTCGGCCAGGCGTTTCTCCAGTTCCGCGACCTCGGGCCCCATGATGAAGCGGCCGTGGTCGAGGACCCTGGCGATGGCCTGGTCGATACTGTCGCCCAGGCGCGCGCGCTGGGCCTGCAGGTCGATGAAGGCGATGGGGGCGTCGGAAGCAGCGGTCATGCGGTGATTTCTTTCAGTGTGCCGGTGTCGGTGACTTTATATTTACGGCCCTCGCGCGGGCAGGTCAGGTCGTCGCCCAGGCGCTCGCCGGCGTGGCTGACCCAGCCGATGCGCCGCGCCGGCACGCCGGCCATCAGGGCATGGGCGGGCACGTCGGTGGTGACGACCGCGCCGGCCGCGATCATGCAGTAGTCGCCGAGCGCGTGGCCGCAGACGATGGTCGCGTTGGCGCCGATGGTGGCGCCGCGCCCGACCGGCGTCGGCAGGAAGTCGTCCTTGCGCTCGACCTCGGCGCGCGGCGTCAGCACGTTGGTGAACACGCAGCTCGGCCCGCAGAACACGCCCTGCGCCAGGGTTACGCCCTTGTAGACGCTGACGTTGTTCTGGATCTTGCAGTTGTCGCCGATGGTCACGTCGGGCCCGATACTGGCGTTCTGGCCGATCACCACATCCTTGCCGATGGTCGTGCCCGGCAGGACGTGGGAGAAGTGCCAGACCTTCGTGCCTGCGCCGATGGCGACGCCGCCGTCGACCACCGCCGTCTCGTGAACCCTGGCGCCGGGGAAGCGGGCGTCGTCCGTTCCCTGGCCCGCCGCGTCGCGCGTCGCCGTCATGTCGTTCTCCGCCCTCTCCAGTACGCTCAAGACCCGCATGCCCTCGGCGCCGTCCGTGCGCGGCCGCTCGCCGGTGGCCATGCAGTGCAGGAAATGCCCGCATTCGGCGGCCAGCGGCTCGCCCTCGATCAGCGCCACCGCCTCGGCCTCGGCCTTCTCGGGCGTCGGGATGCCGTCCTTCCAGTCGATGCGGTGGGGATAGATCAGCAGCTTGCGGTCCCAGGGCTCGCCGTCGTTGAACACGGCCATGGCCCTGTCGCCGACCGCCACCAGCTTCTGCTCCTTGAACGGATGCAGCCAGGACACGAAGACATGGGCCTGCACGCCGCCGGGAAAGCTCAGGTGCGTGGTCGTCACGTCGGCGATGACCTCGTGCAGGTAACTGCCGCCCTCGGCGCGCACGGCCGTCGGCTCGGCGCCGACCAGGGCCAGGATCATCGAGATGTCGTGCGGCGCGAAGGACCACAGCGCGTTCTCCTCGCGCCGGATCTTGCCCAGGTTCAGGCGGTTGGAATAGAGGTACTGCAGGCGGCCGAGGGCGCCTTCCGCCACAAGCGCCTTCAGCTTCAGAAAGGCCGGGTGGTACTGCAAAAGGTGGCCGACCATGAGGATGCGCCCGGCCGCCTCGGCCGCCGCCAGTACGCCCTCGGCCTCGGCGACGGTCAGCGCCAGGGGCTTTTCCACGAACACGTGCTTGTCGGCGGTGAAGGCCTGGACGGCGAGCGCCGCATGGGCCTCCGCCGGGGCGGCGATGACCACGCCGGCGATGGCCGGGTCGGCCAGGATCTCCCCGTAGTCCCGGGCCGGCACGCCGTAGGTTTCCGCCATGGACCGGGCAAGCGCCGCGTCCGCGTCGGCGACGGCGGCCAGCGCGCCCAGGGCGTGGAAGTTGCGCACGTGGTTCCTGCCCCAATGGCCGCAGCCGACGACGGCGACGCGGGGCGGCTGTGTATCGGAGGACGTCATGCGGGGCCTGTCATTCGGTTTCGGCGGAAAGGGTCACGGCGGCGAACACGCTGTTGGTGCCGGGGCAATGGACAAACTCGTGAATGGTGCCGGCGGACGCCAGCAGCGCCCTCAGCCTGTCCTCGGTGAAGTAATGGAAATGCAGGTCGTCGAGCGGCCGACCGGCGGCAAGCGCGCGCTCGCGGCGGGCGAGCGCCCAGGCCACGCGCGGCCAGGTCAGGATGGCGAGACCCAGAAAGGCCAAGGTGCGGGTCGGGAAGGATCGGTTGTTTCGGCACAGGTCGGCAATCCGGACGGACAGGTCGTTGCGCGCGATCAGGGGCGAATCGTGCAGGCCGCACCAGATGACCGCGTGGCCGCCGCCGGTGATCTTGGCGGCGAGGGCCAGGGCGTTCCTAGCATCCTCGAAGTGATCAAGCGAGGTCGCAAACAGCGCCAGGTCGAATTTTTTGTCGAGCGGACGGACCGCCAGATCCTCGAGCCGCCCGCGGATGAAGGGATAGTCGCGTTGCGGATTCTCGTCCAGCGGGTCCAGCCCGACGTAGGCCGGCGACCCCGCGATGTTGCGCACATAGGGCGGCAGGGCGGTGCCGATGCCGCAGCCCAGGTCGATCATGGTCCGGGCGTCCCAGATTCCCGCCCATTTGGCGATGAACCCTTCGAACGCGGCCATGACATGGAGCGTCGATGGCGGATAGTCCTGCGCCTGATGATGCCGGCGGTACTCCTCCAGGGATGCCTCGGTGATCCGGCGCCATTCCGCGTCGCCGGCGCCGGAAAGCCGGAGCGTCCCTCCGGCGTCGAGGAGCCCGGTGATATTCAGCGGCGTGCCGTCCGGTTCCGTCATTGCTGCCTCACGCGGCGAAATCGACCTGATGGATTTCCGACCAGCGGATCAGGTTCGCGGCCAGCCAGACCTGTTGCGGTATCGGCCCGCCGTCGGTCATCAGGGCGTCGACGCGCCGCGCCAGGACGCCGTGATCGAGCGCCGGCACGGCGCGTGCGGCGTCGCTGTCGATGAGGGTCCGAAGCCAGCCGCCCGATTCGCGCAGCCAGGCGTCCTGCGGCGTGATGAAGCCGATCTTGTCGCGCCGGTCCAGGATCGCGTCGGGGACCAGGCCGCGCATGGCGGCGCGGAACACGGACTTGGTCTCGCCCCGGCCGGAGATCAGGCATTCCTCGGGCAGGGAGTAGACGAAATCGGCCAGTTCGGGGATCAGAAAGGGCACCCGGCTTTCGACGGCGTAGGACATGGAATTGCGGTCCTGATAGCGCAGCAGGGCCGGCAGCACGCGGCTCTGCAGACTTTCCGCCAACTCGTCCACGAGCACCCGGCCGCCTTTCGGCTGCTGGGGCGCGCGGGCGGCGACGCCTCGGGCCGCCAGCCAGCGGCCGTCCATCCAATCGGGCACCAGGTCCTCGCCGACCAGGCGGCGGGCGATGCCCTGCAGGCCGGTGGGCAGGATGAACCGCGCCGCGCGGGCAAGCATGCCGAGAGGGCCGGCCTGGTCCGTCGCCGCGCAGAGGAACCGCGCGGCGCGCATCACCTCGCCCCGGCGCAACATGCCGGCCAGGCGCGCCGCGAGGAAGGGCACGTAGCCGGCGAGGATCTCGTCCGCGCCCTGGCCGTCGAGCGTCACCTTGATCCCGGCATCCTTGACCAGGGCATAGACCCGGCTCTGGGCGAAGATGCTGGTCGATCCGAAGGGCTCGCCCTGGATCCGGATCAGCCCGTCGAGGCTTTCCGACAGGGCCGCCCCCGACGAGGTTGTCTTGTGTATGGTCGCCCGCGCGGCGCGGCCCGCCATGTCGGCCCAATGCGCCTCGTCATGGCGGTCGCCCGGGGCGGTGAAGCTGAAGGTGTGGAGCCGCAGGTCTTGCCCTTCGATCTCCCGCATGGCGCAGACCACGGCCGACGAATCGATGCCGCCCGAAAGGGCCGCACCCACGGGCACGTCGGCGCGCAGGTGCAACGCCACCGAGTCCATGAACAGGCGGCGCAGTTCGCGGGCGGCCTCGTCGAAGGTGATGCCGGACGTGACGTCCGTGCGCGGCCGCCAATAGGTTTCGGGCGCGGGGGCCGCGACACGGTCCAGGTCGATCACCGCGAACGACGCCGGCGGCAGATGATGGATCTCGCGGAACAGGGTCCGCTCGCCCCGGTCGGTCAGGCCGAAGCGCAGGTAGTCGTAAAGCGCCTGCGGTTCGACGGCGCGGGACAGGCCCGTCAGTTCCAACAGCGCCCCCGGCTCTGACGCGAAGGCCAGGTCGCCGCCGCGCAGGGCCCACATCAGCGGCTTGATGCCGAAAGGGTCGCGCGCAAGGGTCAGGGTTCCGGCGACAGTGTCCAGGAACGCGAAGGCGAACATTCCGGTCAGACGGGGCAGGGTCCGCGCCACGCCCCAGCGGCAGAGGGCGATCAGCAGCACCTCCGTATCCGACTGGGACGCGAAGACCGTGCCCTCGGCCTCCAGCTCTCGGCGCAGTTCCAGGTAGTTGTAGATCTCGCCGTTGGTGATCAGGACATGGCGGCCGTCGGGCGTCGCCATGGGCTGATGGCCGCCCGGTCCCGTGTCGATGATCGACAACCGCCGGTGGGCGAGGCCGATCCGCGCGTCGGTCGGCAGAGCTGCGCAATGAGGGGCATGGGTGACGCCGCCCTCGGGCGACCATGCCGCCGCCCCCTGGTCGTCGGGCCCGCGGTGGGCGATGGCCGCGGACATGCGCGCCAACTCTGCCGGATCGACGCTGCGTCCGTCCTTCGCGACAATGCCCGCGATGCCGCACATGGCGCCTAGGCCGCCCCCCAGCGGCGGCGCCAGGCCTGGAACATCAGCACGCACCACAGCTCCGTCGTGCGGTTGCGGGTGCCCGCCAGGTGCTCGGCCCAGGCATGGCGGACCGGCGCCGGGTTCAGCAGGCCGCCCTCGGTCAGTGCCTGGGGCGACAACAGGTCCTCGGCCCAGTCGCGCAGCGGTCTCCTGAGCCATTTGTCCACGGGAATGCCGAAGCCCATCTTGGGCCGCTCGGTCAGGGCCGGCGGAACGTAACGGTCGAGCACGCGGCGCAGGATCCATTTGCCCTGGCCGTCCCGCACGCGCAGGCGGCGCGGCAGGGACCAGGCGAACTCGACCACCCGATGGTCGAGCAGCGGCACCCGGGCCTCCAGCGACACCGCCATCGAGGCGCGGTCGACCTTGGTCAGGATGTCGTCGGGCAGGTAGGTCAGGCTGTCCAGCATCTGCATGCATTCCATGAAGGCGGGCACGTCGTCGCGCGCGCCGTCGTCCCAGGCGACGGTCGGCGTCTCTTGTGCGCCCGGCACCAGGGCCGACGGATCGCGCCAGGCGGTGATCAACCTGCGGTAAAGCGCCATGTCGTCGGGCTGGGCCAGGACGTCGGCGAGCTTGTGCACCTTCTGGCCGGGATGGCTCGGCAGCCTGGATGCGGGCAGGACCGCAAGCAGCCGGTCCCACGCTTCCTCGCTCAGGGCGTGCAGCCCGCAGGCGGCCGCGCGGCGAAGCGGGCGCGGCAGCCAGCCCGTGCGCCGGCGCAGCAGGTCGCCCCAGGCATAGCGTGTGTAGCCGGCGAACACCTCGTCGCCGCCGTCGCCGGACAGCGCCACGGTGACGTGCCGGCGCGTCAGGGCGGACACCAGGTAGGTCGGGATCTGCGACGAGTCGGCGAAGGGTTCGTCATAGAACTCGGGCAGGCGCGGGATGACGTCGAGCGCCTGGCCGGGATCGACGTAAAGCTCCGTATGGTCGGTGCCCAGGTGGCGGGCGACGGCGGCCGCGTGGGGCGCCTCGTCGAACCCGTCGACGTCGAAGCCGATGGAGAAGGTCCTCACCGGGCGGTCGCTGTGCGCCTGCATGAGGGCGGCGACGGTGGAGGAATCGATGCCGCCCGAGAGGAACGCGCCGAGCGGCACGTCGGACACCATGCGCCGCTTCACCGCGTCGCCGATCAGCCGGTCCGCCTCGTCCACGGCCTCGGCGTCCGTCAGATCGCGGGGCGACCGCTGGCCCTCGCGGGCGACGCGCCGCAGGTCCCAGTAGCGCTCGATGCGCGCGGCCTCGCCGGCGCGCTTGACCAGGAGGCATCCCGGCTCCAGCTTGAAGACACCTTTGTAGATGCAGGCCGGCGCCGGCACGTAGTTGTGGCGCATGTAGGCGGCGAGCGCCGCCGGGTCGACCTCGGCGCGGAATCCGGGATGGGCGTGCAGCGCCTTCAGCTCCGACGCGAAGAGGAACAGCCCGCCCGCTTCGCCCCAATACAGCGGCTTGATGCCCAGGCGGTCGCGGGCCAGGACCAGGGTTCGTGTCTCCTTGTCCCAGAGCGCGAAGGCGAACATGCCGACCAGCCGGTCCACGGCGGCGCGCACGCCCCAGCGGACGCAGGCTTCCACGATCACTTCCGTGTCGGAATGGCCGCGGTAGTTCGGGGCGTGGCCCGCCGCCGCCAGCTCGCGGCGCAGGTCCTCGGCGTTGTAGACCTCGCCGTTGTAGGCGATGACGTAGCGCCCGCAGGCCGAGGCCATCGGCTGCGCTCCGGCCGGGCTCAGGTCGATGATGGACAGGCGCCGGTGGCCGAGCGCGACGCCCGCCGCGTCGTCGGCCCACACGCCGTCGGCGTCCGGGCCGCGATGGGCCAGCGTCGCGGCCATGGCGCGCGCGGTCGCGTCGAGCGGCACCGTGCCGCGCGGGTCGAGAAATCCGGTCAGGCCGCACATGGCCGCGTCAATCGGGCAGTGGCCCGGAAGGCCTGGAATTCATAGAGGGCGCACGAATGCATTAAGACGGTTCCCCTCGGGGGCATGACGTGCGGTCGCCCGACGGTCTCGCGTCCGGCGTGACCATATTGAAGAACCGATGGTGAAAACCGGCTGAAAAGGAACGCATGGACGTCAGCGGCGCGTGACCGCGATCGCCCGCAGGAGCCGTTCCACGCGGTCGACCTCGCGCGGAAGATTCGCTTTTTCGGAAACCAGTTGAAGACCGCCGGCGACGATCGTGTTTCGCAGATTGTCGTCTTCCAGGATGGCGATCAATCCCTCGGCGATCGCGTGGGGGTCGTCCTTCGAGATAAGACAATCCTTGCGATCCGTGAAGACGTGGCGGATGTCGGGAATGTCGGCGATCAGAACCGGCGTCTCGCAGGCCTGGGCTTCCAGCACGGTCTGCGGCGTGCCGTCGGTATAGGCCAGACTGACGACGATGTCGGCGGCGGACAGCAGGCCCGCCATGCGGTCTTCGCCCAGCGCCGGGACGAACTTGACATGGTCGGCAACGCCCAGGGTCTCGGCGATTTCTTCAAGGGTTTTCCGGTATTCCTTATCCTGCTTGAATTCCGACAACGCCAGGATCGCGTCGGGATACGTCTTCATCACTTCGGGCATCGCCTGCACGGCCAGATGCTGGCGATAGAGCTGTTCCAGCGGCCGCGGGCTGAGCACCACCGGGGTGGTTTCATCGGCGCCCCACTGCGCGCGCCACGCCCGGCGCGCGGCATCGTCGCGGTGATGGTTCCTGGGGTCGATTCCCCACAGGACCTCCGTTATCCGGTTCCCGGGGATGCCCAGGTCGCGTGCGGTCTGCGCCAGGTAGGGGGATTTGACCGTGATCACTTCGGCCGAGCGAAGGGCGAACATCGTCAGCCAGGCGCGAAGCCGGCCACGCCGACCCGTGGCCTCGATCAGAACGTCCGACCCCATGGCGTTGACGGCGAACGGCCGGCGAAACAGCAAGGCGGCCAGCCAGCATTCGTACTCCGCCGCATAATGAGCGTAGAACACGTCGGCGCGCTGCCGGTAGATCGCCCAGGCCAACGGTAACACCATGAGCGGCTTGTTGAGGAATTCAAACGGGGTCTTCAGGCTGTGCGGAACGATCACGGGCAGTTCCGTCGTCGAGCCCGCGGTGCGTGAAATCATCGTTACGCGATGGCCTTGGCGCGACATCGCGCGTGCGCGCGTAACGACGTGCGTGTCCCGGGCCGAACCGAGAATGCAGATGTCGAGCGTTCCGTCCGAGGCCGTGGCGGCTTCACGAAGCAAGGGGGCATTGCGCAGGCGGACCGATCGAATGCCTTTCTGCAGAAACCGCCATGCCCGGGCAAGCCGGGCATAGGACGGATATTCCGTGTGGTGGCGGACCGGCGCCGACAGGATTTCCTCAAACTCCGTCTCGGTGAGTTCGAGCTTCTTGCGTACGAACTCCTTGTCTTCCGCGAGTTCCTCCGGCGGATACATGGGTTTTTCCAGCTCGGCCAGTGCCTGATCCCGGGTCATCTGCTTGGCAAGGATGAGGCTGGAAAGGTGGGCGCGGCGCTTGTCGTAACCGAATCGTTCCGGCAGCCAATAGGCCTGGAAGAACTTGGTGAACCGGGATTCGAAATGCTTGGCGCCGTATTCCTGCCAGCCGATTTCGCGGGCCAGTTGGGCCTTTGCCCGGTCCTTGTTGTAATCGACGAAGTCCAGGGGATTGACGATCTTCATCCCGGGCAGAAACCTGAACGGCGCCAGGCGGGCGTACAGGAAACTGCGGAACACCGACATGATCGGCAGCGTCCGGAGCGACCGTGTCCCGAACCGGCGGTGGATGGCGCGGATGTGCTTGTCGTCCCGCGCCGTGTATTCCCAGGACTCGGGCAGCACGCTTTCCGTCGCGATGTTGTGGCCGGACAGGACGTAGCGAATTTTGTTCTCGGCGGTGAAGCTGAACAGCTTGGCGAAGATGGCATGGTCCTGGGGCGTATCCTGGTTGGCGACGCCGGATTTCAGGAAGGCGACCTGCAGGTCGCGCATTTCCTCCCAATCGATGACGAAGGTATAAAGGTCGATATTCAGCTTCTTGACCAGATTTTCGATATTGCGCACGGCGAAGGGAGAGTTCCAGCCCGTGTCCACGTGCACCGCCAGCGGCCGCAGGCCCCATTCCTTGGCCGCGAGATAAGCCAGATACGAAGAATCCGCGCCGCCTGACAGACCGATCGTGCAGTCGTATTCGCGCCCCCGCCCCCAGGCCTTGATTTCCTCGACGAGGGCATCCAGTCGGGGTTTGCCGGCCTCTCCGGGAAACCACTCGGTCGCGACGACCTGATCGAAATTGCGGCAGTGGCTGCACACGCCGTGTTCGTCGAACGTGATTTCCGGATCGGAGGTATCCATCACGCAGCGCGAGCAGACTTGGTAGTGGGCTTGGCTCATTTACTGTTCCGGTGAAAAGATGGCGCGAAGTTCGTCCTCGCTGGGATAGCTGACCAGGACGGCCCGGTGCTTTCCCTGAAACACGAAATAGGCCCCGGCGGACACCGCCGCGGCACCCGCGGCCACAGCGGCGCGGAAGTCCTGCGGGCGGCCGGCCCCGCCGCAGGCGACGACCGGGACGGAGACGGCTTCCGAAACCTCGCGCACCAGCTCCAGGTCGTACCCGGTCATGGTGCCGTCGCGATCGATGGCGTTGATCAGGATTTCACCGGCGCCCCGCGATTCCATTTCCCGGGCGAATTCCGCCGGCCTGCGGCGCCGGGCCTTGGTGCCGTTGTGGGTGCAGACATCGTAAGCGCCCAGCATCCTTCTCTTCGCGTCGATGGAGACGACGACGCTTTGCGATCCGAACAGACGCGCCGCCTCGTCGATCAGGCCGGGCCGATCGAAGGCCTGGGCATTGATCACCGCCTTCTCGGCGCCCAGGAAGAACAGCTTCTTGATCTGCTCGACGGACGTGATGCCGCCGCCGTAGGCAAAGGGCATGAAGCATTCCGAGGCCAGGTCTTCCAGGAAATCGAAATTGGGGCCGCGCCCCTCGGCCGTGGCGCCGATGTCCAGGACGACGAGTTCGTTCGCCTCCTTCTCGTTGAACAGGCGCACCGTGTTCATCGGATCGCCGACGTAGACCGGGTCCTTGAACTTGACGGTCTTGTAAAGACCGCGCCCGCGCAGCAACAGGACGGGGATGACCCGGGGCCAGTTCATTCAGGCGTTCTCCGCGAAATTGCGCAGCAGCGCGGCGCCGAACTTGTGGCTCTTCTCGGGGTGGAACTGCACGCCCCAGATGTTGCCTCGCGCGACGGCAGCGGCGAACCGGCGGCCGTAGTCGCAGGTCGCGGCGACGTCCTCCGCGCGGTCGCATTCCATGAAATAGGAATGGACGAAATAGAAGCGGGGTTCGGCCGCGCCGCCGCCGAACATGGGGTGGCCGGCGCCGTCGACCTTGGCCGGCGAAACCGTGTTCCAGCCCATGTGCGGAACCTTGAGAACCCGCTCGCGGGGGAACCGCACGACGTCCATGTCGATCCAGCCGAGCCCGGGCAGGGTGCCTTCCTCGCTTTTCCGGCCCAGCATCTGCGCGCCCAGGCAGATTCCCAGGATCGGCTTCCGCGCGTCCAACGCCTGTTCGTTGAGGACGTCCGTCAGGCCGCTGGCGGCGAGCGCCCGCATGCCCTGATCGAAGGCGCCGACACCGGGCAGCACGATCTTGTCCGCCGCGCGGATCGCTTCGGCGTCGTCGGTGATCTGGGCCGCGGCACCGACCTTGCGCAGCATGTTCTTGATGGCGCCCAAATTGCCGACGCCGATGTCGACGATGGCGATCATGCGTCCGTCGCTTCCTTTTCAGTGGGCACCGAGCCGCCCACCGGGCGGCGTGCCGAGCCGGCCACGCCGTTGGAGCCGAGCCGTACGTCAATATGCTCCAAGCCGCAGTCGCGGTGCCACCGCTCGAACACCGCAGGTGTCTGCGGCAGGTCGTAGCGGGGCGACAGCATGTCGAAGCTGTCCAGATAGGCCCATTCCTTCAAGGTCGCGTCGTCCGCGCCGGGCATGTCGTCAATGGTGTCGGCGATCAGCAGGCGCCAGATGACGGCCTGGCCGAAGGGCAGATGGCGGAGCGCCCGCACCAAGGGCCACATGAAGGAGACATAGGCCTTGCACCAGCGATAGAGCCTTTCCGGATCCATGTCGCGGGTAAGAGGGCGCACCCAGTACCGCGTGTTCAGCCAGTAATAGGTCAGAGACTTGAGATAGATGTCCGTGGCGAGCTGGCCGCCGGGCCTGAGGTGCGGGACCAGCGCCTTGAAGGCGGCCTCCGGGTCCGGCGTATGTTGCAGCACGCCGTAACACAGCACCCGGTCGAAGGCCCCCCTGGGAAACGGCATCGCGTAGATGTCCGCCTGGACCAGCAACAGATTCGGGTCGGCGCCGTTGGAATCCCGGTTGGCCTCCACGGCGTCCGAATAGTCGAAGGACACCACGGTCGCGCCCGTGCGCAGAAGCGACTCCGTGAACCGGCCCGATCCCGACCCCGCCTCCAGGATGACCTCACTGTCCATCCGCCGCGGCCAGCCCGAATACTTGAACAGCCTCTCCTCGGACACCTTGTGCCCCGATTCGGAATCATATTGGGTTCGCGCATGCAGATTCCACTCGAAGCCGAAGTTGCGCGCGTAGTTCTCCGACGACACGAAGCGCGGCACGAAGTCGACGATGGGATAGGCGGGTGCCGCCGCGCCCCCGCCCTTGGCCACCAGGCGGCCCGACCGCACGCGACCGTCCTCGATGATGCCGTCGGCGATCGCCAGTTCCGCGCCGCTCATCGGACAGCGCAGCAGGTTCAGGTGTTCGGGTCTCATGGTGCCGGGGGCGTCAGGCGTGCTGCACCCGCCGGCACGACGCCGACAGCACCACGCAGATGAACAACAATGGTCCCACCGCCAAGGCCCGGCCGAACCAACAAATGGCCTTGCCCGGACTGGCCGTGCGCAGGGACAGTAACGTCATGCGCAAGCACGTCAAGATCAGATAACGCCGCAGGCCCGCCCGCACTGCGGACGCCAGGCCGCCGCGCGCCAGGATGTCGCGGAACGCGGCCGCCGCCTCCCGGTGTCGACGCGCCTCCCATTCCGGGCGCTGGGTGATCTGGCCCGCGTGGACGCGGACGGCGACCAGCGGTTCCGGCAGGGCCGCGAGCCCGTGGGTCTCGGCCAACCGAAAATAAAGCAGATAGTCCATGCAGTAGGCATAGGCCTCGTCATAGCCGCCGATATCGAGGGCCGCCTGCCGGCGGAACATGATCGACGAATGGGCGAGGATGCTCGAACGCGCCAGGGCGCTCACCAGCGCGTCGTGATCCGGGGGCGGGACGGGCCCCGGCGTGCCCGGCAGGGGAACGCCGTCGCCGAAGTCGGTCCATGCGCTGGCCACCAGGGCCACGTCCGGATGCGCGGCGAGGAACCGCGCCTGTTTTTCAAGCCGCTCCGGCATGGCGATATCGTCGGCATCCAGGCGCGCGATGTAGTCGCCCCGGGCGGCCGCCAGACCCTTGTTCAGGGACTGGCTCAGGTTCAGCGTATCCGGATTGCGAAGGTGGACGATCCGTTTATCGTCATAGGCCGCGATGATCGCCGCCGTGCCGTCGGTCGAGGCGTTGTCGACGATCAGGAACTCGAAATCCTCGAACGTCTGGGCCAGCACGCTGTCGATCGCCTCGGCCAGGTAGGCCTCGCCGTTCAGGACGGACATCAGGACGCTGACTTTCGGGGACGTCATGACGCGTGCATCGGGGCCAGAAGATCCGCGGCCAGGGCCTGGTCCAGGGGCCGCGGCGACCAGTCCAGCAGGCGCCGCGCCTTGGCATTGTCGCCGAACGAGACGGGCGGCTCGCCCGGCCGCATGGGCCGCGCGCCGAACCGCAGCAGCGACGGTTCCGCACCCATCATCGCCGCCAGGCGGTCCAGCAGGTCCCGCAGTTCCGTCGCCTCGCCGGAACAGACGTTGAAGATGTCGAAGCCGCCCCGCGCCAGGTCCGCCGCCAGGGCCAGCCAGGCGCGGCAGACGTCGGCGACGCCGATGAAATCGCGCCGCTGGCTGCAGGCCGAGAGGTCCACCGGGCGCCCGTGCCGCAACCCATCCATCACCTGCGCCAATAGTTTGGCTGGATTGTCCAGGCGGCCGAAGGGGATGTACACGCGGCCGACCCGCGTCGGCACGCCGGTGCGTTCGGCAAGGTCGCGGGCGCGATCAGTCTCCGCCAATTTGGCGCGGCCATAGGGGCTTGAGGGGATGCCGCCGGCATCCTCGCGATCCGGTCCGGGACCATCCGGGTATTCGGCGTTGCTGCCGGTGACGATCACGCCGCCGCCGGTTTCGGACATGGCGCGGTAGACGGCATCGAGGGGGGCCACGCTGACTTCGGCGGCCTTGACCGGATCGAAATCGGGCGAGGCATAATCCGCGTAGCCGACATGATGTATCCATACCTGCGGTGCGGCGCGCGCCGCCAGGGAGGCGACGGCGGCGGCGTCGGTGATGTCCAGTCGCAGCAGCGCGGCGCGCGCGCCGGCGAAGGCCAGGCGCTCGGCGCGGATGCCGTCGTAATCGCCGCGGGGCCGGCGATGCGTCGCCGTGACCGTGTGGCCGGCCCGGGCGAAGGCATGCGCCAGGTGGCAGCCGACGAAGGTCGAGGTGCCGGTGACGATGACGCGCATGATGGTCAGGTTCGGGCGGGCCAGTGGTAGGGAATGCGGCCGGTCTCGGCGGGCAGGCCGTCGGCCTCCGTCGGGTCGTGCGGCAGGCTGGCGCAGTTCGCCATCAGGGCCGGCGTGTCGCCGGCACAGGCGAAACCGGTCCAGATGCCGGGCGGAACGGTGACCAGGCAATAGGCGGCGACCACGTCAGGGCTCAGGACGATCTCCTGCACCGCGCCCCGCGTCGCGCTGCCGTCGCGGTCGTCGAACAGCGCCAGCCGGACGGTCCCCACGACGCAGCACAGGTTCAGGGTCATCTCGCGATGGCGTTTCCAGGCCTTCACCGCGCCCGGATCGACGGTGGTGAAATAGATCTCGCCGAAGGCCGTGAAGTGCGGCGCGTCGGCCCGCAGCATGTGCATGACGGCCCCGCGGCCGTCGCGGATAATGCTGAGGGGCGTGACGACGACGCCGTGGATCGCGGAGCCGGCCATGGTCACGCCGCGTCGTATTCGGCGATCTGGCGGCGGGTAACGTCGACCGGATCGGCGCCGCCGTCGACGGCCCGGTACCAGTCGACGGTCCTGGTGATGCCGGAGGTGAAGTCCCAGCGCGGGCGCCAGCCGAGCCCCTGTTTTGCCTTTGTGCTGTCGAGCATCAGCAGGGTCGCCTCGTGCGGCGCGTCGGGATCCCGCTGGACGCGGACCTCGCCCGCGCCCCAGGCGCCCACCGCGGTTTCCGCCAGCTCCTGTACGGGGCGCACGTTCTCGGGATCGGGGCCGAAGTTCCACGCCCCCGCCGCCGTGTCGTCGTCGGCAAGCTGCCGCACCGCCAGCGTCAGGTAACCCGACAAGGGTTCCAGGACATGCTGCCACGGGCGCGTCGCCGTCGGGTTGCGCACCACCACCGGCTTTCCGGCGCGAAGGGCCCTGATGCAGTCGGGCACGATGCGGTCCATCGCCATGTCGCCGCCGCCGATCACGTTGCCGGCCCGCGCCGTCGCCGCGATCAATCCGTCGCGGGCGCGGAAGAACGAATCCTGATAGCCGGAGAACACCAGCTCGACCGCGCCCTTGGAGGCGGAATAGGGATCGGGCCCGCCCAGCACGTCGTCCTCGTGATAGCCGTGCTCCCACTCCTTGTTGCGGTAGCATTTGTCGGACGTGATGAAGACGAGACACCGCACCGACGGCGTCAGGCGCACGGCCTCCAGCAGGTTGATGCCGCCGGTCACGTTGGTGTGGAAGGTTTCCATCGGTTCGGCATAGCTGCGCCTCACCAGCGCCTGGGCCGCCAGATGAATGATGACCTCGGGCGCCGCGCGCTCCAACAGCCCGGCCACGGCCGCGTAGTCGCGGATGTCGACGAAGTGCTGGTCGATGCGATCCGCCAGGCGCAACTGGCCGTACAGCGGCGCATCCTCCTTGGGCGGCAGGGCAAGACCCGTGACCTCGGCGCCCAGATCGGTCAGCCAGGCGCAAAGCCAGCTCCCCTTGAACCCGGTCGAGCCGGTGACGAGGACCCGGCGGCCCTTCAACTGGGAGAAGTCGGTCATCGCGTCACCTGTGCCAGCCACGGCGCCTTGCCGGCTTCGTAAAGGTCGTTCAGCAGGGCGAAGTCGCGGTAGGTGTCCATGCACTGCCAGAAGCCGTCATGCCGATACATCATCATCTCGCCGTCGGCGGCGAGCCGCCGCATGGGTTCGGTTTCCAGCACCTCGTCGTCGCGGCTGCCGTCCAGATAGTCGAAGACGCCCCGGTTGCAGACGAAGAAACCGCCCGAGATGCGCCCGCCCGTGGCCTGGGGCTTCTCGTTGAATTCGGTGACCGCGCCGACGTCGTCGTGCTCCATCTCGCCGAAGCGGCCCGGCGGCCGCACGCCGCACACGGTCATGATCCTGCCGTGGGACCTGTGGAAATCGACCAGGGCGGCGACGTCGACGTCGGCGACGCCGTCGCCGTAGGTCAGCATGAAGGCGTCGTCGTCGCCGATGTAGCGTTCGATGCGCTTGACGCGCGATCCCGTCAGGGTTTCCTCGCCCGTCTCGGCCATGGTGACGCGCCAGTCGATGCCGTTCTCCGCCCCGTGGAATTCGAGCGACCGGTCATGCGAGAAATCGATGGTGAAGTCGGCGACCCGCGTGCGGTAGTTGAGGAAGAAGTCCTTGATGGCGCCGCTCTTGTGGCCGAGGCAGAGCACGAAGTCCTTGTGCCCGGCGGCGGCAAAGCCTCGCATGATGTGCCACAGAATCGGATAGGGACCGATGGGGATCATGGGTTTCGGCAGGTCGTCGGAAACGCCGCGGATACGGGTTCCCTTGCCGCCGCAGAGGATGACCGTTTTCATCGTTCCATCACCTTGTCTGTCTGGGAAAACGTCGGAGAAGCGTTCTTTTCGGCACGGCCCAGGGCGGCGACCACCTTGGCCGCGTCGGCCGCGCTGAAACAGTCCGCCAGGGCGGCCTCGACCTCGGAAGGCCCGGGCCAGGCCCCGTCGTCGGCGATCTCGCCGAGGGCCGAGCGAATTTCCGCCGCCGTGTAAAGCCGCCGCGACAATCCATCGGGAAGCTTGTCGAACGAAAAGGCGCTGTCGCGTTCGACGTTGATCGCCCGCGCTCCGGTGGATACGCCCTCGAACGCGGCGTTGGTGTCGGTGTAGAGGATCGCGTCCGCGCCGTTCTTCAAAAGGTCGGCGACCGAGTGATCGACAAAGGTCACGCGCGGTCCGGTCAGGCCCCGCGTTTCAAGAAACCGCCGGATGCCGTCGCGGAACGACGGCGCGGTCGACGGATGGAAATTGACCGCCAGCTCCCAATCGTCCCCGGCCGCGGCGGCGGCCTTGGCGACCAGTTCGCAACATTCCTGGAAATCGACGCCGGTGGCGACGACCAACCGCCGATGCGTTCCCGTGCCGGGAACGCGGTTCAGGATGAAGGATCCCTGGCGGAACAGCCCGGCGTCGATCACGCGATTTTCCGGGGCGCCGGTGGACGTCAACTGCCGACGGCTGCGGGCGCCGTGGGTGAACACGACGTCGGGCCACCGCCCCTTGGCAACTTCCGCTTGTGACGGCAGCATGTTGAGATACATCTTGGAGAACGGCGACTGGTGGACGCCGGCGACCCGCGTGTCGGGAAGCGCCCGCCGGAGTCCGGCCCGCAGTCCCTTTTCCCACGTCTGGTTCTCATAGACGTGGCAGACGGCCCCGGGCCGGCAGCCGTGGCGCGCGAGAAAGGGCCCGATCTCCGCCATCAGGCGGGCGGTGACGGCGCGCCAGTCGAAACGTTCGCGCGCCAACACCATACGGGCGACCGTCCCCAGGGGCTGGCCGCCGATCGCCATGTCCGGCTTCGGCCCGGCGCGCAGGCGGACCGCATCCGCCGCCACCCGCCACAGGGCGCCGGTCGTCACGGCGTCATCCGCGACCATCGCCGCCTCCGCCGATGCGACCGCGTTCCTGTGAATCTCGTCGGCGTCGTAAATCCAGTCGAGCGGCAGGGCGACGTATCCGGCCGTGATCCCGGCGGCGCGCGCCTCGCGGGGCAGGGCGCCCATGTAATGGGCGACGTCGCGCGGTCCCCGGTCGGGAAAGTCGTCCGGCGCGCTCCAGGCGGCGAACAGCACGTCGCATGCGCGCAGGCGGTCCCAGTCGATCGGATGCCGCCGCCTGAGGACGCGCAGGCGGCGAAGCCGCGCCGCGCGGCGCAGGGCCGCACGCGCGAACCGCAGGAACGCGATGCCCTGGGTCGCGGCCCGTTCCGCACGGCGCCGGACGGCGCCGGGGCCCCGCCACCGGACCGGAACGCCGCGGCGGCGGGCCTCGGCCAGCAGGATATCGGCCAGGTCGTGGACCTCGACGATGAAGAGGTGCGATCCGCCCCGCTCCAGGCAGTCGCCGAACAGGATCAGGCGGCAGCACTCGACCGTGAAGGTCGACGACAGGGGCCCGCGTTCCGCCAGGTTGCGGCTCTCCCACCAGTCCCAGTCGCCGATGTCGAAGCGGTTGGCAAGATTCACGAACGAGTCCTCGTGACGTTCGGCGATGTCGTTCAGGCGCCGTCCCGTGTCGCCCCAAGACACCGCGGCGGACAGCCGTTCCTTCAACGCGCAATAGCGTTCGTAATCGTCGCCGAAGTACCAGGCCGTGGACCCGGGCGGGACGGCCGGCGCGGACCGGGCGAGCAGATGGCGCGCGTCGGCGATGGTGACCGACGGCGTTATGGCCGGTCCCCCCGGGCCACGACGAGCGGATCGCCCGCATTGTCGAGACCGTCGATGGCCGCCAGGCCCATGGCCAGGATGGCCTCTTCCGTGCTGCCGCCGATGTGCGGCGTCGCGACGAAGTCGTCGAGACCGATCAGAACGTTGTTCCCGGGCGGTTCGACGGCGAACACGTCGAACGCCGCCGCGCCGAGCCGGCCCGATTTCAGTTCGGCCGCCAAGGCCGCCTCGTCCACGATGGCGCCCCGCGCCGTGTTGATCAGGATCGCGCCCGCCGGCATCAGGGCCAGTTCGCGCGCGCCGATCATGCCCCGCGTGCTGTCGTCCAAGGGCAGGTGGATGGAGACGATCTCGCTCTCGCCGAGCAGGCGGTCCAGATCGGTCATCTCGACGCCGACGCGGGCGCAGAACGCCGCGTCCGTGCGGATGTCGTGGGCCAGGATGCGGCAGTCGAAGGCGCGGAGCAGCCCGGCCAGGTCCTTGCCGACGTTGCCGAGGCCGATGATGCCGACCGTGCGGCCGGTCAACTGCCGTCCCGGGATCTGCCGCCAACCGCCGCCGGCGACGACGGACAGCGACGCGGGTACCCGGCGGATCAACGACAGCGCAAAGCCGAGCGTCAGTTCGGCCACGGCGCGGCGGTTGACGCCCGCGGTCCAGCCCAGCTTCACGCCGCGCGCCCGCATGGCCTCCAGGTCGAGCATGTCCAGGCCGACGCCGTACTTGCCGACCACGCGCAGTTCCGGCACGGCGTCGAACAGGGCGGCGTCGAGTGGCTCGAGCGCCGTGATCGCCTTTTCGTGGCCCTTCAGGAAATCGATCAGGGCCTGGCCGCGCAGGTTGTCGCCGGCGTCATTGAAGGTCGTGTTGGGATAGCGGTCAAGCAACGCCCGGCGCAGTTCGGGGTGCTTGGAAAAGGACCGCGAGGCGACGGCGACGCGTTGGCTGTTCGGGGTCATGCGGGACGGACCTCTTCGAGGAACGTGCGGCAGGCCGACGTGAAGGCATCGTCGGCCGCATGGGTGACCTTGGCCAGGCGGCCGTCGGCGCCCGGCAGGATCATGGTGACCGACCCGGCGCCCGTGTTCTTCTTGTCCTTGAGGATCGCGCCGAGGAACGCATCGAACGGAACGGGATGGGATTGGAAGCCCTCGTAGTTCGCCGCCAGGGTCGGGCGCAGGCGGCGGAAGTGGTCTTCGCTGCCGTCGCCGACGCGCGTCGCGACGAAATTGGCCATGTCCATGCCGATGGTCACGGCGATGCCGTGCGGGATGGCGAACTCCGTCGCCGCCTCGATGGCGTGTCCGAAGGTATGGCCGTAGTTGAAGATGTTGCGCGGTCCGCGATCGAACTCGTCCTCTTCGATGTAGGCTTTCTTGATCTCAAGCGCGGCGCGAACATAACGCAGCATGACATCCGGTTCGGTGAACAGGCGGTCGTAGTCGGCGGCGATCACGGCGAAGCTTTCCGGGCCGTCGATGGCATGCACCTTGAGGATCTCGCCGATCCCGGACCGCACGTCCCGCGCGTCGAGGGTGGCCTGGAACGCGACGTCCAGATAGATCGTCCGGGGCGGCGTGAAGGTGCCCAGGATGTTCTTGGCGGCCGCCGAGTTGATGGAGCTTTTCGAGCCGATGCAGCTGTCGGCCTGGGCCAGCAGCGTGGTCGGGCAGAACGCCCATTCGACGCCGCGCAGCATCGTCGCCGCCAGGAAGCAGGTGATGTCCTGGATGATGCCGCCGCCGACGGCGACAAGCAGGTGGTCGCGGCGGATGCCGGTGGCGACCAGGTGGTCGACGTAGGCGGGAAACTTCTCCAGCGACTTGTTGGTCTCCGTCGCCGCCAGACGGAGCACGGACGGTCCGGCCAGCAGCGGCGCCAGGCGGTCGCCGTGCAGATCCGCGACCCGCTCGTCGACGATGACGTGCAGCGGGCGTCCGCCCGCCGCCAGCGCGTCCAGGCCCGCCGCCGCCCGGTCGCCGAACAGCACGTCGTAGGGGCCCTTGTGGGACCGGACGGTCAGACCGGCTCCGACGGCGTCAGACATTGGTGAAGCCCCCGTCGATGACGATCGTCTGACCGCTTATGTACGTGTTCTCCGGGCCCGTCAGCCAGGCGACCAGGGCGGCGATCTCCGCAGGCTTGCCGACGCGCTTCATCGGCACCTGAGCGGCCAGTTCCGCCATGCCGGCCTCGCCCAGGACCGTGCGCGTCATCTCCGTGTCGATGAACCCCGGGGCGACGCAGTTGGCGAGGATGCCGTCGGCGGCGACCTCGGCGGCCAGCGCCTTGGTCATGCCGTCGACGGCGAACTTGCTGGCGGAATAGGACGCCCGCTGGGCCTTCGAGATGACGCCCCAGATGGAGGCGATATTGACGATCCGGCCACCGCCGCGTGCCCGCATGCCCGGCACCACCGCGCGGCACAGCATCATGGGCGCGGTGACGTTGACCTGCTGGATGGCGGCGAAGTCGGCGGGATCGATCTCGGCAAAGGGGGCGATCCTGTTGATGCCGGCGTTGTTGACCAGGATGTCCGGGTCGAGCCGGGCGACGTCCTCGGCGAAGGCCGCGGTTGCCCGGACGTCGAGAAAGTCGCAGGCCAAGTAGGCGCCGCCGCCGGGCGCGTCGCCGCCCGGCCGGGTGCCGGTCACGGTGACGCGGGCGCCGTCGGCGGCCAGGCGCTCGGCGATGGCTCGGCCGATGCCGCGCGTGCCGCCGGTCACCAGGGCCGACTTGCCGGAAAGAGGCTGCGTCACTGAACCGGACCTCCCTTCGTCCTCAGTAGGTGCCCCACAGGGGGTCTTCCTTCATGGCGGTCTCGACGCGGGCCGCGTCCTCGCGCGAATCGACGGAATAGGACTTCCGCCACGGATAAGGGGCGACCTTCTGGATGTAGCCGTTGTCCATGATGCGGTTGCTGTCGCAGGCCTCGACCAGCTCCAGGGGCGATTCCGGCATGTTCGTGAAGGTCTGCAGGAAGTGCCAGCGGAAGGCGAAGATGCCGTAGATGCGCACGGCGCCCAACTCCGGCGAGAACTCCTTGCAGTAGGGAATCGGCGAGCGCGAGGTGTACAGCACGTCGCCGTTCAGGTTCCACACGACCTTCAGCGCGTTGGGGTCGCGATAGGTCTCCTCGTCGCGGATCGCCATGGCGAGCAGCGTACAGTCGGCCCTTGGGTCCTCCAGCAGCGGCCGATAGGACGCCTCGATCATGGCCGGTTCCATCATCGGCTCGTCCCCCTGGACGTTGACGACGATGTCGTCGGGGGCAAGGTCGATGCCGCATTTTCCCGCGGCCTCGGCCACGCGGTCGAGGGCCCGGGTATGGGTGTCGGCGGTCATGATGACGGGTGCGCCGAACTCCTTGGCGGCGCCGGCGATCTCCTGGTCGCAGGTCGCTAGGAACAGGCCGTCGAACTTGTCGAATTTTCTGGCCCGCTGGTAAACGTGTTCGACGAGCGGACGGCCCAGGATCGGGAACAGGGGTTTTCCGGGAAACCGCGACGCCTTCATGCGCGCGGGCACGATGCCGATGATCTTTGGCATGGATGTCTCCGTTTATTCCGATGCTTTTCTTTTTTCCGCGCCGGGCGCCGGCGTGCGGTAGAGGTCGGCGACGGGATCGCCCGTGCGGCCCAGGCGCACGGATTCCTCTCCCGGCGCGACCCAATCGCCCTTCTCGTCCGAGACGTAGAAGGCGTGCAGCAGGGCGAGCGTCTTCGCGGTCTCGTCGACGCTCATGGGATAGGGGGCGCCGCCGTTCAGGTCGGCCGCCAGGTCCTCGTACAGCCGGTAATGGCCGTTGCCGTAGACGCAGTCGGAAAAGTCCTCGCTGTTGGCCGCGCAGGCGTCCGGGTCCGGCGTGAAGATCTGCAGTTCGTTGACGGCGATGCCGCCGATCTGGGCCAGGCCCTCGCTGCCGACGACCGAGACCGAGGCCTCGAAATCGAGCGGCCGGGCTGAGGTCGTCACCTCGACCGTGCCGACGGCGCCCGATTCGAACTCGATGACGGCGACGGCCGTGTCCTCGACTTCGATCTCGGCGCCCAGGGTGCGCATCTGCGCGTTCACGCGCTTCACCTCGCCGCCCAGGTGGCGCAGCAGGTCCATGTGGTGGATGCCCTGGTTGGTCAGCGCCCCGCCGTCCAGCGCATAGGTGCCGCGCCACGGCGCCAGATCGTAGTAGCGTTGCGGTCGGCACCAGCGCACGCGCACGGTGATGATCCGGGGTTCTCCCAGTTCGCCGGCCTCGATTGCCTGGCGGGTGCGGACGACGGCCTTGTTGTAGCGGTTCTGGTAGACCGGGAACAGGCGCAGGCTCCGCGCCCGCGCCATCTCGTCCAGACGGTTCAGGTCCGAGAACCGCAGCACCGTCGGCTTTTCGAGGATCAGGTGCTTGCCGTAGCCCTCGAGGATTTCCGCGCCGTGCTCGAAATGCATGCCGGACGGCGTGATGACGGCGACGATGTCGATCTCCGGCAGGGTCGTCAGCATCTCGTGGTAGCTGGTGAACACGGGGATGTCGTCGCCCTCGATCCACTGTTCAGCGGTCTCCGGCTTGAGGTCGCAGAGGGCGGCGAGCCTGAGGCCTTCGGTCGCACGGATGGCGCGACAGTGATGGCCGGCGATGCGGCCGCATCCGACCAGGGCGACATTCAGAGGAGCTTCGTTCATCGTTGTTTTCCTGTTATGCGGCGGCGCGGATCAATCCCGCCACTTCCTCCATGATGTCCTTGGGCGCCATCGAAAACCGGCTGTATCCCGCGAGCACCGAGTTCGGGAAATCCCGGCGGTACAGCACGCGGTCCGCCAGGGCGGCATGGACGCCCGGGCCGTCGGCGCCGAAGGCGACGTGCATGAAATTGCCGTGCCCCGGCAGAACCTTGTAGCCCAGGGCGCGCATCTCGCCCACGAACCAATCCTTGCCTTCGTTGATCCGCGCGACGCTGGCGGCGACCGCGTCCGCGTGGTCGAGCATGTTCTCCAGCACGTTGGCGGACAGCGCGCCGATCTCGTACATCGGGCGCACCTTGTGCAGGATGCGGGCCATGTCCGGGTGGGCGACGGCAAGCCCGACGCGGCAGCCCGCCAGGCCCCAGGCCTTGCCGAAGGACCGCGTGACGATCAGGTGCGGATGATCGAGGACCCAGGCCGCGGCCGTTTCCGGATGGAACGGGAAGTAGGCTTCGTCGATCAGCATGACCGCGCCGGCCCGGCCGGCGGCGGAGACGATCCGCCTCCGGGTTTCCGCATCCACCACCGTACCGGTGGGACTGTCCGGATTGGGCAGGCAGACCAGGCGGGGGGACGACGACGCGATGGCGCCGATCAGGGCCTCGGCGTCCAGGTAGGGCCCGTCGTCCGAGGCAAGGTATTCCGCCGGCCGCGCGTCGGCGGCGTACATGCGGGCATAGACCGAATACATGGCGAAGGTCGGCGCCGTGTGGATCACCACGTCGCCCGGCGAGACGAAAGCCTCGAAGGTCGCCCGGATGGCGCCGTCGGAGCCGGCCGCCAGCACATGCTGGTCGGCGCCTCCCGTGCCCAGCGAGCGCGCCAGCTTGGCGTAGAGTGCGCCCAGGTCCGGATAGGTGTAGAGGGCGTGGCCATCGAGCGCGCGAAGGACGCCGGTCGTCACCTCGGCCAGCGCCGGGTCGATGTTTTCGTTGCGGTCGAGCCACAGGGCGCCCTTGGAGCGCGCGGCCTGGGAGGTCCAGTCGGGCCGGACCAGGGATTCGTCGCGGACGCCGGGACGGGGAACGGGAATGGATTTGGTCATTGGCGGGCGTTATCCCTGCTTCGACGCCGCGGCGAACAGCGCCGCGGGGAGATGGCATTCCAGGCGGGTGTCCGTCGCCGGCGCGTCGGTTTTGCCCCGACTCACGGAGAGCACCGCGAAGGCGAGGCGGTCGTAGGGCGTGATCGCCGTCTTCGACGGCGCACCCCAATAGCCGTAGGCGAGGATCCCGGCCGGCGCCGGTTCGAGATCCAGGAACAGACGCAACGCTTCGCCGCCGTTAAGCACCACATAGGGCGCGTTCTCGACGTCGCCGGCATCGGCGGCATCGATCTCCTCGGCCGGGACGATCGGCTGATAGCTGACCGCCGGATCGCGGGTTCCGGCGCCTTCGGTCAGGCGCAGGGAAACGACCAGCCGTCCGCCCGGCGCCACGCGGCGCCAGCAGGCGGCGACGATGGCGTCCGTCTCCACGTTCCAGTCGGCGACGGACAGCGAGGCCACCGTGTCGAAGGCGCCGTCGTCCAGCCACTCGCAGTCGACGATGTCCGCGCATTCGAACCGCGCGGGCGCGGCGAGCGCTGGCTGCGTCCGCGCCGCGTCGACGGCGCCGGCATTGATGTCCAGGCCCAGGTAGGAGGCGAGCGGGAATCGCTCCTCCAACGCGCGGCCAAGGCCGCCGACGGCGCAGCCGACGTCGAGCACGCGGCCGAACCCGCCGGGCAGCGCGCCGATACGGTCGAACACCCAGCGTTCCGAGGGATAGAACTCGTCCCAGCAGCGCCGGTGGGTCATGAAGTAGGCCGCCAGATGGGGCGTGCGGAACTGGATGTTGGCCATGGCGTCAGTCCAGGTTCCAGCGTGTCCGCCATTCGGGGTCGGCCTTGTAGATCCGGTAGACGAGGTCCATGGTCTTCAGCGCGTCTTCCGACGAGCCTTCCGTGATCGGCCGGCCCGTCCTGATGGCGTCGGCGAAGTCGGCGATCTCGTCGGCCCAGGACGGATCCGTGTTGTAGCGCGTCACCTGTTCCTTCGGGTCGCCCAGGTCGTCCTCGCCGGCATGGACCACGGTCAGGGTCTCGGCGCCGTAGCTCTTCGATCCGGACAGGATGCCGCTGAGGATCAGGGCGCCCTTCTCCAGCGTGATGTCGAGCGAGAAACGGTGGCGCCACTGCGTGGCGCTGGAATGCAGCATGCCGACGACGCCCGCCTCGGTGCGCATCAGGGCGTAGGCGTTGTCCTCGACGTCGTGGCGCCAGTAATCGTTGGAAACGAAACTGTGAACCTGGGTGAACTCACCGGCGAACAGGCGCATCAGATCGACCATGTGGATGCCCTGGTCGAGCAGGATGCCGCCGCCGGCGACGGCGCGCTCGGTCCGCCAGTCGGAATGCCTGCCGTAGCTGATGAACTGGGACTTGCCGTACACCCCGCGCATGTTGATGATCCGGCCGAACTGCCCGCTTTGCGCCAGCGCCAGGGCGTCGCGGACCGATTCGTGATAGCGATGGTTGAAGCCGTATTTCAACGCCTGGCCGGGGTGCGCCCTCTCCGCGTCGACGACGCGCCGAATGTCTGCCACGTCGCGGCCCGGCGGCTTTTCGCAGAACACGTGGACCTCCTTCTCCAGCCCGGCGATGGTGACGTCTGGGGCGACGTCGTTGGTCATGCACACGAACAGGGCGTCGAACTCCTGGGTCAGCAGGTCCTCGGGTGTACGGAAATAGGCGACGCCGTCCGCCATCCGGCCGCTGCCGTCGAAGGCCCTGTCGCAGACGCAGACGGTTTCAAGGTCCGGGTGGCCATCGATGAACTGTCGCCGCCGCTGTCCCACGACACCGTACCCGGCGATGGCGACGCGAAGCCGTCGCGCGTCCGTCGTCATTGCCGCTTGTCTCCGTCTTGGTCGGGTCGCCGGAACAGGTAGTTGTATATGTTGCCGAACGGCGTGCCGTCCAGATCCGGCGAGCGGCGCTTGCTGACCAGGGTCAGGCCCGCGGCCTCGATGTCACGGATGACGGCGTCCGTGTAATCGGGGCGGGCGGCGTCCAGTTCGATGGACAGGGACCGCAGGCGCGGGTCCGCCAGAGTGCGTTTCGCGCCGATGACGATCTTATCCTCGATGCCGTCGACGTCGATCTTGACGTGGTTCGGGAAGGGCGGGCCGAACTTTGCGATGAAGCCGTCCAGCGACATGCCGACCATGCCTTGTTCGAAGCGGGCGGTGAAGGCTTCCCCGTTGTGGTCGACGGCTTCCGCGAAGCTGGACAGCGCCGATCCGAAGCCCGTGTCCCTGACGTGGAACTTGTCCAGACCGTCGGTATCGTTGAGGGCAAGGCAATAGGCGTTCACCGTGTTCGACAGCCGGTTCTCCTCGATGTTTCGGTTGAGCAGAAAATAGTTGGCGGCCAATGGCTCGAACGCCAGGACGCGAGTCCGTCGATTGATCGCGGCGTAGACCGTGTACACGCCGACGTTGGCGCCGATATCGAACAGGACCTCGTCGTCGTCGAACGTGTCGATCCATTCGATGGTTTCGGGCTCCTTGGTCAGCAGCGTCTGGGCACGCCACAGGGGCAGGTCGCCCAGGCAGTAGAACCTGACGGCACCGCGCGGAGTGGGGATCTCCGCGATGACCTCGTCGAACCCGGCCGTGTTCATTCCCTGGCGCAGGATGCGCAACACGCGCCGCCGTCCGCCGGTGCCGAGCGGCCAAGTCAGCCCGCGGACCAACCCGACCAGAATGCACTTTATGATTTGCAGCATGAGGTCTTTCTTCGGTTCAATCCCGCGGACCTGAGATCAGGTCCCAGGAAAGCGGCGTGCCGCGAGCGATGTCGCGCGCGGCCGTGCGGCCCAGCACGCCGTCCAGGTGCTTCGGCGCCAGGCCGTATCCCGGACGGATGGAGCGCACGTTCTTCCTGGTCAGCACCGCGCCGGCAGGGATGTCGGCGACGGCATACAGCGAACGCCGGAACACGGTACTCGGCTCGGCCGCGCTCTGCCGGCCGATGCGCGGCTCGCCCAGGGCGGCCCACGCATTGCCGCAATCGGCGACCAGGGCACCCAGTTCCGCGGGTTCCAGGGAAAAGGCGCTGTCGACGCCGCCGTCGGCGCGGGACAGGCAGACGTGCTTTTCAACGATGGCGGCACCCAGACTGACGGCGGCGACGGCAACGGCAGTGCCCGGGGTGTGGTCCGACAGGCCGATAACCGCGTCGTAGCGGGCGGCCAGCTCCGGGATGGTGCGGATGTTCGACGCCTCGATGGGGGCCGGATAGGCGCTGACGCAATGCAGGAGTGCAACCTGCGCCGTGCCGGTTTCACCGAGCAGGCCCATGAGTTCATCGATTTCCTCGGGCGTGACCATCCCCGTGGAGATGATGAGCGGCTTGCCCGTCGCTGCCGCCTTCAGGATCAACGGCAGGTCCATGGCCTCGAACGACGCGATCTTGTAGGCGGGGCAGCCGAGTTCTTCCAGGAAGTCGATCGCGGTTTCGTCGAACGGGGACGAGAACATGGTGATGCCCCGTTCGCGGCCGCGCGCGAACAGATCGGCGTGCCACTCCCATGGGGTATGCGCCTCTTCGTACAGGTCATAGAGCGTGCGCCCGTCCCACAATCCACCCTCGACCGTGAATCCCGGCCCGTCGTGGTCGATGGTGATGGTGTCCGCCGTGTAGGTCTGCAGCTTGACCGCGTCGGCGCCCATCTCGGCCGCCATGTCGACCAGCGCCAAGGCGCGGTCGAGATCGCCGTTGTGATTGCCCGACATCTCGGCGATCACATAGGGCGGCTGACCGGGGCCGACGACGCGGCCGGCGATGGTGATCCGGTGTCTCATGTTTCGTTAACCGCGGCTTTGACGATGGCCCGGGAAACCGGCGTGAGGGCGACAGGGCAGCCGCAACCTACCGACGTCAGGGGCAGGACCATGATTTCCGTGTATTCCCGGTTCCGAAGGGCGTCGAACGCGGACATGACGCTCGCCGCGGAAGCCCGCAGATGGCCGCGCAGCACCACATCCGTCACCATCGCGTCATGATCCTCCACGATGACGAACGGCTCAAGCGGGAGGGCGACCTGATCCTCGGCAATCCCGATTTCTTCCCCCAGTTCCGTCAACAGCGCCCGTTGGAAATCGACATGGCCGTCGGGATCAATCGATGACGGGTCGACCGTGCCTGACGGGACGAATTCCCATTCGCCGGGGTTCTGTTCGACCCAGTCGCTTCTCCGGCCGACGATCACGCCGTCATCGCACTGCAGATATCCGGTAACGCTCAAGGGGCGGATGTCGAGTTGCCGGGTCAATCCGGGGTTCATCCGCTGTGCAATAAACCATCTGTATTCGGCGATGAAACCGGAAATGCTGCCGCCGGTTCTCTCCGCGACGCTGAACAGGTTTCCGTTGAACAGGGCGGGGCCTTTACGGCTCCGCGCCGCCTGCCAGAGCCGCTCGACTTCGGCAAGGAGCCGGCCTTCTGGTTGCGGTGCCCGCGAACCGAGCACGGCCCGGCAGGTGCCGGCGATCCTCTCGGCCGTCGGATCAGTCAATGCGGGCCAACATGTCGCGAAGATCGGAAATGAAATGCACGCCCGCGGGCCAATTCTCCCGGTTCGCCCGCGCGGCGACGACTGCGGTCCGCAGCCCCGCCGACAGCGACGATTGGGCGCCCTTGCGGGAATCCTCGATGGCCCAGGACCGCTCCGGATCGCAGCCGGTGCGGGCGAGCATCACGCGGTACGGTTCCGGGTCCGGTTTGCCCCGGGCCACGTCACCGCCGCCGACCACTTCCGCGACGAACGGGCGAAGTCCCGTTCGGTCGAGCCAATCGTCGACAAGGCGCCGGTCGGACGATGTCACCACTCCTACCGTCCAGTTCCGGCCATGCACCGCCGCCAACAACTCGCCGGCGCCGGGCGCGGGCGGCGCATCGGCGAGTCCCCTTCGGACGGCGGTCAGATACCGATTGCGGAGTGTCGGCACGTCGTCTTGAAGCTGGTGGGTTTCCTTCATATCCGCGACGATCACGTTCAGCGGCGGACCGTTCAGGCGATCGAACTCTTCATCGGTGGGACGTGCCCCGTGGTCGCTAAGGAACCGGGAATAGACGTTCCGCATGACATCCAGGCTGTCCGCCAGTGTGCCGTCGAAATCGAGGAAAAGCCCCAGGCTGTTCATGGGGTCCGTCCCATTCCGAATTTCCGCGTCCCTCAAAGCTACTTGCGACAGAAAAATAAACGGTTCTGCCCGAACATTCCGAAGCTGCTCGGGGTCCTGCCCGAGGCGGCGATATTCAACGTCGTTGCGAATTCCACCAGCGGATGCTCGTAATCGATTTCTCCGCCGTTCAATGCGGGCAGAAGGGCATAGAGCACCAGATCGTGCAGGCTGATGAAGTCCTCGATGTCGAGAACCTTCAGGCCGCAGGCCTCCTCCAGGTGGGGGATGACAACCTGCTCGTCCAGAAAGTGATTGAACGCCGCCGGGGTTCGAGGAGGAAGGCCCAGCACCTCGCGCGCCCAGTTCTGCTGCGCGTAGGACGTGGTGCTGTTCTCGATCATGACCAGATGGCCGCCCGGCGCGAGCATCGACGACAGCCGGGTCAGGGCGGTGCAGATCTGATCGTCGCTGCGGAGATTGATCAGGCAGCGGTCCGTGAAGATCAGATCGAATGCGTCCCCCAGGGTTAACGATGGATCGAGAACGTCGCCGACGACAAGGCTCAGGCGATTTTCGGACAAGCCGGAGTCGGCTCGCCTCGTTGCCGCCGCCTCGATCATTTCCGGAATGAAGTCCACGCCCGTGAAGCGCAGATCGGGAAACGCGGCGGCGAGGTGGAGGCAGTTCGCCCCGTTGCCGCAACCGATTTCAAGAACGCGCCCTTGGGGACGGGGACCCATCGCGCGGCGGAAAGCGCGGGTGAGCGCGTCCAATTCCAGCTTCTTTGCGGTCGACGTCTTGGTCGTCGCGCGCAGGTCGGTTCCGTAGGTATTGGCCCAATTGCGCCAGTGAGCCTTGATGTCGTCGCGATCCATCGTTCTAAAGGTCTTCCTATTCGCGTCCCGTCAGTTGAGGCACCGTCCGCCGGCGGCCCGCAGTGCGGAGACGGCAGGTTTGGCCTGTCGGTCGTCGACCAGCTTCGTCAGTTCGTCCCGCACACGGGTCTGCGGCGAGGTGCCGCCGACGTTGTAATAGTCGCGGCGAAAGCGGGTGAACTGCTCCGCATCCATGAAGTCGTTCCGCCTGATGACTCGATCGAAACGCTCGCGCAGGTCGATGTCGTCGTACACCATGACCGGATAGGGCGCGTAATCGTGCCACGCCGAAATCAACCGTCCGCCGTCGGGCAGGGCGTCGTAGATCAGCACCGGGATGCCGGCCGCGAGGCATTGGTCGCACAGCGAGGTGTAGCGGGCGACGACAAGATCGGCCATCGCGGCCAGCGTATAGGAACGATCGTAATGGTCGTATCGGTCATCGACGAAAAGGTTTCCGAGCCCGGCGAATTTGCGTCGTACCGGCTCCATCGCAGGCAGGTCGAGCCATGCGTTGTCCTTGCCCCGAACGACAAAAGCGCAATCGGGGTTTGCCTCGGCAAGTCCGGCGACCGCGTCGTAGAACATGCGGTTGCTCCGCCAATCGGGGCCATAGGCCAGGGCGTCGGCGAAGGGATCGGCGGGGCTGTGAAAGTCAAGCACGAGACAGACACGGGAGAAGTCCGCGAACCACTGTTCGCGCTCGGCGAGCGCCGCGTCCCGGTTGGCGGCGATCTTGGCGACGCGCGGGTCGCCGGTGACGACGATTCGATCCACATCGGCGTTCGGGTTTGCCTCGATCTGTCGTTTGACGAAATCGCCATGCACGAACAGGTCGTCGAAAAGAGGAACGAAGGCCTCGTGGAAGACGCTCATGAAACGTTCCTGCAGCGCCACAACCCTTATTCCAAGGGACTGCAGCGCGACCGTGCCGGCGCGCGGAAACAGGTTGTCGGAATCGATCAAGGCCAGCCGGGTCCCATCCAGCGCGCGCAAGCTGTCCCGGTAGGAGCGTACCTGAATTTCGATTTGAGCCAGGATCATCGCGCGCGCCAAGGCCGCCGGTCCGCCGGGGCGGCGGGCAAGATGGGACAGGACCGCCCGAAGCTTGTCGCCGATCGATCGCGGTGCCTGTTCCAGAAACGTCACCCGGACGCCGAGGCGCCCGTAATCCGCCTCGATTGCCGCCCGTTCCCTGTCCGACAACATCCAGGCAAGTTCCACCACGCGAAGGCGGCTTGGATGAAGCGGGCTTGCCGGATCATCGGAGAAATACTGGTTCTTGACGAACAGCCGGCCGTAGGAAAGCCCCTTGTGCACGAAGAACGCCGCGGGCGCGGGATTGGCCCGCGCGCGCTCCGAGACCGTGGCCCCTGTTGATGATCGGTGCCGCCAGATCGCCCGCAGGGCTCGTGCCCAGGTGCGGGGACCGCCGATACCCGCCGCCAGGCCGAAACCGGGCGGAAACAGGTTGCGGACCTTCGTGACGCCTTCGCGGGCGATCAGGGTTTCCATCGGGACCGGCCGGTGAAATACATCCGCCTTGACGCCGCAGGCGCGAAAGTACTCTGCCAGCGCGTAGGACGACGCTGCGACGGCAAGGTTGTTTGCCAATCCATCGAACAGAAGGGCGCGCGCCTTTCGCGGGTCGCCGGCCAAGCCCGGGACGCATTCGCAGAGCGAACCCAGGGCGGCCTGGAAGGACGCGCCGGCAACAAGCGCCTTCGCATACCTCGCGGTCACCGCAATGTCTGCATTGACGGTGAACCCCGGGCAGGCATGGTAGTCGACCCACTCGACACCAAACCGCCGAAGGCGGGCAGCGGCGGCTTCGGAGCGCATCGGGCCCACCGGCTCAAGGAATATGACGCGGCGCCCCAATGCACGGAAACACAATGCCGGAATCAGGCTGACCGGGCCGAGCCAGCGGAAGATGACGATCGGTCGGACGTGCGCCGTCATCGTCAGGTGTTCACCCAATTGTGCGGAACGGCGGAATTGATCTTGGCGAGTTCGGGGCGCGCGTCCAGAAGGGCCAGGATGTCGTCGAGGTCGAAATCGGGTTTGGTCGGGTAGAGCGCGTCGTAAATTGATTCAATCAAACGCAAGTCCTCGACTGTATCCAGGGTAAGGCGAAGGTCCGGTCGGGTCTGCTCCGCCGGAGCTAGCACATTCAGGAGACGGTAGTCCTCGGGATGGCGGTAGATGTGCAGGGTGACGTGCTCGCGTTCGTCCACACGTGTGGCGCGAGCATTGGCGCGCCCCAAGGCCTCGCGGTTGAAAATTTCGACATCCATGCCGATAGGGTAGGTGCGCTCCAACGTATTGGAGGCGTAGTCGGCCCCCGAGTGGAAGAGCGACTGCACCACGCGGTCGATGATCGCTGGATCGGCGAGTGGGCAATCCCCGGTGAGTCGGACGATGTGCGTGGCGGTGGTGTCGGCCACCGCGCCGACGAAACGCGAAAGGACATCGTCCTCACTTCCCCGGAAACAGGGTATTTGCAACTGTGAGGCCAGTGTGACGACTGGGTCGTCAGTCGGCTTCACCGTGGTCGCAATGATAACGCCGTCAAGCGTTTCGGCACGAAGTACCCGTTCCATCTGCAGTTGCAAAGAGGCGATTCCGCAGATCGGCCGCAGCACCTTTCCCGGCAGGCGGGTCGAGGTCATCCGGGCTTGAAGGACGGCTATGCTATGCAGTGTCTCGCGCGCCTTCTGTGGTGTCTGTCTGCCATGGCAGCAGATACGGATGACGTTCTAAAAACCGATACGATATGTCTCCGAACTCGATAATTTCCGGATGGTGCTCCTGCACAAAACGTCGAAACGCTTCTTGGTTTGCCTTTCCATCAGGAGGGGGCTCCTTTCCCGCAATGCGTTCGAACATTTCTTCGCAAAGGTCGGCAATTTCATCCTCGGTATTATCGACAACTTGAAGCCCTTGTTTCTCGTATTGTTCTAAGCGATAGAATTCACCGGCCCCGACATTGGCGACTTCAAGAAAATTTAGAATTCGGCCGTCTTTTCTGCGTTTCAAGAGTTTCGGAATAAACAGGTCGTTCCGTGTGATCGGCATCGTGAAGAGAGGGGCCATGTTGGCGGCCGCTACAGGTACGCCTGCCATGGTTCCAACCGCGTATAGACCTGACGAATTCGCGAGGATGAAGCGGCTCTTCAGACAAAGGTAGAAATCCAAAAGGGCATTGGACTGTTCCGTTGCATAGTCGATCACTCTTGGATGCCGGTCCGCTGGCAATGGCGGACTGCTCCGCGTTCCCATGCGAAACGCAAAACCTCCTTTGCGGGCGATCTGTTCAGCGGCTTTCAGGTAGGTCTCAACGCGAGAGTTCCTGAAATCGTGGTACTCTAACCGCTCATTCGGAAACCGCTGCTGGAAATATTGCGCGTCTCTGGAGTGGAATGCGACGAACCATGCGTCTCGGGGGATACCGATGCTTTCAAGCAGTTCAGCGCCTTGAGATTCTACGTTTTTCGGTAAGCCGAGGACCTTCTCGTTCCCTGAGAACGTGGCGTAGGCGTTATGCGTGTAGGGCGGTTCGACATATATACCCCAAGCCTCCATCACCGGAACGCTCGAGAGAACGAAGTCGAACAAGCGCGCATGTTCGATGATTGTCATGCATTCTGCATAGACGTCCCGGATATAGGCATTAGCGACCGGTGGGGTGAACACAACATAGGCGTGCCTTCCCTTTTCCGACTGCCGCAATAGCACTATCGACCCGAAATCATGGGCTAAGTGTCCAATTCGGTGCCCCTGGATACAAACGATCTTGACCGACACCAGCGGGCGGATGAGCCACAGTAACGGCATGAAGAAAACTGCTGCCAATGCCGAAAACCCGGCATAAGCCAACCGATGGAGGGCTTGCTTCATCTTTTTCATTTCGGAGAACAGGAGATCCTTTTGGTCAATCTTCGACCGTTCAGGTAAAGCACGTCGAGGTCAGAGCTGATGAAAAGACGGATTGCATCGTCGGCTGTTTCGACGATGGGTTCTCCCGGGCCGTTCAGAGACGTGTTCATGAGGACGGGCACTCCCGTCCGGGAATAGAACTCTTCTAGGACCCGGAAGTACTCGCCGTCGGACGCTGTTACCGTCTGTATACGCGAACTGCCATCGACATGTGTGATTGCGGGAAGCTTTTCAGGGTCCCGCACCATTGCGGTAAACAGCATGAACGGAGAGGGGATTGGCGCTCCTTCAAAGTAGTCCTGCGCTTGATCTTCCTGGACCACCGGCGCGAAGGGGCGCCAAAGTTCACGACCCTTGATCCGATTCACGCGCTCCCAATTCTCCTTAATGCCGGGATGGGCAAGGATGGATCGGTGACCCAATGCACGCGGTCCAGTCTCGCTACGGCCATCGAACCAAGCAACTACCTCATTTCTGGCAAGGTCGGTTGCAGCGACTGCCGCGGCATTGGGTGGGGTCTCGACGATAACGCTGGCCGCGAACTTTTCCAACGCATCGGCAATGACGCTGTCCGAATAGGCCCGTCCTAAGTAGGCGCATTCCCTCGCATCCATAGATCGTCGCGGTCTCGGCTCATTGAACACGTTGTGGCATACCGCGAGGGCTCCGCCAATCGAGAGCCCACCGTCGCTGACGGCAGGCAAGGCGGAAACTTCGCGAAACCGCGACCTGTTGAATATTGCTGAGTTTGCGGGACAGTTCAGGGCGACGCCGCCGGTCAAACACAGATTTTCCGTGGGTCGCGACATGGCGGCTTGCAGGTCGTATTGGATTTCGACCGCACGCAGGAGAACCTCCTCCAGAAGTTTCTGGGTACTCGCCGCCAAATCCGTATTGATTGGTGCAAGTGCGAGATCGGTGTTGCCCAGCGGTCCGAAATCGTAACCCAAGCGCCCGGCCTGGATGAAGCAGTGTCGAAGCCAGCGATAGAGCAGTGGATGGCGGTCATCATGAATCCAATCGGGTATCCGCACGCCATCCGGCAGCGGGTCTTCGGATAGTGGCGCGGAAAACCCATCGTGCCAGTTACCGACGAAAGCGGGGTCGAAAAACGTGGGCTTACCCCATGGAGCCAAGCCCATCAACTTGCCTGCCCCCGTGTCGAACCCTAAGTTCAACAGAAACGCCACGCGCTCATACAAGTTGCCCGCCGAGAGGTAATGTGGCGCAACGGCGTATAACTTGTTTTCCTCGCCGTAATAGAACATGCCGCCCCAATAAGCGGTCTCTGGCATGCTGCCGTCGTGTGACAATATCGCGGCGGAATAGAAGTTTGTAGAGTAGAAGGCATAAGCCGCGTGGGCAAAATGGTGCGCCACCAAAAAGCCCGGGATCACGCGGGATTCCAACCTAAGTTTAATTGGCAACTGCATGCCAAGTCGGTGCTCGTCGTTCAGCACGTCATCGACCGGCATTGCCGCCAAGTCCTCAAGACCCGTTTTGTTGAGCCAGAGATCCGGCAAAAAAAAGTCATCAATGGCGGGGATGTCGGGCATGTCGAGGAGATTGGCCCGGAAATCGCTGGACAACCTTTTCACATAAGGGTGATCGCGACCGGTACGGACCGTCTCCTTAACGTATCCCTTTGCAGTAGATTTCGCTGCTGCGTCGATGCCGGGCGCTCTGCAATATGCGGCGTGCGGCGCGTCGAAGGCGAACTCGAAGGAGAGATCGTCAGGATCAATAAATAAATATTCGATACGCTGAGTCGACGTCACAGCGCAGTAGTCAACGTCATCTGCAGTAATGCCGGCATCCTGAAGGGCGATGTTGATCTCTTCCTTGGTGATCCCGATCGCATGCTTAGCCCTGGTTAGACGTTCGCGTTCGATGCAGTTGACGACCCGACCGTCCCGAACGACGGAAACGGAAGCGTCATGTCCAAAATGAATGCCAAGCACGATCATCGCTGGGCGAGTTCCTTAATTTTATTCATCAGACGGGTGAACTGGGTTGACGTAGGCTCGATAAGGGAAATGCACATATGGATCGCTGCGAAGCCGCTGTTCGACGATTTGCATGAGGAGCCTCATATCTGCGGCTATGAAGCCAACATTCCCGAGCGTGGTGATCCGTAGAGCGTTTCGAGCAGCAAGTATGTGTCCGTACTGTTGAAAATCGCGGACCCGCCGGGCATGCCGGCGGAGCGAAATGGTTGAAATAACCCCATTCATCGCGACCAGTTCATAATCCTCAGCCTTTTCCGGAGGTTGCAGATAGATGTCCGGCGCGACGGCTTCCTCGGGTCTGTGAATGGCCGTGCAGCATTCGAATCCCGTACCGATTAAAATCACGAATGCCTCGCCGAGCACGCCATCTGTGCTGATGCGGCCGTAGGGACTGTAATTGCCGCAAGGTGTTCCATCTCGAGAGTGTTGGGAGAGCAACTCTGCGGCCAAGCGACCGACGCCGCATACTGAGTGAGTTGGATGCAAGCTGCGATGCTCGGCATACTGCGTCCGAAAAGTCTCCGAAAGGATACCCGTTTGACAGGGGGTCGTCCGCACGTCGAACACCGGATTGCGAGGAGTGACGATGCTCCATGACATCGCTGGCATCAATAGAGTGCCGTTTGACATGTACTCGGTGAAAGCGCCGCAAACAGTCTCCGGCTTCCAGCCTTCTTCCGATAGCCCCCTGAATGACGCATGAACCTGGAGCACCCCGTCTTGTGGAATCCTTAAGTCATCCAGAAGCCGTTTCAGCGTAGACGTGCGGGTCATAACCCAAGCCCAAGGGGGGATGTTGCTGATGCAATCCTCAGCGTGCGAAGCATGCTTCCACTTTCAGGATCGCCTTGATCGTATCGTCCACTTCATCATCGCCGTAATTTTCGTTCACGAATAGATTGAAGCTAGAGTCACGGAACGCAATTGCGTTGGGAATTGCTGTGTCCGCGGGCAAATAGGGGAGGGCATATTGCCAATCGGTCACTAGGAAGGCGTAGTGCGGATTCAAGTCGATTCCCTCAGCCTGTACGGCATTCGCAAAGGTAATTTTCGGACATGAAATCTTCTCGAGATCCACAACGACAGGGACGAAAAACGGCGACGGTTGGCCTCGGAACTTGTAAACGCGGCACACTTGACTTTCCGACTGTAACCGCTTGCTGAGGCTATCAAGGAATCTGGTTCGACGCGCAATCGTGTCTTCGAGGCGTCGCAACGAGGCAAGACCGATGGCACACGACAATTCGTCGGTATTCCAATTCAATGCGGGGAATAGATTCGTCCGCGGGTCGCGTATGTTGTAGTCATCCCTCCAAAGAGGCTTTCCGCGGTCGGCGCAGGCGAGAGCGCGTTGGTAGATTTTCTCTTTCGTCGCGTAAACGATGCCGCCGCTGCTGCCTGACATGAGGGACTTGCGATACATTGTCGACGTTGCGGCGATGTCGCCGAAGGTTCCGACCCGTTTTCCTTTCCAAACCGCTCCTGGTGCCTGACTACAGTCCTCCAATACTTTAATGCCAGACGCATGAGCTGCGTCGACGATCTCGTCGATCGCCAACGCTTCGCCAGCACAATGTACGGCGATCAAGGCGGAGGTTCTGTCCGTGCACCTCGCTTTGAACTGGGCAACGTCGATGTTGTAGCTTCCGGGCGCAGTATCGGCGATGACGGGTACATAACCAAGGAAGAGGATACTGTTGAGAGGGCCGGAGTCTACCACGCCGGAGAGGATCACTTCTGAACCCTTTGGCAGATCTAAAGCCTGCAAGGCGACAAAAACGGATGCGGTTCCGGTAGCGACCGCATCTGCGTAGCCACCTCCCATGAATTTGACGAACTCCTCGCAGAATGCCTTTTCGAAATGGTCTTGATAGGGAAGGTCGACCGGACTGTCGCGATAGTACTGCGCGGCTTCCAGCAGGCTGCGCATCTCCTCGTCCCCGAACGCCTTGCGCGACGGCATCGGTATGCTGCGAACCGGCGCGCCGCCGTGGATAGCGAGTGTGCTTGTGTTTGTCGTCATTTCAGACCGTTGTTCTGTGGGTTGTCGATTTGATGGGAGTTCGGCAAAGGTTCGCCGATCGCTTTCGATGCGTGCTCGAGAACATTGATGACCTCCAGGGCTGCCCGCACGTTTCGCTTCGACGTTTCGTGTCGGCGAATATCGGACTCAAATGCACGGATCGATGCAGTGAGGGGACGAATGTCGGGGACATCGACCGGAATCTCTTGTCCGTCGTCCGGCGTCGCAACGACCAGTTTGTGGTCGGCCTGGTCGTTGAACACAATGCGCGAGCGCTCGAACTCGAAGGTCAGCGTTCGGCTTTTCTTGTTCATGGCGTTGCCCGCGATCAGGTCTGCCTCCGTTCCGTCGGCAAACGTCATGACCAATCTGACGAGCGACCGCTGCGGGTCGTCGGCGAAAGGAGGCTCGGGCCGCAGCTTCGTCGCTGAAATCTTGGCCGGCGTGCCCAGCATGTCGAGACATACCGCTATGAAATGCGGTGCATACTCCCAAAGCGGCGAGATATCTGATCTTCGGTCGTAAGAAGCCCCTATCCGGCCGCTAACGCGCCTCAACTGACCGGCGCTTTTCCCCAAGTTCCGAGCGGCGACGAGGGCGGGATTGAACAAATCTATGTGGTCGACGTGAACATGCCCCTGGCGCCGTTCGACAACCTCCAAGATACGTTGACCATCGTCGACAGAAAGGCACATCGGCTTCTCGACAAAGACGGAGATGCCGGCGGTTACGAATGCTTCGGTCATCTCGACGTGCAGGCGGGGGGGCACGGCTATGAACACAGCTTGAATGTCGAACCGTTCGACCAATGAGCGCCAGTCGGGATATACCTCGCATTCCGAGCCGACCAATTCCCGGACATCCTTGTTTGTCGACGAGACGGCGACCAGGCGCATCCCCGGAACGTCATCCCTGATCGTTCTGGCAATATTGCGTCCCCAGCGGCCCACACCGATCTGAGCGACAGGGAGGATGTCTCCCTGTACGGCGCGCGCGCGTCGACTAGAGGTCAATCGATACGCCTGTAACTTCGCGAACAAACGCCGCGATGGCTTGTGCGTCATCTTCCGGAGGGCTGAAGGGCGCGGGGATGACGGATTTCTCCAACGACCAGGGGCCCGAGAAGACTTCGTGATAGATAAACCAGTCGCTTCTCGGGAACACGAAGTGAAAAATTGGTTCGGCGATGCGAATGAACACCGCTCCTTCGTGTTGGGAATCCCCAAGCAGATGCGTTGTCAGCACGGCGCCCGACTCGTCCATCAGGTAAACTTCGGCCTGGCCCTCCACAACGTGGTAGGATTCGCATTTGCCGGGCGGATGCCGATGGGGTGGGAGATAGGTGTGTCCTCGCGCGCAGATCAGCATTTCCTGAACGGGATGGTCCGTGCTGTCATGAACGCAGAAGCGGTACCGATTTTTCGCGGATTTGGAGGCCAATTCCTTAAGGCGGGCCAAATCGGGAGCGCCCAGTGTCACCACCGGCCCTGTAATAAACTCCGCAAAACCAGACATGACAGATTCTTGCCAGTGCTACAACGAGTCGCAGATTTGTGACACATCCAGCCCATGGCGGACCAGAAGCTCGTCGTAGCTGCCGTAGAAGTGAATGAACTCGTCCTTCAGGGTGAAGCTTCGCAGGCCCTTGGTGACGCCGTTGTCCCAGGCGATCTCCTTGACCCGCGACGCCAGCCCGCCGTGGGGAACATGTTCCTCGATGACGACGGTCCGGTCATGTGCGTTCAGCGCGGCAAGGATCCCGGCCTCGTCGAGCGGCTTGATGGTATGGACGGAAACCACCGACGGCGCCTTGCCGGTCCTCGCCGTGATCCGGTCGGCCACGTCGAACGCCATCTTCGTGGTGATGCCGTAGGTCAGGATGCACAGGTCGCCGTCGCCGCGCCGCAGATACCGGATCTTGCCGACCTCGAACGGGTCGACGGCATCGGACGTCAGGTCCGGCTCGCCCGCCTTGCCGAGGCGCATGTAGACCGGTCCCGTGCTTTCCGTCGCGCACCAGGTGGTGGCCAGGCGCATCTCCTCGGGATCGCAGGGCGCCAACACGGTCATGTTGGGAATCGCCGAGGCGACGGCGATGTCTTCCATGGTGTGGTGCGTGCCGCCCAGCGTCGAATAGATGACGCCGGCGCCCATGCCGATCACCGTGACCGGCAGGTTCTGGTAGGCGAGGTCGTCGCGCACCATTTCGAACGGCCGGTAAAGGGAAAACGTTGCGATGGTGTAGCAGAACGGCCGCATGCCCTTCAGCGCCATGCCGGCGGCGATGCCGATCATCGCCTGTTCGGCGACGCCGCAGTTGACGAAGCGTTCCGGGAATTCCTCGCGGAACCTGACCATCGATCCGGCCGGCGAGATGTCGGCGACCAGCGCGCAGATGCGCGGGTTGGTCTTGCCGATCTCGTAGATGGCGTCGGCGAACTTGTTTCTCATGACGACACCTCCGCCAACTCCGCCATTGCCTGCTTGTATTCCTCGGGATTGGGCGACCGGTAATGCCAGATGGCGCCGCCCTCCATGTAGGAAACGCCGCGGCCCTTCACCGTGTTGCCGATCAGCATGAACGGGCGTCCGCCCTTTCGCTTGGTGACGGCGTCGAAGACGGCGCCGGCGTCATGACCGTTGACCTCGGCCGTCTCCCAGTTGAAGGCCTCGACCTTCTCGCGGATGGGGTAGAATTTGGGATGCGTTTCCGCCGTGTTGCCGAAGGATTGCATGCCGTTGTGGTCGAGGAAGGCGATCAGGTTGTCGACGCCCAGGTTGGCCGCCATCATCATGCATTCCCAGGTTGATCCCTCCTGGAGTTCGCCGTCGCTGAGGACGGTGAAGATCAGACCGTCGCCCTTGTGCACATGACGTTCCGTATAGGCCATGCCCGTCGCCAGGCCCATGCCGTGGCCGAGCGATCCGGTCGAGGCCTCGATGCCCGGCACGCCGTAGTCGGGGTGGCAGCCGAGCCGCCCGTCCGGCTTGCAGTAAAGGTCCAGGTCTCGGTGCGTCAGCACGCCGAGGCCCTCCAGGATCACGTACTGCGCCATGCAGCCGTGACCCTTGGACATCAGGAACGTATCCGGGCAGTTGTCCGACCCGGCGCCGCGCATCAGGCCGTTGTAGATGACGTCGACCATCTCCAGGCAGGAGAATGCGCCGGCGGCGTGCAGCGCCTGAACCTGCTGCGATATGTCGAGGATCCGCCGGCGATAGGTCATGCAGCGCTTGCGCGCGGCGGCGGCGTCAAAATGTTTCAGAAGCACGTGGGCCGCTCCTATTTTTTAAGGCGTCGTTATACAATCAGGGGAACCTGTCAGGGCGTGTTAGTTGCGGATTCCGATTCGGTTGAGGATCCGCCGTTTGAGTTCGCTTAACAGCGCGCGCCCTGGGATGGTTTGGATCGACTGCTGTGACTTGGAGATGCGGTAAGCGTCGATCCCGGACATCAGCCGCCCGTCGATGGCATAATTATAACGTGCCAAATTTGACTCGGCTTGGGCCTCTTCGTATCCGGCTTGGAAAGGAACGCAATACTCCAAATCGTGCTCTTTGCGCATCAGGCACCACAGGCTAATGCCGCTCCCTGGGTCGATCGGTGCTTTCAAGTGCGCTGCCATTTCAGCGTTCCATGGAATCAATGCGGCCGTGCCTGCCGGATTGATCCATATTCCGAGCATTTCGTATGAATTGAAGCGCGCCAGCGACCAGAACAGGTTCGGGTTGTAATTAAAGAACCCATGATCGATGGAGCCAAGAAACGGCAGCGCATGTAGCATCAATCCGCCGGATCTGGTCAGGCGATGAATGATCCGAAAGGCATTGTTCTGGTCGATTAGGTGTTCTGTGGTTCCCGCGTTGACGCACAGACAATAGGCGCCGCGATCCGTTTCCTCGATATCGTCCAGATTGATGTCGAACGGTTTGCCGTACCAACCGTCCGCATCTAGCGCCGTGTATTCGATGTCAAGCAGGTCATAGAACGCCTTGGCCGAACTCCGATTTGATAGGGCCTCGAGCTTGGCATCCGAAATCTCCGGCCCGCCCATCGCGGCCACGGTGCGGGCGATGATTTGGCGATAGGCATGGTTGGTCACATCCTGCTTGGCGAAATGCAGTTCCTGAGAGCCAAGATCGACGACCCGCCGTACGTCCTTGAACAATCCTTGGCCGTGCATTGATTGGAATAGGGCCATTATCTCCACGCTGTAACCCATGATTTCCTCTGTGCCGCTGTTGGCGTGATTACCCGATAATGGTCCAGTACCAGTCGCCCGTATACCCGGCCTCGTCGAAGACCTTCAGCCACCCATCCGGATAATCATGGAACCGGGCGGTCAGCACCCAGCTTTCGAAGATCGCCTTCTGCTCGGGCGTGCGGTAGCTGTCGACCTGGATGAAGCCCTTGCCGGGCGCCAGGCGTTCGATCTCCCGCACCGCGCGGACGCAGCCCGCGCGGTCCAGGTTGTGGATCGTGTTGATCGCCAGCACGGCGTCGAAGCTGCGGTCGGGAAACGGCAGGTCGTCGCACGATCCGATCTGCAGGCGGCCGATGATCTCCGGCTCGCAGTTCATCAGCGCGTATTTGGAAACGTCGATGCCGTAGGCGTCGATGCCGACGGCGACCAGATCCTTGACCAGGAAGCCCTTGGCGCAGCCGACGTCGAGAACCTTGTCGCCGGGCTTGAGCCCAAAGTGCTCCACGATGTCGCGAGCAACAGGCCGCCAGCGCCCGTCGTAGCGGTAGCCGCCGTAGCCGTATTCGCGCGGGCCGTCGAAATACATCTCGCCGTACTCGCGCGAGATACGGATGTGCTCGTCGGTCTTGGCGGTCTCGCGCGCCTGAACGTTGCGCCTGCCCTGGGGCAGGGATCTCAGCAGGTCGACCTCGGCCATCAGGCGGTCTCCATCGTCTCTTGCTGCGCGCGGGCCAGACCCTCGGCCAGCGCGGTGTAGGCAAACCCGGGAAACGCGGCGAGGGTCGCGCGGGGATCGAACGGGCGGTATCCGCCGTGCGGCATGAGGCCCCGGCGCGGCGAGCCCGTGACCGCGACCTTGCGGACGGCGAGCGCCGCGACCATGTCGGCGATCCCGCGGAACGAGGTCACCGTGCCCGTCGCCGCGTTCAGCACGCCGGATGATTGGTTCCAGGCGATCAGGCGGATCAGTTCCGCCACGTCGCGAACGTCCACGTGGTCGCGTCGTTCCTCGCCCTCGCCGAACAGGACGATGTCCTCGCCGGCGGCGGCCAGGCGGCGGAACCGGTTGGGGCCGTAGCCGTTGTGCGGATCGCCGGCGCCGTAGATCAGGGTCGGGCGGAGAATCGCCAGCGGGCCCTTGACCGCGTCCTTCAGCATCAGCTCGCGCGCCAGGTGCATGACGCCATGCAGGGAGCCGGGTTCGGCACAGGACGTCTCCGTCAGCGGCAAGTTGCTGTCGGCATAGACGGCATCCGAACTGACGTAAACCACATGGGCCGGCTGCACCCGCGCGAGCGCGTCGGTGACGCTGCGCATCATGCGGATGTTGCGCTCCAGCATCGCCCCGTCCTTGCAGGGCGCTTCGGCCGACACGGCGACGAGGGTGTCCGTCGCTTTCAGGCGCGCGGCAAGGGCATCCGCCGCATCATCCGAGAGCAGGTCGATCTCGGCCCGGCCCAGGCCGAGCACGGACGTTCCTTCGGC
>Ga0066644_10000054_pt1 | contig 61111 bp, 58 predicted proteins | sample CryGeyCG2114_020_FD_62735 | JGI IMG/M metagenome (GOLD analysis project Ga0066644, IMG submission 62735) | Groundwater microbial communities from aquifer - Crystal Geyser CG15_big_fil_post_rev_8/21/14_0.20 | ecosystem: Environmental > Aquatic > Deep subsurface > Groundwater | place: USA: Utah...
CCTTGTGACCGGAGCCATCCGGCGAATTATTGACCCGGCCTCGTAACCGAGGACCGGGCCTTATCCTGTTCGCCGTGACCGGCTTTCCTGTCGCCAGAGGACTTACCGATGCAGACGCAGCACCGCGGGCACGCCCCGCAATCCGCCTCCCGTTCCGTCCCCCGACCCGCCCCGACGCAATGTTTTTCCGTGCAGGCGCTGGCCGACCCCGGCACCCTGCCCCGCGTGCTGGAAGTGTTCGCCAAGCGCGGCCTGGTGCCCGCCCGCGTCCATGCCAGCCGCGCCTCGGCGGCCAAGGGGGACCTGGTCGTTGACATCCAGCTCGACGACACCGGGACGGAACAGGCCCGGCTTATCGCCCAGGAACTGCGCCGCCAGTTCTGCGTCGACGCCGTGCTGGTCGCCGAGAAGCTGGCGCCGGCCCCCGCCTGACGCCCCGGCCGAAGGAGGCGCATGAGCTACCTCGACCGCATCCGCGCCCTGCAGGCCTGGGACGCCGCGGCCTATCGTCCGTTTACCGCGGGCGGGCGGCAGGTCGGCCTGATCCATCGGGATTTCGCGCCGCACCTTGCGGATTTCGCCGGGACCTTGCGCGTGACCGAGGACGCGGTCGCCCTCGACCCGGCGCTGACCGAGCCCGCGTCGCGCACGGCGGCCATGGCCGAGGTCCTGTCGGACCTGCGCGGCCGCGGCCTGATCCGGGGCTGGCGCGACGAACCCTACGCGGTCCGCGAGCGCTGGGGCGCCCCGGTCCTGTTCCGGATGGAGCGCGCGGCGGTGCCGCTGTTCGGGGTCGAGGGCTGCGGCGTGCACGTGAACGGCTTCGTGCGCGACGGCGACGGGATGAAGATGTGGATCGGCAAGCGGGCGCTCGACAAGCCGACCGCGCCCGGCAAGCTGGACCAGATCGTCGCCGGCGGCCTGCCCGCCGGGATCGGCGTGATGGAGAACCTGGTCAAGGAATGCGGCGAGGAAGCCGCCATCCCCGAGGCCGTCGCCCGTACCGCGCGGCCCGTGGGGGCCATTTCCTACTGCACGGAGCGGGCCGAGGGCCTGCGCCGCGACGTGCTGTTCAACTACGACCTGGAGCTGCCCGGGGACTTCGAGCCCCGCAACACGGACGGCGAGATCGCGGGATTCCACCTGTGGCCGATGGAGCGGGTGATGGACGTGGTGCGCGAAAGCGACGACTTCAAGTTCAACTGCGGGGCCATCGTTATCGATTTTTTGATCCGCAGGGGCTTTATCGGGCCCGACCATTCCGATTACGTTGAGATACAAAGGGGCCTGCACCGGGCCCGGGCCTGAGGCGAGAAACGAAGGGAGACGCCAAGTGAGCGAGCGGACGAGCCCCGACACCGACGGCAACGACGTTCCCTGGACCATCTACCTGTCGGGCGAGATCCACACCGACTGGCGCGCGCGCATCGAGGCCGGCGCCGCCGAGGCGGGCCTGCCGGTCGAGTTCGTCGGCCCCGTGACCGACCACGCGTCGAGCGACGACTGCGGCGTCGCCATCCTGGGCGACGAGCCCGACGGCTTCTGGAAGGATCACAAGGGCGCGCGCGTCAACGCGATCCGCAACCGCACCCTGATGGAACGCGCCGACGTGGTTGTCGTGCGCTTCGGCGACAAGTACAAACAATGGAACGCCGCCTTCGACGCGGGATACGCCGCCGCCTTGGGAACGCCCATGATCACGCTGCACGATCCGTCGCTGACCCACGCGCTGAAGGAGGTCGACGGCGCCGCAATGGCGACCGCCGAGACGCCCGAACAGGTGGTGCGCCTGTTGAAGTACGCGATCACCGGACGACTTAATTAGAATAGCCCCGCACAACCGCTTTTCGAAACCGGCATACGACATTGGACAAGTCCAACACCGCCCTGAACCGCCCGTCGCCGGACCTCTATCCCCGGATCGAGCCGCACGCCCAGGGGTACCTGGACGTCACCGGCGGACACCGCCTCTATTGGGAGCAGTCGGGCAACCCGGCGGGCGTGCCCGTGGTGTTCCTGCACGGCGGGCCCGGGGCCGGGTCCAACCCCTCGCACCGCCGGTTCTTCGACCCGGAGCATTACCGCATCGTCATCTTCGACCAGCGCGGGGCCGGGCGCTCCACCCCGTTCGGCGAAACGCGGGACAATTCGACCCAGGCCCTGGTCGCCGACATGGAGGCGCTGCGCGCGCACCTGGAGATCGATTCCTGGTTCGTGTTCGGCGGCTCCTGGGGCTCGACCCTGGCGCTCGCCTACGGCATCGCCCATCCCGGACGCTGCCGCGGATTCGCGCTGCGCGGCATCTTCCTGGGCCGCAGGTCCGAGGTCGACTGGTTCCTTTACGGCATGAAGCTGGTGTTCCCCGAGGCCTGGCGCCGCTTCGCCGGCTTCCTGCCCGAGCCCGAGCAGGGCGACATCCTGGCCGCCTACCACCGGCGCCTGACCGACCCGGACCCGGACGTCCACCGTCCCGCGGCCGAAGTGTGGAGCCAGTTCGAAAGCGCCTGTTCGACCCTGTACCACGGCGACGGCGGCGGCTCCGGGCGGGGGGCGCTGTCCCTGGCGCGGCTTGAGGCCCATTATTTCGTACACGACGTGTTCCTGCCCGAAGGCCACCTGCTCGACAACGTCGCCCGCGTCAGCCACCTGCCCTGCGTCATCGTGCAGGGACGCTACGACATGGTCTGCCCCATCGCCACTGCGGATGAGCTGGCCCGGGCATGGCCGGGCGCCGACTACGTGGTCGTCCCCGACGCCGGCCACTCGGCCATGGAGCCGGGCATCCGCTCCGCCCTGGTCAGGGCCATGGACGGCTTCAGGAATTAGGGCGCCGGGCGCCCTCACGCTTGCGCCACGCCCGGTTTCGCTTAAGATGCGTCCTGTTTCACGGTCTGAGGGGACCGTTTGAGGGGAAGAAGCCGTTGACATCCATCCGTCTGCTCGTTCCAGCGCTGCTGGTTCTCGCAACAGTACTGCCGTCGGGCGCCGCGCGGGCCGACGACGATCCGGATTTCCTGACCGTCGCCGCCGGCAAGTTCGACATCTTCCGCAACCGGGAAGAGGACGTCGAACTGCGCCTCGACTACCGTTTCGGCAAGAAGTTCCTGATCTTCAAGCCGTTCCTCACGGGCGCCTACGTGACCAACAACTCGTCCTTCGTCGGGGCGGGCGTGCTGGTGGACATCTACCTGGGCCGGCGCTTCGTGCTGACGCCCCAGTTCTCGCCGACCTGGTGGCGCGGCAAGACCTCGAACCTGGACCTGGGCCACGCGCTGGAGTTCCGCTCGCGCCTGGAACTGGCCTACCGCCTCGACGACCGCTCGCGCATCGGCATCTCCATCGACCATTCGTCCAACGCCGGACTGGGCGACGGCAATCCGGGCGTGGAATCGGTCATGCTGAACTATTCCGTGTCCATGGACACCATCAAGGGCATGTTCAAGTAGGCCCCCGGCCCCCCGCGCCTCCGGCTACCCTTTCCGGCGAAACCTGTGGTATAGACGGGCGCGCGCGAATGCGGTCGAGGCCCCGTAGCTCAGTCGGATAGAGCGACAGATTCCTAATCTGTAGGTCACAGGTTCAAATCCTGTCGGGGTCACCACCCCTATTCGTCCTCCGCCACGCCCCAGATGCGGGCGTGCTGGCCGTCGCCCGCGGCGGGGATGACGCGCACCCGTTCCGCCACGCCGTCCTCCGTGAACTCCCGCTCGATGGCGAGCAGCGTGCCCGCCGGATGGTCGCACAGGTCCGCCATGTCGCGGCATTCCCGGCGCGCGGCGTCGAGCGCCGTGAGCATGTCGGGCGCCCCGTAGCGTTCGAACAGATGGGCGGCCAGCGCGCGCTCCGCCTCCTCGACCCGGGCGTCGGGCACCACCGCGACCTGCACGAAGGTCGCGCGCCCGAAGCCGGAGAGGCCCAGCCAGCCGCTCTTGAACGCAAGCTGCCGCTTGCGCGACCACGTGGCGGGATCGCCGCCGGCGAACTCGCGATGGAGGAACTCGAAGGTGCCGGCGACGGCCCATTCGCCGGGCTCGGCCGGATGCTCGAAGACCTGGGTGTCGGAGACGTCCAGGCGGATGGTGCGGGCGAACTTCATGATCCCGCAATATAGAGGGCGGAATCCGCCCGCGCATCATGGTAAAGACGAAGGCATGATCCGAAACGTCTTCATCGCCCCGGCCGCGGCCGCCATGCTGGCCCTGGCCCCGCCCGCGCCGGCCATCGCCGCCGCCGTCGACGCCGCCGCCGTGGCCACGGCCGTGACCTCCGTGGTCATCGTCCTGCCCACCTGGCGGAACGTGCGCCCCGGCTTCGCCCCGCGCTCGGCCGACGGCCGGATCGCGCCCGAGGGCTCGGGCGTCGCCGTGCTGCCCGGCGGCCTCGTCGCGACCAACGACCACGTGCTGGGCGACGCGATCGCAGTCAAGGTGCGGCTCGCCGACGGACGCACGCTGCCGGCCGAGATCGTCGGCCGCCACAAGGCGACCGACATCGCGTTGCTGAAGGTGCCCGCCGACCTGCCCGTGGCCGCGCCGGGGCCCGAACCCGGGCTGGCCGATCCCGTCTGCGCCATCGGCAACCCGTTCGGGCGGGGGCTGTCCGTGTCCTGCGGCGTGGTCTCGGCCACCGGCCGCGCCAACGCGGGCTTCAACGAGATCGAGGATTTCATCCAGACCGACGCCGCCGTGAACCCCGGCGGGTCCGGCGGCGCGCTGGTCGACGGCAAGGGCCGCCTGGTCGGCCTGGTGTCGGCCATCTTCGCGCAGGGATCGGACGCCAACATCGGCGTCAACTTCGCGGCCTCCTGGCCGCTGGTGGCGCGCGTGGCGCGCGACCTGGCCGACGACGGCACGGTCGCCGAGGCGACGGCGGGAATGGAGACGAGGCCGCTGACGCCCGAGCAGAACGCCCGCGCGGCGGGCGTCGCCGTGGTCGAGGTGGCGCGCGCGGGCCCGGCCCTCGCCGCCGGGATCGAGGCCGGCGACATCGTCACCCATGTGGCCGGACGGCCCGTGACCTCTCCCGGACAGCTTCGCGCCGCGCTGTTCCGCCACCGCCCGGGCGACGCGGTCGAGGTGACCGTGCGGCGCGGCGGCGAAACCCGGCGGATCACCCTGACCCTGGCGCCCGCCGGACCCTGACCGCCCGCCGCCGTCAGGACGGCGCGCGCACCAGGCGGAAGCCGATCAGGATGTGCTTGATCCCGTCCGGCCGGCCATGCCGGGCGGCGGGGCGGCACACGCCGCAGCCGCTGTCGTCCCACGAGCCGCCCTTGACGATATGGCGGCCGGCGCCGGCCGGCGTCGCCGTCCATTCATAGACCTGACCGGCCGCGTCGAGCAGGCCGAAGGGGCTGCGCCCGTCGGGGAAGCGGCCCACGGGAAGGGTGTCGAAGGGGCCCCTGTCGTGGCTGTTCAGCAGTTCCGGGCGCCAGGCGTCGCCCCAGGGGAAGGTGCGGCCGTCGGCGCCGCGCGCCGCCTTTTCCCATTCCGCCTCCGTGGGCAGGCGCCAAATCCGGCCGGTGCGGCGGCTAAGCCAGGCAGCGTAGGCCTCGGCGTCGGCCAGGGACACCAGCACCACGGGATGGTCGTCGCGGCCCGGCGGCGGCGCGCCGTCCCGCCAGGCGTGGCGCCGCGTCCGCGCGTAGGGATGGATCAGCCCGTACCCGGCCCAGGTGCGCGCATCGACGTCGGGCGCCGGATGGCCGGTGGCGGCGACGAAGGCGGCGTACTGGGCGTTGGTGACGGGCGTGCGCATGATGGCGAAGGCCGGCAGGTCGACGGTCCGGCGCGGTCCCTCGCCCGCGTACCACCGTCCCTCGCGGGTACGGCTGTGGCCGTAGGCGGCCTCGTCGAGACGATAGGCGCGCTCCCGCTCGGCGGCGTCCGAACCGGCGATGAACGGCCCGGCGGGAATCCCGATCGTGGCGGGCGGCGCGACATCGTCCGCCCGCGGCGCGGCCTGGGCCGCCAGCAGGATCATGATGGCAATCAGCAGGCGCATGGTTCCGTCCCGGCCGTCAAACCATTGGCCGCCATGGGAGCCCGGAACCCTGCCGGCGTCAAGCCGCCGGGGTCCGGAGGCCGGACCCGACCGCGGACGGATACCCGTCATTCCAGACACGGCTTTCGCCTAAATCCATGTCCTCGCGGAAGCGGGGATCGGATTTGGCTTGCGAAAGTCAGTGATCCGGAATCCAGGGACGGCTTTGCCACGCAGGCTTTCTGGATTCCGGATACCAACGCTCGCGCGCCGGAAACGCTTGCGTTTCCGGGCTCGCGTAGGTTCCGGAATGACGATTGAGTACGGACTCGAAACGACTAATCGGCGGCGCTGCGATAACCGGCGGCGATCAGATCGGCGATCGTTCTCTCGGAAAATCCCTGTGCTGCGACCAGATCGACCGGCATTTCCGAAACGCAGGTCTTCCTCAGCTTGCAAAAAATTTTCTTCCTTATAAGGAAGCTTGACACTTACAAGAAAATGATGCATCGTCCGCCTATACAGCTATGGAGGACGTCATGCAGCTATCATTCATATTGGCCACTAAGCTAGCCGAACTTCTCCGCTCGGCTGAAAAGCAGGGATACAAGTGTGTGAAGGTTCATTCGGACAACCTTCTGGCTGTTGGAGCCGACCCGCTTAACCCGACCCACTTGATCGATCTAACATCAGAACAAATTTACCCCATCTCCAATACGCCCCTTACCTCCGAAGCACTCCCTTTTGAAGCGGCCGGGTCGATTAGCCTTTCTAAGTTACTCGACCACGCGTCCGAGTTGGAGAAGCGCGCGACCCGGCGGACTGGAAATTACTGGATTGAGGTCAAGGGTCTAAGGATACCCTGCGCGTCTCTCAAAGAACTTCTTGCCGAGGGCCTGAAGAGAATTGAAGAACTTCATCCAGGTACTTTGGATCGACTCTCTGATATAAAGCCGCGCTCAAAACGTATCGTATCCCGAGATCGCGAAAAGCTCTTCGCTAAACAAGAACTAGTTGTTCATTATGCGGAGAAACTCACCGATGGTTGGTGGTTTGGCACCAACAACTCGAGGGGAGAGACTCTAACTTGGCTACGTCGCGCAGCTGATATTGCAGGCCTGGAGTGGGGTAAGACAGTTAGGACTAACGTTGGCTAACTTCAGAGTTGGCGACATACTCGGCAAGTGAAGAAGGGCAGCGCTGTCCTAACCGGCGGCGATCACCGCGCCGGCGTCGATCAGGGCCTGGATGGCGTCGGCGCCGTAGCCGTATTCGGCCAGCACTTCCCGCGTGTGCTGGCCGTAGACGGGCGCGCCCGTGTCCGTCTTCGCCGGCGTGCCCGAGAACTTGACGGGCATGCCGAGCGCCTTGGCGGTGCCGAGCGCCTTGTGCGGCACCTCGACAATCATGTCGCGGGCGACGGCCTGGGGGTCGGCGTGCATCTGCGTGATGTCGAACACGGGCCCGGCGGGCAGGCCGACGGCGTCGAATGTGGCCAGCCATTCGGCGGAGGTTTTCGCCTTAAAGATGGGGGTCAGCACGTCCTCCAGCGCCTGGCGGTTGGCCATGCGGCCGGTGTTGTCCGCGAACCGGGGATCGTCGGCGATCTGCGGGTTGTCGAGCGCCTGCAGCAGGCGTTCCCAGGTGCGCTGGTTGGCGGCGCCGCAGGTGATCCAGCCGTCGGCCGTCTCGAACGCCTGATAGGGCGCGTTGAGGGGATGGGCCGAGCCCATGGCGGCGGGGGAGACGCCGGTCGCGAAGGCGATGGCCGACTGCCAGTAGGTATGGATGATCCCGGCCTCGAACAGCGACGTGTCGACCACCTGGCCCTGGCCGGTCTTCAGGGCGTGGGCATAGGCGGCCGAAACCCCCATGGCGGCCAGGATGCCCGCCGTGATGTCGGTGATCGGCGCGCCCACCTTGCAGGGCGGGCGGCCCGGGCCCTCGCCGGTGATGTGCATGAGGCCCGACATGCCCTGGGCGATCAGGTCGAAGCCGCCGCGCTCGGCATAGGGCCCGGTCTGGCCGAAGCCGGAGATCGAGCACCACACCAGCTTGGGGTTGTCCTTCCTCAGATCCTCGTAGGCGAGGCCCAGCTTGGCCAGCGTGCCCCGGCGGTAGTTCTCCAGCAGCACGTCGGCCTCGCGGGCGAGGCGCCGGACCACGTCCTTGCCGCCCTCGGTCTTGAGGTCCACGGCGATGGAGCGCTTGCCCCGGTTCATGACCAGGAAGGCCGCCGCCTCGTCGCCGATCTTGGGCGGCGCGGCGCGGCGCGTGTCGTCGCCGCCCGGCACCTTCTCGACCTTGATGACGTCGGCGCCCATGTCGGACAGCATCAGGGCGCAGGTCGGCCCCGCCATCACGTGGGTCAGGTCCAGCACCTTCATGCCGCCGAGCGGCCCGTCACCTCGCGCCATGCCGTTTCCTTTCGTTTCTTTTTCGTAATGAGGCCGGGAAGCCCCCGGCGTCCGTCCGCCCGCGCCTTAATCTTCGCGAGCCTTAGTCTTCGCGGGACTGGGGATTGACCAGATAGGCCATGGCGGCGTCGACGCCGCCCTTCTCAAACGGCACCTTGGCGAGTTCCAGGCCCATCTCGACGCCCGACAGGGTGCCCATGAGCATGAGTTCGTTGAAGTCGCCCAGGTGGCCGATGCGGAACACCTTGTCGGCGACCTTGTTGAGGCCGTTGCCGAGCGACATGTCGAAGTTCTCCAGCGTCACGCGGCGGAAGTTGTCGGCGCTGTGGCCCTCCGGCATGAGGACCGCCGTGAGGACGGGCGAGTACTCCTTGGGCTCCAGGCACAGGACCTCGAGCCCCCAGGCCCGCACGGCGCGGCGGGTCGCCTCGGCGAAACGCTCGTGGCGGGCGAACACGTTGTCGAGCCCCTCCTCCATGAGCATGGCGATCGCTTCCTTGAGGCCGTAGAGCAGGTTGGTCGCCGGGGTATAGGGGAAATAGCCGGTCTTGTTCATCTTGATCATCTCGTCCCAGGCCCAATAGGACTTTGGCAGGGACGCGGATTTGGACACTTCCTGCGCCTTTTCCGAGACGCAGTTGAAGCTGATGCCCGGCGGCAGCATCAGGCCCTTCTGCGAACCTGCGACGGTGACGTCGATCCCCCATTCGTCCTGGCGGAATTCGGTGGAGGCGAGGCCCGAGATGGTGTCGACCATGAACAGGGCCGGATGGCCGGCGCGGTCGATGGCGTCGCGCACCAGCTTGACCCGCGAGGTCACGCCGGTCGAGGTTTCGTTGTGGACCATGCAGACCGCCTTGATCTCGCGGTCCTTGTCTTCCAGCAGGCGCTTCTCGACGGCGGCGGCGTCGACGCCGTGGCGCCAGTCGCCCTCGATGAACTCGGGCACCAGGCCGAGGCGCAGCGCCAGATTCTTCCACAAGGTGGCGAACTGGCCCGTTTCGTACATGAGGACCCGGTCGCCGGGCGACATGGTATTGGCGAGCGCCGCCTCCCACGCCCCGGTACCCGAGGCGGGATAGATGACGACCTCGCATGTCTCCGTCTTGAACACCTTCTTCATGCCGTCCAGGCAGGCATGGGCCAGGCCGGCGAAGTCGGGGCCGCGATGGTCCATCACCGGATTGTCCATGGCGCGGAGGATGCGGTCGGGGGTGTTGGACGGCCCGGGAATCTGCAGGAAATGGCGGCCGCGGCGCACAGTCATGATCGGATGTCCTCTTGACGGTCTGGTTTGCGCGCGCCGTGGGCGCGCCGGTCGTGGAATTATGCATACAATTTTTTGCCAGACAACCCGGATTCATGGCGGCCTGAGAAAATCCATATTTATATGTTTTAAATCAACATATTAATGGACGACCTCTGGATTAAGGGGAGGTGACGATCATTTGCATGATTGAATTTTGAATGCAATTTGCTACACTCGGCGCCTCCCAGGACAACGCAAGCGAACCCCGCCCATGGCCCCGCCCGACACCGCCGCCGCCCGTTCCGACAGCCGCCCGAAGAAGGGCGATCCGGCCCTCGCGCGGCGTCTCAAGAACGCCGTCAGGGGCCAGGTCCTGTTCGACCCGTTCTCGCGCGGGCGTTATGCGACCGACGCCTCGATCTATCAGATCGAGCCCGTCGGCGTCGTCGTGCCCGAGGATGCCGAGGACGTGGAAGCCGTCATCTCCGTCGCGCGCGACGCGGGCGTGCCGATCCTGGCGCGCGGCGGCGGCACCTCGCAGTGCGGGCAGACCGTGGGCGAGGCCCTGGTGGTGGACCTGTCCAAGCACCTCAACAAGATTCTCGAGTTCGACGCCGCCGGCCGCCAGGCGCTGGTCGAGCCGGGCATCGTGCTCGACCACCTGAACGCCTGTCTGAAGCCCCACGGCCTGTGGTTCCCGGTCGACGTCTCGACCTCGTCGCGCGCCACGCTGGGCGGCATGGCGGGCAACAACTCCTGCGGCTCGCGCTCCATCGTCTACGGCACCATGCGCGACAACGTGCGCGCGATCGACGCCGTCACCATGGACGGCCGGGCCATGCGCTTCGGCGAGGTCTCGGACAACGAACCGGCGGCGCGGCTCGACCCCGCGCAGCAGGATCTGGTGACCAGGCTTCTCGGCATCGGCCGGCGCGAGGCGGACCACATCCGGGCCTCCTTCCCCGACGTCATGCGCCGGGTCGGCGGCTACAACGTCGACGCCCTGATGCCGGGGGGAGCCCCCAAGGGCAAATGGGCCGACGCCACGCTCTACCGGCCGCAGACGCACCCGAACCTTGCCCACCTGCTGATCGGCTCCGAGGGCACCCTCGCCTTCTCGACGCGCCTCCATCTCGACCTGCAGCCCCTGCCGAAGCACAAGGTGCTGGGCGTGTGCCACTTCCCCACCTTTTATCAGGCCATGGACGCGGCCCAGCATCTGGTGACCCTGGGCCCGGCGGCGGTCGAACTGGTCGACCGCACCATGATCGGCCTGGCCCGCGACATCGAGATATTCCGCCCCACGGTGGAACGCTTCGTGAAGGGCGCGCCCGACGCGCTGCTGCTGGTCGAGTTCGCGGGGGAGGAGCCCCAGCCGCAGCTCGCCAAGCTGAAACAACTGGTCGAGATGATGGGCGACCTGGGCTTCGCGGACGCCGTGGTCGAGGCCGTGGACCCGGCCTTCCAGCGCGACATCTGGGAGGTCCGCAAGTCGGGCCTCAACATCATGATGTCGATGAAGGGCGACGGCAAACCGATCTCCTTCGTCGAGGACTGCGCCGTGCGCCTGGAGGACCTGGCCGAATACACGGACCGCCTGACGCAGGTGTTCCGCAGGCACGGCACCGAGGGGACCTGGTACGCCCATGCCTCGGTCGGCACGCTGCACGTGCGGCCGGTCATCAACCTGAAACAGGACCTGGGCGCCAGGCAGATGCGCGCCATCGCCGAGGAAGCCTTCGAGATGGTGCGCGAGTACAAGGGCTCGCACTCCGGCGAGCACGGCGACGGCCTGGTGCGCTCCGAATTCCACGAGGCCATGTTCGGCACGCGCATGGTCGAGACCTTCAACGAGGTCAAACGGGCCTTCGATCCCGATGGCCTGATGAACCCGGGCAAGATCGTCGACCCGCCGAAAATGGACGACCGCTCGCTGTTCCGCTTCAAGCCCGGCTATGCGACGGAAAAGATCGCGACCGCCTTCGACTGGTCCGACTGGGGCGGCTTCGCCGGCGCCGTCGAGATGTGCAACAACAACGGCGCCTGCCGCAAGCGGGACGCGGGCGTCATGTGCCCGTCGTTCCGCGCCACCGGGGACGAACAGCACCTGACCCGCGGCCGCGCCAACAGCCTGCGGCTGGCCCTTTCAGGACAACTGGGCCCGGACGCTTTCACCTCAGACGACATGCATGCCGCCATGAAGCTGTGCGTCGGCTGCAAGGGCTGCAAGCGCGAATGCCCGACGGGCGTCGACATGGCGCGCATGAAGATCGAGTTCCTCAATCAGTACAACAAGCGCCACGGCCTGCGCCTGTTCGACAGGCTGGTCGCCTACCTGCCGCGCTACGCGCCCATGGCGTCCAAGGTCGCCTGGCTTCTCAACCTGCGTGATGCCGTGCCGGGCATGGCCTGGCTGTCGGAAAAACTGGTCGGCTTCGCCGCCGAGCGCAGCCTGCCGCGCTGGGCGGCGCGGCCGGACGACGGCGCCGCCGGCGTCGGCGACGCCGATTGCTGCCCCGCCGGCCCGGCGGTGGTCCTGCTGGGCGACACCTTCAACACGTACTTCGAGCCGGACAACCTGCGCGCCGCGCGCCGGGTGCTGACCGCCGCCGGCTACCGCGTGGTCACCGCCCAGGCGCCCGATAGCGCGCGGCCGCTGTGCTGCGGGCGGACGTTCCTGGCGGCGGGTCTCGCCGACGAGGCCAAGGCGGAGGCGCGGCGCACCCTGGAAGCCCTGAAGCCCTTCGTCGACGCGGGCGTGCCGGTGATCGGGCTGGAGCCGTCCTGCCTGTTGACCCTGCGCGACGAGTTCACGGCCCTGCTGCCGGGCGAGGACACGAAGGCGCTTGCCGCCAAGGCCATGCTGTTCGAGGAGTTCCTGGCGGCGGAAGCCGAAGCCGGAACCCTGACCCTGCGGCTCACGAATGCCGACGGCGGCAAGGCGTTGCTGCACGGGCATTGCCACCAGAAGGCCTTCGCCGCCATGGGGGCCGTGGAGAAGACGCTGCGCCTGGTGCCGGGGCTGGACGTGGAAACCGTCGATTCAAGCTGCTGCGGCATGGCCGGCGCTTTCGGCTACGACAAGGACAACGTCGCCGTGTCCAAACGCATGGGCGAACTTGCCCTGCTGCCCGCCGTGCGGGATGCCGGCGCGGACACGCTGATCGTCGCCGACGGCACCAGCTGCCGCCACCAGATCGCCGACGGCACGCCACGTCAGGCGGTGCATGTCGCCCGGGTTCTCGACCGCTATCTGGCCCAGGAATGACGCCCATGGACGCCTCGCCCCGCACGCCCATCGACCGCCCTTCCCTGCACGACACCATCGTCGACCGGGTGCGCACCATGGTCTACGACGGCGACCTGAGGCCGGGCGAGAAGGTGCCGGAACGCCGGCTCTGCGAGACCCTGGGCATCTCGCGCACGCCGCTGCGCGAGGCCCTGAAGGTGCTGGCGTCCGAGGGCGTGCTGGAACTGCTGCCCAACCGGGGTGCCAGGGTCGCGCGCCTGACGGCCGAGGATGTCGACGAGATGTTTCCCGTCATGGGCGCCCTGGAGGCGCTGGCGGGCGAGCTGGCCTGCGCCAACGCGACCGAGGCCGACCTGGCCGAACTGCGGGCGCTGCATTACCAGATGGCGCTGCACCACACGCGGGGGGAACGGGCCGAGTATTTCGCCCTCAACCAGAAGATCCACGAAAAGATCATGGGCTCGGCCGGCAACGGCCTGCTGGTCTCCCTGTACGAGGGGCTGGCCGGGCGCATCCGCCGCGCGCGCTATATTTCCTCCATCACCCCCGACCGCTGGAAGCAGGCGATGGCCGAGCACGAGGAAATCCTGGCGGCGTTGGAGGCCCGCGACGGCCGGCACCTCGCCCTCGTGCTGAAGGACCACCTGCGCAACAAGTGCGAGGCGGTGAAGGAGGCCATCCGCCGGGGCGCGGAAGAGGACGCCGCTTGACGCAGCTGTGATCCCCGGTGAGCGGCGGACTCTGCTACACCGGTTCCCAGGAAAACCGGGAGCCCGCATTCCGTGATTGAGCATTTCGCCGCGACGGTCCATCGTTCCGGCATGTGGAAGTCGTGCATGACCTTCATCTTCGGCGAGCCGGTCGGCGACCGCTTGCCCGCCCGCGTACGCGCGCGCATCGCCCTGCAGCAGGAACAAAGCGAGAAGCTGATCTCCTGGGTGCAGATGCTGCTGGTCGTGCTGTTCGCCAGCCTGTGGGCCGTCGCACCCAAGACCGCCATGAATCCGGATTTCAATCTGGTGCCGGCGGCGCTGGGCTTCTATTTCCTGTTCACCCTGGCGCGGCTGATCGTCGCCTACCGCGGCGCCCTGTCCCGGCCGTTCCTGATGGCGTCCGTGGTCATCGACATCGGGCTGCTGATGCTGCTGATCTGGTCGTTCCACATCCAGTACATGCAGCCGGCAAGCTTCTACCTTAAGGCGCCGACCCTGATGTACGTGTTCATCTTCATCGCGCTCCGCGCGCTGCGGTTCGAGCCGGGCTACATCGTGCTGGCCGGCGTGTCGGCGGCGGTCGGGTGGATCGCCCTGATGCTCTACGTGGTTCACGCCGAGGCGGGCAATCCGATGATCACCCGCAACTACGTGGAATACATGACGTCCAACGCCATCCTGATCGGCGCCGAGGTCGACAAGATCGTCTCGATCCTGCTGGTCACCGCCGTCATGGCCGTCGCCGTGCTGCGCGCGCAGCGCTCGCTCTACCGCGCCATCACCGAAAGCACGGCGGCCCAGGATCTGACGCGTTTCGTCTCCAAGGAAGTGGCCGAGCGCATCACCCAGGCCGATCACGCCATCCAGCCGGGCGACGGCGAAAGCAAGGTCGCGACCGTCATGTTCACGGACATCGAGGGTTTCTCCACGGCGTCGGAGAAAATGTCCCCCAAGGAACTGGCCCGCACCATCAACGACTACTTCCAGGCCGTGGGCGAGGTCATCACCCGCCACGGCGGCGTGGTCCTGCTGTTCGAGGGAGACGCCATGCTGATCACCTTCAACGCGGTGACGCCGTCGGAGAACCATGCGACCCGCGCGTTGGACTGCGCCCTCGACCTGCAGCGCGTGTGCACCGAGCGGACTTTCGGCGACGGGGTCGCATTGCTGACGCGCTGCGGCGTCAACACGGGGCCCATCGTCGTCGGCGCCGTCGGCACGGCCGACCGCCTGACCTTCACCGTGCACGGCGACAACGTGAACATCGCCGCCCGCCTGGAGCAGCTGAACAAGCAGTACGGCACCTACGTCATGTGCACGCAGGAATGCATCGACGCCTGCCGCGGCGCCTACCAGTTCGATTTCAAGGGCGAGATCCCGGTGAAGGGCCGCGCCGCGCCGGTCAAGGTCTATTCCGTCGCCGCCGAGGACTGAGCCGCCAGCACCGCATCCACCGCCTCGGCGAAGCCGGCGCCCGACGGCGACGGCGTGACATAGGCGGGCGGCACCTTCAGGTGGTCCGCGAAATCGGCGACGTTGGCCACACCCACCGAATGCGGAAAGAACTCGAACAGCGGCGCGTCGTTGCGGCTGTCGCCCACGAACATCCAGCGCGCCCGCTCCGCCCGGTCCGACACGTCGGCGCGGTAAAGCTCGCGCAGCACCAGACAGGTCGTCGTCAGCTTGTCGTAGGGGCCGAGCCAGCCGTTGACGTGGATGTTGGACCACGTCGCGGTCATGCCCGCGGCCTCCATGATGGCGACGATTTTCCCGATCGCCTCCGGGGCCAGCGGCGCCACGTCCTGGGCGTGATCGATGGCAAGGTCGGTCTCGCGGTAGGCCTGGTCGGCGGCGAGCGCCGCGCCCGGTACCTCGGCGACGATCTTCTCCAGCACCTTCTCGTACTCGGTCCAATGGCCGCGCCGCTCGTCGCGCGCCAGGATATGCAGGTGCACCATGCGCCCCGTCTCGGGGTGCAGGCGGAACACGAACCCCCCCGATTCCCCGATCACCGCGTCCACGGGCCAGGTCCGCGCCATGGCGTCGCAGGTCCCGGCGGCGGCGCCCGTCACGGCGATGACCGTGAGGCCGGCCGCCTGTGCCCGCTCCAGCGCCGCCAGGGCGGTCGAGGTGATCCTGCCGCCGGTGGTCAGGGTGCCGTCGACGTCGGTGATGATGCCGCGGACGGCGCGCCGGTCGTCGACCGAAAACGCGTCGAGCCCGGCACTCATGCCCGAAGTTCGCCGCCCGTGGCCTTGGCGACGCTGGCGACGACCTTGTCGGCCACGGCGTCGATGTCGGCGTCGGTCAGGGTCTTTTCCGTCGGCTGCAGGACGACGTTGATGGCGAGCGACTTCCTGCCCTCGGCGATGCCCTTGCCCTCGTAGACGTCGAACAGGGTAACCTCGGTGATCAGCGCCTTGTCGGCCGCATAGGCGGCGGCGATAACGCGCGCGGCCTCGACCCCGGCGTCGACCACGAAGGCGAAGTCGCGGGCCACGGATTGCAGGGGCGACAGGACGAGCGCCGGCCTGGCGGCCGACTTCTTCGCCTTCGCATTGGGGAGGTTGCCGAAATGGATCTCGAAGGCGGCGGCCGGGCCCTTCACGTCGAGCGCCTTGAGCACCGCCGGATGGACCTCGCCGAACGCGGCCAGAACCATGGGCCCGAGGCGCAGCACGCCCGAGCGGCCGGGGTGATACCACGCCGGCGCCTCGGCCGCGACCTGGGCGCGCTCGGCCGGCAGGCCCAGGTCGGCAAGCACGGCCTGGACATCGGCCTTGGCGTCGAAGGCGTCGACGCCGCGCGGCGCGGCGGCCCAGTGACGCGGTCCCGTGCGGCCGACGCGGATGCCGGCGGCGACCATCCGCTGGTCCTCGGGCTTCGATCCCGGGAACTGGGGCCCGACCTCGAACAGCGAAAGGTCGCCCGTGCCGCGCGCCTGGTTGCGCGCGGCGGCGGCCAGCAGGTTGGGCAGGATCGACGGGCGCATGACGTCGAGGTCGGCGCTGATGGGGTTCAACAGCCGCATGGCCGCGGTGACGCCGCCGAACAGGTCGGCCTGGTCCCCCGGCATGAAGGAATAGGTCACGGCCTCGACCATGCCGCGGGCGGCGAGCAGACGGCGCGCCTGGGCGCGGCGGCGCTGGTCGGCGTTCAGGACCGGGCCCGGGGTCTCGTCGGGGCGCGTGACGGACACGGCCGGAATACGATCGTAACCGAGGATGCGCACGATCTCCTCGACCAGGCAGGCCTCGGACACGATGTCGGAGCGCCACGACGGCACGGCCACGGTCAGGCGGCTGCCCTGGTCGGACTCGACGGCGACGCCCAGCACGTTCAGGATGCGGCGCGCCTCGACACCGTCGACCTGGGTCCCGCCCAGGGTCGCGACACGGTCCAGGTTGAAGTCCAGCGTGCGGCGCCAGTCGGGCCCGCCGCCGGCGGAAACCACGTTCGAGGCCTCGCCGCCGCACAGATCGAGGATCAGGCGCGTCGCGATCTCACAGGCGTCGTCGAGGAACGCCGGGTCGACGCCGCGCTCGAAGCGATAGCGGGCATCCGTCTGCAGGTTGAGCTTGCGGCCCGTCATGGCGGTGCGCACGGGATCGAAATAGGCGACTTCCAGGAACACCTCGGTCGTCGTTCCGGTGCAGCCGGAGTTCATGCCGCCGACGACCCCGGCGACGGCTTCGGCGCCGCCCGCGTCGGCGATTACCGTCATTTCGGGATCGAGGTCGTATTCGACCTCGTTGAGGGCGAGGATCTTCTCGCCGGGCCTGGCCAGGCGGGCGGTGATGGGGCCCGCGACCTTGGCCGCGTCGAACACGTGCAGCGGGCGGGCGAATTCGAAGGAGACGTAGTTGGTGATGTCGACCAGCGCCGAGATCGGGCGCAGGCCCACGGCGGTCAGCCGGTCCCGCAGCCATTTCGGGCTCGGCCCGTTCTTCACCCCCCGGAAATGGCGGCCGACGAACCGCGGACAGGCGCTCGCCGTTTCCGGCGTGAAGTCGAGTTCGACGGCGATGGGGCTGTCGTAGGTCCCCGCCACGGGCGAGGCGTCCAAGGGCTTCAGCGTCCCCAGGCCCGAGGCCGCGAGGTCGCGGGCGATCCCCCTCACTCCTAAGCAGTCGCCCCGGTTGGGCGTGATGGCGATCTCGATCACCGGATCGGCGAGGCCCATGACGTCGACGGCGCGCGCGCCGACCGCGGCATCGGCGGGCAGCTCGACGATGCCCTGGTGTTCGTCCGACAGGCCCATTTCGCGTTCCGACAGCAGCATGCCGTTGGAGGTGACGCCCCGGATTTCCGTCGGTTTCAGGGTGATGCCGGTGCCGGGGATGTAGGAGCCGGAGGGCGCGAACACGCCCTTGAGCCCCGTCCGCGCGTTGGGCGCGCCGCACACCAGCTCTACCGTTTCGGTTCCGGTATTTACCTGGCAAACCCGCAGGCGGTCCGCGTCGGGATGCTGTTTCGCTTCCAGAACTTCGCCGACGACGAAGGTTTCCAGGCCCTTGGCGCGATCTGTGACGCCCTCGACCTCGAGCCCGACCATGGTCAGGCGGTCCGTGACCTGATCCAGCGTCGCGTCCGTTTGCAGATGCTGCCTGAGCCAGCCGAGGGTGAACTTCATCGGTTCAGCCCCCCGGTCAGGGTCGGCACGTCGAGCGCCGCGAAGCCGTAGTGGCGCAGCCAGCGCAGGTCCGATTCGTAGAACGTCCGCAGGTCCGGCACGCCGTACTTCAGCATGGCCATGCGCTCGACTCCCATGCCGAAGGCGAAGCCCTGGTACTTGTCTGGGTCAACGCCGCAGTTGCGCAGCACGTTGGGGTTGACCATGCCGGCGCCCAGGACCTCGAGCCAGTCGCCGCCGCCGATCTTCAGTTCGCCGCCGGCGCGGGTGCAGCCGATGTCGACCTCGGCCGAGGGTTCGGTGAAGGGAAAATAGCTGGGCCGGAACCGCACGGGCAGGTCGTCCATGCCGAAGAAGGCGCGGCAGAAGTCGATCAGGCAGCCCTTGAGGTGGCCCATGTGGGTCTTCTCGTCGACCAGCAGGCCCTCGACCTGGTGGAACATGGGCGAATGGGTGGCGTCGTAGTCGCAGCGGTAGGTGCGTCCCGGCACGATGACGCGGTAGGGCGGCGGGCCCGCCTGCATGGTGCGGATCTGCACCGGCGAGGTATGGGTGCGCAGGACCATGCGGCCCTGTTCGCCATCGTTTTCATCCGCCGACGGCAGGTAGAAGGTGTCGTGCTCCTGCCTGGCCGGGTGGTCGGGCGGGATGTTGAGGGCCGTGAAGTTGTGCCAGTCGTCCTCGACGTCGGGCCCTTCGGCGATGGCGAACCCCATGTCGCCCAGCACGGCGACGATCTCATCGATGACCTGGCTGATGGGATGGATGCGTCCCGTCTCCTCGGGCCGCGCCGGCAGGGTGACGTCGATGCGCTCCTCGGCCAGGCGGGCGTCGAGCGCCGCCCCCTCCATGGCCGCCTTGCGGGCGTCGAGGGCCTCGGCGACGGCGTCCTTGAGCGCGTTGAGCGCCTGCCCGGCCTCGCGCCGCCGATCCGGATCGAGGCCGCCCAGCCCCTTCATCTGATCGGTGATGCGGCCCTTCTTGCCGAGCGCCGCCACGCGCACCTGTTCCAGCGCGTCCAGGTCCGCCGCCGCCTCGACGGCGGCAAGCAGTTCCTCACGGAGCTTGTCGACACTCTCCATGGCCACGCCTCGTCGTTCAGATGCCGGTCGCGGGGTCCGGCGCCCGATGGAAATTGCGGCGGGCGCCGGGGTTCCGGGATGGAGGTTAGTTGCCGAGGGCGGCCTGAGCCTGTTCCACCAGCGACTTGAAGGCCTCCGGTTCGCGCACCGCGAGGTCCGACAGGACCTTGCGGTCAAGCTCGATGCCGGCCTTGTCCAGGCCGTTCATGAACTGCGAATAGGTCAGGCCGTGTTCGCGCACGCCCGCGTTGATGCGGGTGATCCACAGGCGGCGGAAGTTCCGCTTCTTGGCGCGGCGGTCGCGATAGGCGTATTGCAGCGCCTTTTCGACCTTCTCCAGCGAGATGCGGAAGTTGTTCTTGTTGCGGCCGCGGTAGCCCTTGGCGCGGGCGACGACCTTCTTGTGACGGGCGTGCGCGGTGACGCCCCGTGTGACACGTGCCATTGTCCAGCTCTCCTAATTTCGATCGGTCGGCGGCGTTACAGATAGGGCGCGTAGGTCTTGATCTGGCGCGCGTTGGTCGCGTCCAGAACCATGGTGCCCCGGGCCTTGCGCTTCATCTTGGTGGAGCGCTTGCGCAGGTTGTGCCGCTTGAAAGCGAAATTGCCGCGCACCTTGCCGGTACCGGTGACCCGGAACCGTCCCTTGGTGCTGGACTTGGTCTTCAGCTTGGGCATTTCGACATCCTTTCGTGATCGGGCGCCGCCGGAGCAGGCACCCTAAGGTCTTGATAACGGTCGTTTCGCGGCGGCGAGGCATGCCCGTTACAAAGCCATGCCGCCCGTTCGAGCCGCGGGTTATAGCGCCGGGGGGCAATGGATGCAAGGGCCGGGGCGATCCGTGGACCGCCGGTCAGCGGCCGTCGGCCGCGGCACGATGCTCGGGCAGCACCACGGCGACGGTCGTGCCTTCGCCCAGGGCGCTCTCGATCTCGATGGTGCCGCCGTGAAGCTCCACCAACGAACGCGAGATCGCGAGCCCCAGCCCCCAGCCCTTCTCGGCCGCGTAGGGCGCCTGCGGCTCGCCCGCGGAGGGGGCCGTGATGTCTTCCAGGCGTTCGGGCGCGATGCCGATGCCCGTGTCGGACACCAGGATGCGGACGGCCGCGGGGACGGGCTCCACCGCGATCGTGATCCGCCCGCCCGGCTCCGTGAACTTCGCCGCGTTGGACAAAAGGTTCAGCAACGTCTGCTTGACCGCCCGCCGGTCCGCGTGAATGGGGGAAAGGCCGTCCGGCACCCGGGTTTGCAGGTCGATGCCCTTGGCGCGAACGACCTCGGTCATGGTGTTCGCGCAGTCGGCGACGATGTCACCGACCTGCGCGGGCGCAAGATGAAGATCCCGGCGCCCCGCCTCGATCGCCGAGATGTCGAGGAGATCGTTCACCAGATCGAGCAGGTGGCCGGCGCTGGCGTGGATGTCGCGGGCGTATTCGCGGCGCTTCGCCGCGCTGGGCGCGCCGAAATAGTCGTTGGCCAGGATGTCGGAGAAACCCAGGATGGCGTTCAAGGGCGTACGCAGTTCGTGGCTCATGGCGGCCAGAAACTCCGACTTGGCGCGGTTCGCCTGCTCGGCCGCGTACAGGGCCTCGTCACGCGCCCGCCGCGCCCGCCGTTCCTCGGTCACGTCGGTCCCCGTGCCGCGATAGCCGACGAACCGGCCGTCCTCGGCGAACAGGGGCTTGCCGCTGACCCGGGCGGACCGCAGGTTGCCCCCGCTGTCCGTGAACTGATACTCGAAGGCGCGGAAGGCGCGGTGGTTCTCCAGGTCGTCCAGATGGGCGCGCCATTTCAGCCGGTCCGTGTTCCCGCCGGTCACGTCCGGCCACCGCTTGCCCAGAAGAGCCGCGGGGTCGAAACCGATGATCTCGCCCGTGCGGCGCGAGAAATAGCGGAACCGCAGGTCCGCATCCATTTCCCACAGCCAGTCCGAGGCGATTTCGGCGAAGTCGCGGAACCGCGCCTCGCTTTCGGCCAGCTTGCGCCGCGCCGTGATCTGCTCCGTCAGGTCGACGCTGACCGAGCCGACCTTCGTGATGCGGCCCGCGCGGTCGAGGATGGGAAATTTCGTGACGTGAAGGATATGCGTCTCGCCGCTGGCGAAGGGCCGTTCGACCTGGCGGCTGATCGTGCGGCCGGTGGTCAGGACGTCCCGTTCCTGGGCGTTCATCAACTCCACTTCGTCCTGCGACTGGAAATTCACGATCTCGTCGGAGCGGCGGCCGACCATGTTCTCCCGATCGATTCCGTACCACGTCATGTAGGTCCGGTTGGGCCGTTCGACGATGTGGTGTTCGTCCTTGATCAGAAGCCCCACGGGCACGTTTTCGAACACGGAATGAAGGATGCTCTCGCTTTCCTCGAGCGCCTGGCGCTGGCGGTCGAGAAGCGTCGTCTGGCGCACCATGCGGAGGACCGTCGCCACCAGCCCTGAAAGCACCAGAACGGCCGAGGCGGCGACCACGAACCAGCTTGCCGTCAACCCCAGGGGGGCCGCCGCCGCCAGGGCATCGGCCAGGGCGTTCGCCCCCGGACGCGCCTTCATGGTCGACAGGTCGGCGGTGTAGATCAGGATGCCGAGCCACAGGCCGGCCAGGACCAGGACCACGCCCAGGGTCGCGCCGGCGCGCCGCAGTTCGCGGAACCGGCGAAGCGCCACGACCGTGCCGGCGAAAGCGATGGCGATCAGCAGGATCTCCATGGCGACCAGGCCGAACCAGGTCGTCGACATACCGAAAATTGCCGTGCCCTGCATGCTGTTCCCCCCAAAGAACACACGCCACGCATGTTCGAACGCAGGTCTACTCCGTAATCGACACGCCACCCCGGAAAGTAAAGGTCCCTGATTTGGACATGCCGACGATGATGCAGCCGTCGCCCTGGTTGTAGATCTGCCAGCCGCGCAGCAGGATGGATTGGCCCGACGGGATCGCATGCAGCTTCGCCGCCCCGCCCAGGGTCTCGATCACGCCCTTGCCCTCCGGATCGGCGGTCAGAAAGTAGCGCCCCGACTTGTCGGCGTTGAACTGCGCCTTCTGGCAAACATAAACGTGGCGCGCATGATGGGACATGGTTTCCATCTTGGCCACCGCCTTGGCGAACTGGATGCAGCGGTCGGTGACCTGCTCGTCCGACGCGAACTTGGGCAGGCCGACAAGCTGGCGCTGCGTGAATTCGGTGTACACGATGCCGGCCGGGATGCGGTACTGCTCCTTGATCTGGGCACACACGTCGTAGTCCTGGACCTTGAATCCCTCGCGCGCCGCGCGCTTGGCGAAGGCGTTGGCCTTGGCCGCCAGTTCCATGGCCTTCTTGTCCAGCTTTGCCTGCTGTTCCTGGGCGACGTGGCCCATCACCTGATAGGCATACCAGCCGAGAAGCCCCACGGCGGGCACCACGAAAATGAGGGCGATGCCCCAGAAGAAGCTCTTCGGCAGGCCCTTCTTGCCGTTGCCCGAGGGCTTCTTCCTGCCCGCGGCCTTGGCTTTCGCCCCGGACTGCGGCCGCTGGGGCGCCTTGCCGCCTTCATTCGCTTTTGCCTGTTCCGCCATGAATCCTGCCGTTTCGGGGCCCGCCGTGCCGGTATGACCGCGCGACAGCCTACGCGCAGACCCTTACATTACCCTTAACCCGTTTTTCTCACCACCCGCCGGGTCCGCGCCATTGACCCCGACCGGGACCCGCCCCATTCTGCCCCGCCATGCTGTTACTCGGTTACATCGGCGGGGGGCAGGCGGCCTTCGACCCCCTGATCCTGCTGCTGCTCGCGCTGCTGCTCGACGCCTACCTGGGCGACACGCCCTGGCTGTTCAAGCGCGCCAAGCATCCGGTGGCGCTGCTGGGCGACCTGATCGACTGGCTGGACCGCAAGTTGAACCGCGACAAGCGCCCGGAGATGGACCGCGCCGTGCGCGGCGCCATCGCCGTCCTCGCCGTGGTCGCGCTGACCGGCGTCCTCGGGCTGGGCGTGGCCTGGCTGTCGCTCGCCCATCCGCTCGGCTGGGTGGTCGAACTGTTCTGCCTGGTCCTTCTGCTGGCGCAACGGGGGCTTTACGACCATGTGCGCGCCGTGCGCGCCGGCCTGAACGAAAGCCTGGATGCCGGGCGCCGCGCGGTCTCGCACATCGTCGGGCGCGATCCCGACCAGCTCGACAACCACGGCGTGGCCCGCGCCGCCATCGAATCGGCGGCCGAGAATTTCGGCGACGGGGTGGTCGCCCCGGTCTTCTACTACGTGCTGTTCGGGGCCCCCGGCCTGTTCGTCTACAAGGCCGTCAACACCATGGATTCGATGATCGGCCACCGCACGCCCAGGCACCGCGCCTTCGGCATGACGGCGGCGCGCCTGGACGACGTGCTGAACCTGATCCCGGCCAGGCTGTCCGGCCTGTTCATCTGTTTAGGGGCGGCGTTCGCGCCCGGCGGGCGGCCGCTGCGGGCGGTCAAGGTGATGCTGCGCGATGCCGGCAAGCACCGCTCCATGAACGCCGGCTGGCCCGAGGGCGCCATGGCCGGCGCACTCGGCCTGGCGCTGGCCGGACCGCGGCGTTACGCCCAGGATGTCGCCCGCGATCCCTGGATCGGCGACGGCACCGCCCAGGCGACGGCCGCCGACATCGGCCGCGCCCTCTACCTTTACGCCGTCGCCTGCCTGATCAACGCGGGCTGGGTCGCGGCGGTGGCCACGGTGCGCTTTTCCCTGCCGCCGGGCTGACGCGCGGATTTCCGATCACCAGACCATTGCCGGGGGCGGACCCTGCGGGCAGAATGCGGCGAAACCACAGGGAGGAACCATGGACCACACCGCCGACCAGCCCCTTTGGACGCCGCCGCGGGAGTATGCCGAGGGCTCGGCGATCAACCGCTTCCGCCTGCACCTGAACGAAACCCTGGGCCTGGACCTGGCCGACAGCGCGGCGCTGCACCGCTTCTCGGTCGACGACCGGGAGGCGTTCTGGGCCGCCGTCAAGGACTACACGGGCGTGCGCGCGGCGACCTGGGGCGACACGGTCCTGGTCGACGGCGACAGGATGCCGGGGGCGAAATGGTTCCCGGACGCGCGCCTGAACTACGCCGAGAACCTGCTGCGACGGCGCGACGGCGGCGAGGCCATCGTGTTCCGCTCGGAAACCGGGGCCCGGCGGGCCGTCACCTTCGCCGCGCTGTACGACCAGGTGTCGTCCCTGGCCCGATACCTGAAGGCCAAGGGCGTCAAGGCCGGCGACCGGGTCGCCGGGTACCTGCCCAACATGCCGGAGACGGTGGCGGCCATGCTGGCGGCGACCAGCCTGGGCGCCGTGTGGTCGTCGTGCTCGCCCGATTTCGGGGTGCAGGGCGTGCTCGACCGGTTCGGCCAGATCGAGCCCAAGGTGCTGTTCTGCACGGACGGCTATTTCTACAACGGCAAGCGCCACGACGTGCGCGCCAAGAACGCCGAGATCCTGGCCAGCCTGCCGAAGGTGGAACAGGTCGTCGTCGCCCCCTACGACCCCGCCGACCGGCCCGACCTCGGAATGATCCCGGGGGCGGTGCTGCTGGCCGACGCCATCGCCGCCCATGCGCCCGGCGAGATCGATTTCGCCCGGGTGCCGTTCGACCATCCGCTCTACATCATGTTCTCGTCCGGCACCACGGGGGCGCCCAAGTGCATGATTCATTGCGTTGGCGGAACTATATTGAAGCACGCCTGCGAGCAGGCCATCCAGGCCGACATCCGCAGGGACGACCGGGTCTATTTCTTCACCACCTGCGGCTGGATGATGTGGAACTGGCTGGTCTCGGTCCTGGCCTGCGAGGCCTGCATCCTGCTGTACGACGGCTCACCCTTCCATCCCGGACCCGAAACGATCTTCGACTATGCCGACGCCGAACGGATGACCCTGTTCGGCACCTCGGCCAAGTACATCGACGCCGTCGCCAAGTCGGGCATCCGCCCGAAGGACACCCATGACCTTTCCAGCCTGCGCGTGATGGTGTCCACGGGCTCGCCCCTGGCGCCCGAAGGGTTCGAGTTCGTCTATGACGCCGTCAAGCCGGACGTGCACCTGGTGTCGTTCACGGGCGGCACCGACATCATGGGCATCTTCGCCGGCGGCGACGCCACCAAACCCGTATGGCGGGGCGAACTGCAGGCTCCGGCCCTGGGCATGGCCGTGGAATGCTGGAACGACGAGGGCGTGCCGGTGATCGGCGAGAAGGGCGAACTGGTCTGCACCAGGGCCTTCCCCTCCATGCCCGTGGGTTTCTGGGGCGACGACGACGGCTCGCGCTACCGCGCCGCCTATTTCGAGCAGTGCCCCAACGTGTGGACCCACGGCGACTACATCGAGATCACGCGCCACGGCGGCATGATCGTCTACGGGCGGTCCGACGCGACCCTCAACCCCGGCGGCGTGCGTATCGGCACGGCGGAGATATACCGCCAGGTCGAAAAGCTGGAGGACGTGGTCGAAAGCCTGGTCATCGGCCAGGAGTGGGACCACGACGTGCGGGTCGTGCTGTTCGTGCGGCTGGCCGAGGGCAGGGCGCTCGACGACGCCCTGATCAAGCGCATCAGGGATCAGGTGCGCGCCAACTGCACGCCGCGCCACGTGCCGGCCAAGGTGGTCCGGGTCGCCGACATTCCGCGCACCAAGTCGGGCAAGATCACGGAACTGGCCGTGCGCGACATCGTCCACGGCCGGCCCGTGAAGAACCGGGAAGCGCTGGCCAATCCGGAGGCCCTGGACCTGTTCAGGGACCTGCCCGAACTGCAAAGCTAGCAGGCCCCCTTGAACACCTTGCCTCGCCCTTCGAGACGGCGCTCCGCGCCTCCTCCGGGGGTCACCGGGGGTGCCCCCGGCTCAAATTGCAACGGGGACACCCCGTGGCCCCGGGGTGAGGCAAAGTGTTGAAATGATTGACCTCACGCTGAGGAGCGACGCGTCTCGAAGCGTGACGTCAATCGCTTGCTCGATTTTTTCAGCAGCCTGCTCGATGTAGAGCCGCAAGAGACGACGGAGCGTCAACGTCGCCGTGCCGCCTCGATCGCCGCGACGTCGATTTTCGTCATGGTCATCATGGCATCGAACGCGCGCTTTGCTTCGCCGCCGCCGGCAGCCAGGGCATCGGTCAGTACGCGCGGAGTGATTTGCCAGGAAATCCCCCACTTGTCCTTGCACCAGCCGCACGCGCTCTCCTGGTCGCCGTTGCCGACGATGGCGTTCCAATAGCGGTCGGTCTCCTCCTGATCGTCGGTCGCGATCTGGAACGAGAAGGCTTCGTTATGCGTGAACACGGGACCGCCGTTGAGGCCGAGACACGGAATGCCCGCAACCGTGAATTCGACCGTCAACACGTCGCCCTCTTTGCCGCCTGGATAGTCGCCGGGTGCACGGTGCACGGCCCTCACCATGCTACCGGGAAAGGTGTCGGCGTAGAAGCGGGCGGCGGCCTCGGCGTCCTTATCGTACCAGAGGCAAATCGTATTCTTCGCCATTGCGTATTCCTTTCGCTTCGAAGCCAAGATTTCGGCCTGGTTTTCTCATGCGCTCTCTTCCGAAATAGGCAGCCATCCGCATTTTTCCACTCCGCAAGCATCGTCGCGCCCGGGCAATCGCAAAGCGCGCTTAACCTTAACGCCGCCGTCCGCCTTGGGTCGGCACCGGAATGCCGCCTCGGATGCCGGGCGTTGGATTTCCACCGCCAGGCCGGCCCGGCCGGGTCATCCGCCTTCGAATTCGGCCAGCAGCCATTCGCGGAAGGCGCGGATCTTGGGCCGGTCCTCCTCGCCCTCGACGCAGGCCAGGTAGTAGGCCTGGGGCGCCGGCAGGGCGAAGTCGAAGGGGCGGACCAGGCGCCCTTCGGCCAGGTCGTCGGCGACCATGACGCTGCGCCCCAGCGCCACGCCCTCGCCGGCCCGCGCCGCCAGCAGCACCAGGTTGGAATGGGTATAGCCGGGCCCGCGTTCCGGATTGACCGCCTCGCAGCCGACGGCGGCCAGCCAGTCGCGCCAGTCGACGGGCATCTCGTCGTGCAGCAGGGTGTAATTGGCGAGGTCCGCGGGCGCCTTCAGCGGCGGCCCGCCGTCAAGCAGCGACGGCGCGCAAACCGGGAACAGTTCCTCGGTGCGCAAAAGGGTCACCGTCAGCCCCGGCCAACTGCCGCGGCCGTAGCGCACGGCCACGTCGACGCCTTCGCGCGCCAAGTCGACCATGCGGTCGGCCATGACCAGGCGCACGTCGATGTCGGGATGGGCCTGGCGAAACCGGCCGAGCCGCGGCACCAGCCACGACACGGCGAAGGAATCCATGGTGGTGACGGTCAGCACGCCCTCGGAATCCTGGCGCTGCACCCGGTTCACCGCCGTGGTCAGGATGTCCATGGCCTCGCGCACCTCGGGAAACAAAATCTGGCCCGCCTCGGTCAGCACCAGGGCGCGGCTCAGGCGCCGGAACAGGGGAAAGCCGAGCCAGTCCTCGAGCCCGCGAATCTGATGACTGACCGCCGCCTGGGTCACGTTCAGTTCCTCCGCCGCCTGGGTGAAGCTGAGGTGACGGGCCGCGGCCTCGAACGCGCGGAGCGCGTTCAAAGGCGGCAGGCGGCGTGACATGATTGTATCATAACATTAAATTTCCTTATCATGTCGGACCTATCCTAAGTCCGTGATTTTTTAATATATTGATATTATGACATTTTTACATTGTATCGATACATATGAATTATATTTTCTAATTCATAACCGAAAAATTGTCGTTTGTGAACGGTTCTCTCGCCGGCCTATTCAGTTCGGGCGCCCCGCACGGCGCGATCGGCACACCGCCTTCCCGTCAACCCGCCCGGACGGCTTTGCGTCGCCCCGGCATCGAAACAAGGACAGGACCCCATGGCATCGTCATCGACGACCACGCAGACCGCGGGCCGCACCGCCCGTCCGGGCCTGTTCCCTCTCGGAACGGCCCTCGCTTCGCTCATCGTTTCCGCCGGCCAGGCGGCCTTCAATTTCCCGACCCTGCTCGTGGAATGGCAGAAACGATCCGAGATGCGCCGCCACCTGGCGCAGATGGACGCCCGGCTGCGCGCGGATGTGGGCCTGACCGCCGCCGACGTCCGCCGCGAGGCCGAAAAGCCGTTCTGGATTTCCTGATCCAGCGTTCTACACTTGCCCCTGGCACATCGCGTGCCCTACTGAGGGCGGGACCGGCCCCGGCGGCCGGTCCCGCCGCCCTTTTCCCCGGCGCGTGCCGCGCGCCGGCCCGGCCCGGAACCGATGCCTTGATCCTGCTGCTTTACGCCGTAACCGTCTTCGCCTGGGGTTTCAGCTGGTACGGCGTGCAGTTGCAACTGGGCGTCGTCGCGCCCGAGGTCTCCGTGTTCTACCGCTTCGCCCTGTCTGCGGCGGTGATGTACGCGTTCTGCCGCGCGACCGGCCGCGCCATCGACTTCCGCCCGCGCGACCACGCCTGGGTCGCCGCCCAGGGCCTGTTCCTGTTCGGCTCCAACTTCTACCTGGTCTATCTGGGCGCCCAGTACCTGCCCTCCGGGCTGGTCTCCATCCTGTTTTCCATGATCATCGTCATGAACGTGGCCGGCGGCGCACTTCTCCTGCGCAACCCGCTGGAGCCCCGCATGGTGATCGGCGCCGTGTTCGGCATCGGCGGCATCGCCGTGGTGTTCTGGCCGGAACTGGCGGATTTCGACCTGTCCCGCGACGGCGCCAAGGGCATGGTCCTGGTGCTGTGCGGCACGGCGTCGGCGGCCACCGGCATGCTGGTCTCGGCCCTCAACCAGCGCCGCGGCCTGGGCGTGGTGCGCACCAACGCCATGGGCATGGTCTACGGCGCCGCGTTCATGCTGCTCTACTGCCTGGCGCGGGGTGCGGAGTTCCGCATGGCATGGACTGTTCCCTATATCGGCTCGCTGCTGTTCCTGTCGCTGATCTCAACCGTCGTCGCCTTCGCGACCTACCTGACGCTGGTCGGACGCATCGGACCCGAACGCGCCAGCTATTCGTCGGTCCTGTTCCCCCTGGTGGCGCTCGCCGTGTCCACCGTCATGGAGGGATTCCAATGGACGACGGCGGCGCTCGTCGGCGTCGGATGCGTTCTGATCGGCAATCTGTTCGTCCTCACCCCGCCGGCCCTCCTGGCCCGGATCGCCCGCAAGGCCGCCCGGCCGGCCACAACGGAAAGCTAAGCCCATGTCCGCCAAACGCATCGGTATCGCCGTCTGGACCGTCGCCTTCGCCGGCTGCCTGATCGGCAGCCTGAACCTGGGCACGCGCACCACCTTCGGCCTGTTCCAGACCGACATCCTGCGCGACCTCGCCATCGCGCCCAGCGATTTCGGCCTCGCCATCGCCGTGCAGAACCTCATGTGGGGCGTCGCCACGCCGTTCATGGGCGCGGTCGCCGACAAGTACGGCAGCATGCGCATGATGATCCTGGGGGCGCTGCTGTACGCGGCGGGCCTGTGGGTGATGGGCACGGCCGACGGCCTGGTCGGCTTCCATGTGGGCGCGGGCCTGCTGATCGGCATCGGCATGGGCGGCGTCGGCTTCGGCGTCGTGCTCGGCGCCGTGGGCCGCCGGGTCCCCGTGGAGCAGCGCTCCCTGGCGCTCGGCGTTGCCAGCGCCGGCGGTTCGTTCGGCCAGTTCTACATGGCGCCGGTGGGCCAGGCGCTGCTGGAGACCCAGGGCTGGACCGGGACCTTGACGACGCTCGCCCTGATCATGCTGTTCGCCGTGCCGCTGGCGTTCCTGCTGGCGCGCCAGCCGCTCGCCGCCGACGCGGTGCCGGTGGAACAGCGCCAGGGCAAGACCGCCGGCATCAGCCTGGGCGAGGCGCTCGGCGAGGCCTACCGCCACGTCGGCTTCAACCTGCTGACCCTCGGTTTCTTCGTGTGCGGCTTCCAGGTCGCCTTCATCACCGTGCACTTTCCCAAATATCTGGAGATCCTGAACATCGACCTGCGCATCGCGGCACTCGCCCTGTCGCTGATCGGGCTGTGCAACATCGTCGGCACTTTCGTCTGCGGCGCGCTGGGCGGGAGGTTCCCCAAGAAATGGGTGCTGGCGTGGCTCTATGCGCTGCGCTCGCTCTGCATCATCGCCATGCTGGCGGCGCCCAAGACGGAAACCAACATCCTGCTGTTCGCCGGCGCCATGGGCCTGCTGTGGCTGGGCACGGTGCCGCTGACCTCGGGCCTGGTCGCCAACATGTTCGGCGTGCGCTACCTGTCCATGCTGTTCGGCATCACCTTCCTCAGCCACCAGGTCGGCAGCTTCCTGGGCGTGTGGCTGGGCGGCTACCTGTACCAGACGACCGGGTCCTACGACCTGGTGTGGTACGGCTCCATCGCGCTCGGCTTCGCCGCCGCCGCCCTGCACCTGCCCATTTCGGAAAAGCATCCCGCCGCCGCCACGGCCTGAGCCGCCCGGCCGCGCCGCCGGCCACGCACGAAAGCCGCGTTTGCCGCCGCGGGAGATGCCGTAATATAACTCGGCCCTCCCGGGCGGCGGCCGCCGGCCGGGTCCCGCAACCCTGTCCGCCCGGCCGCCATGCTGCACATGAGTTCCATTCTGCTTTCGCTGACCGTGGTGCAGCTCATCATGGCCGCCGTGCTGGTCGCCTTCGGGTCCGTGCGCTCGAAGGCCAACGGCCTGAAGGAGATGGCCCTCGCCGCGGCGCTCGGCGGGATCGGCACCCTGGTCGCCGGGGCCGGCGCCGGGATGCTGGATTTCCGCCTGGCCGGCGCCGGGACCGTGTGTTTCGTTTTCGCCATGCTGGCGGCGGCGCGGTCCATGGCGCGCCTGCAGGGGCGGCGGCCGAGCCGTGCCCTGGAAACGGCGGCGGGCGTCCTGGGCGGCGGCGCCGTCGCCTATTTCGCGCTGGTCCAGCACAACGTCGCCGGCATCCTGGTCTCGGTGTCCATCGTCTACGCCGTCGTCTCGGCTCTTGTCGCGCGCGACCTGTTCGGCGAAACGGACCCGGCCCTGAGAAGCGGTTGCCGGATCCTCGGCGTCCTGTTCGCCGTGTTCGCCGTCCTGCACGTGATCCGCATCTTCGTTCGTCCGCTTATGGTCGGCACGCCCGGGCCGGGCGGCCAGATCGTGCTGATCGACGTGCTGTTCGCCTTCGTCGGCCTGGCGATCGTCATCGGCTGGTGCCTGGGACTGTTGTGGGCGATCTACAGCAGCGCCGAATACCGGCTGCGCGCCGCCTACGACGAACTGGACCGCTTCACCAGCGCGGTGGCCCACGACCTGAAATCGCCGCTCAACGCGGTGATCGGAAACATCGAGGCGATCACCCACCTGGGACCGGGCCTGGACGCGGCGCAGCGCGGCCGCTTCCTGGCCTCGGCCCACGAGGCGGCCATCGGCATGAACAGTTTCATCGGCGAACTGCTGGCCGACGCCCGGACCGACCGCGGGCAGACGGAAGCCGAGGCCGTGGACCCGGGCGACTGCCTGCGGGCCGCGCGCGACAACCTGCGCGCCCAGATCGAGGCCGTCGCCGCCGAGATCGACGCGGATCCCCTGCCCGCCGTGCGCGCCAACCGGCTGCAGGTCACGCGGGTGTTCCAGAACCTTCTCGACAACGCCGTCAAGTATCGGTCCCTGGAGCGGCCGCTGACGATCCGGGTCACGGGCGAACGCCAGGGCGGCATGGTCCGCATCGCCGTCAGGGACAACGGCGTCGGCATCGCGCAAGCGGATCAGGGCCGGGTATTCGATCTGTTCGAGCGCGCGGGAAAGCAGGCCCTGGTGCAGGGCGACGGCATCGGCCTGGCGGAATGCAAGCGCATCGTCGAGAAATTCGGCGGCGCGATCACCCTGGCGTCGGAACTGGGCGCCGGGTCGACCTTCACGGTCAGCCTGCCGGCGGCCGACGCCTGAGCGGCGGGGACGTCCCCCGGTCTCAGTTCACGGTGCCCGGCACGGCCCCCGTGGTCAGCACCACCTTGCCCGTCGACTTGCGCGACAGCAGCATGTTCATGCCCTCCTTCACGTCGGCCAGGTCGAACACGTGGCTGACGTGCGGGCGCAGGCCGCCCGCCGCCATCCAGCCGAGAAGTTCGTCGAACGAGCGGCGGATGAGGTCCGGGTCGAGCACCCGGTGGGCGCCCCAGTAGAAGCCGATGACCGAGAGGTTCTTGACCAGCAGGATGTTGGCCGGGATCTGCGGCACGGTGCCCGAGGCGAAGCCGACGACCAGGATGCGCCCGCCCTGCACGGTGCAGCGCAGCGAGGCGTCGAACGCCGTCCCGCCCACGGGGTCGTAGACGCAGTCCACCCCCCGCCCGTCCGTGATCTGCTTGACGCGCGCGCGGATGTCCTCTTGGCGGTAGTCGATCAGGTGGTCGGCACCGTAGTCCGCGGCGACCTTGAGCTTGTCCGCACCCCCCGCCGTGGCGATCACGGTGGCCCCCAGTTTCTTGCCGATCTCGACGGCGGTCAGGCCGACGCCGCCGGCCGCCCCGTGGACCAGCAGGACCTCGCCCGGTTGGAGCTTCAGCTTGTCCTTCAGGCCGACGTGCGACGTGCCGTAGACGATGGGAAAGGCGGCGGCGGAAACGAAATCCAGGTTGTCGGGGATGGGGTAGACCGTCGCCGCATCGGTCACGGCCTCGGACGCATAGCCGCCGTAGTGCAGGGTCGCCATCACCCGGTCGCCGGGCTTCACCCGGGTCACGCCGGGGGCGACCTCCAGCACCTCGCCCGCCGCCTCGAGCCCCGGCGAGAAGGGGAACGGCGGCCTGACCTGGTACTCGCCCCTGGTCATCAGGGTGTCGGCGAAGTTGATGCCGGCGGCGTGGACACGGAGACGCACGCCGCCGTCGACCATGGGCGGGGCCGGGGCGTCGTCGACGCAGGCCAGGGCGTCGATGCCGTCGAAACTGGTGCAGACTACGGCGCGCATGGGCGGGCTCCTTCGAACGGACGGGGATGGCGCGAAACTTGATTTCGGGCCGGAATTGGCCAAGGTTGCGCAACCTGACCACAACAGGCGCAAAGGGGTCAACGGCCCTTCGCCGGCCGAAACGGAGAAGAAGAGCGTCATGCGGGGATATTTCGGAATCGGGGTCGAGGGCATCTCCAAGACCATGAACGTGGGCAACCTGTTCCGCACCGCCCATGCCTTCGGCGCGTCCTTCGTGTTCACCGTCGACGCCACCTACGAACGCACCCTGGGCCAGAAGGCGGACACCTCGAAAAGCGGCGGACACGTGCCCTTCTACAGCTTCCCCGGCGTCGCCGAAGTGATGCTGCCCGACGGCTGCAAGCTGGTGGGGGTGGAACTGCTGGAGGACGCGACCGAGCTGCCGAGCTTCCGCCACCCGCAACAGGCGGCCTACGTCCTGGGGCCCGAGCGGGGGTCCTTGAGCCCCGCGATGCTGGCGCGCTGCGACCACACCATCAAGATCCCCATGGCGTTCTGCGTCAACGTCGGCATCGCCGGCGCCATCGTCATGTACGACCGGCTGATCAGCCAAAGCCGGTTCGCGGCCCGGCCCGTGGCCGAGGGCGGTCCGGTCGAGGCCCCGCCCGAGCCGAGGCACGGCGGGCGCTTCTCGCGCAAGGCGCAGGCCCGCATGAAGGCCTTCGAAGACACGCCGCCGGAAGTGTTCAACGAGGGGGAATGAGATCCCTTATCACGCGTGATCGTCTATCGCCACGGGAGGTTGGTGACTCCGAACTCAAGGCACTTTTCGGCGACGGGAATAAAGTCGACCCTGATCCCGTCAATGTGTCGTTCTCCCCGGAAACTCCGGGTCAAGACCCAAGCATCGTGGAGACTGTTTCTCTGACAGAACCCTATCAATTCCTTCAGTTCTTCGGGGTGGTTGAAAATTCGGTCGCTCCATTTCACCTCGTCTACCGCACTCACTCGTTGTTTCCGCTTGTCCAGATAGACGAAATCAACCTCTCCTGTTTTCCAGCGTCCGTAATGGATGTCATCGATTTCACGCGTAAGCCGATGCTGGGCGACATACGCGGTTTCGCATAAGGCGCCCATCGCCGGGTCGTTTTCTTGGCTCAAGTCGGCATTCGCGTCGAAAAGCGCCGCCCGCATCGATGGGTTGGTAAGATAGACCTTGAACTGCGAGCGTTTCCGAAAACGGCGGGCGTTCTGATCAACGCGATAAACGCGGTGGATGAGGAAGGCGGCTTCCAGATAATCGAGATATTTTTTTATCGTATTGGCGGAAACGCCGGAAGACGTGGACAGTTCGGGGACATTGGCTTCAAACCCGGTGTTATAGGCGATCACATTGAACAGCCGGTTCAATTCCTGGGTATCCGTGATCCCGTACAGGCTGGGCAGGTCGCGGAGAAGAACCTTTGAAATGATGTCGTCCGCGACGAAGCGCGGCATGTCCCGTCGGATCGCTTCGTTCAGAACGACCTCGGGAAACCCGCCGAAATTCAGATACTCGACGAAGAACCGATTCAACCTTGGCGTATCGTCTCGAATAATTGCCGGCTCCGGCGCCCCCCGAAACCTTAGGAACTCGCTGAACAACAGGGGCGGCAGGGTAAAGTCCGTGAACCTGCCGGCGCCGGATTCAACGCTTTTCAACTTCAAAGCCGCCGCCGCCGATCCCGACACGACGAACTGGATCGAATGATAGGAATCGACCAACGACTTCAGGTGCCGTTCCCAATCCTTGTGGTATTGGATTTCGTCATAGAAAACAAACAGTCGCGAGTTCCGGTCGTGTCCGTGCAGGTCCTGGAACAGACCAAGAAGGTCTTCGAGGGTTTTACCCGTGTAGGTCGGCGCCTCCAACGATACGGCCATGATGTGTTTCGGATCGATGCCATCATCGATCAGCCGCGTGACCGCCTGATTGATCATGACGGTCTTTCCGACGCGGCGCGGCCCCATGAGAACGACGGCGCGCCGGACATCCGCCGATTTGATCAGCGTATAAAATTCCTGAAAGTAGGATCGGAACGGCAGACTGCGAAAACGGTTCTCGACCTCGTTTGTTTCCCACCACGGGTTATCGAACGCGAGGCGATCTTTTATTTCAATATCAGTGATTTGGCGCATGCTACACGTTTCCATCAATTAATTGATGGAAAGTTTTGGCAACGGGCCGGTTCGTCCGGCGCCCCCGTTAACCTTTGTCCCAGTCCGCTTCGGGCCGAACCTCGCCGACCGGTTTGCCCTCGGCGTTGACGATCGGCATGTCAAGGAACGGCGCCATGTCGGCCCGCGCCCCGTCGTCGAAGGCACCCAGGAAATCCAGCAGATGCGCCGTCAGGGTGTCGGACGCCCGCTTGGCCCCGTCCTCGGCCTTGACCGCCACGCCGAGCCCGAGCCCCGGCAGGATCGCCGCGTGCACGGCCTCGGCCCCGGTCTTGGTGGCGAACACGGGGGCGCCCGTGCGCTTGGCGACGTTGATGCCCGCCGTCATGGCCGCATGGTCGAATCGCCCGCGGCCGGAAACCATGAAGTTATGTCTGACCATGGACCGCACGATGCGTTTCGCGGCGGCGGCCCTCACCGGACCCAGGCCCGCCGCCGCCGGATCGGCCATCCTGGCCATGGCGCGGGCCAGCGCCGCGAGCGGCATGCCGTAGACGGGAATGCCGCAGCCGTCGACGCCGCGCCCGCTGTCCGACAGGTCCGTCCCGCCCATCTCGACCAGCGCCTGATAGAGGCGCTGCTGCACCGGGTGGTCGGCGGCGGTGTAGCCATGCGTGTCCTCGCCCAGGTACAGGGCGGTGGCGAGGAAGCCCGCGTGCTTGCCCGAACAGTTGTTGTGCAGGCGGCAGGGGGCTTCGCCGCGCTTGATCAGGGCGCGCATGGCCATGTCGTCCGTCGGCATCTGCGCCCCGCATTCCAGGTCGCCCTCGGCCATGCCGATTTCGCCGAGCCAGGCCTCGACGGCCATGACATGGGCCGCCGACGCGGAATGGGAGGCGGTGGCCAGCGCGATGCGCTCGTCGGTCAGGCGCCAATGGTCGGCCGTCCCCGTCTCGATCAGGGCCAGGGTCTGCAGCGGCTTGATGGCCGAGCGGGGATAGATCTCCATCTCCGCGTCGCCCCAGGCGTGGACGAGGTTGCCGGCCGCGTCGGCGACCACCGCGTGGACGCGGTGGCGGCTTTCGACCAGGGTGCCGCGGGTGACCTCGACGGTGACGGGTTGGGCGGAGTGAACGTTCTTGACCATTCCTTCCCATGCCATCGAACGGCGGCGCTGGCAAGGACGGCGAGCGCTTCGGCCCCTACCGCACTTGAGGCGCGGCCCAGTCCCGGCTATCTATGGGCGATGATCCGCCGCCTTTTCGCACCGGCGCTTGCCGCCTTGGCCCTGATTGTCCCCGCCGCCGCCCAGGCGGCGCCGGAACTGATCGGCCTGTTCGACGACTGGGAGGCCTATACGGCCGAGGAGTCGGGGGCCAAGATCTGCTACATGGGGTCCGAGCCCAAGAAGATGGAAGGCAAGTACTCGGCGCGCGGCCGCGTGGTCATGCTGGTGACCCACCGCCCCAGGGACAAGGAGAACGGCGTCGTCTCCGTCACCACGGGGTATACCTACAAGGAAGGATCGCAGGTCACGGTCGCCATAGGCGACAATACCTTCACGCTGTTCACCACGGACGGCCATGCCTTCGCCGAGGAAGGCAAGGACAAAGCGCTGGTCGACGCCATGATCCGCGGCGTCGAGATGGTGGTCAAGGGCACCTCCAACCGCGGCACCCTGACCACGGATACCTATTCCCTGAAGGGCTTCACCGCCGCCTGGAAGGCCATCGGCAAGGCCTGCGGGGTTTAGCCTTTCGTTTCCTTTCCCATTGGGAAGCAGGCCCAGACGCGCTATATGAGGGCCCATGATGACCGAGACGTCCACCACCCCGGCGCCCGAAAAGATCAACCTGGTCGGCCTGTCCCGCGAGGAACTGGCGGCGGCGGTTGCCGCCGTGGGCGAAAAGCCGTTCCGCACCAAGCAGTTGTGGCACTGGATCTATCACCAGGGGGCGACCGACTTCGCCCGGATGACGACCCTGGCCCGGCCGCTGCAGGCGAAGCTGGCCGAGGTCTTCGAGGTCCGCAAGCCCGCCGTCAGCCGCGAGCAGACGTCCGAGGACCGCACCCGCAAGTGGCTGATGAAGTTCGCCGACGGCAACGAGGCCGAGACCGTCTACATCCCCGAGGACGACCGGGGCGCGGTCTGCATCTCGTCCCAGGTCGGCTGCACCCTGACCTGCACCTTCTGCCACACGGGCACGCAGAAGCTGGTGCGCAACCTGACCTCGGCCGAGATCGTCGGCCAGTTCATGGTCGCCCGTGACAGTTACGGCGAATGGCCGACGCCCAAGGACGGCGGGCGGCTGATCTCCAACATCGTGATGATGGGCATGGGCGAGCCCCTGTTCAATTACGACAACGTCTCACGCGCGCTGAAGATCATCATGGACGGCGAGGGCATCGCGCTGTCCAAGCGGCGCATCACGCTGTCGACCTCGGGCGTGGTGCCGATGATGGAGAGATGCGGCGAGGACCTGGGCGTCAATCTGGCGGTCAGCCTGCATGCCGTGACGGACGAGCTGCGCGACGTGCTGGTGCCCATCAACCGCAAGTATCCCCTGAAGGAGCTGATCCGCGCCTGCCGCGACTATCCCGGCGCCAACAACGCGCGGCGCATCACCTTCGAATACGTGATGCTGAAGGGCGTCAACGACTCGGAAGCCGACGCGCGGCAGCTGCTGCGTCTGATCAAGGGCATCCCCGCCAAGTTCAACCTGATCCCCTTCAACGCCTGGCCCGGCGCGCCCTACGAATGCTCGACGCCCGAGGCGATGGACAAGTTCGTCAAGATTCTTAATGACGGCGGCTTCTCCTCCCCCATCCGCCAGCCGCGCGGGCGCGACATCATGGCCGCCTGCGGGCAGTTGAAATCGGCCAGCGAGCGCGCCAGGGAACAGGAACGCCTGAAGCGCATGGCGGCGCGGGTCGAGGCCCTGGCCCCGGCCGGCGCGGACGCCCGCGCTCCGAACGCGGCGGGCAATGCCTGACCGGGCCGCCGCCTCCGGCGGGGTCGCGATCGCCGATTTCCCGGGCCGCGTGCGCACCGCCGTCCGCGGCATCGTCATCGCCGACAGCACCAACGTGAAGGTCCTGCGCGAGGGCGGATACCCCGCCGTGTTCTACTTCCCGCCCGAGGACGTGCGCCTGGCCGAATTCCTGACGCCGACGAAAACCCGGACCACCTGCCCGAAGAAGGGCGAGGCCCACTACTGGACCTTTCGTATGGGCGCGCACGCGGAGCCCGACATCGCCTGGGCCTATCCCGCGCCGATCCCCGCCTGCGCCGCCATCGCCGGGCATATCGCGTTCTACTGGGACCGCATGGACTGCTGGTTCGTCGGCGACAGGCAGGTCCAGGCGCCGCCGGCATGAGCGCCGCCGCCAAGAACGCCCCGCGCCCGGGCCGGCGGCTCGTCGCCGCGCCGGCGGAGGGCTGGAAGCCCTATGCGCTGCTGACCCTGTTCTGCTGCGTCCTGTTCCTGCCGGGCATCGCCAGCCTGCCGCCGCTCGACCGCGACGAGGCCCGTTTCGCCCAGGCGACGGCGCAGATGCTGGAGACGGGCGACTTCGTCGACATCCGCTTCCAGGACCAGCCGCGCCACAAGAAGCCCGCCGGCATCCACTGGCTGCAGGCGGCCAGCGTGACCCTGCTGTCCGACACCCCGGCGCGCGAGATCTGGGCCTACCGCGTGCCGTCGGCGATCGGCGCCTGGGCGGCGGTGCTGCTGACGTTCATGCTGGGGGTGCGGCTGTTCGACCGGCGCACGGCTTTCGCCGGGGCGGGAATGCTGGCGGCTTCGGTCCTCGTGATCCTCGAGGCCCATCAGGCCAAGACCGACGCGGTGCTGCTCGCCTGCGTCATGGCGCAGCAACTGGCCCTGGCGCGCCACTATCTGGCGGCGAAGGCGGGCGAAGGGCCGCCGGGGGCCGCCTGGGCGCTCCTGTTCTGGCTCGCAATCGCGGCGGGGGTGCTGATCAAGGGGCCCATCGCGCCGCTCGTCACCCTGCTGACCATGGCGGCCCTTGCGATCGCCGACCGCGACGGCAAATGGATCAAGGGGCTGGGATGGCTGTGGGGCCTGCCGTTGATGCTGGCCCTCGCCCTGCCCTGGTTCCTCATGGTCGGCGGCGGGGACGGCGGCGGCTTCGTCATGACCGCGATCACCACCGACCTGATCCCCAAATTGCTGGGCGGCCAGGAATCCCACGGCGCGCCGCCGGGATACTATTTCGTCCTGATGCTGCTGTTCTTCTGGCCGGGCGTGTTCCTGGCCTGGCCGTCGCTGTTCCGCGCCTGGAAGGAACGGAGCGACCCGGCGCTGCGCTTCTGCCTGGCCTGGCTGCTGCCGGCCTGGCTCCTGTTCGAGGCGATCCCGACCAAGCTGCCGCATTACGTGCTGCCGCTCTATCCGGCGCTGGCGCTGCTCTGCGCGCGCTCGGCCATCGCCATCCTCGACGGCAGGGCCCCCTGGTACGACAAGCGCGTGCTGTGGCTGACGGGCGGGCTGTGGGCGCTGGTCGGCCTGGCCCTCGGCGGCGCGGCCGCCTATCTGCCTTTTCATTTCGGATTCGAATCAAATTGGCGTACCTGGTTCTTCGCGCTGTTCGCGCTCTACCTTCTGGCCACCACGGCGGCGGCCATGAAGCACCACGTCCTGAATGAGGCGCTGGAGAACTCCCTGATTTCCGGCGGCGTCCTGACCGCCATGGTGATCTGGCTGATGCTGCCGGGCTTCGCCCCCCTGTGGGTCGCCGAGCGCGCGGCCCGGGCCGTGGCGGCGGAGGCAAAGGACGGCCCCCGGCCCGTCGTCGCGGCCGCAGGGTTCTCGGAGCCGTCGCTGGTGTTCCTTACCGGCACGGACACGGTCTTGACCTCCGGCGGCGGCGCGGCGCGGCACCTGTTGACGGGGCATGACCGCGCCGCCATCGTCGAGGGCCGCGAGCTTGACGCCTTCACCCGGGCGCTGGGCCCCGGGGCGGCGACGGTCAGGGAGGCCGCCCGCGTTTCCGGCATCAACTATTCCAAGGGCAGTCCCGTGACGCTGCACGTCTTCGTTCCCAAGGGAGCCGGCGAATGACGGAGGCGGCGGCCCGGCCCAACTGGCGCCTGATCGTCGGCGGCTTCGCCGCGGCGGCGGCGGTTTCGGCGCTCGCCATGGCCTTCCTGGACGAGCCGGCGGCGCGCTTCTTCCGCGATGCCTTCGACGCCGGCACGCGCCGCTTCTTCAGCCATTGGATGGGGGCGCTCGGCAAGCCCGAATTCTATTTCGCCGCCGCCGCCGTGGTCGCCGCCGCGTGCTGGATTTTGCGCCGGCGCCTGGCCGCGGGACGTGAGGGCCTGCGCCGCGCCATGCACGCGGCATTGTTCGTCATCCTGTCCATCGCCGCCGCCGGGGTGCTGGTCAACGTCCTCAAATTCCTGATCGGCCGCATCCGGCCGCGCGAACTGCTGGAGAACGGGGTCACCGGCTTCATTCCCTTCAATACGGATTTCGGCATGAACTCCTACCCGTCCGGCCATTCCCAGATGGTGTGGTCGCTCGCCGTGTCGCTGATCCTGATCTTCCCGCGCCTGTGGCCGCTGCTGTTCGCCTTCGCCACGGCGGTCGCCACCAGCCGCTTCCTGGCGAGCGTCCATTACCTGTCGGACGTGGTCATGGGCAGCTACATCGGCGCCGTCGTGCCGCTGCTTCTGAAGCATTACGTCTACGACCGGCGCGGCATCAACCTGCGGCCCTGACGTCCCGCCCGTTCAGACTGTCTTAACCGGTCTTCCCCTAGACTCAATCGGTTACAGGGGTTTCTTGACGTCGGGGGTTCATGTCTCGGTTGCGCCTGATCCGCCACCTTGCCGCCGCGGGCCTTGTTTTCGGCCTTGCGGGCGGCCCCGCGCGCGCGGGCGAGGCGGCCGGACTCGACGTGCGTACGGGCCTGCACAAGGACTTCACGCGCCTGGTGCTGGAGACCGCGCGGCCCGTTCCCTACAAGTTCGCCTTTCCGGGCAGGGACGAGATCGTCCTGACGGTTTCCGGCGCGGCTCCCGCCGCCGCCGACACCCCCCGCGCCCGCGGCATCATCCGCGCCATCGAGGTGACGCCGACGGAACGGGGCAGCCGCCTCGTCATCAAGACGCGGCAACCCGCCGACATCCGCCGACAGTTCACCCTTTTGCCCGGGGACGGCCGGGGCGCGCGCATCGTCATCGACCTGGCGGCGGCGGACGGTCCGGAGCCGCGCCGTCCGCGCGTACTTCTGCCGGCGCCCCACACGTCGATTACCGGCGCCCTGGTCCCCGCCCCCGCCGGCAGGCAGGCGCGCGCGCGGCGGACCGAGCCGTTCGAGGTCGCCGCCGCCGGGGGCGCGGAAATGCTGTTCGACGGCGGCCCGGCGGAAGCCCTTGCACGACCGGTGGAACTGGCCCAGGCGGGAGGCCTGTCCGTCAACGACTGGCTGTTCCGCGAGGGCGGCAACCCGAACGTCCGCGCCGTCCCGCCGGCCCCGGCGCCGTCGCAGACCGTCAATCCGCCGGCACCTCCCGCCTATCCCGCCTACCGTTCCTATCCGGCGCAACCGGCGGCACAGACCCATCCGGCCCATCCCGGCTACCGCGCGCCGGCGCGGCAGGCGCCGCCGCCCGCGTCCGCGTGGGCCCCGCCGGAGCGGGCCGCGCCGCCGGCGCCGGCGGGCGACGCCGCCGCGCGCTACGCCAGCCAGAAGCAGGCGGTGTCGGCCGAGGACCTTGCGCCCGCACGGCCGCGCCGGTTCTACGCCGGCGTCGGCCTGGGCCTCGGCATGCTGGATTACGAATCGGACCTCAACAACACCACGGTGGACGAGGACCTCCTCACCTGGAAGCTGACCGGCGGCTACCGGCCCAGCGACTTCCTGGCCCTCGAGATGTCCTTCGGCACCGTCGGCTCCTTCACGGAGACCCTGCCGTCGGGCACGGCCTTCGAAAGCACGTTGCGGGCGTTCACCATCGGCAGCCTGTTGTCCCTCCCCCTGAACAGCCGGATGTCGCCCTTCGCCAGGGCCGGCGTCGCCTTCTGGTGGGAGGACGCGGACGATGCGGCGCCCGTCTCGCGAAGCGAGGAATCGGGCACCGGCGTCGTGGTCGGCCTGGGCGCCGACTACCGGTTCTCGGACCGCATCGGCCTGCGCGGCGAGTGGGAGTTGTACCTGCTGTCCGACAAGGCCTATACCAACGTCTTCTCGGCCAGCCTGCTCTACAATTTCTAACGGCCCGCCCGTCGGCCTTGTTGCGGGCGCAGGCGAAATCCCTATACTGCGCCGTCTTTCCGCCGGGCCCCCTTAGACAAGGGTCCGCGCCGCACTAGGGAACCCGTCCATGACCAAAGACGTCAAGAAAGTCGTGCTCGCCTATTCGGGCGGCCTGGATACCTCGGTCATCCTGCGCTGGCTGCAGGACGCCTATCAGGCCGAGGTCGTCACCTTCACCGCCGACCTGGGCCAGGGCGAGGAGCTGGAGCCCGCGCGCAAGAAGGCCGAGATGCTGGGCATCAAGCAGATCTACGTCGAGGACCTGCGCGAGGAATTCGTGCGCGACTACGTGTTCCCCATGTTCCGCGCCAACGCCCTCTACGAGGGCACCTACCTTCTCGGCACCTCCATCGCGCGGCCGCTGATCGCCAAGCGCCAGATCGAGATCGCCCGGGAGACGGGGGCCGACGCCGTCGCCCATGGCGCGACCGGAAAGGGCAACGACCAGGTGCGGTTCGAACTGGGCTACTACGCGCTCAACCCCTCGATCCGCGTCATCGCCCCCTGGCGCGAATGGGACCTGACGTCGCGCACGCGGCTGATCGAATACGCCGAAAAGCACCAGATACCGATCCCCAAGGACAAGCGCGGCGAGGCCCCCTATTCCCAGGACGCCAACCTTCTGCACATCTCGTCCGAGGGCAAGGTGCTGGAGGACCCCTGGGTCGAGCCGGACTACGACCTGATCCTTTCGCGCATGGTCACGCCCATGGCCGCGCCCGACACGCCGACCGAGATCGAAATCGATTTCGAGAAGGGCGACCCGGTCGCCGTGAACGGCGAGAAGATGTCGCCGGCGGCCCTGCTGGCCAGGCTCAACGAACTGGGCGGCGCCAACGGCATCGGCCTGACCGACATCGTCGAGAATCGCTTCGTCGGCATGAAGTCGCGCGGCGTCTACGAGACGCCCGGCGGCACGGTGCTGTTCCACGCCCGCCGCGCCATGGAGAGCATCACGCTGGACCGCGGCGCCATGCACCAGAAGGACGAGCTGATGCCGCGCTATGCGGAACTGGTCTACAACGGCTTCTGGTTCGCGCCGGAACGCAAAATGCTGCAGGCCGCCGTCGACACGGCGTCCGAGCGCGTAACGGGCACGGTGCGGCTCAAGCTGTACAAGGGCAACGTCATGGTCAGCGGCCGCAAGTCGCCCAACAGCCTCTACGACGAGGCCCTGGTCACCTTCGAGGAAGACCAGGTCTACGACCAGCGCGACGCCCAGGGCTTCATCAAGCTGAACGCGCTGCGCCTGATGACGCTGAAGCGCAACGGCGGGTAGTCTCCAACGACGTCATGCCCGTGCTTGACACGGGCATCCACGCCTTCCTTCTCTCGGTTTTCGACTCGATCGGCATGTGGATGCCGGGTCGGAGCCCGGCCACGACGGTTTGCGATCAGGAAACCCCGCACCACACCACGCGCTTGGACGTGATCATGTCGTCGTAGCTGCCGCGCGTGGACGCCAGCAGCGCCGAATTCATGTGGTCGTCGACCGCCGCCTTGTCCCTGTAAAGCTCGTAGAGGAACACGCTGCCGCCGCCGTCCACGGGGTCGAGCACGTCGAACCGCTCGCAGCCGGGCTCGGACTCCAGCGTCATCCTGGCGTGCGAGCGCATGAGGTCGAGGAAGTCCTGGCGCCGCTCGGGCTTGACGCCGAATTCCACCATCAGGGCGACCCTGCCGCTCACGACGGCACGCCGCCCAGGGTCGAGATGCGGTGCAGGGTGCGCACCTTGTCCGGCGGCAGGTTCTTGGTCGTCGCCCGGTGCATGACGCAGCGGTTGTCCCACAGCACGATGGTGCCGGGATCGCGCCATTTGAACTGGAACTGGAACCGTGGCTCGGTCATGTGGTCGAACAGCTCGTCCAGCAGCTCGGCGCTTTCGACCGCCTCCATGCCGACGATGCCCTTGACCCCCGCCGACACGCCGGGGAACACGAACAGGCCCTTGCGCCCCGTTTCCGGATGGGTCCGCACCACGGGCCGCACCACGGCGGGCGTCTTCTCCCGCTCCTCCTCGGTCAGCATGGCCCAGCGCGATTCCGGATCGCCCCGGTTGGTGGTCCAGCGGTACTGCGACACGTAGCGCAGGCCGTCGATGCGCGCCTTGGTCTTTTCCGGCAGGGCGTCGTAGATGGCCTCCATGTCGGCGAACAAGGTGTCGCCGCCCTGGTCCGGGATCTCCACGGAATAGAGGATGGTCGCGTCGGCCGCGCGCTCCATGTAGGAGCGGTCCGAATGCCAGAACGAGCCCGCGTCCTTCACGCCCACGGGCTTGCCGTGGCGGGTCGAGTTGGACAGCACCATGACCTTGGGGAATTCAGGGTGGAGGAAGTTCTTCACCGGATGCTCGACGGTCTCGCCGAACAGCTGGCCGAAGGCGTCGAACTGGCCGACGGACATGTCCTGTCCCTCGATGACCAGCACCTTGTGGTCGAGATAGGCCTTGTGCAGGTCGGCGGCCTGGGCATTGGTGAGATCGCCGGCGTCGATGCCGGTGACGCGGGCGACGAAGCTGTCGCCCAACCGTTCTACGGTCATGTCCATCGTGGATGCACCCCAAGATTTTCTACGTTTGTGATTGGCCCGTTCCCATTGCGGGTTCCCGCAGGTATTGTACGCCGCCGTCCGAGGACGGCAATGGACCAAATCTCCGGCCCTATTTGAGGAAATCTCCGCCCATGGCGCATCCCGTTCCGCCGCTCAACGCGCTGCGCGCCTTCGAGGTCACGGCACGCCTCGGCACCCTGACCCGGGCGGCGGACGAGCTTTGCGTCACGCCGTCGGCGGTCGGCCATCAGGTGAAGAACCTGGAGGACTGGCTGGGCCTGCGCCTGTTCCTCGTCGAGGGCGGCGCCCGCCGCCTGACGCCCGAGGGCGAGCGCCTGGCCCGGCAGCTTCACGACGCCTTCGGCCAGATCAACCTGGCCTGCCGGGCGCTGGCCCACGCCCGCGGGGCGACGGAACTGCACATCCACGTCACGCCGACCTTCGCCATCCGCTGGCTGGTGCCCAGGCTGGGCCGGTTCCAGGCCCTGCACCCCGGCGTTTCCGTGCATATCGCGACGACCGGGCGGCCCATCGATTTCGGAAGGGACGACGTCTACGCGGCGATCCTGTTCGGCGGCGGCGCCTGGCCCGGCGTGACGGCGGACCTCCTGTTCATGGAGGACGTGTTCCCCGTGTGCCATCCGCGGCTTCTGGAGGGTCCGCACCCGCTGGCCGATCCCCGCGACCTGAAGCACCACACCCTGCTGCATACCTATCACCGGCGGGGCGACTGGGCGCGCTGGCTGGCGGCGGCGGGAGTGCCGACGGCCGAGGTCGACCCCGGCCAGGGCCAGGTCTTCGACCTGACGACCATGGCCATCGACGCCGCCGAGGCGGGCATGGGCGTCGCCATCACCCGCGAGGCCCAGGCGCGCGACGCGCTGGAGGCGGGGCGGCTCGCCGCCCCCTTCCGCCGCGACCTGCTGCGCGGCGAGGGCTGCTATTTCGTGACCCGCCCGTCGCGCCGCGACGACACCGCCGTCACGGCGTTCCGCGACTGGCTGCTGGCCGAGGCCGGGAGCTGATCGGACACCGGCAACGCGCCGCGTGGCGGCTCAGGTCTTTCGTGTGCCGAGCCAATAGGCATGGATCGCCGCCGGCACCAGGTTGAGGTCGAGCCCGCCGCGCCGCGCGGGGCCGCCGCGGTCCCTGGTCAGCACGGTCATGCGCGCGTCCGGGTTGGTGCGCACGGCGAAATTGACCATGGTTTCCGGTCCCCTGGCGGAGGCGGCGACCGCCCCCGACCAGTCGAACTGGAACAGCTGCTCCGGGCGGCCGTCGGGGGCATCCAGCAGGATCAGGTCGATCCGCCCGCCCTTCCAGCTGGCATAGGCGAGGCGGTCGGCCAGGCCCGTGGCGAAGCATTGCGCGGCCACGGCCGTTTCCACCAGGCGCGCGTAGCCGGGCGCACCGGGCGCCACGGGGCCGAACAGCGCCGTGTAGAGGGTCGGCGAGGTCAGATAGACCTTGAACAGCACCTGGCGCTGGAACGGCCGGCCGTCGCGGTTGAGGCGCGGCACCCGGCGGATGAGGAAGGCGCCTTCGAGGAAATCCAGGTACTTGCGCAGCGTGTTCTTGGCGACGCCCGTGGCCTTGGCCAGATCCTCGATGGCGGCCTCGGCGCCCGTGTTGCGGGCCAGCACCGCGAACAGGCGGCCGAGTTCCCTGGGCTCGATCACGCCCGCGAAGGCGGCGAGGTCGCGGTGCAGGACGTCCGCCAGCAGGGCGTCGCGCACCAGCGCCGGGGGCGCCTCGTCCTCGCGCTTGGCGGCGATGCCGGACGGGAAGCCGCCGAAGGCGACGTAGCGCGCAAACTCGTCGTTGACGGCCTTGATGCGCCCGGCGTCGAGGGCGAGGGACGCGCCGGCCTCCGGCAGGACGCCGCCGAGCCCCGCGTCCGTGCGCCGGAACCCCATGAATTCGGCGAAGGTGAGCGGCGGCAGCACGCGGACCTCGACAGCGCCCCCGTCGACCTCCGCGCGGCCCGGCGTCAGGCGGGGTGCTCCCGACGACAGGCCGGCGATCAGCCGCGCGTTCGGCAGGCGCGCCTGCAGGGCCGCCAGCCGGCGCACGCCGTCCACCGCATAGTCCAGGTCGTCGATGAACAGGAACACCTTCTCGTCGCGGCCATAGACGAAGCGGTCGAGCACCCGGTCGGCGAGGCCCGCCAGGTCCTCCCCCGCGAAGACCGGGGCCCCCAGGGCCAGATAGGCGATGCGCATGGGCGAGACGCCGGCGCGCACCACGGCGGCCAGGGTCTGGCGCAGCACGATGGTCTTGCCCGCCGCCGGCGGTCCGGCGACGATCAGCGGAAGGTTCAGGTCGCCGGCGAGGGCGCGGGCCGCGAAGTCGCGCGCGAACCCCCGCTGCGGCGGATGGCGGAAGCGCACCCGCGTGCCCGAGCGGAAGGCCCACCAGGGATTGTCGAATTCCAGGCGGCGCAGGATGTCCGATGCGGCGATCTGTTCCAAGGGATACCGTCCCGTCGTTCCCCGGAGAGTCAGCAAAACAAGTTCAAGCGGATGAACTTATCGAGGGAAAGCATGGCGCACCGGGCCCCTGACGTCAAGGCCCCGGCGGGATCAGCCGAGGGCTTGGGCGACCCGGCGCCGCAATTCGGGCACCAGGTCCGCTTCGAACCAGGGGTTCTTCTTCATCCAATGGGTGGTGCGCCAGCTGGGATGCGGGGTGGGCAGGAAATCGGGCAGGAAGTCGCGCCAGCCGGCGACCGTTTCCGTCATCGTCGCGCGGTTGCGGTCGCCCAGGTGGTACTTCTGGGCGTAGCCGCCGACCAGCAGGGTGAGTTTCACCTCGGGCAGCAGGGCGCGCAGGACGCCGTGCCATTGCGGCGCGCATTCCGGGCGCGGCGGGTTGTCGCCGCCGCGCGGGTCGCGGCCGGGATAGCAGAACCCCATGGGCATGATGGCGACGCGCGTCTCGTCGTAGAACGCGTCGGGGCCCAGGTCCAGCCAGTCGCGCAGCCGCTCGCCCGACTTGTCGTCCCACGGCACGCCCGAGGCATGGACCCTGGTGCCCGGCGCCTGGCCGATGATGAGAACGCGCGCCGACGGCGCCATGCGCACCACGGGCCGGGGCCCCAGCGGCAGGTGGCCGGCGCAGGTCCGGCAGGCGCGGACCCGTTCAAGTACCGTTCCGAGATCGTCCGCTGCCATGCCGCATCTCCCGCTTGCAGGCCGATGAATTTCATTGCGATCCGGGTCCCCGCGCATGATTTGAATGACTGCGGGAACCTTTTCGCGCCGAACCGCGTCCAACGACCAGACACAGTTAACCCCTCAGGGACGGATTTCAATGCACACAGCCGGGAAGCAGGATCACAAAGACGTCACGATGACGCCCGCCGTCGTCGAGCGGGCGCGCGCCGGCGACCACGCGGCGTTCGAGGCGGTCATGCGGGCGCACAACCGGCTCCTCTACCGGTTCGTCCGCAACCTGGTCCCGAGCGACGCCGACGCCGAGGACGTGATCCAGGAGACCTATGTGAAGGCGTTCCGCTCGATCGCCGGGTTCGACGGGCGCGCCCGGCTGTCGACCTGGCTGATCCGGATCGCCCTCAACGAAGTGCACAACCGCGGCAGGAAGACCCGAATGACCGAACCCTTGGATACCGTGGAGAACGTGATTTCCATGGCCGCCCACCTGCGACCGTCGGGCGGCCTGGTGCCCCGGGCCACGACGCCGGAGCAGGCGGCGGCGCGGGCGCAGATCCGCCGCTACCTGGAAGCCGCCATCGCCCGGCTGCCCGAAGAGTTCAGGACCGTGTTCGTGCTGCGCGGCATCGAGGAGTTCTCCGTCGAGGAAACCGCGGAAACGCTGGACATTCCGGCGGCCACCGTGAAGACGCGCTTTCACCGCGCGCGGGCCCGCCTGCGCGACCTGCTTGACCGGGACGTCCATGCGGCGCTGCAGGACACTCATCCGTTCGCCGGCGCGCGATGCGACCGCATCGTCAGCCGGGTCCTCGACCGCCTGACCGCCCGGCCCGACTAGCAAACCGACGTCCCATTCCCCCGGTTTCCGGGCGCCCGGTCGGGCGCCAACGCCCCTCGCTTGCCCGGACGCCATCCCTACCCACCCAACCGTCAAACGCAAGGAGACTGACATGACCGACCTTAAAACACCCCCGCAGCCCGCGGACTCCGGCATCGTTCTGCCCCGCCGCAGCTTCCTGCAAGGCGCCGGCACCCTGACCCTGTCGGCCGCCGCCGTGGCCGTGCTGGCCGGATGCGAGACGGCCGCCGCCGGCAGCAGCGCCGGCGAGGCCGACATCAACATCCTGAACACCGCGCTGGGCGCCGAACTGGAGGCGATCGCCGCCTACCAGGCGGGCGCCGAGAGCGGCCTGCTGCAGAAACCCGTCCTCGACCTGGCGGTGCAGTTCCAGGGACACCACAAGGAGCACGCGGACGTCCTCGCCAAGACCGTGCGCAAGCTGGGCGGCGCGCCGGTCGACGCGAAGGCCAGGTACGACTTTCCCCTGCACACCCTGAAGTCCCAGAACGACGTGCTGGCCTTCGCCGCCGGCCTGGAGAAAGGCGCGGTCAGCGCCTATCTGGGCGCGGTGCCCCTGTTCAAGGACCGCGCCCTGGCCAAGGCCGCGGCCAGCATCCTGGGCGACGAGGCGATGCACTGGGCGGTGCTGCGCAATGCCCTGGGCCAGAACCCGGTGCCGGGCGCGTTCGTATCGTGAGCGCGGCGTTTCCGTCATCCCCGCCCGCGCGGGCCGGCGGCTCTCTCCTTCGGGAGGGGGCCGCCGCCCTTCTCGTGGCGGGCCTTGTCCTTGCGTCCGGCGCCGCAACGGCCGGCGGCACCGATGCCGCCGTGGCGCGCGGCGCGGCGGCCTACGGCCGCTGCCTGGCCTGTCACGCCGTCGCCTACGACCGGGTCGGCCCGCGTCATTGCGGCATCGGCGGTCGCCGGGCGGGCGGCGTGGCGGGATTCGCCTACTCCGACGCCATGAAGGCCTCGGGCCTGGTGTGGACCCGCGAAACGCTCGGCCGCTTCCTGGCCGATCCCCTGGCAACCGTGCCCGGCACGAAAATGACCTATGACGGGGTCAAGGATCCCCAGGTGCGCGCGGACCTGGTCGCCTATCTGCTGTCGCTCGAACCCTGCGGCAGGCCGTCCGGCCATTGACGGGAGGGGTGCCGGGCGCCGCGACTGTTCGCGATTGCCACGGAATGGCCCCTTTACGGCCCTGTTCCCGTACCCTTTGAATGGGTAACAGAAGTCGCACGTCCAAGGATTGCGATGCCGACAAGGTCTTGCAACGCCCGTAGGCGGATAACATTTAGGCACTCAGGAAGTGATGACCATGAGCACATACCCACAGCGACTGACGTCGGCGCGCTGGACCGCCACGGCCGGCCTGTTGGCGGCGGCGGCCCTGGCCACCGCCGGGGTTTCCTTCGACCACGCCGACCGCGACCTGCGCCGCCAGGCCGCCGAGCAGACCGCCGCCCGCACCACCCGCATCCACGACCCCCTGCACGCGGTTTCCCTCGACAAGGTGCGGGCCACGGGCGTGGTGCCCGCCGCCTTCGCCGCGCGCATCGACGCCGACCTGGACGGCCTGGATCCGACGGCGAAGAAGGAAACCTTCCTCAAGATCACCCTGCCGCTGGTGGCGCGCGAGAATGCACGCATCCGCCGCGAACGCCACCACGTCGCGGGCAAGGCCGCGGACGTGCCCGAATACATCTGGGAGAAGTACAAGGTCGCCGTGGGCGACCTGACGACGCTGCGCCGGCGGGTCGACGTCGTTCCCGCCTCCATGGTGCTGGCCCAGGCGGCGCTGGAAAGCGGCTGGGGCACGTCGCGCTTCGCCCGCAAGGCCAACAACCTGTTCGGCACGCGCACCTACGACCCGGACGCTCCGGGGCTGTCCCCGGAAAAGGCCGTCGGGTTCAAGGTCGTGAAGTACGCCGACCTGAGCGAGGGCGTCGGCCATTACCTGCTGAACCTGAACACCCATCCGGCCTATCTGGATTTCCGCCGCGCGCGCGCCAAGATGCGCGCCCTCGGCCGTGACCCGGACGCCCGCCATCTGGCGACGCGCCTGACCCAGTATTCGGAAATTCCAAATACCTACAGCACGATCCTCAACCAGATCATCGAGAACGAGAAGCTGGAGGCGTTCGACGGCGTGCGTCTGGTGGACGAGGGCTGACGCTGACGTCCCCGCGCCTACCCGGCCGCGGCCAGGCCCCGCGCCAGCAGGTCGTCGACGAAGGCGGGCACGGTCTCGGACGCCGGGCCGTAGCGCGCCCGTTCGAACAGGGTCGCGCCCTCGCTGGGCTCCAGGTTCAGTTCGACCGCCCGGGCGCGGCCCAGCATCCGAACCTGCCGCACGAAGCCGGCCGCCGGATAGACGTTGCCCGACGTGCCGATGGAAACGAACAGGCCGCAGGCGCCGAGCGCCGTGTCGATGGCGTCGAGGCCGAGCGGAATCTCGCCGAACCACACGACATGGGGGCGCAGGGCGCCCAGGGCGCCGCAGGCCGGGCAGGCATGGTCGACCCGGATGTCGTTGCGCCACGGCCTGACGTCGGGACAGGAGGTGCAGCGCGCCTTGAGAAGCTCCCCGTGCATGTGGATCAGGTTCCGGCTGCCCGCCCGTTCGTGCAGGTCGTCGATGTTCTGGGTCACCACGGTCACGCCGCCGGGCCATTCGGCCTCGAGCCGCGCCAGCGCCAGATGCGCCGCATTGGGCCGCACGTCGTCGGCCGTCATGCCCCGGCGCCGGGCGTTGTAGAAGGCGAGCACGCGTTCCGGATCGCGGGCATAGGCCTCGGGCGTCGCCACGTCCTCGATGCGGAAGCGCGCCCAGATGCCGTCCGGGTCGCGGAAGGTGGCGAGCCCCGATTCCCTGGAGATGCCCGCCCCCGTCAGCACGACGATGGGCGGGTGGCCGCCTGATGATGCCCCGGGCATGGTTGTTGCGCCTCCCCGCCGCGCGCTAATCTGCGCCGATGATTTTTCCTGCACCCAATTAAGGAAGAGGGTCCGGCCCTGGTCAACGTCCCCGTCAATCCCCGCGTCAACGTCCTGTTCGTCTGCCTTGGCAACATCTGCCGCTCGCCCACCGCCGAGGGCGTGTTCCGCCACCTGGTCCGCGCCGAGGGCCTGGACGGCGTGATCGGCGCCGATTCCGCCGGTACCGGGGCCTGGCACGTGGGTGAGCCGCCGGACCGCCGGGCCCAGGCCGCCGCCCGCCGCCGCGGCGTCGATCTTTCGGACCTGCGCGGCCGCCAGGTGCGGATCGCGGACTTCGACGCCTTCGACTACCTGCTTGCCATGGACCGGCGCAACCACGCGGTGCTCGCCTCGCTGGCGCCCAAGGGGCGGGAGGACAGCCTGCACATGCTCCTGTCCTTCGCGCCGCACCTCGACATCCTGGAGGTGCCGGACCCCTATTACGGCGGCGGCGACGGGTTCGAAATGGTGCTCGACATGATCGAGGCCGCGTCCAGGGGCCTTCTGGAGCACATCCGCAGGACCCACCTGGAGCCATGACCGTGGATCGCGCCCTGGCGGACCGCCTGCGGGCGGCGACGGGACGTGCGGTCACCGGCCTGACGCCGCTCGGCACCGGCACGGCGGACGACCGCCTTTACCGCGCCGGTCTGGCCGGCGGCGGGGCGGCCGCCGTCAAGGTGTCGCGGGGCGGGACGCACCTCGGCGTCGAGGGCCGCATGCTGCGCCTCCTGGCCGAACGCTCGGCCCTGCCCGTGCCGGGAGTGATCGCCTGCGAGGCGGATCTGCTGGTCATGGATTTCGTCGAATCCGGGGGTCGCCTCGACCGCGCCGGCGAGCAACACGCCGCGGACATGGTGGCGGCGCTGCACGACCTGACGGCGGACACCTACGGCCTGGAGTTCGACACGGTGATCGGCGGCCTGGCGCAGGCGAACACGCCCGATACGGACTGGCGCCGCTTCTTCGCCGAACGGCGCCTCGTCGCCATGGCCGGGCAGGCGCGGGACGCCGGACGCCTGGACGGGGAGACGGCGGCGCGCGTCGAGCGCCTGGCCGGGCGACTCGACCGCTGGATCGACGCCCCCGGGCCGCCGTCGCTGCTGCACGGCGACCTGTGGGGCGGCAACGTGCTGGCGCGCGGCGGGCGGGTTGCCGCGTTCATCGATCCCGCCGTCTATTACGGCGACGCCGAGGTCGAGCTTGCCTTCACCACCCTGTTCCGCACCTTCAGCGATGCCTTCTATGCGCGGTACGGCGAGCGGCGGCCGATCCGCCCCGGCTTCTTCGAGGCGCGATGCGCCCTTTACAACCTCTATCCCCTGCTCGTACACGTGCGCCTGTTCGGAGGGTCCTATGCGGCCCAGGTCGACCGCACCCTTTCCCGATTCGGTGTCTGACAAAGGCTTTTCATCCTCGCCATGCTGCTGATTTTCGATTGTGACGGCGTTCTCGTGGACAGCGAGATGATCGCATCCCGCGTGCTGGCGGGCCAGTTGTCGGCCGCCGGCTATCCGGTCACCGCCAGACAGTGCCGCGAACGCTTCACCGGCAAGTGGATGACCGACGTCGTCAACATGGTGCGCGCCGAGGGGGTCGACGTGCCCGACGATTTCATCGAGGTCCTGAAGGTCAAGGACCGTGAGGCCTTCGCCCGCGAATTGAAGCCCATGCCCGGGGTTCTTGAGATGGTGCGCGAACTGCGCCATGACCGCTGCGTCGCCTCGTCGGGGCCGATCGTCAAGATGGAGACGACGCTGGGCGTCACCGGCCTGCTGCCCTATTTCCGCCCGCACCTGTTCTCGGCCGCCATGGTGCGGCGCGGCAAGCCCGAACCGGACCTGTTCCTGCACGCGGCGAACGCCATGGGCCGGGAACCCAGGGACTGCCTGGTGATCGAGGACTCCACCGCCGGAATCACCGCGGCGCGGCGCGCCGGGATGCGCGTGCTGGGCTTCGCGGGCGCGTCCCACGCGCGCGAGGTTGCGGGCTACCAGGGCATGCTGATGGACGCCGGAGCCGAGTGCGTGTTCGACGACATGATGCGCCTGCCGGACCTCATCAAGGGGGTCTAGATGTGATGTCTCAGGAGGTTGTCCATTCGGCCCGAACCGAGGAAGCTGATGTTGTTGAAGCATCCGTTTCCAAGGAAGGACCGAATGGACAACCTCCTGAGACATCACATCTAGACCTCGCTGTCCGCATAGTCCTCGGCCAGGTCCGCGTAGTCCTCGTAATCGAAGGACCCCAGCGGATATTTGCAGATCGGCGTGTAATGCGCGCCCTCGCCGCCCAGGGTGCTTTCGAACAGCACGAAGCGTTCCACCGTGAACGGCCGGGACGTGAACCCGGCGTGGTCCTCGAGGAACCTTCGGGCGGCGATCTCCGGCGTGCCCTTGAGGCGGGCCAGGGTCACGTGCGGCTTGAACTTGCGCTGTTCCTCGGCGAAGCCGGCGCGGATCGACGCGCGCTCCACCTTGTCGTGCAGGTGGTTGAGCGCGCCAGACGGCTGCAGCCCCGCCCAGATGGCGCGCAGCCGCCCGCGCGAGGCGAAGCTGCCGACCCCGCCGAAGGCGAGGTCGAAGGCCGGCGCGTCGATGTCGGCCAGCGCGTCGTCCAGGTCCGCCGCCTGGTGGCGGTCGGCCTCGCCGATGAAGCGCAGCGTGATATGGAAGTTGCCGGGCGCCATCCAGCGGGCGCCGTTGATGCCCGCGCGCAGGCCGGCCAAGGTGAGGCGGAGGTCTTCGGGCAGGTCCAATCCGACGAAAAGGCGCATGACGCGTCCTCCCTGGCTGGCGGTGGCTCCCGGAACAAACGACGCCGTTCCCTCGTTCGCTTGTATGGCGAGGTCCGGAAGAAGTCCAGACGCACGCGCCCGCGAACGGGCGAAGCGCCGGACCACGCCGCATTCCGGGACGCAGGCTGGAAACGAAATGCGTCACCATCATGGCAGGGACGGCGGGCGCGGAGCGGGACGGGCGCCGATTCGCGGAACCCGCGCGCTACAGGAACAACGCCAGCACGCCCGTGTAGCCGTAGAGCCGCGCGTTGGAGATCTCGCCGTTGCCGTAGAACCCGACCAGGGGGAAGTCGCCCAGGCGTTCCACGATCAGGGCCATTTCCTTTCCGGGGGCGCCGAACATGCCGGGGCCGCGCGCGACGCAGGAGAAATAGAGCCCGCCCCGGGGCTTCGAGGGCAGGCGCGCCTTCAGTCCGTTGACCATGTCGACCAGGTCCTGTTCGGCCGAGATGGGATCGCGGCGCACGAACATGACGCGGTCGCCGGCCTCGACCTCGCCGCCGACGGCGACCCAGCCGCGCTCCACGTCGATGCCCAGCAGCGAGCGCACCAGATAGTCGCGCGTGTCCGATCCGGGCACGGGAAAGGCCGCGTGGATGTACCCCGCGACCCGTTCCAGGTTGCGGGCGAGAAGCTCGCCGATGTCGCCCTTCATGACGTCGAGCGCGCGCTTGCCGTCGATGGACATGATGATGTTGTCCTCGGCCTCGGTCACCAGGCGCGGCTCGCCGACGGGCGTGCAGCCCTGGCTGAGCCCCGTCGCGACCTGGACCTGGGACGCGAACAGGACGCCCGACACGCCGCCCTTGGTGACGCCGCCGGCGACCTGGGGGCCGCCGCCGCGCGACGCCGTCAGGCCGCCGACCAGGAACGACGACAGACCCGCCGCCGCTTCCTCCAGGACGTCCGGCAGGCGGGCGTTGTGGGGATCGCCGTGCACCACGGCGAACGGCGCGGCGCCGCCGTCGACCCAGCCGCGCACGGCCGCCGGCATGTCGCCGAGCCCGCCGCGCAGCACCGGGAAGACGCGGAACGAATCCTCGGGAAAGGCGCCCAGCAGGACCGCCGCCGCCGGCTCGTCATGGTATTCCTGCGCGCCGCCGCAAATGCCCAGGCCGACGGTGCCGACCCAGTCCTCGACGCCCGAGGTCTGGCGCAGGAAGGTGAGGATCGAGGCCATGTCGTCGGCCAAGGCGTCGGTGACGTAGAGGAATCCCAGGTTGGCGTTCTCGGGGATGGGGCCGAGCTGGCGGGCGCAGTCGCGGGCGATCTCGGCCCAGTCGCCGCCCCCCGCGTGGGCGTGTTTGAAGCCGCTCATGACCGGTCGGCCCGCTCGCCCGCCCGCGCCAGAAGGTCCAGCACGTAGGGCAGGATGCGCTCGACGATCACCTTCACGCCTTTCGCGTTGGGGTGGATGCCGTCGTCCTGGTTCAATTCCGGCCTGGCCGCCACGCCCGCCAGGAAGAAGGGATAGAACGGCACGCCGTGCTTTTCCGCCAGGCGCGGATAGACGGCGTTGAAGTCCTCGGCGTAGTCGCGGCCCAGATTGGGCGGCGCCAGCATGCCGGTCAGCAGGACGGGAAGCCCCGCCGCGCGCACCGTCGCGAGGATGGCGTCCAGGTTGTCCCGGGTCGCCCGGGGGTCGAGGCCGCGCAGGCCGTCGTTGGCGCCAAGCTCGACGATCACCGCGTCGGGCCTGTCCGCCAATGCCCAGCCGATGCGCGCGCGGCCGCCCGCGGTGGTGTCGCCGGACACCCCCGCGTTCAGCACCGTGGCGTCGCGCCCGGCCGCCTTCAGCGCCGCGCCGAGCCGGGCCGTAAACGCGTCCTCGGCGGCCAGGCCGTAACCCGCGGTCAGGCTGTCGCCCAGCACCAGCAGGCGCAGCGGCTGGGCCGCGCCGGACGGCGGGACGGCCGACAGCAGGACCGCCAGCGCCAGGGCCGCCGCGTTGACAAGCCTTGAAAACGCCACATATCCCTGGGACGACGGACGATCCGAGGACACGGCCCGGTCCGCCCCGTCCGTAAGACTTGCCGCGCGATGCGAATTGATGGGATCCATGAATGACTACCGGAATGGAACTTCGTAGATGACCGCACCCCTGGATGCGGCCGCCGCCCGTACCGCCCCGCCCGCGGTGCGCACACGGGACCTGCGCCTTACCCTGGAGAGCGAAGCCGGGGAGGTCAATATCCTTCGCGGTATCGACCTGACCGTAGGCCAGGGCGAGACGGTGGGCATCGTCGGCCCCTCGGGGTCGGGCAAGACGTCCCTTCTGATGGTCGTCGGCGGCCTGGAGCAGGCGACCGGCGGGACCGTCGAGGTCGCGGGCCAGGACCTGGGGGTCCTGGACGAGGACGGCCTCGCGCGCTTCCGCCGCGAGAACCTGGGCATCGTGTTCCAGGACTTCCACCTGATCCCGACCATGTCGGCGCTGGAGAACGTGGCCGTGGCGCTGGAGTTCGCCGGGCGCAAGGACGCCTTCGCGCGCGCGGCCGAGGAACTGGCCGCCGTCGGCCTGTCCCACCGCACGGGCCACTATCCGGGCCAGCTTTCCGGCGGCGAGCAGCAGCGCGTGGCGCTGGCCCGCGCCTTCGCCGGATCGCCCAGGCTGCTGCTGGCCGACGAGCCGACGGGCAACCTGGACGAACACACCAGCGACCAGATCGTCGACCTGCTGTTCGGCATGCACGCGCGCGAGGGCACGACGCTGCTGCTGGTCACCCACCAAAGATCGTTGGCCGAACGCTGCGGGCGCATGCTGACCATCCGCGACGGCCTGGTCGCCCAGGACCGGCCGGCGCTCCGCCAGGCCGGGGACTGACCGCCGTGGCGAGCGGCCTGGCCCTCTCCTGCCGCATCGCCTGGCGCGACCTCGCGGGCGGTCCCGGCCCCGGGTTTCGCGGCCTCGCCATCTTCCTCGCCTGCCTGGTGCTGGGGGTGACGGCCATCGCCGCCGTGGGGTCGCTGTCGCGCTCGTTCGTCGCCGGGCTCGACCGCGACGGCGTGAAGCTTCTGGGCGGCGACGTGGACCTGCGCCTGACCCATCGCGCGGCGGAACCGGAACAGCTCGCCTGGCTCGCCGGAAAATCCCGCGCGCGGTCGGACGTTATCGAGATGCGCACCATGGCGCGGCCGCTCGACCCCAAGGCGCGGCGCTCGCTGGCCGAACTGAAGGCCGTCGACGGCGCCTATCCCCTGGCGGGGTCGCTGGTCACGGATCCGGCGCTGCCGCTCCCCGGCATCCTCGCCGCGCGGGACGGCGTTTGGGGCGCGGCGGTGGACGGCAACCTGCTGACCCGCCTGGGCCTCAAGACCGGCGACCGGGTGCGCGTCGGCGAGGCCGAGTTCGCGATCCGGGCCGTCATCGTCAAGGAGCCGGACCGCGTCGCCAGCGTGTTCTCCTTCGGCCCCCGCCTGATGATCTCCAGGGACGCCCTGCCGGCGACCGGGCTGGTGCAGCCGGGCAGCCAGATCCGCTATCACCACCGCCTTCTGCTGCCCAGGGGCGTCTCGGTCCCGGCCTTCATCGAGGACCTGAAGGAGCGCTTTCCCGACGCCGGCTGGCGCATCCGCGCGGCGGACGAGGCCGCGCCCGGCGTGCGCCGCTTCGTCGACCGCCTGAGCCTGTTCATGGGATTCGTCGGACTGACGGTCCTGCTGGTCGGCGGCATCGGCATCACCAACGCCGTCTCCGGATACCTGGACCGGCGGGCGGCAACCATCGCGACCTTGAAGTGCATCGGCGCCGCCGGCCGCCTGATCTTCGCCGTCTACCTGATCCAGGTGCTGATCCTGGCCGCCGTCGGCGTGACGCTGGGCCTGGCCCTGGGGGCGGCCCTGCCGTGGCTGGGCGTGGTCACGTTCGGCCACCTTCTGCCCGTGGCGCCGGAGCCCGGAATCCACCCGACGGCCCTGGCAACGGCGGCGGCGTTCGGCCTGCTGTCGGCGGTGACCTTCGCGCTGTGGCCGCTGGCCCGCGCGCGCGAGGTGCGCGCGGGCGACCTGTTCCGCGACCGCGTGGCCCCGGCGCGCCGCCGGCCGCGCACGGAATACCTGGTCCTGATCGGGCTCGGCGGCGCGGCGCTGGCGGCCCTCACCGTCGCCACGGCCGGCGACCGCTGGTTCGCCTATTGGTTCGTCGGCGGCGCGATCCTGTTCCTGTCCGTGCTGCGCGGCGCCGCCTGGGCCGTCGGGCGGCTGGCCCGCGCGTGCAAGCGCCCGCCGGGCGCGCGGCTGCGCCTGGTGGTCGCCAACCTGGGCCGCCCCGACAGCATGGTGCCCAGCGTCGTCACGTCCCTGGGGTTGGGTCTGGCCGTGCTGGTCGCCGTCGCCCTGATCGACGCCAACATGACCCGTCAGGTGACGGAGCGCCTGCCTGAACGCGCCCCCGCCTTTTTCTTCCTGGACATCCAGCCGGACCAGGTGGCGGCCTTCGACGCCGCCGTCACGGCCGTCGACGGCACCGCCAACCTGCGGCGCGTCCCCAGTCTGCGCGGGCGCATCACGCGGATCGACGGCAGGCCCGTGGACCAGGTCGAGATCGCCGCCGACAGCCAATGGGCGATCCGCGGCGACCGCGCCCTGACCTATGCGGCGACGCGCCCCGAGGCCAGCGCGATCGTCGCCGGTGAGTGGTGGCCCGCCGATTATTCCGGGCCGCCGCTGATTTCCCTCGACGCCAACCTGGCCAGGGGCTTCGGCATCGGGCTCGGCGACACCCTTACCCTCAACGTCCTGGGGCGGCCGATTACGGCGACGGTCGCCAGCCTGCGCGAGATCGACTGGCGGTCGCTGCGCTTCGACTTCGCCATCATCTTCGCGCCGGGCACGCTGGAGGGCGCTCCGCACAGCCACGTCGCCGCCGTCGAGGCCCCGGCGTCCGCCGAGGACGCCGTCGAGCGCGCGGTCGCCGACCGCTTCCACAACGTTTCGGCCATCCGCGTGCGCGAGGCCCTGGAGGCCGCGGCGCGCATCATGGAGGGCGTGAGCTGGGCCGTGCGCGGGGTCGCCGCCGTCACCATCGCCGCCGGCGCGCTGGTGCTGGCCGGGACCATCGCCGCGGGCCACCGCCGCCGGGTCTATGACGCCGTGGTGTTCAAGGTGCTGGGCGCCGGCCGCGGCCGCGTGCTCGGCGGCTATCTGCTGGAATACGGCGCCCTCGGCCTGCTCACCGCCATCGTCGGCGCCGGCGTCGGCACGGCGGCGGCCTGGGGCATCGTCGTCCACCTGATGAACAGCGACTGGGCCTTCGACGCTCCGGCGGCGCTCTCCACGGCGCTGTTCTGCCTCGCCGTGACGTTGCTCATGGGGCTCTACGGGACCTGGCGGGCCATGGGGCAGAAAGCCATGCCGCACCTGCGGAACCAGTGACGGCGGCTTTTGTGATTCCTGCGTGACCGCCCCCGGAACCAGTTGAATTTTCGCGATTCACTGCCATATTAGGCGCAGGGATATTCACAGGTTTCACCGGGAAGCCCACCGGCATCACAAGGACGGCTTCCCGATCGGGAAGTTAAGAAGGAGAACTTCAATGGCAATGGGTCCGAACGACAGGTTCCGGCTGCAGACCGCGCGCATGGATCATGCGCAGGCGGCGGACGCCGGCATCGACGTCGGCCTGCGCAGCTACATGCTGCGCGTCTACAACTACATGTGCATCGGCCTGGCGCTCACCGGCGCCGTGGCGTTCGCCGCCTCGACCTCGGGCGAGCTGATGAACGTGATCCACGGCACGGCGCTGCGCTGGGTCGTCATGCTGGCGCCGCTCGGCTTCGTGTTCTTCCTCGCGGCGCGCATCCACTCCATGAAGGCGTCGACCGCGCAGACCGTGTTCTGGGTCTATGCGGCCCTTATGGGCCTGTCGCTCAGCTATATCTTCCTTGCCTTCACGGGCGTCAGCGTCGTCCGCGTGTTCTTCATCACCGCGGGCGCCTTCGCCGGCCTGTCGCTGTACGGCTACACCACCAAGAAGGATCTTTCCGGTTTCGGCACGTTCCTGATCATGGGCGTGATCGGCATCCTGATCGCCTCGGTGGTCAACATCTTCCTGGCGTCGACGGGCCTGCACTTCGTGATCTCGGTGCTGGGCGTGCTGATCTTCGCCGGCCTGACCGCCTACGACACGCAGCG